>BNJS01000553.1_pt1 | contig 109521 bp, 113 predicted proteins | sample 8540461 | NCBI WGS metagenome assembly BNJS01 (sample SAMD00202454, study PRJDB9452) | human saliva metagenome | isolation source: human saliva | place: Japan
TTTCCATATTTCCTTACTTTCTACTAGTTCCCCGGAAATATGGAAACAAAGTTATATCTTAAAAAAATGAGCGAATTATGAGTGAATAAATAGTGTTTTTTTGTAGAGCCTGATTTTTCTAATAGATATTAGTCAACAATCCTTAAATACCTGAATAAGTCTCTACTAACAACTGAATCTTACGTAAAACTTCTTGCTTTTTCCGTTCACGCGCTCCCTGTCTACGAGAAGTTGGTGGAATAATCGAATCTAAATCAGTCCCACTGTTTTTCAGCATAACCTCGTTGAATTGATTTGTCTATGAATAATTGGTAATCAGCTACAAGGTTTCTCAGACTCAGCTAGGTCATGGATTGCGATTTTTCTTGCGTTCCTTGCCATATTCATAGAAAGCATTGATAATCACATCATGGTCTTTCAATTTTTGCAAATCAGTGTCATTGATAAAGCCGATAACCAACTCTTCTTTGGCACGAATATCGATACTAGAACGAATCACACGACTAACTTCTGCTTTCATTGCTTCTTTGGACTCAGAATTCTTCGATTTTTCAACAATCAATTCCAAAAATATGTCTTTTCTAATGCAACCTTTCTCATTATTTCTTCGTTTGAGTGTTTATCACGGCTAAGATAAGAGTATTGAATTATCGTATAGTAGCACTGACCGTGAACAGGATATTCTTTTAACCTTATCAATGCACTGTCAATAATATCAATCAGCCATTGCCGATGAGCATAAAGCGGAAATTCTCTTGTACGAAAAATCCCTTGCCGATCTTAAAAAATCATACTCTAAAATGCCTAATTCCAAGCAGATTTTTTTGAGGAATTTGAAAAAAACTGAACGAAAAAAAAGAATACCCTTATGCAAGAGTATTCTTCATCAAAATCTGAGATGACCGAACTGTATCAAATCAGGAAAAAAACTACGAGAAATATATGAGGGAAAGAGATGGAGGGGTGATTACTTTTTTTCATCTCTTTTTTTGGTTTTCATATATTAAATAACTATTCCTAATATCAATCCATTCATTACTTAAAGAACTATTTAGCTTGCGAAATATTCTTTCAGAAAGATTAATTTTTTTGACTCGAATACAGCATTTTTCATAGAGTAATAGCACTTCTACTATTTGAGGTAAAATCATGCTTGTTTTTCACTGAACGCTTTTTCATATCTGCTACATATTTCATTTATTTTTCTCATATATATCTTCAGATGACTTTTTTTCAAAGAATGTAACTTAATAGCTCTATCAAAAAGGCTGCTGGATACTATAAAACTTAATAACAACGAGGAGTAATCATCCATACCACTTATGAAAAAGCTTTTATAATAAAGAATAAAAAAAGCAAGAACTGAAAATAAATAGTACGGAAACGACATTTTCTCTGCTATGCGAGAAGTAAACAGGGAATTTTCGTGTATGTTAGCCAATAACTTTATTTCCTCTTTTGATATAGAGGCATTACTGTAGTAAGGCTCGCTATTATAGTTTGGAATTCTTTTCTCATTAAAACTATTATCAATAAGTCCAACTTCTCTAATGCGATGTCCTTTATCAAAAAAAACACTTTTATAATATGATGACATATACTCGACCACTAAAAATCACACCTGATATGACAAGGAAAAATCTTAGCAGGAATAAATAATGTTATCCCCTGAAAAATGGCTAACGCAAATGCTATCGCACCAAAAATGTCTTGAGCTAAAGCAAACCACTTAGACAAAATAAAATCTTTATTTTGAGGATTATTTGCTAACATTTTTTCCATCCTCCGTTAATATCATACTTGCTTCATATAGAAACTCATTCCTATATGAAGCATTCGTTGTAATTGGCAATATATATTTGCCATGACAATTTCGCAACTTTTTACCAAATCCACAAATACACGGCATATGACCTCTATACTTATTGTTGTATACAATAAATACTATTTCCTTATATTGTTCCTTGGTCAACTTCAAATCATTTAAATAATAATCAAGCAACCCTTTATAGCCATGTTTCCTATCACCAAATGGATAAGTCTTATATTTTTCAAACCAATCCAAGGTGTATATAAAGGCATTCACAAACTTCTCAATAAAAGCTATAAAAGACGGATTTTCATTTAAGAAATATATCATTTCACCTATTGTTGCCAAACAAACATTACCATCTTGATAGATGTGTTCTATATGTTCTGGATAATCGTATACATAAAAATTTTTGGAATGCTATTTGGGAAGTTTTTTTGAACTGTGAGCTTAATATTTCTTTCGCCTTGAGCAATATGTCCATCATAATCCAAGGAGTATTTATATACCCCTTGGATTATGTACTCTATATCATTATCCACTATCGTTAATCTCGGTTGACTATCTAACAATTGCTTGATTTCATAGCTTAATCCATAACTCATACTACTTCTTCCAGGGTTTTTGTAGGTGTAATTCTTGTAGGCGTTTCAAAGGTTTCTGCAAAGACTCTCGTGTTAATATCATTATGAATACTTTGTTTGAATTTTCGTTCATCCTCAATGTTCATAAAGTCATTTAATGCCGAAACCCATTTGCTCATATTACTCAACCTATTGTCTGTATATCGTTCGATAAGATTTTTCTCTTAAATCAACTGGATTTAATATTTTTGCCATCTTGCATTAGAGATATACTTCTATTGCTAAAGCCAACAATGAAAGCATTTACTATGTCTGAAACAGATAAAAACCATTCATTTTTTATACTGTCTGCAACTAATGCTGAAATTAGAATTGACGATGGCTTGTCTCCGCTCAATTTGCTTCTGTCATAATAAATATCTCTATGTCTTTTGATAAACTGAACAGCTCTTTTGCAAACTTGATCTATAGTAATAGGTTGGTATTTTTTCTGCACTTGCAAACACCATCCTTATATCATACGGTAAATTATTGTATTGCTCTGATTTCATATCAGTACTTAAATGTCGATTACTAATTTCCAAAAACCAATCACCAAATCCAAGAGGATTGCTTGTAATCCAATCATAAACAGATAATTCTTTATTTGTTATAGCAACAGTTTTTTCTGCATTTGAATATGAAACTCCCGAGTTAATAATTTCGTTTTTTGTCGAAATATCTTCGTCAACTGATGGGACAATATCCAAGGAAAAGCCAACGCCATCGGCTACTTCTGCGTATTTTTAGCGTCCAGCAGTTTCTATCTTCTTTTTCTAACTTATCGGAGTAAATTCCACTTTCTTTTATGCAATCCCCAACATCATTTTTTACACTTTTTGCATCAGTGTCTTCCTTTTTTCTTTTCAATATTGCCAATACATCTAAGTCATAATCATGCTCTTTACCATCGCGGTATGGGCGTATTGTTGTTCCTATCAAAAAAATGAACCCTGTGGATAAAAAAATCAGAATCCAAACCTTGTTCATCTAAATATTTTTGATAAGGCAGCATACTTATCTCTGGCATTTTTTTCTCCATTGTTGGCGATAAGTCCAAATCATGTAACGAATTCAAGATATATTTATCTCTTTTTTTATCATAATTACCTCCTATATTTCTGCAATTCTCCTATTAATAAAAAGCAACATCTTCTTCACTCAAAAGCATATTTTTCTATATAACTGATTGTCGATTTCTTCAATTGATTTATCCCAATCAATATCAGATGTTCTGCTAAAATTTTGCATTGGAACATATTCCCATGTTTCAGACTTATTACCTTGAGTTACTTTTAATATTGCTAATAAAATTCTGCAAAATTTAGTCTTTATATATTTAAGTAACGCTTCTGCTTCAAATTGACTATCAAACACACCAAAACCTATAAATGTTTGAGTTATTCCATCTCCTGGCATACCAAGCACGGGTTTACTAATCATTCTTGCAGGCTCATCTCCTAGCGTCCCCGATGCTCCATTAGAAAATGGAACAAATACTTTGTATTTATCAATCCAAATCTCATCCTCTACATATTTTTGGGGAATATATCTATATGCTCTAGCTCTTTTTATCAAACCTAATACTCTAATACTATTAGTTTCTTTTTTTTCTTCTGTAAAAGCATCTAACCTTTCCATTATTATCTGTCTAAATCGTCTGTCTTTACCATTGCTACCAATAATAGATCTATATTCAGGATAATCATTATATAGCAGATCTAAATTGAATTTGTTTTTGACTATAAATTATAGTCCTGATACTATCTTGTTCCTCTCTCCAAACTTTGTTTCTAATTACATTTAATTCAGGATAACTAACAAACTTGCCGATTTTTCCCAAATTCCACTCTAGAATCTCTATATGTTATAGCAATTCCTCCTGGAATGAGTATATCCTTAAATACTTTTTGCACTATCGCTTTCAAAAAAAATGGAACCTTTAAATGCGGATCATTTAACATTTTTTTATTCCAATCTGACAGTGTTTTTTTCCTGCATCAAATAAAAAAATCTTGCAGGCGTAATTAGAATAGCTATATCTCCTATATTATATGATGTTTCCAAAAAAACATATGATATATTGGATCATCACTTGAACTTGTTCCTTGTGCCGACGCTTGATATGGCGGATTCCCAATTATAGCTCCAAATTTCACTGTTTTTCTCACCTGCCTTAATTTCATCTTTCAATGTTATTTTTACTAAAATCTTTTTTTCTGCCTTAATAATCTACTTATCTTTTCATAATCTACTTCATCTTTATCATTTTTTTCACATCAATTAAATCATACGCATTGAACCATGCCGCAATATTTTTCAACATTGATGTCTAATATCTCATAGAACCTTCTAGTAAATTCATATGCAACAGATGATGTCGGAATAGAGTAAATAATATCCCTTACATCTTCGTGTGAATATCCAAGTTCAGATGTCAATCTCTTATATAAAGGAAACTGCATATTCTCCTGATTTGCTTGCTATATCAAGCAACTTATCTTGATTAGACACAATCTCTTTTAATCCCTCTTTAGGGTAATAAGCCAACCATTTCATCGCACACCTTAGATGGTGTGATAACCTCTGATTCAGACATTCTATTAAACTTTTTTTGATAGATGTCATTGCTCTTGTAAGCGGCGCAACCGATTCATCACAAGCAAGCATTGAGATATTTTGTATCTTATAATCCAGCCTGCTACGCTTGAACGGATTCATTACCTTGCTTATCTTTTCAATGATGCCTTTATCTAAGAATAAATTCTTAGATAGCCTAATATTTTCATCCTTATCAATCACGCTTAAAATATCATCAAGTGAAGCCACTTTATCCTTTGTCAAGAAAGAAAAGAACAAAATCCTCTGATAATATGTTTTAATCTGACCTTCTAATTTCTCTATTTCTTTATCGTTTTTTTCTTCAGTGTAATCCTTACTCTCCGCTTTCTCTTGATTTCCCTCCGAATTTTCGACTTCCTCACCAGCTTCATCAATATCAAGTTCATCGCCTTCACCTTGGTTTGGATCTATTGTAAGTCCCTTTTTAGAACTAAATTCTGCCTGTTGCTCAATGACTTCCCTAATAGTTTCATCATTTAATATCGACAAATCTACCGGAATATCCAAGACTTCATCCGATACACTTCTTTGATTGTTGTACTCACTGATTGCCTCTAAAATATTAGTCGCATCTACCTCCTTAATTTTATTATGATTCATCATAATGACTGGAGATATTCTAAGTTCTTCGACAATTCTTTCCTTTAACTTGCTATTTCCATTTTCTTCTGTGTTGACATTATAAATTAGCGATTTTTGTTCCTGCATTCTAAACAACCTGTCAGGATCAAAATCAACAAGTAGTGTCTGAGGTTTTAAGTTCTCTTTAATAAATCCTTTTTCACTGGATAATGTCCTGATATATTGATTTTGTAGTCTAAAAATAGACTGATCATATTCTTGTGGAGATGATGTGTCTTTAAAATAAAGCATAGTATCCCATTGTTCAACAGTAGAGCCGGTGAGCATTCTATTAACAGTTAGTGTTATAGTCTCCTTATTTAAGTCTTCACATTCCTTTATTTTATTCTTTATATCACTTGGTTTTTTATATATCTTTCCTGCATCAACTCCTGATATATTTATAATTTCATACTTACCAAGATTCTTAAAAGTGTCTTTTCGCTTACTTAAAAGTTCTTCCATGGCATCACAAGAGGCACAATACGGAAGTACCATTACCATATGACGGCACATCTTACCTTCTTTAATTTTGTCATAATCTAAGAAACCAAGTAGGTTCTCATCTTCTTTGCTACCATCTATAACTTGAAGCAATTCCAAAATCTCAGTCTCGTTTATGAATTTCTTATGCCCATTATTTTTCGCATCTTTTTTGATTGACTCAGGCTCAAATAGTTTGGAAAAAAAGCAAATGTAACGCCACTTCTTTTTAAGAGCTTCCATTTTTCTCACGAGAAGATTTGTTAGGATTAAATGCAAATCTAACCATTTGTGGAAATCCGTAATACGGATTATCCCATTCGTTAATATCATCCTTATTAAGATTATTTTTATCCCATTCTTCCTGCTCTTTGACTATATCAGAGAATTGTACAAATGATATAATATCCTCTTTTTCAAACTCGCTCCCCATTAAAATACGATATGGTGTACCAGACAGATGTAATCTAATCCTTGCGTTTATTTGTTTTTAGTTCTTCCTCTGCTACATTTACATCAATATTCTCATCATCAAGTTTATTAATATTGGACTTGTCAGATTTTTTTCGTACCCAGCATTTTCTAAAATTTTTCCAAAAGATTCTGCTCTTGCTCCGAAATGAGTTTCGTCAATAACAAGCAAATCAATCTGTTCTTGGAAAAGTTCTCTATGCTTATCCTTAATTGCATCACCTTGTAAATCCTGCAAGGTTAAAAATATTACAACTTTTTTATTTTCTTCCCTATTTGCCTTAATGGCATTTTTCGCTTGAAGCTAAATCATAAGCTTCTAAGAACACATACTCTGAAAAAGTTGCCTGCTCCCTCAACAGTTTTTTTCCATTCATCTTTTTACATCAGCTTTTTGCCGATACAACCAAAAACGATATTCGCAGAGATTTCTAATGCACAGCAAAGAGATGTAAAAGACTTCCCAAAACGCATAACAGCATACATAAGCAGGTTTCTTCTACCATTCTTTACAGCCCTAATAAAGCTATCTACAGCTGATTGTTGATTTGGTCTTAAAGTCCATTGTTCTCCTCTTTGATAATGAAAAGTCTGTGGAAGCCTATTCTTCGAACTATAATATTCATATTTACTTAAGTTTGCTTGATAACTTTCTTTTATATCTTCAATAGCACTATCAATATCACTCGTTTCAGCTCCCTTAAAAAATTCTCTACTGTAGTAGATACCATCTTCCAAGTCCTCAGGGTTCAGCCTTTTCTTATGCAAATCATTCTCAAGATATTGATGAATAGCATAATCTCTAAAATAAGTTTCTTCATCAATAACAGCTTTATTCTCATACTGTTTTTTTCAAGCTCAGGGAAGAATACTCTCCACTCGTTTAATCTTTTGAGATACGGGTCTATATGTGTCGCCAACCTTTAGATAGTTCGGCACTGTATTTGTTGTAAAAAGCATAGATATGAGGGTCTACACGACCGATTATAATTCTATCAAGCACATCTATTGCTTCTATTTTTCATTTTATCCATCTAATTACCACCTTTATTTACTAAGTTTTTGGAAAGTGTAAATTCTCTTTGCTCTCCAATCTTTTTATAATACACAAGCATTTCTTTTTCTTTTTCATGAAGTTCAAACAGTGCTACCTGTTTAAAAGGTTCTATTGCTTCTTCATACGGAATTGTATATGTAAGCCCATCCATCTGCCATAAATTCCACGAAATTATCTTTTGCAATATTTATCAGTTCTCTCTCTGTTGGCTGTCTATTTAGCTTTTTTCTTCCATATAATCGCAATACGAAGCAAGCAGATTTTTCCCTTGCGATAAGAAGACTATCTCCTTGGAATTCAAATCCATATACGCTCTGAAAAGCTCTTTCAGACCATTTCAGCCATTCCGTATCACTGTCGGTATTTTTCACACAACTCTCATTTTTCCTATCAAGCATACCTATTCTGTCTTTCAGCTCTAACGGTTGCCCAGAAACCGTGTCATATCTGCTAACTAAGTAAGGTGCTTCGCCACAAGTGATTTCCAGTCTTTTTTTCATCAACATACTTTTTGCCAAGTTTTTATTCTTTTTTTATCCGGAAACTTGATTTTTTTCTATGTTCGTTTCCCAACCTTTTTTTCAATTTCTCTATTAAATATATTTTTCACACCCAAACCAAGCATTATCCACAAGGTTATTTTTGTGCATTGCAAACCCAGCTCGGAGTAAAAACTTCCGCTTTTCCTTTTTGTTCTATTCCCTTGACTTTCTTTTTGTTTTTTTAATATTCTCGGCTGAATAACACCTGAATTTTTTTACCGGTTATTAGCTCAAACAGAATCGGATAGTGCGAATTATACTCTTTACCCAAAGCTTCATAATCATCTGTTCCCCAGATGATATTTCTATTTGTTGTTCTGTCAACAAGAAGGATTTGGAGAACTTCTTTACTCCATTTCCCTCATCTACATCTATCGTAAATGCCATTTATTCATCTTCCTTAACAATTTTTTTCAATACATATCAAATCCCCAATATCTGTTCCAAGTTCTTCGCAAATTTTTTTCCGATAATTGTAAGCGATACGGCATCTCCCCTAACCATTTTTCGAAATTGTAGTAGGCGATACCCCTGTTTTTATCAATCAGGTCTTTTTTTCTTCATATTCTTATCTATTAGAGTCTTCCAAAGTCCATTGTAATTGAATTTCATTTTTTTCTTTTTTCCTCGCTCCATATATGTGGATTTTTTATCCATAGTATTATAACATATTCCTCACAATATTTCTATTCCATAAAAAGAACTTTTAGTACCATTCTAATCCAGCTAACTTCTCAAAGTAACTTCCACTTGCCCAACCGAAGTGGAAATTAGTCTAAAACGGATTTTTATGGTGGAATTAAGTATGAGACGTTTGAGTTAGAAATGAGGTCCACTATGACAAAACATAAAACCTTACCCTTTCAGAACGTAATGATATTCAATTAGGCTTAGAGCGCGGTGAAACCTTCAAAGCTATCGGACAACTTATTCTAAAAAATCCGACTACTGTTTCCAAAGAAGTCAAACGAAACAGACAAGTTAGAGACTCTACCTCTAACAACCTTCCTTGCCCTCTACTCGCTAAGGCTCCCTTTGTCTGTAATGGGTGCCCTAAAAGAAGACAAAATTGTGGATTTAAAAAAATCTTCTACCTCGCTAAGCAAGCTCAAAAACAATACGAACAAACTCTTGTCGAAGCTCGTGAAGGAACTCCCCTCAATTCCAAGACCTTCTGGGACATGGACAAAGTCATTTCTGAGGGTGTAAAAAAAGGACAACACATCTATCATATCCTCAAAACTCATAACCTTGATGTCAGCTCCTCAACTGTCTATCGACATATCCGAAAAGGATACCTATCTATCGCTCCTATTGACCTAGTCAGAGCCGTTAAATTCAAAGAAAGACGGAAAAGTAAGCTACCTTCCATCCCTAAAGAAGCTCAAAAAAGGACGTTCCTATGAGGATTTCCAAAAACTATTTATCACTGAATCAACTGAGATTCTTGGCTGGAAATGGACACCGTTATGGGCAGGATGGGAGGTAAAGTCCTACTCACCTTCAATTTATCTTTCTGTAACTTTATCTTCGCTAGACTTCTGGATAATAAAACTGCCCTTGAGGTTACTAAACACCTCTATGATATCAAGAACACCCTTCACCAAGCGGATAAAGATTTCTGTCAACTCTTTCCTGTCATCCTCACAGATAATGGTGGAGAGTTTGCCAGGGTTGATGACATCGAAATGGATGTTCGAGGAGAGAGTAAACTCTTCTTTTGTGATCCTAATCGCTCTGACCAGAAAGGGAGAATTGAGAAAAATCACACACTAATTCGTGACATTCTACCTAAGGGAACTTCTTTTGACAACTTAACTCAGGAGGACATCAATCTAGTTTGTTCGCATGTCAACAGCGTCAAACGCGCTGCTTTGAATGGAAAGTCAGCCTATGAACTTTTTTTGACTTTACTTATGGAGAAGAGATTCCTAAGCTTCTCGGTATTTCTAAAATACCTGCAGAAGACGTCTGTCAGTCTTCTACATTACTCCAACATAAGTTCTAAAAACTAACCTAAAACCCCATTCAAACGTCTCACACTAACTTCCACCATAGCGGAACTTAATTTGAAACGCTTTCAGATGAGAGGATTTTGTGCGCTCTTTTTTCCGATTCCTTTCGGCTACAAAAGCGATGAAATCAAGCATTAGTAAAACCAGTGGAACTTAGTTTGGGAATTTACCCCATTCTAATCCAAGTGATATTTCTCCACTATTGATTTGTTAATTTTTATATGTGTACTCTAAATCTTCATCCCAGCATTCACTACCAATGGCTTTCATTGTCCTTAGTAGCTCATACATCTTCTGCCTTGAAAATGGCTGTTTGTTGTTTTTTTAAAGCCACGATATGTAGAATAACTTATACCTGCTCTTTCACAGATAACTCGCATATTAAAAATTTTTCCGACTGAACAATAAGCAATTCTTCTAAAGCAGAGTCATCACTGTCTGTTTTGCCTTTATAAGAAAAAGTTCCACGCTAATCCCCTAAAAATTAGCCTTTGTTTCATACTTAGAGTAATCGGAATAATCAAGTTTGCCTTTATTTATCAATTCAATCCATTCTTTATCACTAATCTCTATTTCTCTTACGGTAAGTTCGCAGTATTCATCATCTGCAAGATCATCTTTATGTTCCCTATAAAAGCGGTATGCCTCTGTAATACTTGCAGTTGTGAATGAAGGATTTTCTCCATCAACTGATATAATCGGATTCATATCACCAGGGAAATACTCCTAAATCTTTTTTTGACCAATAATACTAGTAACAAATCTCTGGAAAAAATTATAATCAGTTTCTAGTATTTTTTTCGTTTTTCTACACTATTATTTAGCATTTTAAAAGCTGTTAGGACTCTTTTATCTGAATATAATTTAAAACTGATTCGAACTTTTTTAATAATGTGACAAAATCAATACCTCTAATATATGGTAAATTTACTATTTTTTTATGTTTCTCAAATTTTTCCACCCAGGATAAACAGATGGATGATAAAAATAGGGAGAAATGGTATAGATATTTCAAATCTATCAAAAATCATCATTGGAATTATTTAGCTGATATAACATTTGTTTTAACTCTACAGTTTCCTGCAATAAAATCAAAAAAGATAATTCATCTAATTTTTTATCATCATCCAAATCCGCACCCCTATCTAATGTTTTTAATTAGCCAAACAAAATTATTATATCATTTAAATTATACCACGAATCCACCCAAAAACGCCTTTAGATAATAAAATACCTAAAGACGTTTAGTTTTATCCTGCTACTTGTGTAGTTTCTTCTGTTTTCGCTTTCTTATCCTTCTTACTCGAACCAGTCAATCGGCGTTTACTATCTCGGATTGTATTCAAATCTTTGAGGAGTTGAGTCAGGTGTTCATTTTCAGAGTATGCTTCTGCACTGGCGGCGGTATAGCGCATAAAAAGGTCATAGATAGTTTAAAGTTCGGTACGGAGCTGTCTGATCTTGCCGACTTCCTTGGCAGACTTGGAAGCACGCGCCTTACTCTCCACTTGGTCATATTCCTCTTGAGCGTTGACCACTGCCGTCAGCATAGGAGTTAGTCCTAGACTGGTAACTGCCTCGTGATAGGGTGTTTCACTAAGCGTTTTGAGAAAGCTCTTGATTTCTGCCGTTTCCACATCATTGCTGTGCTTAGTGATGTCCTTATACTTGGCAAAGACTGGTTTCAAAGTTTCATGAGCTTCTTTGAGCTTGGCGTCCTTAATCTTAGCAAATCCTCTATGAAGGGTAAAGAGACCGACCAAGGCACTATCACGATTGCGGTCGACTTCTGTCAGATTACTAGACTCTTTCGTCTCCACTGTCGCAAGTTGAGCTTGAAAATCATCCAGCTTGGTCTTGAAGGGTTCCAAATGTTTGGCATACATACCCTCGTCTTTGTTTGCCTTAGAAAAAGTAGCTAGACTTTGATGAGTATCCATCATCAGGCTTTCAAACTCACGGTTGGTAAAGTTGCTGTAACTAAGAGGGCGAATAGCGTATGTTTTTGTCATGATGGTATCCTTTCTATTTAACGAATCATTTATTATCTTCTTTATCAAACCAAGACTGGATTAGTTCTGGAAGATAGATCTGTTTTTACAATGCTTCCTTGTCTATCATAGTGAATCAAAGGTCTATCCTTAAATACAAAGACTTGAAACAATGCACAGACCAAAAATAGAAGCCCCCATAAAGGAAGTGTCGATAGCATACTCTCCTCATCATCTTTAACTTTCTTCATCAATTTTTCTCCTTTAAGTTGATACATCCATTCTAACAGTTTCCCAAAACATTTTGACCTTCATCTTCTTAACTGTCATTATTTCCATCTAAAACGTACTTTTCAGGAAAAATCAGACATTTCCAAAATAAAAAATCCCTATCTGACTAGATATACACTCCGTCCATCAGATAGAGACTCTTACTATTTATAGATTTTAACTTTTCTAGCTTTAGAATACATCTAAACTTTAGGGAAGATGACTATTCGAAAGTTAGAAGACCTCAAAACTTTCTCAGATAAGCTATTCGAAACCTAGAATGCTTTTAAATTTATGTAAATACAGTTATTCTAAATCCAGAATACATATAAACTTTAGTATAAAGAGCTATTCTAAGTTTCGAAGACCTATTTACTTTCTATTCCTTATCAAAAACAATCCATTCCCCCTTTCTCCTCCAAAATATGGTATAGTAGAAATATACTATCTATGAGGAGTTTACATGTCACAGGATAAACAAATGAAAGCTGTTTCTCCCCTTCTGCAGCGAGTTATCAACATCTCATCGATTGTCGGTGGGGTTGGGAGTTTGATTTTCTGTATTTGGGCTTATCAGGCCGGGATTTTACAGTCTAAGGAAACCCTCTCTGCCTTTATCCAGCAGGCAGGTATCTGGGGGCCACCTCTCTTTATCTTTTTACAGATTTTACAGACGGTCGTCCCTATCATTCCTGGGGCCTTGACCTCGGTGGCTGGGGTCTTTATCTACGGTCACATCATCGGGACTATCTACAACTATATCGGCATCGTGATTGGCTGTGCCATTATCTTTTATCTGGTGCGCCTCTATGGGGCTGCCTTTGTCCAGTCTGTCGTCAGCAAGCGCACCTACGACAAGTACATCGGTTGGCTGGATAAGGGCAATCGTTTTGACCGTTTCTTTATTTTTATGATGATTTGGCCCATTAGTCCAGCTGACTTTCTCTGTATGCTGGCTGCTCTTACCAAGATGAGTTTCAAGCGCTATATGACCATCATCATTCTGACCAAGCCCTTTACCCTCGTGGTTTATACCTACGGTCTGACCTATATTATTGACTTTTTCTGGCAAATGCTTTGACACATAAAAAATCCGTTTGGTTTCCCAAACGGATTTTGTGCTTTATTTTGAAACTTCTTTTGCAAGGACAAAGTTTCCAAGAGTAGCAGAACCATTTCCTGCTACTGCTGGCGTTACAATGTAATCACGCACATCTGGTACTGGTAGGTAACCATTGAGAAGAGATGTAAATTTCTCACGGACACGGTCCAGCATGTGTTGTTGAGCCATGACCCCTCCACCAAAGACAATCACATCTGGTCGGAAAGTCACTGTCGCATTAACCGCAGCTTGAGCGATATAGTAGGCTTGAACATCCCAAACAGGGTTGTTGAGTTCAATATTTTCCCCACGAATACCTGTACGAGCTTCCAAACTTGGTCCAGCCGCAAAGCCTTCCAAGCAGCCCTTGTGGAAAGGACAAACACCGTTGAATTCTTTTTCAATATCCATTGGGTGTTTAGCCACATAGTAGTGGCCCATTTCAGGGTGACCCGCACCACCGATAAACTCACCACGTTGGATGACACCTGCACCGATACCTGTACCGATTGTGTAGTAAACCAAGTTTTCGATACGGCCACCAGCATTGTTACGGGCAACCACTTCACCATAGGCAGAGCTGTTTACGTCTGTCGTGAAGTACATTGGCACGTTTGAGAGCGCGGCGAAGGGCACCAAGCAAGTCCACATTCGCCCAGTTTGGTTTTGGAGTCGTTGTGATAAAGCCATAGGTTTTTGAGTTTTTGTCAATATCAATCGGACCAAATGAACCGACTGCAAGACCGGCAAGATTATCAAATTTTGAGAAGAACTCAATGGTTTTATCTATTGTTTCGATTGGAGTTGTTGTTGGAAATTGCGTTTTTTCTACAACGTTAAAGTTTTCATCACCGACAGCACAGACAAACTTTGTACCGCCCGCTTCCAAGCTTCCATATAATTTTGTCATGATAAACCTCTTGTTTTTATTTTCTTTATTATAGCATATTTCGAAAATCTAAATTTCTCTATTTTTTAGATTTTCCTCTGTAAATCTTACCATTCAAGCAAAAACGAACAAACATGTCATTTGTTCGTTTTTCACTGTAGAGAGGAATATTGTACTCAATGAAAATCAAAAGAGCAAACTAGGAAGCTAGCCGAAGGTTGCTCAAAGCAATGCTTTGAGGTTGTAGATAAGACTGACGAAGTCAGTTACATATATCTACGGCAAGGCGAAGCTGACATGGTTTGAATTTGATTTTCGAAGAGTATTAGATTTTCACTTCGATCACAGCATCCCCCTTCGCAACTGAACCTGTTGCGACTGGAGCTACTGAAGCGTAGTCAGCTGTGTTTGTAACGATAACCATTGTTGTATCATCAAGACCAGCTGCAGCGATTTTGTTTGAATCAAATGTTCCAAGAACATCTCCTGCTTTCACCTTGTCACCTTGAGTAACTTTTGCTTCAAAACCGTCACCGTTCATTGTTACAGTGTCGATACCAACGTGGATCAAGACTTCAGCACCATCAGTTGTTTTCAAACCAAAAGCGTGTCCTGTTGGAAAGGCAATTGAAACTTCAGCATCAGCAGGTGCATAGACCACTCCTTGGCTAGGTTTCACAGCGATACCTTGTCCCATAGCTCCACTTGAGAAGACTGGGTCATTTACATCAGCAAGATCGACAACGTCACCGACGATAGGAGTTACAAGTGTTTCATTTTGAAGAGTTGCTGGAATGTTACCAGTTGTTTCTTCTTGGACCAAACGTTCTGTCGCTACTTCAGTAGCAACTTCTTTTTCATCCTCATAACCAAACATGTAAGTAAGAGCGAAACCAAGGGCAAATGATACGGCTACCATAATAATGTATTGTACAAGTTGTCCGTTACCAACATAAAGCATTGTACCAGGGATGATGGTGATACCATTACCAGTACCAGCAAGTCCAAGGATAGAAGCCAATCCACCACCGATTGCACCAGCAATCAATGAAAGGAAGAATGGTTTACGGAAGCGCAAGTTCACCCCGAAGATAGCAGGCTCTGTAATACCGAGGAAAGGCAGAAAGAGCAGCTGGGAAAGCAAGTGTTTTTCAGTTTTTGGATTTTTTTAGTTTTAACACCAACCGCAACAGTCGCAGCACCTTGAGCTGTCATAGCGCATGTGATGATCGCGTTGAATGGGTTAGCATGGTCAGCAGCAAGCAATTGAACTTCAAGCAAAGTTGAAGATATGGTGCACACCTGACACGACGATCAATTGGTGAACCCCACCAATCAAGAAACCACCGAGACCAAATGGCAAGCTAAGAATCGCTTTTTGTACCGATAAGGATATAGTTTTCAACGACGTGGAAAGACTGGTCCAATGACAAAGAGTCCAAGGATAGACATTACCAAAAGTGTCACGAATGGCGTTACCAAGAGGTCAATGACATCTGGAACAACCTTGCGGACAGCTTTTTCAAATTTAGCTCCGACAACCCCGATGATGAAGGCTGGAAGAACGGAACCTTGCAAACCTACAACAGGGATGAAAACCAAAGAAGTTCATAGCTGTTACTTCACCACCTGAAGCGACTGCCCAAGCGTTTGGAAGTGAGCCAGAAACAAGCATCATACCAAGAACGATACCAACGGCAGGATTTCCACCGAATACACGGAAGGTTGACCACACAACCAAACCTGGCAAGATGATGAAGGCTGTATCTGTCAAGATTTGTGTGTAAGTTGTCAAAGTCACCTGGAAGTGGCATTTCAAGAGCAGTTGAAAGAGACCACGCACACCCATGAAGAGACCTGTCGCTACGATAACTGGGATGATTGGAACGAAAACGTCACCGAAAGTACGGATAGCACGTTGGAACCAGTTCCCTTGTTTCGCAGCTTCTGCTTTCATGTCATCTTTAGATGATGTTGGCAAACCAAGTGCAACAACTTCATCGTACATTTTGTTAACTGTACCTGTACCAAAGATGATTTGGTATTGACCTGAGTTAAAGAAAGCACCTTGAACTTTTTCCAAGTTCTCAATCACTTCTTTATTGATTTTTCCTTCATCTTTGACCATGACACGTAGACGAGTCGCACAGTGAGCTACACTGTTGACATTTTCACGTCCGCCCAAGGCATCGATGACTTTTTTTGCAATTTCCTGATTGTTCATTTGCAAAAATCTCCTTATATAAAATTTTGTTCTTGTTTGAAAGCGATTTTATTCGCCCTTACGACTATTATTTTTATCATGTTTTTAGAAATATGTCAAGCGTTTTTGCAGAAAAAAATATTCTATCCACTTAGTGGAGACGCTTTAGATTGATTGTTTTTGACTATTTTATCAGGTATTCCTTGAAAAAATAAGTTTGAAATCTTGGTTAAAAGGGTTTTGTTTCATTATCTTTCATATTTTCGTGAAAATGTGATTGATTTCCTACATTTATTTTATGACAAACGTTTGACAGTTTTTTCTCTTTTTTAACATAAAAGGCTTGCTTTTTTTATCGAAAACGGTTACTATTAGAAGTGATAAGATTTTTGGAGGAATGAATGAATGGAATGGACAACTGAGCGTCGTTATAAACTTTATCAAGATTGGACGCAAGAAGAAATTCAAAATATAAAAGAAAATATGGCACAATCTCCATGGCACACTCATTACCATATTGAGCCAAAAATAGGACTTCTCAACGATCCAAATGGCTTTTCTTACTTTAATGGGAAGTGGGTTGTTTTTTATCAAAACTTTCCTTTTGGTGCAGCCCACGGTTTGAAATCTTGGGTGCAGTTGGAAAGTGATGATTTGATTCACTTCACAGAAACTGGTGTCAAAGTTTTGCCTGATACTCCATTAGATAGTCACGGTGCCTACTCTGGTTCTGCCATGCAGTTTGGCGATAACTTGTTCCTATTTTATACAGGAAATGTCCGTGATGAAAACTGGATCCGTCACCCTTACCAGATTGGGGCTTTGATGGATAAGGATGGCAAGATTACCAAGATTGACAAGATCTTGATTGACCAGCCTGCTGACTCAACTGACCACTTCCGTGACCCACAAATTTTTAACTTCAAGGGTCAATATTATGCCATCGTCGGTGGACAGGACTTGGAGAAAAAAGGCTTCGTCCGTCTCTACAAAGCTATTGACAACGACTACACAAACTGGCAAACAGTTGGCAACCTTGACTTTACTAACGACCGTACTGCCTACATGATGGAATGCCCAAATCTGGTCTTTGTAGGGGAACAACCTGTCCTTCTCTACTGCCCACAAGGATTGGATAAGAAAGTTCTAGACTACGATAATATCTATCCAAATATGTATAAGATTGGAGCTTCCTTTGACCCTGAAATTGCCAAAATGGTTGATGTGTCTCAACTTCAAAACATGGACTATGGTTTCGAAGCCTATGCAACTCAAGCCTTCAACGCTCCTGATGGACGTGCTCTAGCTGTTAGCTGGCTTGGCTTGCCTGATGTTTCATATCCATCTGACCGCTTTTGACCACCAAGGAACCTTCTCTTTGGTCAAAGAACTCACTATCAAAGACGGCAAACTTTATCAATACCCAGTCGCAGCTATCAAGGACCTTCGTGCTACTGAAGAAGCCTTCTCAAACCGTGCCCAAACCAAGAACACTTACGAACTCGAACTCAACTTGGAAGCTAATAGTCAGAGCGAGATTGTCTTACTTGCTGACAAAGAAGGCAAGGGACTTTCCATCAACTTTGACCTTGTAAATGGTCAAGTGACAGTGGATCGTAGCCAAGCTGGAGAACAGTATGCCCAAGAATTTGGAACAACTCGTTCTTGCCCTATCGAGAACCAGGCTACTACTGCTACAATCTTCATCGATAACTCTGTCTTTGAAATTTTCATCAATAAAGGAGAAAAAGTATTTTCTGGTCGTGTCTTCCCACATGCGGACCAAAATGGTATCCTGATTAAATCTGGAAACCCAACTGGAACTTACTATGAATTAGATTATGGTCGCAAAACTAACTGATGTCGCCAAAACTTGCAGGCGTCAGCCCTACTACCGTTTCTCGGGTTATCAATAAAAAAAGGGTTATCTATCTGAGAAAAACCATCCAAAAAGGTCAATGAAGCTATGCGAGAATTGGGCTATAAGCCCAACAACCTAGCTCGTAGTCTGCAAGGAAAAATCAGCTAAAGTTAATCGGTTTGATTTTTCCCCAAATATTTCCAACGTTTTTCTATGCAGAATTGATTGATAAGCTGGAACACCAACTCTTCAAAAATGGGTACAAGACCATCATCTGCAACAGTGAGCATGACTCTGAAAAGGAACGCGAGTACATCGAAATGCTCGAAGCCAATCAGGTGGACGGCATCATTTCGGGTAGTCACAACTTGGGAATCGAAGACTACAATCGAGTGACAGCACCAATTATTTCCTTTGACCGAAACCTATCGCCAGACATTCCTGTCGTTTCCTCTGACAACTACGCTGGTGGGGTTCTCGCAGCCCAGACATTGGTTAAGACAGGTGCCCAGTCTATCATCATGATTACAGGTAATGACAATTCCAATTCGCCAACTGGACTGCGCCACGCTGGTTTTTGCATCTCGTACTCCCCAAAGCACCTATTATCAATGTTTCCAGTGACTTTTCTCCAGTCAGAAAAGAAATGGAAATCAAGAATATCTTGACTCGACAAAGGCCAGATGCCATCTTTGCTTCAGATGATTTGACAGCTATTCTGGTTATTAAAATCGCTCAGGAACTGGGAATTTCTGTACCAGAAGAGCTCAAGGTCATCGGCTATGATGGGACTTACTTTATCGAGAATTACTACCCTCAATTGGCTACTATCAAGCAACCTTTGGAAGAGATAGCCTGCCTCACTGTTGACCTCCTCTTGCAGAAGATTGAAGGCAAGGAAGTCGCGACAACTGGTTACTTCTTACCAGTTACTCTATTACCAGGAAAAAAAGTATTTAAGCACAAGAAAACTCAGACCGATCCGTCTGAGTTTTTTATGATCTTAAGTTTTCTAGATAACGCTTGGCTGTCTCTAGGTTAAATGTTTTATCTGTGATGAGGCGATCGACCAGGGGAGCTACCTCGGATTCGCTAGCACCTGCGAGGAGTGCCAAGGATTTGGCCTGCAATTTCATGTGACCTTGCTGAATGCCTGTACTGACCAAGGCTTTCAGGGCCGCAAAGTTTTGGGCAAGCCCGATGGACACGATAATCTGAGCTAATTCCTTTGCAGAAGGATTTCCCAGTAATTCATGACTGAGGGCTACACGGGGGTTGAGACCGATAGAGCCACCCTTGGTCGCTACAGGCATGGGTAAGGTCATCTGACCGACCAATTCTTCTCTTTCAAGGTCCAGCGTCCATTGACTAAGACCTTGGTAGCGTCCATCTCGACTGGCAAAAGTATGGGCCCCTGCTTCAATGGCACGCCAATCATTCCCAGTGGCAATCAAAATGGCATCAATACCATTAAAAATCCCTTTATTATGAGTAGCAGCTCGGTAAGGATCAGCTTGCGCAAATTGGCTAGCCAAAGCCATTTTCTCCGCAATTTCCCGTCCTTGATCCTTTTGGCGGCTCAAGTATCGAAAGGCGATGTGGCAACTTGCCGTCACCAGAGAATCTGTCGCGTAGTTGGACAGGATTCCCATGAGACTCTGTCCCTGACTAAGTTCTTCTAAGACAGGCTTCAAGGCTTCCAACATGGTGTTGAGCATATTGGCTCCCATGGCTTCCTGGGTATCGACATGAAGATAAACGACTAGAAAGTCTGTTTCGCTTTTGAGCTGTTCTACATGTAAATCACGCGCCCCACCCCCGCGTTTAACAATGGAAGGATAGGCTTGATTGGCAAGTTCCAAGAGTTCTGCTTTCTTGCTGACAATCTTCTCTTGCGCTAGCTCTGGATCATCAACTTGATAAAGAGCTACCTGCCCAATCATCTGGCGCTCATGTACTTGAGCAGTAAAGCCACCTGCTCGCTTGATGATTTTGCTGGCATAGCTTGCTGCAGCAACCACTGAGGGTTCTTCTGTCACATAGGGAACTGTATAGTCTTGCCCATTCACCAAAAGTTCTGGAATGATAGAATAAGGCAGAGAAAAAGTTCCCACTACATTCTCACTCAGCTGGTCCGCCACAGTCACACTCATCTGTTCATCCTGCTCCAGACTCCTTTGCTTCTCAGGACTAAGGAGCGCCTGAGCTCGCAACAACTCAAGACGCTCTCGGTATGATTTTTTAGAAAATCCATTCCAACTTATCTTCATTATTTTTCAACCTTGCTATAACGGCGTTGGTGATCCACAATTTCAACCAAGGCAAAATCTTGATTTTCATAGCCAGCAAACTGGGCAGAGTTTGTTTCATCTAACTCTACTTCCTCAAAGAAGACCTTTTCGTATTCTGCAACAGATAAGGCAGTTCGTTGGTTGAGCTTGTTCAAACGGTCTTTATCCAGATAGGCTTCATATCCTTCAACCAATTCACCACTGAAGAACTCAGCCACAGCACCGCTTCCGTAACTATAAAGGGCAATTTTATCTCCAGCCTTCAGGCTATCTGTATTTTCTAAGAGAGACAAAAGTCCAAGGAAAAGTGAACCTGTATAGATATTCCCCACCTTTTGACTGTAGAGAATAGACTGGTCAAAATGCTTTTGCAAGAGGTCTTTTTTCTCTTGAGGCAAATTCTTATCCATGATTTTTTTCAAGCCTTTTAGTGCTAATTTCGGATAAGGCAAGTGGAAGCAAACAGCCGCAAAAATCATCCAAAAGTAAGCTGGTAGCGTTTTTGGTATTCAAGCCAAGTCGTTTTCAAACTATCCAAATATTGTTGGGTAGAATAGACACCATTCACATAAGGGGTTGTTGAGTAATTTGGACGCCAAAAATCCATGATGTCACGAGTCTGAGCGACATTGTCATTATTAAAGGCCATAATGCGTGGATTTTTGTGTAATCAACATAGCCACACTTCCAGCACCCTGAGTTGGTTCTCCTGGAGTTTCAATACCGTATTTGGCAATATCACTGGCAATGACCAAGACCTTGGACTCTGGAGAATTTTCCACATGCAATTTGGCATAATGAAGGGCAGCTGTCGCTCCATAGCAGGCTTCTTTAATCTCAAAACTACGAGCAAAAGGCTGGATGCCCAGCAAGCCATGCACAAAGACGGCTGCAGCCTTACTCTGGTCAATTCCTGACTCGGTCGCCACAATGACCATATCGATTTCTTGTCTTTCTTGCTCAGTTAAAATAGAGTCACTTGCACTGGCCGCCAAGGTCACGATATCCTCAGTTAGGGGCGCAATACTCAATTCCTTGAGCAAGAGTCCTTTGCTTAATTTTTCAGGGTCAATTCCCCTCGCTTCTGCTAAGTCTTGTAATTTCAAGACATATTGACTGGTCGCAAAAACCAATCTTATCAATACCGATTGTCATATTTACCTCTGTTTTTATCATTCATGTAAAAAAATCGTTCTATACTATTTTATCACAAATAGCAGTAAAAAGAGAAAAAAAGACTTGATTCACCAAATCAAGTCGCTTATTATTCTAACCATTATACTGTTTTCGTAAGTGAGAATAAAGTCTGAGAATTACTGTTCCGCTAGCCATTCCAATAGAAATCACCAAAGCCAACATAACAACCAAGGTTGCACTAGCAATGGCATGACTGTAATCTCCCGTCACAAAAAAAGGCAGTTGTTTGATAAGAAAGATAACCCGGAACCAGAGGTGCCAAGATGGCTAAGATAAAGACCACAGCAGGTGTCTTATAAAGAATACTTAAAAATCTGGCTGACACAAGAACCGATAATGGCTGCAATAAAAGTAGCCACAATAACATTGGTCGGTTCCTTGAGCAAGAGATAGATTAGCCAGACAGCCATACCCAAAAATCCCTCCAGGTAAGAGCATAGAGCGTTGCACATTGAGTACAATTAAAAAGTGATAATAGCAAGAAGACTTGCTACTGCTTGTAATAAAAAAAGGTTGTTAGTGTCATATTAATTCATCAATACCAAGGCGACAGAAGTTCCTGCCCCTAAAGCTAGGGTAATGAGTAGAGATTCAAACATCTTACTCATACCAGAGTTTATATGGTTAGTCATAATATCACGAACCGCATTGGTCAAGGCAATACCTGGTACAAACGGCATGACCGCACCAGCTATAATCAAATCTGCCGTTGAAGGAAAACCTGTGTAGCGAGCCCAAAATTGGGCAATCATCCCAAAGACAAAGGCTCCAGCAAAGGCTGTCACAAAAGAATTCGGATAAACTTCTCCACATAGAGAGAAAAGGCAAAACCGAATAAGGTAGCCACTCCTGCCCCGAGTGCGTCATAGATATTTCCACTAAACATAACTGAAAAGAAAGGGGCACTAAAGGTCGCAGCCAGAGTTACCTGCAACTTGGTATAGGGAAGGGGTTGAGCTTGCAAAGTCGTCAATTGTTTGAAGGCTGTCTCTAAATCAATCTGCCCTCCAACCAACTGACGAGAAATCTGGTTCACATCGCAGACTTTTTCAATGTTATAAGAAGAGGAAGTCACGCGCTTCATACGCGAAATATTGGTATTTTCAATGGAGAAAAAGATTGCGGCAGGCATGGCAAGAACATTGCAATCCACAATCCCCTGCGAATGTGCAATCCGAATCATGGTATCTTCTACACGATGAATCTCTGAACCACTTTTGAGAAGAATGGTTCCTGCTAGCATAATCACATCGATGACGGCATTTAATTCTTTTGACTCTTCCATGCTTGCCTCCTTTTATCAACTCCCTCTATTCTATCACAAATCTGGAGTCAAAAAAAATCTTTGCCATGAAATCATGACAAAGATTCGTTTAATCACGTGAATTTTCGTGGTTTCCTTCACTACTTGACTGAGTAGTAGGTGCATTCCCTCGTTGATTTCCTTGTTGGTTCCCCTGACTTGGTGTTGTAGTAGAACCTTGGTTTCCACGTTGGACTGGTGCTGATGATGACGTTGACGGCGGTGTTTTTTGCTTGTAAATTGAAATCTTGACACGCGTCTTCGTCAAATCAACCTTTTCACCTGCTTTTGGACTCTGTTCAACGACTGTACCTTCAGCAGTTCCAGCGGGAGCTGTCGACACTTCTACAACTTCAATATTGGCTTCTTTAATACCGACAATTTGAACGAGATTGTTTTTAGTAAATTCAAGACTAGATCCTGTATAACTTGGCATAACAACGCTGGTTACTTTTTTAGCAACTGTTAAGGTAATCGTTGATGCCTTGCTCAAATCATAGGTTGTTCCGGCAGCTGGACTCTGTCTGAGAACAGTTCCTGCTTCACTCTCACTTGATTCTTCTTCCTCAATCTTAATGAGATTTTCAGGAACCTTCTTCTGCTTGAGTTCTGCGATAACATCTGTTGATTTACGGCCGATATAATTGCTCAATTGGAAAGATTGCTTGCCTGATGAGACAACCAAATTGATTTTCGTTCCTTCTTTTCGACCAGTTCCAGCGCCAGGATCTGTACGGATAATCCGCCCCTCTTCCACCTTTTCACTAGCCTCTGTCTTCTCCTCGCCAATCTCAAAATTAGCTTTCTTGAGGGTTTCCTTAGCCTCCGCAACTGTCTGACCTGTCACATCTGGAATGGCAATGGTTGCAGGAGTTCTAGACAAAATCCAAATAAGAGAAGCTGCCACTAATACAATGCTGGCCAACAAAATCATATAGCGAACTCTAAATTTCCGTTTCTTAACAGGCTTGCTTGCATAATTGTCTTCTGAAACCTGCTGACTCGGCTTCGCAGTCTGTGGCTTCGGACTCTGTGTTTGCACCTTAGGAATTGAGGTCAAGGTGCTCTGAGATACTTTTGGTAGAGTCTTGGTGTCCGCCTTAGTCGCATCGTCAAAGACCAGCTTTGGTTCATTGCGACGATTATAAGACAAACTACTAGACAAGTCCACATACATTTCAGCGACTGATTTATAGCGATCTGTCAATTTCTTAGCAGTTGCCTTGATGACAACATTTTCCAAAGCCTGAGGCACAGATGGATTTTTCAGCTATAACCGATGGCAATGGTTTCTGGAAATGCTGGAGGGCGATAGTCACCGCGCTATCCCCGTCATAAGGGATATGGCCTGTCAGCATCTCATAGAAGATAATCCCCATGGCATAAATATCACTCTGTACAGTCGCCTTCGAACCACGCGCCTGCTCTGGTGACAAGTAATGAACTGACCCCAGCATGGAGTTTGTCTGAGTCAGACTCGTCTCAGCAAAGGCTACTGCAATCCCAAAGTCTGTGACCTTGGCAGTCCCATCTGGTGTCAAGAGGATATTTTGAGGTTTCAAGTCCCTATGGACAATTCCTCTGGTATGGGCTAAACGCATAGCCAGAAGGATTTGTCCCATGATACGGACGGCTTCTTCATTAGAAAGAGGATAGTGTTCCTTGATATAGCGTTTAAGGTCTAGTCCAGCAACATACTCCATTGCAAGATACTGTTGACCGTCTTCCTCACCAATATCTGTTATCCGAACGATATGAGGATGGTCTAGATCTGCCATAGCTCTCGCTTCACGCTGAAAACGAGCTACAGCTATCGGGTCCGTCTGGTAGTTGGTCCTCAGAACCTTCACTGCCACTTCTTCTCCGTCTAGAATTAAATCCTTGGCCAAATAGACATCTGCCATGCCTCCTCAGCCAATCTGTTTCACAATCCGATAGCGTCCGGCAAAAAAATCTTGCCGATTTGGATCATTCTGCATCCTCCTCGTTCATAGAAACAAGGGCAACCGTAATGTTGTCTAAACCTCCTGCATTGTTAGCAAAAACGCACAAGCGTCGCTGTTTTATCTGCCAAAAGGAATATCACTGGTTACAATATCACAAATCTCACTACCTGAAATCATATTTGTCAAGCCGTCACTATTAAGTAGGAGATAGTCTCCCAGCTCAAGGGTAATCATTCCAAAAATCAGGCTGAATTTCATCTTTTTTTGACCGATAGACTGGGTAATAATATTTTTTTCTGTGGATGGCTAGCTGCTTCTTCTGGCGTCAATTGACCTGCCTTAAGCAATTCATTGACCAAAGGAATGATCGCTCGTTAACTGGTGGTACTCTTCCCCACGAATCAAACCGATACGAGAATCTCCAATATGGGCATAGATAGCCTGATTGCCAATAATAGCAACAGCCTCAAGAGTTGTTCCCATTCCTTTATAGGCATCATCTTGTCCAAGTTGATGAATCTTTGATTTTCAATTTCTAGGTAATTGGCGAACCATTCACGCACTTCATTGACTGTATCGATCTGGGTATCAACCCAAGCTATACCTAGGTCTGTTACCGCCATTTCACTAGCGATATTCCCTGCACGATGACCTCCCATCCCATCAGCTAAAATAATCATAGTACGCCCAGCTCTATTGACATAGTGGTTGACATAGTCTTGGTTATTTGTTCGTTTCTGACCAACATCTGTTAATAATGAAATTTCCATGTGTCAGTTCCTTCCTAATCCGATATCTTGCGAAATTGACTGATGAAGAATCCATCACTTCCATACAATTCAGGTGTAATGAGAATACAGCCGTCTTTCATGATATCCTTACATTCATGTTCTAGTTTTACCTGCTCGAACTCAGGATGACTTTCTAAAAACGCCTCAACGACTTGAAAATTCTCCTCTGAAACAATGGTACAGGTACTATAAGTTATTATACCACCTTTGCCTAGTGTTTGACAAACACTACCTAATATTTCTAGCTGAATTTCCTGTAAGGACGCGAAATCTGCCGTTTCTTTATTGTATTTGATGTCTGGTTTTCGGCGCAAAAGACCGATTCCTGAACAGGGAGCATCTACTAAAATCTTATCAAATGAATTCTGACCAAAAAACTCATGCACCTTTCTGGCGTCTAATTTTTGCGTTTGAACCCGTTCTGCAACCCCTAGACGTTGGGCATTTTCTTGGATTAAGTCCAACTTGTGATCGTAAAGGTCCAAAGCCGTAACCTGACCTGTCGTGAGATAGGAAGCAATATGGGCTGTTTTCCCACCTGGAGCCGCACAGGCATCTAGGACCTGCTCATCACCTTGTAGATCAAGCGTCGGTGCAACCAGCTGACTAGACTCGTCTTGGATGGTTATGGCTCCATCCGCAAACAAATCATGGCCTGCAAAATGTCCCTGTTCCTTAACCAGACCTGAAGGAGACAAGGATGAATCACTGGCCTCCAACAAGGCTTGGATTTCTTCTTTTCGTCCTAGATCCGTTACACGAATGCTGGCCTTGTTTCGCACTAAGAGACTTTCAAAGATGGCTTGTGCTCGCTCTTCACCGTATTCTTCCTTAAGTTTAGACACAAGCCAAACCGGAAGGGAATAGGCAATGGAATCACGCTTGTTTTTTCGCTTAATGCTGGCAATATCTGGCCAGCCTTCACGCAGGATACGGCGAAGGACTGCGTTAACCAATTTTTCACTGCCCTTTTTACGGACTTTGGCCAATTCCACCGCTTCATTGACCACAGCATGGTCTGGAATCTTATCCAGATAGCGGAGTTGGTAGGCACTCATGAGAAGAAGAACATAAAGCCAGCTGTCTAACTGATCTCTATCTTCAATAAAGTGGGATAGATACCATTCCAGAGTCAGTTTGCGGGCTACTGTTCCGTAGACAATCTCTGTCACCAAACCCTTGTCTGCTGCTGAAAGTTGACTTCCCTTGAGATGCTTATTTAAGGCGATGTTTGAGTATGCCTGATTAATAAAAACATCCTCTGCACTGCTAGAGCTAAACTTCTTGCCGTTTCTACTTTAGTCACCAAATCGATCTCCTACTGTCAATGTGCGCCCAACTCCGTTGAGGAAGGAAGCAATGTCCATCTTAGGTTTACCAGCTGGCTGCACTTGTTTAAGAGAAAGGGCTCCTTCTGCCGTTGCGACAATCAATTCTTTCTTGCTGATAGAGAGAATCTCACCTGGATTTCCCTGACCTTCTACTGGTAGGGCTTCATAAATCTTAAAGCGGTCGCCCTTAAGGAAAGTATGGGCAACAGGCCACGGATTCATTCCACGGATTTGGTTAAAGAGTTGACGATTGGTCTTAGTCCAATCTAGTTTTTCTTCCTCTGGCTTGATATTTGGCGAGAAGCTAACCTGACTTGGATCCTGCGGTTCAGGTTGGATTTCCCCAGCAATATAGGCAGGCAAAGTGTCCAAAAGCAAATCACGACCAACTAGCGCCAATTTTTCAAACAAGGTGCCAACATTGTCCTCATCCGTGATAGGAATACTGCGACGAGAAATCATATCTCCTGCATCCATTTCCTTAACCATTTCCATAATGGTCACACCAGCTTCCTCATCCCCTTGAATCAAGGCATAATGGATAGGCGCACCACCACGGTGTTTTGGAAGGAGGGAAGCGTGAACATTGACCGCAAAATCCATGCTATCAAGGAGTTTACTTGGAAGAAACTGCCCAAAAGCAGCAGTCACAATTCCATCTGCTCCTAGCTTCATAATAGCTTCCATCTCTGGACTTCCAGATAATTTTTTTCAGGTTGGTAGATAGGAAGTCCTGCTTCTTTGGCAGCCTGCTTGACTGGGGTTTCTTGGATCACTTTTTTACGACCAACAGCACGGTCTGGCTGGGTCACAACGGCTAGAATTTCGTAACGGTCATCTGTCAAAAGTCCTTTTAAGACTGTTGCTGAAAAAGTCAGGGTGTCCCCATAAAGATTAGTTTTTGTCATATCTTCTCCTTCTTATAAAAAAATTGCTGTGGCTCATGGTCAATGCTAAGACGGAGCTCACTATTTTCCCGTTCTTGAGTCAAAGCCAAGACCTGGTTGAGGGTCGGCCCCAGCTCATCTTCTAAACGGTATTTAATTAAAATCTGGTAATGATAGAGGTTGTGGGTACGAGCAATCGGTTTTGGGCGTCGTCCCAAGGATATTACTGGTATCTGACAATCCTGACCGCAAAATGTTCATAACTTCATAGGCACGTTTGACCACCTCTTCTTCCTTCTTGTGAGAAAGGGTAATTCCAATGGTAAAATAGTAAGGTGGATAACCAAGTTGTCGTCTGATTCCCATTTCATAGGCATAAAAGCCTTCGTAATCCTGATCCTTGGCAAATCGAATAGCGTAGTGCTGCGGATTATAGGACTGAATCAAAACCTGCCCAGCTTTTTCAGCCCGGCCTGCACGGCCTGCCACCTGAGTCAAAAGTTGGAAAGTTCTCTCAGAAGAACGGAAATCAGGCAGATTCAAGGCTGTATCCGCATTGAGAACTCCGACCAAAGTCACATTGGGAAAAATCCAAACCCTTAGCAATCATCTGTGTACCAAGCAAGATATCCGCTTCCCCTCGTCCAAACTGGTCAAGTAGAAACTTGATGACTACCTTTCTTGCGGGTCGTATCCACATCCATGCGTAAAATCCGTGCCTGAGGAAAGAGTTCTGTCAGCTCGTCATAAGCCTTCTGAGTTCCTGTCCCATAGTAACGAATACTGTGGCTCTTACAGTTAGGACAGTTCTGAGGAATGTCCTTCGAAAAGCCACAATAATGGCAATTCATGGTCTTGGTATCCATGTGCAAGGTCAAGGAAATGTCACAGTTGGGACAAGTATCCACAGTCCCACACTCTCGACACATGACAAAGCTAGAGTAACCACGGCGATTGAGCATGAGCACCACCTGCTCTTTTTTAGCCAGACGGTCTTGAATAGCTTCTAGCAAAGGGGCGTAAAGTTTGACGTCTCATTCTGTCCGATATAATCCCGAAAGTCAATCACTTGGACCTCAGGAATGGTAGCTAAAGGATTGGCACGTTGGGTCAGACGTAAGTGTTGATAGACGCCTTTTCCAGCCCGCGCACGGCTCTCTAAGCTCGGTGTCGCAGACCCAAGCACCAGAGCCGCTTGATTGTACTGAGCCCGTAAAATAGCCACCTCTCTGGCATGGTAACGAGGGATTGCTGTCCTGCTTATAAGTCGCTTCATGCTCCTCATCGATAATCATGACACCCAGATTTTTCAGCGGAGCAAAGATGGCCGATCTGGCACCAACAACAACTTGGGCATCGCCGCGTTCCACCTTGCGCCATTCATCATACTTTTCACCATTAGACAAACCTGAGTGAAGGATGGCCACTTTCTCACCAAAACGAGCAATAAAACGCTCCGTCATCTGTGGAGTCAAGGAAATCTCAGGCACCAGCAAAATAGCTGTCTTGCCCTTGTCCAAGGCACCTTGGATAATCTGCAAGTAAACTTCTGTCTTCCCACTTCCTGTAATCCCTTGAAGGAGGAAGGGAGGCTGATGACTGCCAATCGCACTGACAACCGCATCACGCGCCTGTCTCTGTTCTGGATTCAACTCCAAAGGCTGACTTGCCTCAATGCCTTCAAAATAAGCAGCCGAGCGTTGAACTTCCTTTTGGACTATGGTCACAGCACCTTGTTCCACAAAGAAGTTTGACTTGCTCCCGTGAATAGGACTCTAACAAACTAGCCAAGGAAGCACTCTCTGGATGAGACAGCAAATAGTCTCTCAATTCCAATTTTTTCTTAGCACGCGTAGAGATCTCTACACTTTCTAACTGAGCAAGAGTCAACCTCATACCAAGACTGGGTCTTGACCTTTCTTTTTGATCAATCGCCTGATATTCTAGACCAAGCAGGCCTTTTCTAGTCAAACGCATCATTTCAGCTTGCTTACCTAAATCCAGAGAAGAAAAGGCAAGCGAATCTTCTGAACCAAACAAGACGCTCTCGATCTTCCTGACTCAAACCTTCCAGAGGATAGAGAATTTTGTCATAGCTAGAGTTCAGAAATCCCTGGCAGCATAGCCTTGAGGATGGAAATTTTTGTAGGAGAAAGACGGACTTGCGTAACTCCTCAGCCAACCAGAGTTGTTCTTGCGTGAGAACAGGGAGAAAAAAATCCAACACCTCAGCGATATCTTTTTAAATCTTTGCTCCATCTCTTCTGCACCTGATTGGGACTCCAAACCAAGAACAATCCCTTGAATCAGGCGATTCCCTTTACCAAAAGGTACATGGACCCGCATCCCAACTTCCAGCATTCCCTCAAATTCCTCAGGAATCCTGTAACTATAGGGCTGGTCCGTCTGCATCAAGGGCACATCTACAATAATCTTGGCTATAGGGCATCTTCTCACCTCCTCCTTGTCAGTAGATTCTTTGCAATAGAAAAAAAATAAGATTGAGTCCCCCCAACCTTAAATTTTTTCACCATCTTCTTTTTCTTTAGCGATTTGCTCTTTGATTTTCTTTTCTTCTTCTTCTTTGCGGCGTTTTTCTTCTTCGATACGGCGACGCACTGCTTCACGTTTTCCTTCTGGATCTGGGTGAATTGTAACGTTTCCTGATTCGATTTCTTCTAAAGCGCGAAGAGTTGATTTTTCAGACTTGAAACCTTGAGTTGCTGGCGCACCTGCTTCCAATTCGTGGGCACGTTTTGCTTCCAAGATTACGAGTGAATATTTTGATGGAACCTTGTCAAGCAAGGTATCAATAGAGGGTTTTAACATCATTTGCTTGTACCTATTTTTCTAAATTTTTATCGGGTAGTTGGAGATTTTGGTAACATCTCCTGATAGTGACCAATGACACGATCCACACGGAAGTGCTCTGCTTCGATAACACGTTTGACACGCTCAGCAGCTAGGGGCACCTGATCGTTGACAATCGCATAATCATACTCACGCATGAGGGCAATTTCTTCCTTGGCTTTTTCGATTCGTTGGGCAATCACTTCTGCGCTGTCTGTTCCACGACCTACCAAACGATCTTGCAATTCATCCAAATCTGGTGGTGTCAGGAAGATAAAGACAGCATCTGGAACCTTTTTCTTGACCTGAAGAGCACCTTGAACTTCAATTTCAAGGAAAACATCAATTCCCTTGTCCAAGGTTTCATTGACATAGGTCAGGGGAGTTCCATAGTAGTTGCCGACATATTCTGCGTATTCCAACATCTGTCCTTGACGAATCAGCTCTTCAAACTCTTCACGAGTACGGAAGAAATAGTCAACACCGTCCACTTCTCCAGGACGTTGTGCGCGTGTCGTCATCGATACAGAGTATTGAAATTGGTTTTCAGAACTCTCAAAAATCTCTCTTCTAACCGTTCCTTTTCCAACCCCTGAAGGACCAGAAAAAACGATTAGTAAGCCTCGGTCTGCCATTGTGTCTCCTTTTAGTCAGTCTGTAAAAATAAAATCAAATTTTTCTTCAGAATAATGGCATAAAAGCCAAACTATCCTTCTACAGTCTTTCTATCTAGTGTAACAAAAAAGCAGTAATTTTTCAACTGCTCTTTCTTATTTATTTAGCATAATCTACTGCACGAAGCTCGCGAATCACAGTTACCTTGATATTTCCTGGGTAATCGAGATTGTTTTTCAATTTTTCTCACGAACTTTGTGAGCCAAGATTGTGACTTTGTCGTCCTTGATTTGTCCTGGATTGACCATGATACGGATTTCACGTCCTGCTTGAAGGGCAAAAGCTAGTTTGTACTCCCTTCAAAACCGTTAGCAATTTCTTCCAAATCATGGAGACGCTTGATGTAGCTTTCAAGAGACTCACTACGAGCACCTGGACGAGCTGCACTCAAGGCATCTGCTGCAGCAACGATAACTGCAATGACGCTCTCAGCTTCAACATCACCGTGGTGGCTAGCAATCGTATTGACCACAACTGGATGTTCCTTGTACTTACGAGCCAATTCCATACCGATTTCAACGTGGCTACCTTCAACCTCACGGTCAATAGCTTTCCCGATATCGTGAAGGAATCCAGCACGACGGGCAAGAGCCGCATTCTCACCAAGTTCGCTGGCCATAATACCAGCCAATTTAGCAACCTCAATCGAATGGCGTAAGACATTTTTGTCCATAAAAGTACGGAACTGCAAACGTCCCATAATCTTCATCAAGTCTGGATGAAGGTTTGGCGCACCAATTTCATAGGCAGCAGCCTCACCGTATTCACGGATCTTATTGTCAATCTCTTGACGGTTTTTCTCAACCAGCTCTTCGATACGAGCTGGGTGGATACGACCATCTTTGAGCAACATTTCCATAGTCATACGGGCAATCTCACGACGAATCGGATCAAAACCTGACAAGGTCACCACTTCTGGCGTATCGTCGATAATCACATCGACCCCTGTCAAACTTTCAAAGGTACGAATGTTACGACCTTCACGACCAATAATGCGTCCCTTCATAGTATCGTCTGGCAGATGAACTGTTGAGTTTGTTGACTCTGCTACATATTCACCAGCGATACGTTGCATAGCTTGAACCAGAATGTCCTTAGCCATTTTGTCAGAACGTTCCTTGACCTCTTGCTCAGCTTCGCGAATACGGCTGGCTATCTCCTTGGTCAAGTTCTCCTCTGTCTGTGTCAAGATAATATCTCGTGCTTCTGTCTGAGACAGAGCACCAATACGTTCTAGTTCAGCTTCTTTTTGTCTTTCGACTTCCTCTAATTGCTCTTCACGCGCATCAAGGTTTTTCGCTCTATCAGAAATACTTTGTTCTTTTTGTTCAAGTGTTTGTTCTTTACTCGTCAAATTGTCGTCCTTACGGTCGAGGCTAGTAGCTCTCTCTGTCAAACGACTTTCGATTTGTTTGAGTTCTTGACGTTCTGATTTGAATTCAGCGTCCACTTCTTCACGGTATTTTCTGGCTTCTTCTTTGGCCTCCAATAGTGCTTCTTTTTTAAGAGACTTGCTTTCACGCTTGGCTTCATTAACAAGTAAATCCGCTTCACGCTCAGCTTGTCCACGTAAATTAGTTGCTTCTTGTTCAGCATTTAAAAAGCATCAACTCCGCAGCTTCCTGAGATGATTTCATCTTAGCTGAGATGCTGACATATCCAATGACTAAACCAATGATGACGGCAAAAACAGCAATCGCAAGCGACATGATTTCCATGTTTTTTTACCTCATTTTATTGTTATTCCGAATGACATACATTCTTTTTACATTCTACCATAAAAAAAGTGATTTTTCACAAACCTAAAAATAGAATATGTTTTTGAGGAATTTAGGTTATAATCACTAAATAAAATTGTTAAATCCTTGTTGATTTGAAACAGTTGTTTCGCAGAGATTAAAAAAAAGCCCACCTTTCAGTAGACTCAGTAGTAATCTTTCTTTGAAAGACAAGAAAGCCACGCTATCTCCATCCATCATATAAATCAAGCGATTTTTTCTGCATCAATACGACGTGACCAAGCTCCTTGATAGTCATACTTGAGTGGTTCTGGTTTACCAATTCCTGTAAATGGATCGCGTTGAATATCCTTGATTAGTTTATTGATTCTTTTTTTAACGTTTTTCTTGTCCTGAGTTTGCCAGTAGCAATAATCTGCCCAGGCACCTTCTGTAAACTTGAGCAGCATTCATCACTCCTCAATAACATGGACCTGAGTGCTTCCAGCACGAACTTGAGCCATTCCTCGCAAGACCTTGTCAGATAGTTCCTTGTTTTGAGCGATTCTCAGAGTTTCTTGAATACTATCCCACTCGCTCTTTGAAAGGACTACAATGTCCTCGTCTGGATTTTTATTGACCACCGTCAAAGGATCAAATTCATCATTTACCTTCTTCATGTAATCTTTTAAATGATTTCGGAATGTTGAGTAAAGAACTGCTTCCATAACCATACCTCGTTTTACCTCTTTTCCACTATTATACACTAAAAGAAAGGAATTGTCAGAAACTTGTACAAGATTTTCTTTTTCTATCTATTTATACTCAATGAAAATCAAAGAGCAAACTAGGAAACTAGCCGCAGGCTGTACTTGAGTACGGCAAGGCGACGTTGACGTGGTTTGAAGAGATTTTCGAAGAGTATTATTCGTAAAAAATCTCAAAAAGCCCACCTTTCAGTAGACTTAGTTTGTTTCTATTCTAATCGGCACTCTGCCAAAATTCTGCTCTTTTATACTTAGATTTCCTAGTTGGTAAATCTGGTCTGCCTTTTGAGTCATAGCATCCCAAGGTTCTTTACCAATTCGGCTGACTAGATTGACCTGTCCTTTCAGAGACTTGAGATGTTGTCTGCCTTTTTTTCGGTAAAAACCAAGAACATGAATCCCTTCTGGCAAGTCACCTTCTCTAGCCTGCACCAAGATATAGGTCAAGAGGCGTCTGACACGCGCCTTTGTATAGCGTTTGGTGGCAACCACTTCAACCAATTCGTCAACAGACTGAGCTGTCTTGATAGCTTCCTTGATGCGCACAGCCATTTCTTGATTGACCTGATAGATGGTGGTTAGGTCGGAATTTGACAAGATTTGATATCGGAGCAAAGGAAAATAGTCATCCCAGCTCACCTTACTGGTCTGCTCAAAGAGGGTAACAGAAGGCATAAAGCGTTCTAAGAAATTTTGGTCTGACTGATGCTGACGGAGAGCTGTCGCCGAGGCAAAGTCCACATCCTTATCCACAGAATGGTAACCCGCCCCCTGACGCTGAATCGGCTCAAGCTTGATGTTTCGTCCCGCAACTGCCTTGGCATAGGCAAGAGCAAGGACATGATTGGGTGTATTGTCAGAAAAATCAAGACCTGCAAATTCCTTCCACATGGCTTGGGTTTTCTGGGGATAGGAGAGTGAATCAGGCAGATTATCCACAAATTGCTTCATCTCAGCACCTTTCTCTGTGTATAAGTCAGCGATTTTTTGGTAATCCAGAACTTCCTCCGTCCCAAAAGCTAGAGTATCAATCCCCAAACGCGCCAACATATCCACAGCACCTTGGCCAAAGAAATCTGCTGCCTGAACACTGACTAAAAAGGGCAATTCTACTACCAAATCCGCTCCATTTCCCAGTGCCATCTGAGCCCTAGCCCACTTATCTACAATGGCTGGTTCTCCTCGCTGCATGAAATTTCCTGACATAGCCACGATTTTCAGTCCCTCAGCCTGATCTAGCAGGTATTTGTGCCCATTATGAAACGGATTGAACTCCGCGATAATACCTGTGATGGTCATGCTAATCTCCTACTTCTGAGCCACAAAAAACCAACGGGTGCTAGTTTCTGTTGGCTCCTTGTCCTCAAAGTCCGCATAGAGTTTGAAGGACTTGAAACCAGCCTGTTCCAACAAAATATCATAGGTCAAGACTTCATAGGTCCGCTCCTCATGCACCTCATCGTGGCGACTAAAGGACCCATCCTCTTCCTTGATAAAGAAAGTCAACTCATGAACGATAGAGTGAGGCGCTGCATCCTCGTAGGTATCCCAGAGCATGGCAAAATCTTCTGCATTTTCATGATAAGAATAGCCTGGAAAAACTTCGTCTGTCTGGTAGGTCGAATGCACATCAAAGATGAAAACTCCATCTTCATTAAGGGCATTATACACTTCCTTAAAGACATCTCCCACTTCCACCTCATCCTGCATGTAGCAGATTGAGTCCGAATAACAAGTGACAAAATCATATTTACCTACCTTGGACAAATCCAGCATATTGCCTTCCATAAAATCAATCTTTTGCTTGGCAGAAGCAGCTCTCTTCTCAGCAATCTTCAACATATCAGCACTCAAGTCCAGGCCAGTCACATCAAAACCAGCCTGAGAGAAGCGCACTGATTGAATTCCTGTCCCACAAGCCAATTCCAAAAGTTTCTTTCTCTCCTTGGTCTTAGGCAAATGACGGAGGGAAAAGTCCGTCCATTTATCGTATAAACTATCATCCATGACCGCATCATAGACCGCCGCAAAGGTTTCATAAGTTGCCATAATCATGATACCAAGAGCCTCCATGGCAAACACCACTCGCTCTTTACCTTTCTATCAATTTTTCTAAAATAAGCAAAAGAAACCCAGTTGACTGCAACTGAGTTCATCTTCTATGCTAAGGCTTCTGAAATATCTACTGAATCCGCCTCATGCCATAGTTTTTCCAGGTTATAGTGGGCACGCATTTCCTCTGAAAAGACATGCACAACGACAGCACCGAGGTCCAGCAGTACCCAGCCTCCAGCTGCATCGCCTTCGACATGGCTACCTTTAAAGCCTGCATCAGCTACTTTTTCACGGATGTTATCAGCGATAGCGTCCAACTGACGGCTATTCATTGAACTAGTAATAACAAAGTAATCCGTCACGCTAGTCAAATCTTGTACGTCAAGTGCGAGGATATCCTCCGCACGTTTCTCATCAGCCGCTTTCACGACTAGTTCTAGTAATTCTTTTTCGTTCATTTAGTCCTCTTTTAAAAAATATTTTTATAATCTAGGACATCTGCAAAGCGCTCCTCCCAAATGTCCTCATAAAATTCATTTATCGTTTCTGCTGGAATGTCATCCCCATCAAAGGTTGTGACAGCACCTTCTGGAATAATAAGCTGATAGCCATATTCAAAGGCAATCTTGACAGAGGTATCCACACAATATTCTGTCTGCATACCACATAAAACTAATTTTTCAATCCCCTGTTTATCCAAGTATTCTTTTAAGCCAGTTTCTTTGAAAATGCTATTATACTTCTTCTGAAAGACCTTTTCATCAGGTTTTCGATTTAAAAGCGCAGATAACTGCCAATCTTCTGATGTTTGAGCTTCAGAGTTCTCAATATGTTGAACATAGATAATTTCAATATTCTTGCTTCTAGCCTGGTTTTGTAAATAAGAAATTTTTTCCAATAGACTATTTGTCTGAAAACCTGTTTCCACTAAAATATTTTGTACATCAATAATAATAAAAGCCGTCTTCATTTAGTCCTCTTTTAAATAGTGCACAAAGGCGTTATAGGTTTCAAGGGTTTGGGGATAAATGGGAAATCTCTGATGAGCTAGATGCTCCACGGTTCGAGCTGTTTCGTAGGCCACCGCCTTATTAAGCGATAGACTTGCAATCTCACGCGCCACATCCACTCCTGGAAAGGCGCGATTATGCTCGATATAGTCTGCGACGTAGATGACTTTATCTAGGTCTGTCATCTGGTCAGCACCGACTGTATGGATTTCAATAGCTCGCAGGATTTCTGAATCTTGCAAATCCAAGTCTTCCTGAATCTTGTAAATGCCAACCATACCATGCCAGACATTATTGCCCCAATTTTTGAGGTCAGAATCTAGTTGATAACGGTCAATCAAGTCCAGAAATTCCTGATCTGACAGCTTTTTTGCATAGTCATGAAGAAGGCCTGCTAGACCTGCCTTCTCACCATCTACTCCAAATCTCTCTGCTAGTTCTATGGCTGCACGCTCCACACCCAAACAATGGGTTAAGCGTTTTTCAGGTAGTAGCTCTGCCATTTTTTCCAACAAAGCCTCACGGGAGCAGTTGATATAGTCTTGATAGGCCATCAGTAGAGCCCCTCCTTCTCGATGTAGTCCAGCACAGGCTGAGGTAGGAGAAAGTTGGGTTTCCGACCTTGGGCAATGAAGTCACGCACCATGCTGGACGAGATATCCATGAGAGGCACATCCACCCAGATAACGGGATAGGAAGTTCCTGCCTTGTAGCGTGGGCGCTGAACCCCCACAAACTGAACCATGTCAACCAGCTCATCAATTCGGTACCACTTAGGCAGATAGTCAACCATGTCGGCACCGATGATAAAGTAATAATCCGTATCTGGATGTTGCTCCGTCAAAATCTTCATGGTGTCGTAGGTATAGGAAATGCCCTTGCGCTCTAGCTCAATGGTTTCAATGGCTAGTCCTTCAATCCCCTCAATAGCCAACTCAAGCATCTTGAGACGATGGTGTTCAGGGATGGTTTCTTTTTTATCTACGTGAGGAGGTTGGTACTCAGGCATGAGCAAGACTTGATCCAGTCCCAACTGTTGTCGTACTTGGTCCGCAACAATAAGATGGGCATTGTGAACGGGGTTAAAATTCCCCCCTAAAATCCCGACTTGTTTGCGTTTTTTCTCCTTGATTTCTGGCTCCAACTCTACCTTGGTAAAGGGAGTCAATAGTTCGATTGCCATAGGCTAGTCTCCTTTATTTCTCTGTAAAAACAGTTGTTTGGAGTAGGTTTTTAGATTTCTTTGACTTTTTTAGAAATCTTACGATTTTCTTTCTTGCTGGATTGTTTAAACAAAATCAAGATTCGTCCGATTTTTTGGACTGTGTCCACACCGATTTCTTCTTCCAAGATTTCAGCTACTTCATGGATATTTTCATCTGTGTTTTGCAAAAGAGTCACCTTGATCAATTCGCGGGCGTCAAGAGCTTGGCGGACGCTGGTTTTGATTTGGTCGTTAAGTCCATTTTTTCCGATTTGGATGATGGGTTTGAGGGTATGTGCCTGGCTGTTGAGGAAGGCACGTTGTTTTGATGTTAATGACATAATTTCTTTAAAAGAGTTTCTTTTTATACTTTTCTGAAGTGGTGACGGACGTCAGCAAAGTCCTTCGGACTTTCATGACTAAAATTTGAGCCTAAGGTCTCAAATTTTCCGCAGTTGGTACAAGCACTTGTACCAACTGACACCACATCGAAAAGTATTCTCTATGGGGCTCGCCCGAATTCAGACAACCCTTTCCTTTCTGTGTTTAAATAATTGCTTTTCGTGTGACGACGGCGACGCCTTCTGGTGCCCAGACGGCGACTTTGGCGGTGCCTGTTACGCGGATCCAGCCGAGTCCTGAGATAACTAGGTCAGTTTTGTCCTTGATATTAAAGACATGTTGGACTAGTTTTGGAAAATCTTCTTTTTCCTTGCTATTTGGAGGAGTGAGAAGAGTTCCAAGGTGCTTATCGTAAAAGGCACTAGCACCTTCTAGCTTGGTTCGGTGGAGTTTGAGTTCATTGTCAAAGAAGGCTGTGAAACCTTGCTTTTCACCCGCAATGAAATCAAATCGTCCGAGACCTCCTAAAAACAGGGTTTGTTCAGGATTAAGCTGATAGGTTTTAGGCTTAATTTCCTTTTTGGGGCTGACATACTTGAGGTTTTTAGCCGTCAAGTAATGGGCCATCTGGTGGCGGTGGATGATCCCCGGCGTATCGTAAATATAAGATCCGTCGTCAAGCGGAATCTCGATCTTATCCAAGGTTGTCCCTGGGAAGCGCGAAGTCGTGATGACATTCTGATCACCCGTAATTTCTTGGATAATGGCATTGATAAGAGTTGATTTTCCAACGTTGGTTACACCGACCACATAGACATCACGGCCCTTACGGTAGTGTTCAATCTTGTCAATGACTTCCTTTATGGCATGCTTATTTTTGTGCCGAAGTTAGGACGACATCGACTGGACGAAGCCCTTCTTCGTGGGCACGCTCCATGAGCCACTGGCTAATCTTACCAGGCTTAACTGACTTAGGGCAGAATATCCTTTTTATTTCCAACTAAGAGGACATCATTGCCCGAGACAAAACGTGGCAAGCCTGGGATAACAGAGCCATTAAAATCAAAAGATATCAATGACATTGACCACTAAAAGCATCACTGTCTCCCACCTCGTGCAAGAGCTTGAGGAAATCATCGTCCGTCAACTGGACATCCGTGATTTCATTGTAGTGGCGGAGACGGAAACAGCGTTGGCAATAGACTTCGCCAGTTTCCAAACCTTTTTCAAGTGACGACTGGGGAGTAAAGCCAAGACCAGCCTTATCTGTCGTCTGAATGGTTGCTCCACAACCAATACAGAGAATTTCTTCCATAGTTAAATTCCTTTTTTATATGTAATCGGTCCGTACTGTTCAGTGATTTTTCGCATCACACGACGCTCACGAGCTCGGTTAATCTGCGTTTTGATCGAGTCGTGTTGGACCAAGGGCTTGACCAAGATTGAGCGAATGCCTGCACGGTGGGCTGCTCGTATATCTGTCATGAGCTGATCGCCGACCATGACCACTTCACTTTTCTCATAGTGAAATTCCTTCATGGCACGGTCAATCCCAAATGTGAAGGGCTTCAAGGCCCAATAAACGTAATCAATCCCAAATTTCTCAACTGCTCGTTGGACGCGTTTCTTAGTATTATTTGAGACCACGATAATGCGAATGCCCGCATCCTGAAGGTCATGTAGCCATTGTTTCATCTCTGGCGTCCCATCAGGGTTGTTCCAAGCAATGAGGGTATTGTCCAAATCGACCAAAACAGCCTTGATTCCCTGCGCCTGCAGGCCTGGGACTGTCAGATCATAAACTGCTTCCACAGCAAAATCTGGCATATAGTTTTCAATCGCCATTCTGGCTCCTTTTCTTAACTTTTTTTCGCAATTTTCCTTAGTAACAATGACAGGATAATCCACAAACCAGCACTGGCTAAACTAATGTAGAGCCAAGCATGGGGCTCATCTGTTAAAGGTAGGGGAACATTCATTCCGAAAAAGCCTGTCACTACTGCCAAAACAGCCAGCAAGACTGAAATGATAGTCAAGGTTGTCAAATTATCATTCAGATTATTGTTTAGGATGTTGTTGTAAGATGCTGATAGTTGTTGAAGGACTTGAGAAATCAAGTCTGTCATGGATACCAGCTGATGAGCCTCAATCATGGCATCATCAAACTGTTCTCTCTCAATCTCGTTAAACTGCGATAGAGGGCATGCCCTTGAATATGCTCCAGCAACATGCGATTTTGCTTGGCAGCCGCAGTAAGATAAACCATACCAGTCTCCAAGTCAGATAGGGCAAAGAGATTTTTCTTGGTCGTCCGCTGACGCAAGAGGCCATTGACCTCATCCTTACTCTTGTCCATCTGCTCGATGACAGGGTAGTAGGCATTGCTGATGATTTCCAGACTGGCAAAGAGAAACTTGTAAATCGAAAGCGTGTCATGACTGTCCAGATAACGGGTCATCTGTTCAATGACATAGGCGTTCTTGGTATTACTAATGGTAATCAGGCGACGATGTTCCACGATAAAGGTCATGGGAAAAGCTTCATAGTATGCCTTATCCTTTTTCAAGTTCAAGACATTGTAGATAAAGGTCACGGTCCCATTTTCACGGTGATAATCCATATGGGCACGCTCATTTCTATCCAGCGCATATTCGATGGTTTCCTTGTCCAAACCGTAGATTTCAGAAAGGTCCTCTAGTTTTTTCAACTTGTCTAAATCTAGGTTAATCCAGGCGCAACCATTGCCCAACTGTTTTTCTAAAAACATCTTTTCTCCTTTACCAAACTCTTTCTATTGTACCATAAATCTGCTAAAATTTCAGGCCTGGTCTGTACGAGAGAAATTGCTGACGACGGTGATATTCCGATTGGGAACGAAGTGCAGAACCTGATCTTCTCCCCTGAGTTGAGTCGTCCGAATGCCGACGCTGACAACCTTGCCCGATACAGTAATAGGGCCATTTGTCAGAACAACCTCATCTCCCACATCCAGTTGACGTTCAAAAAGGATGAAAAAGCCATTGATGACATCAGACAGAAATCCTTGGGCTCCCATACCAATGGCCACCCCAGCAATTCCAGCACCTGCCAGCAAACTAGAAACTGGCAAACCTAAAATCGACAAGATACAGTAAAGTAAAAAGAAATAAAGGGTATAATTAAACACATTTTCTAACAGGCGTGAGATGGTTTTCTGACGTCCGACATCATGACGAGACATTTTTAGAGAAGGTTTAACAATTCTCTGCACCATGGTATGGAGCAATTTCTTAGCTATATAGAAGAGTAAAAATAAGAATAAAAGAGAAAGTACCTTGGTCAAGATATTCTCGATAATCGCTGTAACATCAAGCTTATTGAGATAGGTTTGAATAAATTCTTGCATAGAAAACTCCTTTCATTTATTATACCATACTTTCATAAAGTGTCATTCTCCATAAATATTCAAAAATAATTTCAAAAATAGACAGAAAATTCTTGATTTTAGTTCATATTTATACTATAATCATAAACATTACACAACAAAGGAGATTGTTATGAAAAAACTCATTCATGCTTGGAATAAGGCAAGCCTAATCAAACGTATTTTGATTGGCATGCTTGTTGGAGGAATCCTTGGACTGACATTTCCTACTGTTTCAGGAATTGGCCTACTCGGAGATCTCTTTGTTGGTGGCCTCAAAGCCATCGCACCCATTCTGGTCTTTGCCCTCGTTGCTAACGCCCTTTCCCAACATCAAAAGGGACAAGATAGCAATATGAAAACGGTTATCTTCCTTTATTTGGTGGGAACCTTTGCACTGCCCTTATCGCTGTACTAGCAAGTTTCATCGTCCCTGTTGAAATTACCCTAAATAGTGCCAATACCGATATTGCTCCACCAGATGGGATTGGGCAAGTCCTCAGCAACCTCTTGCTCAAACTGGTTGACAATCCAGTCAATGCCCTTGTCACAGCCAACTACATCGGTATCCTATCTTGGGCAGTTGTTTCGGGATTGCTATGAGAGAAGCCAGCAAAAATAGTAAAGAATTGCTGAAAACCATGGCTGATGTGACTTCTAAAATTGTCGAATGGATCATCAACCTAGCTCCGTTTGGAATCCTTGGTCTTGTCTTCAAAACGATCTCTGATAAGGGAATCGGCAGTCTAGCCAACTATGGAATCTTGCTTGCCCTCTTGGTGACAACCATGTTCTTTGTTGCCTTAGTAATCAATCCACTGATTGCCTTCCTCTTTATGAAGAGAAATCCTTATCCTCTCGTTTGGAAATGTTTGCGTGTCAGCGGTGTGACAGCCTTCTTCACTCGTAGTTCTGCAGCTAACATCCCTGTCAATATGAAACTTTGCCACGACCTTGGACTAGATCCAGATACCTATTCAGTTTCTATCCCACTTGGTTCTACTATCAACATGGCAGGAGCCGCTATTACCATCAACGTTTTAACCCTTGCTGCAGTAAATACTCTTGGAATCCCTGTTGACTTTGCCACAGCCTTTGTCCTCAGTGTGGTAGCAGCAATCTCAGCCTGTGGTGCTTCTGGTATTGCCGGAGGATCCCTCCTTCTTATCCCAGTTGCTTGTAGCCTTTTTGGTATTTCTAACGATATTGCCATGCAAGTTGTTGGGGTTGGATTTGTGATTGGAGTTATCCAAGACTCATGTGAGACAGCCCTCAACTCTTCTACAGACGTCCTCTTTACTGCCGTTGCCGAATACGCAGCAGCCCGTAAAAAATAACTCATAAAGGCAAGCCTGCTCAGGTCTTGTCTTTTCCGCTTTTATACTAACCTACTAGGAAATCCATATGTCTATTAGCCAACGTACGACCAAGCTCATCTTAGCTACCTGTCTTGCCTGCCTTCTTGCTTATTTTCTCAATCTCTCCTCAGCTGTCTCGGCTGGAATCATCGCTCTCTTGAGCCTATCTGATACGCGTAGAAGTACCTTAAAACTGGCCCGCAATCGACTTTTTTCTATGCTTCTAGCTCTGTCTATTGGGGTTTTAGCTTTTCACTTGAGCGGATTTCATATCTGGAGCCTCGGTCTCTATCTGGCTCTCTACGTTCCTCTAGCCTACAAGATGGGCTGGGAAATTGGCATCACACCAAGTAGCGTTTTGGTTAGCCATCTCTTGGTACAAGAGTCAACCTCTCTAGACCTTCTAGTCAATGAATTCCTTCTCTTTGCTATCGGTACAGGATTTGCCCTACTGGTTAATCTCTACATGCCTTCACGAGAAAAGGAAATTCAGCTCTACTACACAATGGTTGAAGAAAAGTTAAAAGATATTCTCCAGCGCTTCAAATATTATTTATCCAGAGGGGATGGACGCAACCGAGCACAGTTGGTTGAAGAATTGGACACCCTTTTGGAAGAAGCCCTCAGACTGGTCTACTTGGATCACTCTGACCACTTCTTTCACCAAACTGACTACCATATCCACTACTTTGAGATGAGACAGCGGCAAAGTCGCATCCTGCGAAACATGGCCCAGCAAATCAACACCTGTCACCTAGCTGCCAGTGAGAGTTTGATTTTAGCGCAACTCTTTTCAAAAATTGCTGGTCAACTGAGCCAGACCAATCCTGCTTCTGATTTGCTAGATGAAATTGAACGTTATCTAGAAGTCTTTCGCAACCGCAGTCTGCCCAAGACAAGAGAAGAATTTGAAACCCGTGCCACCCTTCTTCAACTCCTACGTGAAGCAAAAACCTTCATCCAAGTGAAAGTTGACTTTTATCAAAAATATGGACAGTAAAAAAGAGAAAACTTCAGACCAATCACAAAATGTGAATATCTGAAGTTTTCTTTTATTTGTAAGTTATTACCATAAAGGCTAATAGTAAAACGAATAAGGCCAAACTCACTAATAAAGTGAGCACCTTTACCAAAGTATTACTCTGCCAGTAGCTTGGTTTACCAATATTACTGAGTGGCATCCATGGAAAAAGAGTTGATTTTGACGGGGTTGTATGGTTACCAATACAATCAAAGCAAGAGATAGGATAATAGCTAAAACAATCAGTATTTCAATCATAGACCTACCTCAAAATTCCCAGCAAAGTAAAGAGCAAACCAATCAGAATCATTAAACCCAGTGAAGAGTGAAAAAGTCTTACTAATCTTTTCTCCTCGGGTTTCTTTTTCCTTCTTGATGGGTTTTTTTGTTTCAACTCTTCCATGCGACCTTCAACGTCTTTGTAAAATAAATCTTCGTCTGACATGTTAGCCTCCTAAAACAGTTTGCATGGTTTCCTGATATCGCACCAAGTCAACATAATTTGCATGTTGACCTTGTTTACCAAGTGCCTGACGCATTTGATCAACATCTGAAAGAGCCAGTTTCATGGTCTCAACCAAAGCAGAAACTTCACTACTTTCAAATAGATGATCAGGAGCGATATAAAGTCTATTGTGCACTGTCTGATTAAATCCAAGAATCAAGAGATTGTGCTCAAAGGCCTGACGTACTGCCTGCAATAACTCATTGCTGTGATTTATATCCAAGTAAATATCCGACAATTGATAGAGCTCCTGAATCTTCTGTGGACTAGCGTTCTGATAAAGGACCACATTAGGATAGCGAAGCATATCTAAGAGCTTAGAAGACATCTCTGTCACCGCTGCGATACGGAAGGTAACATCAGGCAAGGCTTCTACGATTGCTTCTACTTGCTCAATCTGATCAGAATTAGTCAAGATTAAGGCATCTCTTCGAAGGAAATTATCACGTTTAAACTGATAATGGTAACCCAAATGCACAAACTGAGTATGGTATTTCTCGTCAGTCAACTCTAAAGCACGTTCATAAGTTGCCTTGTTTGTAATGATGATTTTCTTAGTGCGCACATCATCACTCTCTAAAATCAACTGCATATTGCCTGGAATGGCATCATAGAGAGGTTCCTGCCAAACCAAAACATCTGAGCCAGATTTATCTGGATGTTGGAAGGAAACCAAGAAAGGAGTCGCTAGAGTATTAAAGATAAGCTGACTTGTATCTATTTCCAAATCTTGCAAAAAGAAGGTGATAAATTCAACCTTATTTGGCAAAGTAACGCATGGGACTGACCTGGCAAAGTCAATAAGATATCACCCGTCACATGATTTTTCCAGCAAGACTTCCTGACCATTGACATCTTGGTAAACTGTCATAATCGGCTCACCATCTGCGCTATAGGTGGTTGTAGCAAAAGCAAGCTCCAAAGCGATTATAATGATCAACCTGGCGTACTCTTCCTTCTAAATCTTTTCCAATCTACCTGTTTAACCAAGCGAGCCTGCATTCCGTCAGCATAATGAATGACAGCCCTCTCCTGTAGTCAAATCATCAATAGTAGCTGAACTGATTATTTACCCATAATTTCCCAAAAAAATCTGGGACAGGAACTTGGTTAAAATAAAGAGGTTTTTCCCTTTTCATATCCTAGATAATAAGTAAAAGGAGATGTCAGACCATCAGGTAGAAAACCATCTGCATCGATGACCACTCCAAGTTGAGAAAGACCAGTAGCTACTAGACTTTCATGTAAATCTCTACTTTCCTGACTGTAACGATCATAAAGTTCAATCATGGAGTACCTCCTCTACTGTTTTTCTTCCACTTTTTCTAAACATTTCTTTGGTCAAGAAACCTTCTGCAATCTGATAAGAATGGGCACGCATAGCTTCCAAACGATTTTTCCTGATACAATTGACAAATCTTAGCCGCATAAGCTTGCTTGATTTGATCTTCTACATGGTCAGATGAACTTGGAATCAAATAACCATTTTGCCCATCTTCAATAAAAGTCTGATTACCATAAGGCACATCAAAACCGATTAGGGGGAGACCAGAACCAACTGCTTCCATCAAAGTCAAACCAAAGCCTTCGCTGGTAGAAGCCGTCAAGTAGACCTCATACTGGCTATAAATCTGCGAAAGTTCCGCATGTCCCCTTGAGTTGGATATAACCTTCAGCCTGATGATTTGCAATAATGTCTCTAAGCAGAGAATCTTCTCCACCGCTACCATAAATATCAAAGGTTAATTCAGGTATTTCCTTACGAGCCTCAATGACCGCCTTGACCAACCAATCAATGTGTTTTTCTTTGGCAAGACGTGAAGCCGTAATCAATGAAAAAGGGCTTACGTCCCCTGACTTGACTCAGTTAATGCATCAATACTTCCTACAGGAATGGTAACAATCTTTGGACGATGTTGACTATACTTGACAAATTGCTCTTCTAACACTTCCCTCTGTCTATCAGTTGATACGATAAAGAAATCTACCTTATCCGCGTTAGTAAACTGATAGTCATAATAGTTATTCCAAAGAATGTAATCATCATTTGTTACATTTTCACTATAATGCTCCGCATGAACAACTACCGCCAGATGCGCTACTGTGCTTCCTCAAAACACAACCTGTCCAATGCCTGTCTCCCTATCGAGAATGACCAAATCAGACTTGTTCAAATTCAAGGATTTCATAAAAGCTCGCATAAAAGCTGGCTTTCCATAGAAAATCTTATCCTTGAAACGGTAAACTTCTTCCTTACCTTGATTCATCAATATATCATAGGCTGGAGTCCCATCTTCATTGTAAAAAGTTCGCTGATATAGTACTGCAACATTGTCCTTTGGAGCAAAAGTATTCAGTGCAGTAACGAGTATAAGAAAAAGTAATCCTTGCGAATCAAATTTCCCTTTGAAAAACATACTCTGCATGTTGAACCAAGTCCTTATCCTCATCAACCAAATAACAAGTTACAAACTTATCTTGATCAGAAAAGAAGACACGCAAGACCTTGCCATTCTTTTCTCTACGACTTTCCACACCACCGAAATAAGCCAAGACATCATCCACTGTCACGCTAGTCGGTGCAATTTTGATATCTGTAAAATGATTATAAAGCCAAATCACTTGTTCATCATCAAAACCAATATTAGCTGTTAAATGCTGAATATTATCGGCTAAAAATCATATCTGTAAAGATAAACTTAGAAGGGAGATTTAATTTTTAAAAATTCCCAGCACGATAAGCCTGAGCATATTCAACACCACTACTAGCCCAACCAATGCCTAAATTTATATTATAAATTGTCATATATTCTCCTCTTTATGGGAAATGAGTCATAATCTCACCCTTTAGGAGTAACTTCAACAAGTCCCATCAGAAAGATTACGTACCATATCAGACCGGATCTGTTCTTTCATGGTTTCAAAACCATCATAAGCTTCCTGGTAATACTCTACTATAGGGTTTTTTCTGAGCACCAGGCTGATTCCCTATCGCCATAGATCAGCTGTTGTAAGTAGTCTACCTGTTCTACCCAGTTGTCATCAATAGCCTTGAGCATAGAAAGTCGTAAATACTGTTCATACAGTCCATGTTGATTAAGTAATTCTTTCTTTTCAGAAAGTTCTCTATCAATCACCTGCTTCATAAAGTTACGAACTGCAATCTTTGTCAGTCACATCTACATGAGTCTGGAACCTCTTTAATGTGAAAACTAATATTGGTCACGATAAAGTGGAAGAGTAACTCTCGGCTTTTCATAGTCTGAAGAAAGTCACTTGATCTATATAGCTAGCAATGATTTCCTCTACAACATCCTCTAAGTCACGAGAACCATCTATTAGACGATTACGCTCCTTGTAAATCATATCCCGTTGAATATTCATACTTTCAGCATATTCTAGAGTCTGACGACGCGCCGAACGTCCAGCACTATCACTGGCATGCTGAGCTCTTTTCGACTAGACTTTCCGATACTTTACGACCTTTCAGTACTTCTGGTTGAGTCATATCTTGAACCTGATAGTCTTTGTACTTTTTATGAACCCAAGATGGACCAAATTTCTTGATAACATCGTCCTCCAAGGATACAAAAAACTTACTCATCCCGGGATCTCCTTGGCGACCAGAACGACCACGAATTTGCAGGTCAATTCGTTGACTTTCCATCCGCTCAGTCCCAATAACAATCAAGCCACCAAGTTCTGCAACTCCCTTACCTAGCTTAATATCCGTACCACGCCCTGCCATAGAGGTAGCCACTGTCACAGCCCCCATCTGACCTGACTCGGAGATAATCTGAGCCTCACGCGCCGCATTATTAGCATTTAAAACATTATGGGCAATTCCCTCTCGAAGCAAGAGTGACGAATAAAGTTGAGACATTTCAACCGAGCCAACAAAAACGAGTAAGGGATTCCCCTTGGCATGATATTCTTTGATGTACTCCAAGGACGCATACACTTTTTCAGGTAAAGTGACGTAGAGATTATCTGGATAGTCAATCCGTTGTCTAGGACGATTGGTTGGAATGCGCACTACCGACATATTGTAGGTTTCAATAAACTCTTTTTCTGCGACCTTACCTGTCCCTGTCATACCAGATATCTTATTGAACATTTTAAAAAGACTCTGATAGGTGACAGAAGCCATGGCCCTCGTTTCTGGAGATAATTTGACATGTTCCTTGGCTTCAATAGCCTGATGGAGACCTCCCTGTAGTTTAGTCATCTCCATTAGACGACCTGTTCCCTTATCTACCAGTACCATTTCATCCCCACGAATGACATAGTCTTTATCTTTGGTAAAGAGTTTATGGGCTCGAATCGCATACACTAAATGGCGAGCAAAAACCGCATGTTCTTCCTTGTAAAAATGATCTATTCCTAGGAAGCTTTCAGCAGCTTTAGCTCCCTTGGTAGTGAGCCAGATTTCATCCTTCTCCTCTTTAAAGATATAGTCCTCTCCTTCTACCAAAGTCGTTACCAGCGTATCAATAATACCATAGTGGTTAGACTGAACACGGGGAGCACCTGCAATGATAAGAGGTGTCTGGGCACTATCCAACAAGATATCATCAATCTCGTCAATAATGACATAATCAAAAGGACGTAAAAATTTTCCCTTTTCATTGGAAGCAAGATTGTCACCCAAATAATCGAACCCTAAAGCTCCATTAGTCGTATAAATGATATCAGATTCATAAATCTTTTTCTTCTCTTCCACGCTTAACTCATCTTTAGGATCATCTGTTAAAGGGACCCCAATTGTCAAACCTAAGAAGCGATACACTTGTCCCATCTCTTCAGCATCACGTTTGGCTAGATAGTCATTAGTGGTAATCAGCATAGTTCCTTTTCCTGTCAGGGCATTAAGATATACAGGCATAGTAGCTGTCAAGGTTTTCCCCTCACCTGTATTCATCTCAGCGACATTTCCCTGATGGATAACAATCCCACCCATAACTTGGACATCATAAGGAAACATTCCTAATACACGTTTATCTGCTTCACGAACAACTGCAAAAGCTTCTACCAAGAGGTCATCGAGAGTGGCACCTTTAGCAAGACGCTGACGAAATTCCACTGTTTTTGCCGCTAGTTCTTGGTCTGATAGAGACTCCATCTTTTCTTTAAGGGCATTGATTTTTTTTAAAATCCGTTTGACTTTCCGAAGTTGAAAATCTTGATAAAAAACTTTAAACACGATTTAACTCCTTAATTGAAAAAGAATAGAAATCTAAGGATTCAAAACCAGCACTTAGAAGAGAGACTTGGTAGGTATAGGTACCATCAGGATAGGTAAAATCAAAGATTTTCATTTTTTCAATTTTCTCTTCAATCACATCCCCATATCTATCAAAAAAGGCAATCTTTGTATAGACTCCATTGGTAGGATGACATTCATAATTCATACATAATTGATAATCCTGTTTTCTCTTCAGCAAAGGGAGACTGGGCTGAGTTCTAAAAGCTTGATAATTCACACTGGAAAACCATGTTTTTAAGATTTCTCCTGATGGCACCAAGGGATTATATAGACTAATATGTTTATCTTCGTGATAGGTCACCTTACTACCATGCATAAATGTCTCCCCAACTTCTCCCCACTCTATTCCTTGTCTTTGTTTGATAATCATTCATCACCTCTCCCAAAATCTGCTTCTAAGACCATACGATAAAAGTGCAAAAACCAAACCACATTGGTATTTGTATCATCATTATGTCGTCCCGCTGTTCCTTTGGAAAGTATTTTCGCTCCTGTATGACATAAGTGATCAACTAGTTGTTCATAAGCATGACTATCCATATCTTCATCCTTCATATAGGAAAGACCAAAAGTTGTCTGTGTAAAATCTGCCTTTTTAAAAGCATTCCAAAAACGTTGATCCAAATCTTCCATATGTTGGAAACTAACTCCACCAGTCTGATGTCTCAGAACATCAAATCCTGTATTAAATACTCCTGGTGCCTCTAAACGCCCTCGTCTTGCAATAGTCCCGATATTAGCTAATGGCTTACCGACAATAACTGCGCGTGGCTCAAAAGTGGCTCCGTAGTAGAGCGATGGAAATGTTCCCATTGATAAGCCTGATAAAATCAAATCTTTAGATGTCAAACCAAGATAATCTAAATAATATTGAATGGTTTCCTTAACCTTATTCTCTAATTCTTCGCTCCCCAGGTAAAAGGCACCACCTTCAATACGAGGATCCGAGAATAGAAGAAAAGGACATCCTAAATTTTTCATCATCCAATATCCCTCGAATCCCTCGGCAGGACGAAAACCTGCAAAATAAACAGCTAAAGGGGGCTTGAAATCACCCGGATGGAAAAAGTAGTTAATTTCATCATGCTTACTATCATGTAGGATATTCCCACCTAAAACAAACTTCCCGAACTGTTTACGACTCCAGCGCTGATGAAGAGTACCAATCTTTAAAATTCCCTGACCTCGTGCTTCTACAGATATGGCGAGATAGCAATCTCCCTCTTTATTTTCCATAATGAGTGCTTGCTCTAGGTCATTTTCAGTCACTAGGATTTCTTCAAAAATTTCATCAACAGACCCACTCCATATCTTATGAATGACCAATCGTAACTCACAATTACCTTGTTTTTCATACTCCAACCATAGTTCTATGGGTAAGTTTTTATTGACCGTAAAATTATAAGACCAGTATGCTAGTTGTTGAAAATCATTCCCAAAATTTCCTTCTAATCTCACATATTCGAATCCTTGATAGGAAATAGCTCCTTCAAAGGAAGGATTAACTTGGATACTATATGGGAATAACTTATCACCATATCCCCCACCAAAGAGAGATGTTGATAAATCATTGATTAATTGCTGGGGATCGGAGAAATCTACAGCCTGAGCACAACGCTTTTTTAAGCAATCAAGAATACCCAAATCTGTCGTTTTAAACTCTTGATTATAAAACAAAGTATAAGGTTCAATATGGTGAATAAAGGGTAATAAATCTCTTATATACTGACCATCCTCAATCAAAATTGCATGAAAATTTATGATGCTATCCATTTCCATCATTTTACGAAGGGCTAGCCGTGAGTTGGGACAAAAATAATACCAATCCATATTTTCAGGAATTTCATAATGATGAGCCCAATTATCAATCCCTATCTGTAGGATTTTATAGTCCTTTGACATCAGTAACCTCCTCAATCCAGTGATGCAATTTATCTAAGAATCGTTGTCCAGTATGTTCTTTGATTTATCAATAGAGTATATTAATGCTTGATTCCATTCTTTTAGTCTATCTGTATAGTAATGTGCAGCCTTGGAAAATTCTGTCACGTCTGAAATCAAATAACCATTTTTCAAATGTTCCACATAGACGGTTTCGACCTGATTAATCTGAGGAATTCCCGCACTAATACCTGCGATTTGAGTATAGAGGTGGGGTTGTTTATTCAAATCCACAATCAAACGAACAAACTCGAGCGTCTTAATCAGATCCAATTCATCATTCATGTTGACAAATTGAAAACGTAGTTCCTGCTCTTGATTTTCTTCTAAAGGATTTTCTGCCCCACCGTAGTCTACTCCTTTTTCTAAACTATCCGTATGGATTTGTTTCTGAATGATTTCATTGACAAGTGATTCCACTTCCTCCATTTGTTCCTGACTAGCAGAAAAGGCTCCAAAAATGACTTCTGTATTTTTTGTTTCAGCAATAAATGATAAAACCTGAAATAGGGCTTGTCTATCAATTCCTTCAGAAAAATCTAATTGATAGTAAAGTATTGATTCTTTTCGAGTCTGACTTCTCCCTAGTCGCAAACGCGTATCAAAAGGAGAGAGATGATAAAACTTATCTGATAGTTTAGGATATAGTTCCTGCAAAAGTTGTAAACTATCCTCTCTATCCACTAAAACTACATCTGTCTGATCTAATGACTGCGCCAAGTTTTTAAAACTATCTTGAGAATTCCGATTAATGAATAGACTCAAAATTTTGGCAGAAGCACTTGGTAAGCAACTGAAGATAAATTGGTCATGATGAGGGTGAGAAGGGATGATGAAAATATCCTGTTTTTTCTGTTGTGTTTGCAGATATTTATCAAAATATTCTGCGATTAGTTGACTCATATCAGTGTAGTGAAGCTGTTTAAAACGGTAACCAAATATTGGATTTACCTCTACTCGTCCTCCCTCGTTTAGATGTTCTCTAAATCTCCAAATTCCTTTAGGATCCAAATAGTCTTGATAGGTAGGCTGTCCTTTATCAAAATAAATAACACTCGATACAAAGCCACGATCATCCATGATATAATTCTTGCTTATTTGTCCATCGAGATCAAAATATTGAATCTCACTGATAAACCCTTCTACTCCATGCTCCACTTTAGCATATTTTTCACCATTTTTTTGTACTACTATTGTAAAAGGACTATAAATAAATTGACAATCACTATCCCACTCTATATCTCTCAAATTAAGAACCTGGGTGTGTATATCTTGCAAGTCTTGCATGTCATCAAAGATAGAATAGACTTCTGTCTCTAAGACACCATGTCTATGTAAAAAATAACGCAAATGTGGCTGATAGGCTAATACGAGTAGTCGAGATGGTATACCTTGCCTTTGAAACAGCCTAATTTGATTAAAAGTATCATCAAATTCAAATCTAAAATAAGAATGATACCATGGAATCAAATCAGCATGCCATTGACGGGTTGAACCATACCAAGCTGGAATAAAATAATACATAAAATCCTCCTAAATCAAGGGTTTATAGGTTTCATTTAGTCTCAAAGCATTCATTTCATCTTTAATTGTAAATCATACCTCCGAACATCATAAACAAACCTGGAATCATAGCAATCCTCAATAAATTTTCATCAGATAGAACAAATAACATTGGAGTACCCGCCATCAAAACATTAAAGATTCCTCCTATAATTGAAAAGCGCAACACCAATCGATTAATAAAGCGACTTGTTTCCTCTCCTGGGTAAACTCCATAGATATACTCTCCAGATTTCTTCATACGATCAGATATTTGGTCTCCACTCATATTGACAAAAGCAAAAGCAATACTAAATAAAAAAATCATGGCAATGTATGAGTAAATCCATAATGGTTTTCCAACTCCATATTGAGCTGATAGTTCAGAGAAGACTGATGACTTTGGAAAAAGAGTCTGTAACAATAAAAAGATATAGGTAGGCAAACTTAAAAAACTCATCACATACATAAATGGCATACCACCAGCAGGATTTAACATTATTTCAAAATAAGAATAACGCTTAAACCGGCTACGTAATCCAATTTTATGAACTGGTATACGATAACGTGCTCTATACATGAGCACCATCATATAGGTCAATACAATACTACTCAATGCAATCAATATCATCATTCCCATAGAAATTCGAACAAGCTGAAATGTACTTAAAATATCTTGTGGAATATTTAAAACAATACTAGATAGTAAAATGACCACCGAGCCACCTACTCCAAGTTGCGCGTTTAAATCTGATAGCCATACTAGGAAAAAGGCTCCTGCTATTAATAATATGGTATTCAACACAGTTACCAAGAGTGATGAATAAAGATGCTGGATTGGTAAATTCAACGAGAGCGCTAAAGATTGAATCAAAGCAATAACCAGTGTTAAATACATCTTCCTTCTATCTTGAACTTCTACTGCACCCGAAGAAATATTCAATTTCTTAGAAAAGGAAAGTAGTTGCCATAAAATCATTGATGACATCCATGGTGAAAGGCCTATCGAAAATAGAGATAAACTCCTCAGATTTCCTCCTAGAAGGGCGGTTGAAAACGCCAAATATGCCGTTGACCCACCTAGAAAGTCTCTACTATTCAAATCAACAAAAGGAAGGGTAATACGACTTCCCAATACATAAATAAACAGCAGAAATAAGGTTGTTAAGCCTTTTTTTACTGCCATTGATGAGTAAATGTTTTTCACAAAATAATCCTTCTCTCTTACTGTTAATCTAATCTTTTGTAATAAAAATAGTGATGTTGCAACTTTAGTTTTGTTCTGCTTCAAAAAAGAGCTTTAATCTAAAACAAATATCTTTATATTCCTCAGTATCTGTTAATTGATGGAATTCCAACGTCTGCTTATAATCCTTTAAAAGGTTGACAAATCGAATGCGCATAACTGAGACGTCTAATCCAGCTAAAACAAGATCTGATATTTTCTTGGAAAATACTTCAACTAAATCTCTTGCCCAAGAAAGATCAAATTCAGACCTCATAATACTACCTGAACGTCTTCTGTAAATATAAAGATTATCATTGATAAACACTGTTTTTTTACTTCTTAAAAACAGAAGCTTCATCATCAAATCTTCTACCATGAGTAAATGAAACATCTTCAAACAAATCCTTTTTATACAACTTCACAACTGCTACTATAAAAGCTGAACCATTCCATTTCCAGGCCCCTGCCTGTCTATCTATTAACTCTTGTAAAGATAACTCTTCTACACAATAATCTTGACCTGTAACATAAAAATAAAAATTGCCATCACTTTCATCATAAATATAATAATTCCCAATGGCTATGTCTGCATTCTTTTCCTTTATTTGAGTATATAGGACTTCAATCATTCTATCGCTGACAATATCATCCGAGTCTACTAAGATAATATATTCTCCCCTAGACTGTTGGATCCCAAAATTTTTCGCAATTGCCGATCCTTCATTTTTTTTATGAAATACTCTAATTCGAGAATCTTTTTCGGCAAATTCATCACAGATTTCAATAGAAGCATCTGTTGATCCATCGTCCACTAATATAATCTCAATATTGGAATAAGTTTGTTTTCTAAGACTCTCAACACACTCTACTAAATATTTTCCCGTATTGTATATAGGCACTATGACACTAATTAATTCGTCCATTATCACTATTCCTCTAACTTTTTAATTGCATTAACTAAATCTTCTGGTTCATCCACACAAAAGACACCGTCATAGATTCCATCATCCATACTTTTACGTGTTGTGTCAAAAGTCAAGATTTTCTTACCTCTCTCTTTTGCTCGAGTAACTACATCTAAAACCTCTCCACCTGTATTAATATCTAGATAAACGCTAGAATCATCTAATAACCAGTCAATTCTTTGATGAAGTATAGACTGATACAGAGTCACGTTGGTGTAAGTAGATAACTTAGTCAGAGAATCAATGCAGAAAACAGGAGCTGCAACATGAAAATGCCAATCAGGTAACTGTTGTAACAAATACTCTAAATGTTTTACATCTGCACTCCATGTCACAACCATAGCCTGTTTTTGAGATTGATTACTTCGTTCAAAGTAATTCAAACTAGAACGCTTAAAAGCGATCTCTGACCAATCTAAATCTCTATAAGCCCACCATAATTCACGTAGTCTAGATATACTATATGTATTCCATGGTTTATCATGACTAGCAAAATGAACAATGACAGGTGGATTATCATCTAGTCGTTCACATTCCTGAGCCAGACGAAAAGTATCAGCACCTACCATATAATTATATATTTCATCTAACGTTAGCCAATTTTCCTCAAAATAAATATTTAAAATGCTCTGATCCCCAAGATGAACAGCTTGATTCTGTTCTGCTGCTAATTCTAATAAACTATTGACAATAGAATGCTCTTTCCACTTTGCAACATCCATCAACAAAACTCCAGAATTAAAGCCAGATTTCCGCCCCTCATAAGCATAAACATCATCAACAGCTCCAATATAATATCCCTTAAAATCTATTTTAAAGAGAGAACTTAGATCCCCTGTTACAATGATATCTGAATCTAGATACAATACCCTATCAGCATCAACTACTTCCGTCGCAAAAAATCTAAAATAAGAAGCATAATTTAAATGTGGTCCTGTTTTATAACCTTCAAAAAGTTCTTTATTCAAGTGTACATTGTGAATGGTAGAATTTACAACTTCCATTTTCCTTCCCAATAGTTTAAACCATTCGGGAGCTATATCACTATTCAAAATATAAAAATCAACATCCCTATTGTGATACAATACAGACTTTATAGTCGTCTCTAAAGGAATAAGATAGGCATTATCTGCCGCTAATACTATTGATTTTCTCATACTGTTCTCTACCTCATATAAAATTTGATTGCGTCTACTAAATCTTCTGGTTTTTTAGTTGAATAGAGTCCTGCATAACAATCATCAGTTAGTTCTTCATATCTACTGCTTTCAAAACTAAACATGGGTTTATTATATTTCTTCACCAAATCATAGATATATACTAGTTTATGGTCTAAATTCAAATCTAAATAAATATCTGAACTCTGTAGAAGTTTTTCTACCAAAATAGGAAAAGAATTAGGATAAAGGGTCACATTTTGATACTTAGATAATCTCTTTAATTCATCCGACATAAAAGTATGAGCAGCAATATAAAAATGTACTTCCGGCAATTGTTCAACTAGATAATCAATTTTTTCTACACACCAAGAATTAGTTAAATTCATACAAGTTAATTTTGGTTTATAAATATCTGCAGAATAAAATACACACTTTTCTTTCCAGCTAGACACTATATAACTCCATTCCATAAAAGAGTATTTCCACCACTCTTCTCTCAGACGTCCAACAGAAAACTGTTTCCATGGTTTGTCAGGAGAAATATAGTGCAAAATTTTTGGAAGAGGTGTTAATGGAATTTCAAAAATAAAAGCATGATTCTTTTCAGCTGCACCAGCATCAAAACCTATTTGGAAATTATAGGTATCCTCTAGCTGGTAACAACTATTTTGAAAAAGGATATTAAGAATAGACTGATCTCCTTCTCCCACATTTTCATGTTCTTTCTCAGTTAATTCAACTAACTGCTGACGAATATTATCTAATTTCCATTTTTTATTGTTAATCAACAAAACCCCAGCATTGAAGCCGACTCCAGCTCCAAAGCAAGAACGAGCTGCAGCCAAGTAATTTTCACCTAAATCTAATTCAAATAGAGGAGTCAAATCACCCGTCACCACCAAATCACTATCAAGATAAAGAACTTTATCTTCTGCTACCAAATCTGGAATAAAATAGCGTGCAAAGGTCATGTGATTGATAATGTGGCAGTTTATTTGACCAGTTCATTTGAAACTGTTGTCCGATTAATTTGCAATCAATCAAGTCGTCGCCCATCTCTTGTAAATATATTCTTAATCTACTAAACCATTCCTGGGGAATATCTTGATTTAGTACATAAACTTTCACATGACTATTGTGCCTACAAAGTGACTTTATTGCCGTTTCGATTTGTCTAATATATGCATAATCTCCCGCAAATACTACTGCCCGTTTGGTATTTTCCATTTTAAATCCTTATCATTTATTCTAACTAACATTATTTGTTGCATTACATAAACCAAACCAGATAGATTCTCTCCAAAATTTTAATTTAATATCTTTGCAACAATTTGACTATTATAGGTTTCATCCTCAATGAACTCAATATCTTGATCAAAATTATACTCTGCTGTATGTTTATGTGAAAACTTAACCTTGGTTTTAGCCCCCATCTTCATCCACTCATATTCTGAATCGATATGACCGATATCCAATACCTGATGACCTTTTCGACTTAAATGATAAGCTAAAGCTTTAGCTGTAGGACCTAACATACATAAAATCAAGCGACCAGCCGCATGTTTTTCAATTTCTTGTTCAATTTCATGAACTCTAGAAAAAGCACTATGAGAAGGACAAATAATCCGGTTAATAGAATTGGCCTCATCAAATAAATCATTCCCTACACCTGAACGCGAAGTCGCACCTTCGACTATCAGTAAATCACGGTTTTTCCAGATACTTTTCAATTTTTCAAATTGAGCTTTAGCTTGACTCTTGTCTTCAAAATCGATATAAGGGCGAGATACAAAGGTTGAGCCATACCATGAATTACTACATAGTTCTCTGTAAAAATCCATATAATGATCCATGTGATCTTTCCAAAATGGAATTGCCCAAGATGTAAACCTGAAACGATCTGTAAAGGCATCAGGAAGGCACACAACTAATTCTTCTCTACTTTCCTGTCCGATGATATCTCTCATAGTCGAGACCAACTCTTCATCATAATCCTGGTATGGAATCGAATGCCCTGCAAGCATATTAATTTCTCCATCCCCAAAACGAACCAAAGAAGACTTGTTCCCAATAATATAATCTAAGGTTTCATCTATCCCTTTTACTTGAATCGGATCCAGCTGTTTCCCTAGAATTTCATTATTTATTAATTTCTGTAAATCAGCCAACATTCTTTCAGGATGTTCACTTGAATACAATCTTTGACCATTATTCCCATTTTGAGATTTATAAAAAGCTAGTATCGGTTTAGATAGACGAGTCATTTCTTCAACAATATCAGCCGTTGAACTCACCAAATTGATATCTAAGTATGCATCCATATTTTCCTTCAATTCTTCTAACTTATCTCTAGAAATTGCTGGATAAAGTTGAATATTAGGATATCGATTAGATAAATCATATAATTTTGCCCCCATAGCTGTCCAAGCAGCAACTTGAAAAACAACATTAGGTAAGCGTTCAGCCAAGTAATCCAGTTGTTCAATATCCTGAGAAGCAGTAAACGTTAAACAAGTTAAACTAGGGAGTTGTCGAAAGCAGGTAAGATGTCCATTTTTTCTTAATATCTTTGATTGCATCAATCATAGAGGCGATTCCCCCATTTTCAAAAACGATTTGTCCTAAATCTCCGTGCTGAGTCGATTGAAAAGCTAATAGCGTTTTTTCTTGTTCTTTCAAAGATTTTAAAAAGTTCTCGTCTGCACTACCATGATTGATATCCAAATAAAGATTTGTTGACTGTTTCAGCTTATCTAATACAGGAGGAACAATCTGTGGATGCAATCTCACATTATCATGCACAGCTAATTTTGTTAGTTTATCTCCCATATCCGTCCAAGCAACAATATGAAATACCACCTCTGGTAGAGCTGTAACTAGCTCTTCTATCCCTTCTAAATCTTGGGAATTTGTCAAAGTTAAACAAGAAAATTCCTTGTCTAGAGGCGATGGCAGTTCAAACTCTCCTAAATGATGTTGTAAGATTTTAGTCCACTCTAAATCATGAAATTCCCACCATAAATCACGATAACGATTGGCTATTAAGGTTGACCAAGGTTTTCTATAGGACACAAAATGTATGATACTAGGTGATACTAATTCATTAAAATAGTTTTCCCATTTATTATAAAAAGCAGTTACATCATGACCTACTTGAAGGTTGTACCCTCTATCTAGCTCTAACCATCTATTAGAGCAAACTTGATTCAGAATCGTTTGATCACCGTTAAAATTTTCAAATTTCCCTTCATCCACTTCTTTTAATGTAACTATTGATTGTTCAATTAGTCGCTCTTTTAATTTCTCTTGACGCCATTTTTTGTTATTGATCAGCATCACTCCTGCATTAAATGTGACACCATCCGTATCCCAAGCAGCTGCTAATAAATATTCATAAAAGTCAATCTCAAATAATGGTTCCAAAGATTGATTTACAATTAAATCACTGTCCAAATATAAAACTTTATCCTCAGAAATATAATCTGGTATAAAGTATCTGGCATAAGTCATTGGACTTATATACTCCCGAGTTTCCCAACTTTGAAATACAGCTTGCTCTGGCAACTTTACATCAATAATATCACTACCTAACATACGAGCAATTTTTCGTGGTTTGCGAAACCAATCTGGCATAATATCTTGATTTAAAATATAAATCTTAACGTCTCTATTGTGGTATAGAATAGATTTTATGGTTGTTTCTAACTGCGTGGTGTAATTACGATCACCAGCTAATACAATTGTTTTATTCATCTCATTCCCTTAATCAATTCCCAAGTGATAGATTGCATCTACCAATAACTTTAGTGAAATAACCCTCTTTTAGCAAATAACTAAAGGTCTTTATCCGATTCGTCATTTCTTGATATTCTTGTAGATTCATTTTATCAACTATCTCATGAGCTTCTTCCAGACTATTCACCACAAAGCCCAAGCCTTGATCTACTATAAATTTAGCAGTTGATAAGCTACTCGGTACAATGACTGGGATGCCAGCTGTTAGATAGGTACTAACCTTATGAGATATATTCAGAGTGTAATATTGGTTACTTTCTCCATCATTTTGATGAGTTCCCCAGACAAGACCAAATCCACCTTTTGATAATTCTAGTAACAATTCCTCATCTTTTTTCCATCCCTCAATGCTAAGATTTTTAGCACTAGAACTAGCCTCCCCTTTATTTGAAAATACTCTTAAAAGCGTATCTTGGCACCAATTTTGCAAGTCTGGGAAACGCTCTAAACTTCCAGCAAAAAAGAGTTCTTTTTTAAAAGTTGGGGTATATAAGGATAAATCATGAGGATGATCCCACATCCCTTGAATGAGAATTTTCTTGGTTGTCAAGCCTTCTTCAATCAGGCGTTCTTTCATCTGTTCGGATGGAACAATCAAAACATCCGATAGATTATACATATACATATATTCTTTCATGAGGTAATAGTTACTATCAAACATGAGAGGAACAACATCATGGATAAAGCAAATAATTTTCACCTGCATATCCTTCAGCTTATCAAACAAGACTCGATCAAACTCAAAGCCATTCCAAGTAGGAGACTGAAAGACTAAGATATCACCAATAGAAATACTGGCCATAATCCCATCCAGACGCTTATTCATTTCAGAAGGGCTATCTGAACCAATATTGTAAAAATAAATACCAACCTCTCTAAACCCCAGTTGACTGGCTATTTTTTGTACAGCATTTTGAGCTAGAATGACGGTACTATCACCAGCCATGCCGTATAAATTCGTTAAATGTAGTTTCATACTGTATTATCTCATTTTTTATTACTATCTACGGAAGTAAAGACAATTTTTCCATCATTCTTCTATAAATCTCCGTAAGTTGCATATTTTGTTCTTCTAATTTTGCTATTACTCTTTGTAATCTATTTTTATAAATCAAAATATGATTGGTCAAGTCATAATTCAAACTTGCTAAAATAGCGAGCTTCTCTTCCCTAGCCTCGATTTCATCATATATACGCTTTTCACTCCATATATTTGATAAAGTACCAGATAAACCAATACGGTACCAATAAATATAACTGTTTAAATAGACAACCCGTGAAGCCTTTAGGAGTACTTTCCACGTCCAGTAAGTATCTTCCGCAATTTTTCCTAAAGGAAATGGCAAATTTTCTAATAGCTCTCTCTTGAATAATTTCAAATAAGCTACAGTCCAATTCCCAGTTTTCATTTCTTCGACACCTTCTCTATCTATGATTTCTTTTCCGTCTATCACTTCAAGAGAATCATCTGGATTAGAATCATAAAACAAATATTGGCAACGTGATTCATCGTAACAATTATAACGTCCGATACTAATATCCGCATTCTCTTTTTTCAATGCATCATATAACAGTTGTAAAGCATCATTTTCCAACCAATCATCAGAATCTACAAAAGTAAGATAGGAACCTTTTGATTGTCTTATTCCATAATTACGTGCGTCTGATAGGCCTCCATTTTCTTTTTCAAAGTAACGAAAACGAGAATCTTTAGCAACATATTCTCTACAGATATCTGCTGAATTATCTGGAGAACCATCATTGACCATGATACACTCAAAATTTTGATAAGTCTGATTCAGAATACTATCCAAACACTGTCGCAAATATTTTTCAACATTATAAATTGGAACTATAATACTAATTAATTCATCCATAAGCTTGCAATTATTCTCCTAAAAACTGTTTAATAACTTTTACCATTTCCTTTGGCTCTTTTGAAGACAATATCTGACTTCGATTATTTGTATCATGACTCGTATTCTCAAAAGCAAATATTGGTTTCGATAAGTGGTGAACTTTTGAAATAATATTATCTATTTCCTGATTATGATTGATATCTAAATAAAAATCTAACTTACTCAGTATTTCTTGAGATTGATACGGTGTGTAATTGGGATAAAGAGATACATTTTTAAAACAGTTCAACGCTTGTACTCTCGGTCCAAAATAACTATGGGCAAAAATGTGAAAGTGAACATTAGAGAGGTTTTCTACTAGATATTCTATGTGTTCCAAATCTTGTGTATCTGTAAAAATCGCTGTATGAAATAAACTAACTGTTGCAATTTCACTAAACGTAGTTGGTTTGCTATCAACTTGCGACAAAATAGTTTGCCAATCCAAACCATTGTAAAACCACCACAATTCTCTATATCTTGTTTTTAATGAAGCATTCCACGGTTTATCTTTACCTTCAAAATGAATAATAGCAGGTTTATAGTTTTCATCCCAACTATTTAAAAACCACTCTGGCTTTTGAGCCCAATAACCCAATGTATCAAGTCCAACCATGAAATTATAATGAGGAGATACTTTCTTCCACTTATTTTCAAACAATAGATTTAAGACTCCCTGATCACCATAGACTTCTTGATGTTTTTCTGCAGTCAACTCTAAAAGATTTTGACAAATATTATCAGTTTTCCACTTATGAACATTTACCATCATCATTCCTGCATTAAAAATATTTTTATACCAACCATCTGGAACGGCGATTATATAATTTTCTTCGAAATCTCTCTGAAATAACGAATCTATGTTCCTATGAACAATCATATCACAGTCCAAATACAAGGCTCTATCTTCTTTCACAAATTCTGCAATAAAATAGCGAAAATAAGTCATATACTTGATATGTTCATCAGGAGTAGAAAAATGCTTTACTTTTTCTGCATCAATTTTTATATTTAAAATTTCACAATTTATCTGTCCTAATCTCTTCTCCATCAGATAAAACCACTCTTTGGGTATATCTTCATTAAAAATATAAAATTTCAAATCTCTATTATGGTAACAAATAGATTTAATAGTTGTTTCCATTTTGTCACGATAATTATTATCTGCCCCTAAAACGATTGCTTTTTTTGTATCCATAGCTCCAAATTATCTTCTTTCTTTTACAACAAGATTCCCATCGTTATAAACCACACTGTTTGCCGGAATGTCATTGCGTATGAGACAGCCTGCTCCGATAATGGTATTATCCCCAATCGTCACTCCTTTTAAAATCGTGACATTACTTCCTATCCAGCAATCTCTTCCAACTCTAATTGGTGCTGTGGTCCACTGGCATTTTTCTATCTTTTCAGCAGTATAAACATGGTCGTGGTCGTAAAAACGAACACCCTCTCCCATCATGGTACCTGAACCAATTTCAATTCTTTCCATACAGTTAAAACTACAAGAGTTGTTGACAAAGACACCATCATGCAGTATTAACTTGCCAGAAGAAACATGAAAATTTTCAAAATTTCTACAAATGACATTGCTTCCGACAATTAAATCCGCTTTATTATTAATTTGAAATACATTCCAAGTCCCATCTTGAATGATTTTCTCTTGAAGATTGATGCCTACTCTAACTTCATTCAGATACTCTCTCACTCTAGAAACCAATTTATCTGGTGTACTTGATAGAAAAACTTCTTGTCCCTGATTTCCATGTGCAGTATTATCAAAAGCAAAGACAGGTTTCTCTTCCTGTACAAACCTCGATACAATAGCATCTACTTCTTGAAAGTGATTGATATCTAGTAAAAAGTCACACGTATTGACTAGAAAGTTTAGCCGTTCTTCATTTGTAATCGTTAGGAGACGGACATTATGGTTCGTTTCTAAACGACGGATTTTATCCGAAAACTGGACAGGTGCTGCAATATGAAAACAGATGTTCGGCAAGTTTTCAAGGAGATGATCCAACTCTTCAATCTGATCACTGACAGTCAAAATCAAGGCATCACCTAATAGATGTTTTTTCTTCATTGGCTTATTTCTCTTAATTTTTCAATCATTGTTTGAACCTGGTCAACAGCATATACCTCCTGACCTACTTCATAAGATTTGGTATTTTCAAATGCTAAGATAGGCTTGCCAAGTTTAGCAAATTGATTGAGAATCTCTTCTGTCTTTTCACCATGATTAATATCTAAAAGTACTTGACTAGTTTCTACCAATTCATTATCTACATCAAGTAAATAATGGATACCATTAAAAATAGTCACATTTGGATAAACCGTCATCTGAGCTAATCGATCACTGACCATCACTCTAGCTGCAATTTTAAACTGAATATCAGGCAAGGATTGAATCAATGTTTCAATTTGTTCAATGCGGTCTGAAGCTGTATAGATTAGACAAGTGAACGATTCTTTTACAGGATAAATATGAGATTTTTGTAATGGATGTAAATGATGATTTTGGCTCAATTCTGTCCATTCAAGGCCATGATAGTACCACCATACATCACGATAGGTTTGAGCTGCCAAATCTTTCCACGGTTTCCTATGAGAAAGGTAGTGAATAATAGCAGGATAATCCTGACCTTCTGGCAATTGATAATCAGTGAACTGCTTATGAATGACAATATGATTATAATCAAAGTCCAATTCCAGCCATTTATGTTCAAAAAGCATATTCAAAATACTCTGATCAGCCTGTTCCACCTTATCATGCCATTCATTGCTTAAATCAATTAATTTTTGGGTCATATTCTCTTTTTTCCAAAAAGCATTGTTGACCAATAGAACACCGGCATTAAAGATTTCTTGACCGAAATAAGCTCTGCCTCCAAAATCTCTAACAGAGGCCAAAGGATAATCTTGTAGGTCTGTGGCAAACAAGTCATCAAGATTTTTCGTTACAAGTAAATCACAGTCTAAGTAGAGAGCCTTGTCTTCTTGCACAAAATCAGCTATGAAATAGCGTAAAAACACTGTATAACTAATATCCGTTTTATAACGTGAAATTTGCTCAGAGGTCACCCGACAATTGATAATTTCTGAATCAAACTTCTCTAATCGCTTATTTAATTGTTTGATCCATTCATTTGGAAAATCGCTATTAATCAGATAAAAACGAATCGATCGATTATGGTAACAAATAGACTTGATAGTCGTTAAAACTTGGTCTACATAGGCATAATTTGCCGCTAGGACAATGGCTTTCTTTTCACTTGATTCTTGTACCGTTAACTGATTTAAAAGTCTTTTTTTTATTTCAAATTCTTTATATGTTGCTGTGTTAGATAAACCACTAGCTTGAGCGTTGGCGAGACTGACTTCCAACATCTGACGATAAACTGCCAGGTGTTTCTCTAGAGGATACCCCATATTAGCCAGCAGAGTAATACGCTCAGACATAGCATCAACTAAGGCGTGCATCCACTTTTCTGTCCAAGTTTTTGTAATACTCCCACTTCTCTGGCGATATGCGTACAGACCTTGATTTATATAGATTACTTTTTGAACCAATAAATATAGTTTTTGATTCATATACCCATCTTCACCAAGTTTACCTTTATCAAATCGAATATAATCGAACAAACTCGCTTTATAGAGTTTACCCCAAGCAGATATTAAAGCAAAACTCTTCATTTCTTGAGACTCATACAAGTTTTCAAATATAGACACATTATCAAATACTTTCTCATAATAGGAGTCACCATTTATATGAAAATAATACATCCCCTCATCTTCATTGTATGAATAGTAATTCCCGACTGAAACATCTGCTTGATACTCAGTTAATTTATTGTATAAAACTTCTACATAATCTTGCTCAATCCAATCATCCGAATCAACAAAAGTTACGTAGGAGCCAGTCATGCGTTCTAAACCTGCATTTCGTGCATCAGATAGACCACCATTTTCTTGTTCTACATAGGTAATTCGATTATCTTTTTGTGCATACTCTTGACAAATTTCACCCGAATTATCTGTAGAACCATCATTGACAACAATAATTTCGATATTTTTATATGTTTGTTTTATTACACTATCCAAACATTTATCTAGGTAATCTTCAACATTATAAACTGGCACAATTACCGTAATTTTTTCAGTCATGAAACTTCTCTCCTTTTCTAATATTATAACATTTTTTACTTTATTTTTCAGCTTCTATTCACTTTTAATATCAAAAAATCCCCTGGATATTTTTTCATCCAAGGGATTCTTCATAAATCGAAATAACAATACTTTCTATGTATTTTTAATCCGATTATTCTTCATCATCACGTTTACGGCGTTTCGCGATCAGACCTAGACCAGTCACAGCTGCCAAAGCTCCAAGGAGTACAGATGACTTAGAAGCTTCTGTACCAGTATTTGGCAATTGCTGTCTTGACTTACCTGCTGATTCTGATGGTGTTTCAGAAGATAATGTGTTTGCTGACTCAGATGCGCTTGTGCTTGCTGATTGGCTCGCACTTGTTGATGCCGATTCAGATGCGCTTGTGCTTGCTGATTGGCTTGCACTTGTTGATGCCGATTGACTTGCACTTGTCGATGCTGACTCAGATGCTGACGTGCTTGCTGATTGGCTTGCACTTGTTGATGCTGATTCAGATGCACTTGTGCTTGCTGATTGGCTCGCGCTTGTTGAAGCCGATTGACTAGCTGATGTGCTTGCTGATTGGCTCGCACTTGTTGAAGCCGATTCAGATGCGCTTGTGCTTGCTGATTGGCTTGCACTTGTTGATGCTGACTCAGATGCGCTTGTGCTTGCTGATTGGCTTGCACTTGTTGATGCCGATTGACTAGCTGATGTGCTTGCTGATTGGCTCGCGCTTGTTGAAGCCGATTGACTAGCTGATGTGCTTGCTGATTGGCTTGCACTTGTTGATGCTGATTCAGATGCACTTGTGCTTGCTGATTGGCTCGCACTTGTTGATGCTGATTCAGATGCACTTGTGCTTGCTGATTGGCTTGCACTTGTTGATGCCGATTGACTTGCTGATGTGCTTGCTGATTGACTTGCACTTGTTGAAGCCGATTGACTTGCTGATGTGCTTGCTGATTGGCTTGCACTTGTTGATGCCGATTGACTTGCTGATGTGCTTGCTGATTGGCTTGCACTTGTTGAAGCCGATTGACTTGCACTTGTCGATGCTGACTCAGATGCTGATGTGCTTGCTGATTGGCTCGCACTTGTTGAAGCCGATTGACTTGCTGATGTGCTTGCTGACTCAGATGCTGATGTGCTTGCTGATTGGCTCGCGCTTGTTGAAGCCGATTGACTTGCTGACGTGCTTGCTGATTGGCTTGCACTTGTTGAAGCCGATTGACTTGCACTTGTCGATGCTGACTCAGATGCTGACGTGCTTGCTGATTGGCTTGCGCTTGTTGAAGCCGATTGACTTGCACTTGTCGATGCTGACTCAGAAGCTGACGTGCTTGCTGATTGACTTGCACTTGTTGACGCTGATTCAGATGCGCTTGTGCTTGCTGATTGGCTTGCACTTGTCGATGCTGACTGGCTAGCTGATGTGCTTGCTGATTGGCTTGCACTTGTCGATGCTGACTCAGATGCTGACGTGCTTGCTGATTGGCTCGCACTTGTTGAAGCCGATTGACTTGCTGATGTGCTTGCTGATTGACTTGCACTTGTTGATGCTGATTCAGATGCGCTTGTGCTTGCTGATTGGCTTGCACTTGTTGAAGCCGATTGACTTGCTGATGTGCTTGCTGACTCAGATGCTGACGTGCTTGCTGATTGGCTCGCACTTGTTGAAGCCGATTGACTTGCTGATGTGCTTGCTGACTCAGATGCTGACGTGCTTGCTGATTGGCTCGCACTTGTTGAAGCCGATTGACTTGCTGATGTGCTTGCTGACTCAGATGCTGACGTGCTTGCTGATTGGCTTGCACTTGTTGAAGCCGATTGACTTGCACTTGTCGATGCTGACTCAGAAGCTGACGTGCTTGCTGATTGACTTGCACTTGTTGAAGCCGATTGACTTGCTGATGTGCTTGCTGATTGGCTCGCACTTGTTGAAGCCGATTGACTTGCACTTGTCGATGCTGACTCAGATGCTGACGTGCTTGCTGATTGGCTCGCACTTGTTGAAGCCGATTGACTTGCTGATGTGCTTGCTGACTCAGATGCTGATGTGCTTGCTGATTGGCTCGCACTTGTTGAAGCCGATTGACTTGCACTTGTCGATGCTGACTCAGATGCTGACGTGCTTGCTGATTGGCTCGCACTTGTTGAAGCCGATTGACTTGCTGATGTGCTTGCTGACTCAGATGCTGACGTGCTTGCTGATTGGCTCGCACTTGTTGAAGCCGATTGACTTGCTGATGTGCTTGCTGACTCAGATGCTGACGTGCTTGCTGATTGGCTTGCACTTGTTGAAGCCGATTGACTTGCACTTGTCGATGCTGACTCAGAAGCTGACGTGCTTGCTGATTGGCTCGCACTTGTTGAAGCCGATTGACTTGCTGATGTGCTTGCTGACTCAGATGCTGACGTGCTTGCTGATTGGCTCGCACTTGTTGATGCCGATTGACTTGCTGATGTGCTTGCTGACTCAGATGCTGATGTGCTTGCTGATTGGCTCGCGCTTGTTGAAGCCGATTGACTTGCTGATGTGCTTGCTGATTGACTTGCACTTGTCGATGCTGACTCAGATGCTGATGTGCTTGCTGATTGGCTCGCACTTGTTGATGCCGATTGACTTGCTGATGTGCTTGCTGATTGACTTGCACTTGTTGAAGCCGATTGACTTGCTGATGTGCTTGCTGACTCAGATGCTGATGTGCTTGCTGATTGGCTCGCACTTGTTGATGCCGATTGACTTGCTGATGTGCTTGCTGATTGGCTTGCACTTGTTGAAGCCGATTGACTTGCACTTGTCGATGCTGACTCAGATGCTGACGTGCTTGCTGATTGGCTCGCACTTGTTGATGCCGATTGACTTGCTGATGTGCTTGCTGACTCAGATGCTGATGTGCTTGCTGATTGGCTCGCACTTGTTGATGCCGATTGACTTGCTGATGTGCTTGCTGATTGGCTCGCACTTGTTGATGCCGATTGACTTGCACTTGTTGATGCTGACTGGCTCGCACTTGTTGACGCTGACTCAGATGCGCTTGTGCTTGCTGATTGGCTCGCACTTGTTGACGCTGATTCAGATGCACTTGTGCTTGCTGATTGGCTCGCGCTTGTTGAAGCCGATTGACTAGCTGATGTGCTTGCTGATTGACTTGCACTTGTTGATGCTGATTGACTAGCTGATGTGCTTGCTGATTGACTTGCACTTGTTGATGCCGATTGACTTGCGCTTGTGCTTGCTGATTGGCTTGCACTTGTTGATGCCGATTGGCTCGCTGACGTGCTTGCTGATTGGCTTGCACTTGTTGACGCTGATTGACTAGCTGATGTGCTGGCTGATTGGCTCGCACTTGTTGATGCCGATTGACTAGCTGATGTGCTTGCTGATTGGCTTGCACTTGTGCTTGCTGATTGGCTTGCACTTGTTGATGCCGATTGGCTAGCTGATGTGCTTGCTGATTGGCTCGCGCTTGTTGAAGCCGATTGACTAGCTGATGTGCTTGCTGATTGGCTCGCACTTGTTGAAGCCGATTCAGATGCGCTTGTGCTTGCTGATTGGCTTGCACTTGTTGATGCTGACTCAGATGCGCTTGTGCTTGCTGATTGGCTTGCACTTGTTGATGCCGATTGACTAGCTGATGTGCTTGCTGATTGGCTCGCGCTTGTTGAAGCCGATTGACTAGCTGATGTGCTTGCTGATTGGCTTGCACTTGTTGATGCTGATTCAGATGCACTTGTGCTTGCTGATTGGCTCGCACTTGTTGATGCTGATTCAGATGCACTTGTGCTTGCTGATTGGCTTGCACTTGTTGATGCCGATTGACTTGCTGATGTGCTTGCTGATTGACTTGCACTTGTTGAAGCCGATTGACTTGCTGATGTGCTTGCTGATTGGCTTGCACTTGTTGATGCCGATTGACTTGCTGATGTGCTTGCTGATTGGCTTGCACTTGTTGAAGCCGATTGACTTGCACTTGTCGATGCTGACTCAGATGCTGATGTGCTTGCTGATTGGCTCGCACTTGTTGAAGCCGATTGACTTGCTGATGTGCTTGCTGACTCAGATGCTGATGTGCTTGCTGATTGGCTCGCGCTTGTTGAAGCCGATTGACTTGCTGATTGGCTTGCACTTGTTGAAGCCGATTGACTTGCACTTGTCGATGCTGACTCAGATGCTGACGTGCTTGCTGATTGGCTTGCGCTTGTTGAAGCCGATTGACTTGCACTTGTCGATGCTGACTCAGAAGCTGACGTGCTTGCTGATTGACTTGCACTTGTTGACGCTGATTCAGATGCGCTTGTGCTTGCTGATTGGCTTGCACTTGTCGATGCTGACTGGCTAGCTGATGTGCTTGCTGATTGGCTTGCACTTGTCGATGCTGACTCAGATGCTGACGTGCTTGCTGATTGGCTCGCACTTGTTGAAGCCGATTGACTTGCTGATGTGCTTGCTGATTGACTTGCACTTGTTGATGCTGATTCAGATGCGCTTGTGCTTGCTGATTGACTTGCACTTGTTGAAGCCGATTGACTTGCTGATGTGCTTGCTGATTGGCTCGCACTTGTTGAAGCCGATTGACTTGCACTTGTCGATGCTGACTCAGATGCTGACGTGCTTGCTGATTGGCTCGCACTTGTTGAAGCCGATTGACTTGCTGATGTGCTTGCTGATTGGCTTGCACTTGTTGAAGCCGATTGACTTGCACTTGTCGATGCTGACTCAGATGCTGATGTGCTTGCTGATTGGCTCGCACTTGTTGAAGCCGATTGACTTGCACTTGTCGATGCTGACTCAGATGCTGACGTGCTTGCTGATTGGCTCGCACTTGTTGAAGCCGATTGACTTGCTGATGTGCTTGCTGATTGGCTCGCACTTGTTGAAGCCGATTGACTTGCTGATGTGCTTGCTGACTGGCTCGCACTTGTTGAAGCCGATTGACTTGCACTTGTTGAAGCCGATTGACTTGCTGATGTGCTTGCTGATTGACTTGCACTTGTTGATGCTGATTCAGATGCACTTGTGCTGGCTGATTGGCTTGCACTTGTTGAAGCCGATTGACTAGCTGATGTGCTTGCTGATTGGCTTGCACTTGTTGAAGCTGACTGACTAGCTGATGTGCTTGCTGATTGGCTTGCACTTGTCGATGCTGACTGACTAGCTGATGTGCTTGCTGATTGGCTTGCACTTGTTGAAGCCGATTGGCTAGCTGATGTGCTTGCTGATTGGCTTGCACTTGTTGATGCCGATTGACTAGCTGATGTGCTTGCTGATTGGCTCGCGCTTGTTGAAGCCGATTGGCTAGCTGATGTGCTTGCTGATTGGCTCGCGCTTGTTGAAGCTGATTGACTAGCTGATGTGCTGGCTGATTGGCTCGCACTTGTTGATGCTGACTCAGATGCGCTTGTGCTTGCTGATTGGCTCGCGCTTGTTGAAGCCGATTGACTAGCACTTGTGCTTGCTGATTGGCTTGCACTTGTTGATGCTGATTCAGATGCGCTTGTGCTTGCTGATTGGCTTGCACTTGTTGAAGCCGACTGACTAGCTGATGTGCTTGCTGATTGGCTTGCACTTGTTGAAGCCGATTGACTTGCACTTGTCGATGCTGACTCAGATGCTGACGTGCTTGCTGATTGGCTCGCACTTGTTGAAGCCGATTGACTTGCTGATGTGCTTGCTGATTGACTTGCACTTGTTGATGCTGATTCAGATGCGCTTGTGCTTGCTGATTGACTTGCACTTGTTGAAGCCGATTGACTTGCTGATGTGCTGGCTGATTGGCTCGCACTTGTTGAAGCCGATTGACTTGCACTTGTCGATGCTGACTCAGATGCTGACGTGCTTGCTGATTGGCTCGCACTTGTTGAAGCCGATTGACTTGCTGATGTGCTTGCTGATTGGCTTGCACTTGTTGAAGCCGATTGACTTGCACTTGTCGATGCTGACTCAGATGCTGATGTGCTGGCTGATTGGCTCGCACTTGTTGAAGCCGATTGACTTGCACTTGTCGATGCTGACTCAGATGCTGACGTGCTTGCTGATTGGCTCGCACTTGTTGAAGCCGATTGACTTGCTGATGTGCTGGCTGATTGGCTCGCACTTGTTGAAGCCGATTGACTTGCTGATGTGCTTGCTGACTGACTCGCACTTGTTGAAGCCGATTGACTTGCACTTGTCGATGCTGACTCAGATGCTGACGTGCTTGCTGATTGACTTGCACTTGTTGATGCCGACTGGCTAGCTGATGTGCTTGCTGATTGACTTGCACTTGTTGATGCCGATTGACTAGCTGAGGTGCTTGCTGATTGGCTTGCACTTGTTGAAGCCGACTGGCTAGCTGAGGTGCTGGCTGATTGGCTTGCACTTGTTGAAGCCGATTGACTAGCTGAGGTGCTTGCTGATTGGCTTGCACTTGTTGAAGCCGACTGGCTAGCTGAGGTGCTTGCTGATTGACTTGCACTTGTTGAAGCCGATTGACTAGCTGATGTGCTTGCTGATTGACTTGCACTTGTTGAAGCCGATTGACTAGCTGATGTGCTTGCTGATTGGCTTGCACTTGTTGATGCTGATTGGCTTGCTGAGGTGCTTGCTGATTGACTTGCACTTGTTGATGCTGATTGACTAGCTGAGGTGCTTGCTGATTGACTTGCACTTGTTGAAGCCGATTGACTAGCTGACGTACTTGCTGATTGGCTCGCACTTGTTGAAGCCGATTGACTTGCACTTGTCGATGCTGACTGGCTAGCTGATGTGCTTGCTGATTGACTTGCACTTGTTGAAGCCGACTGGCTCGCACTTGTTGAAGCTGATTGGCTCGCGCTTGTTGAAGCCGATTGACTAGCACTTGTGCTTGCTGATTGACTTGCACTTGTTGAAGCCGACTGGCTAGCTGAGGTGCTTGCTGATTGGCTTGCACTTGTTGAAGCTGATTGGCTAGCTGAGGTGCTTGCTGATTGACTTGCACTTGTTGAAGCCGATTGACTAGCTGAGGTGCTTGCTGATTGGCTTGCACTTGTTGATGCCGACTGGCTAGCTGATGTGCTCGCTGATTGGCTTGCACTTGTCGATGCTGACTGACTTGCACTTGTGCTGGCTGATTGGCTTGCGCTTGTTGAAGCCGATTGACTCGCACTTGTTGATGCCGATTGACTTGCGCTTGTGCTGGCTGATTGGCTTGCACTTGTTGATGCCGATTGGCTAGCTGATGTGCTGGCTGATTGGCTTGCGCTTGTTGAAGCCGATTGACTCGCACTTGTGCTTGCTGATTGGCTTGCACTTGTTGAAGCTGACTGACTAGCTGACGTGCTGGCTGATTGGCTTGCGCTTGTTGAAGCCGATTGGCTAGCTGATGTGCTGGCTGATTGGCTCGCACTTGTTGAAGCCGACTGACTAGCTGATGTGCTTGCTGATTGGCTTGCACTTGTTGAAGCCGATTGACTTGCACTTGTCGATGCTGACTCAGATGCTGACGTGCTTGCTGATTGGCTCGCACTTGTTGAAGCCGATTGACTTGCTGATGTGCTTGCTGATTGACTTGCACTTGTTGATGCTGATTCAGATGCGCTTGTGCTTGCTGATTGACTTGCACTTGTTGAAGCCGATTGACTTGCTGATGTGCTTGCTGATTGGCTCGCACTTGTTGAAGCCGATTGACTTGCACTTGTCGATGCTGACTCAGATGCTGACGTGCTTGCTGATTGGCTCGCACTTGTTGAAGCCGATTGACTTGCTGATGTGCTTGCTGATTGGCTTGCACTTGTTGAAGCCGATTGACTTGCACTTGTCGATGCTGACTCAGATGCTGATGTGCTGGCTGATTGGCTCGCACTTGTTGAAGCCGATTGACTTGCACTTGTCGATGCTGACTCAGATGCTGACGTGCTTGCTGATTGGCTCGCACTTGTTGAAGCCGATTGACTTGCTGATGTGCTGGCTGATTGGCTCGCACTTGTTGAAGCCGATTGACTTGCTGATGTGCTTGCTGATTGACTTGCACTTGTTGATGCCGACTGGCTAGCTGATGTGCTTGCTGATTGACTTGCACTTGTTGATGCCGATTGACTAGCTGAGGTGCTTGCTGATTGGCTTGCACTTGTTGAAGCCGACTGGCTAGCTGAGGTGCTGGCTGATTGGCTTGCACTTGTTGAAGCCGATTGACTAGCTGAGGTGCTTGCTGATTGGCTTGCACTTGTTGAAGCCGACTGGCTAGCTGAGGTGCTTGCTGATTGACTTGCACTTGTTGAAGCCGATTGACTAGCTGATGTGCTTGCTGATTGACTTGCACTTGTTGAAGCCGATTGACTAGCTGATGTGCTTGCTGATTGGCTTGCACTTGTTGATGCTGATTGGCTTGCTGAGGTGCTTGCTGATTGACTTGCACTTGTTGATGCTGATTGACTAGCTGAGGTGCTTGCTGATTGACTTGCACTTGTTGAAGCCGATTGACTAGCTGACGTACTTGCTGATTGGCTCGCACTTGTTGAAGCCGATTGACTTGCACTTGTCGATGCTGACTGGCTAGCTGATGTGCTTGCTGATTGACTTGCACTTGTTGAAGCCGACTGGCTCGCACTTGTTGAAGCTGATTGGCTCGCGCTTGTTGAAGCCGATTGACTAGCACTTGTGCTTGCTGATTGACTTGCACTTGTTGAAGCCGACTGGCTAGCTGAGGTGCTTGCTGATTGGCTTGCACTTGTTGAAGCTGATTGGCTAGCTGAGGTGCTTGCTGATTGACTTGCACTTGTTGAAGCCGATTGACTAGCTGAGGTGCTTGCTGATTGGCTTGCACTTGTTGAAGCCGACTGGCTAGCTGATGTGCTCGCTGATTGGCTTGCACTTGTCGATGCTGACTGACTTGCACTTGTGCTGGCTGATTGGCTTGCGCTTGTTGAAGCCGATTGACTCGCACTTGTTGATGCCGATTGACTTGCGCTTGTGCTGGCTGATTGGCTTGCACTTGTTGATGCCGATTGGCTAGCTGATGTGCTGGCTGATTGGCTTGCGCTTGTTGAAGCCGATTGACTCGCACTTGTGCTTGCTGATTGGCTTGCACTTGTTGAAGCTGACTGACTAGCTGACGTGCTGGCTGATTGGCTTGCGCTTGTTGAAGCCGATTGGCTAGCTGATGTGCTGGCTGATTGGCTCGCACTTGTTGAAGCCGATTGACTAGCTGATGTGCTTGCTGATTGGCTTGCGCTTGTTGAAGCCGATTGACTTGCACTTGTCGATGCTGACTGGCTAGCTGATGTGCTTGCTGATTGACTTGCACTTGTTGAAGCCGATTGACTTGCTGATGTGCTTGCTGATTGGCTCGCACTTGTCGATGCTGACTGACTAGCTGACGTGCTTGCTGATTGGCTTGCGCTTGTCGATGCTGACTGGCTCGCGCTTGTTGATGCCGATTGACTCGCACTTGTGCTGGCTGATTGGCTTGCACTTGTTGAAGCTGACTGACTAGCTGACGTGCTTGCTGATTGACTTGCACTTGTCGATGCTGACTTAGACGCGCTCGTGCTGGCTGATTGGCTTGCACTTGTCGATGCTGACTTAGACGCGCTCGTGCTGGCTGATTGGCTCGCACTTGTCGATGCTGACTTAGACGCGCTCGTGCTGGCTGATTGGCTCGCACTTGTTGATGCTGACTTAGACGCGCTCGTGCTGGCTGATTGGCTCGCACTTGTCGATGCTGACTTAGACGCGCTCGTGCTTGCTGATTGGCTTGCACTTGTCGATGCTGACTTAGACGCGCTCGTGCTTGCTGATTGGCTTGCACTTGTCGATGCTGACTTAGACGCGCTCGTGCTGGCTGATTGACTTGCACTTGTTGAAGCCGATTGACTAGCTGATGTGCTTGCTGATTGGCTTGCACTTGTCGATGCTGACTGGCTTGCTGATGTGCTTGCTGATTGACTCGCACTTGTCGATGCTGACTGACTAGCTGATGTGCTTGCTGATTGGCTTGCACTGGTTGATGCTGAGGCTGAGGCAGATCGCGCTTCCGAATCCGATACTGGTGGTTTCACTGTATTTTGTGTACCATCTTTATAAGTAATCGTTACAGTCCCATCATCTGATATTCTATATCCTTCATCTCCATCTTTGATACGGTTTGCATCTTTTGGATTTGCTGCTTTCACCGCCTCAAGAATCTTTTGTTTATCTTCTGGAGATAGGGTTGTTGTATTGCTTACTTGTACTGTTGCAGGAACATTACCTGGGAATTTTTTACTTAATTTCCCTTGAGCAACAAGGAAAGATGGAGTCTGTATTTCATTACCACTCAAGTCTCTCGTGATAAATTTACGTGTCCAATAATTACCTGATGCCCATGTTTTATCCGGTTTATATGTACCAGTAGCTTCAATCTTCGCTGGGGTAGTGTTCGTAGCGTCTGTAACACTTGAAATAGAATTTATCTCACCATCTGTTGCATAGCTAGGATCAATAAATTTTGTCTGAGTAGATCTATCATCTGAAACTTCCAACTTATTGATTTTACCACTGTTATCCGTGACTTCAGCAATTACACGATACTTATCACCAGCAAATATTTCATACCCTGCAACTTTTCCTGTACGAACAACTTCCTTAGGTGCATCTTTCCACTCACCAGCTGCATTTTGAATCTGTAACTTGTACGTAATCGTCGGTGGTACAGTTTCCTTAGTAATCGTACCAGAACTTGACTCTGAAGTTAACTCTTCAGTTGTATTTGGACCTGCTGGTACACTTTGAGTCACAGTTACATTAGGTACAGTAGGTGAAGTACTTGAAGGAAGAAGACCATTATTTCCATCATAGACTTTTTGCAAATCAGTCGGAGTAAAGGTTACGCTGTTAGCGTTATTTTCTGCTCTTTTCTTAATTGTTTGACCTGCAACTGTCAAGGTTACAGTTGCTCCTGGAAGAACATTGGTTACCGTGATGCTTTGATCTGGTAAACCTCCACGTTCACTTAAGTCTCCAATAACTGGTGGGTTAACTTCCATTGCCAAATCTGAGATTGGTTTTGTACGAGATCGACCATCTGTATAGGTAATCTTAGCATTAGTTCCTTCGAAGGTAACGTCCTGGATACGATCTTTTTCTTTTTCTGTAGCTGTATCATGGGCGTTCTTAACAGCTTCTTTAATGCTATCCTTTTCAGTATCTGTCAAGGAAGCTAGGCTTGTAACCTTAATCTTCTTATCAGGATTCAAGTTAGTATTTCTTACTGCTAAATCACCTTGTGCAAGTATAAATGTATTTCCTACTGACTCATTTCCTGCAACATCTGTAGCTGTAATCGAACGAGTCGCAGTATTTCTAGCGCTGTATTGAAGATCGTCTTTAACCTTTTCCGTTACAACTAGGCTAGCTGGATTTGTAGTTGAGGCATCTGTAATAGAAGAAATATTGGATGCAGGTTCTTCTTCATTGGGATTGAGTACAGGGTCTTTTCTAAAAGTATTATGCAAAACTTTTCCAGTTTGAATCTCGGTAGCTCTATCATGCCCTTGTCTAACTGTCGTTTTATTTATATAGTTACTATTGTCAGTGGCTGATGTTTTAAATCTAATTTGGTCACCAGTATAAAAAGTATATACTGGATTTCCACCTGACATCGTCTTAGGAGCAGCTACCCATTCTCCAGTCGCTTTATTGTAAATTTCTACAACTGTATTCGCTACTGGCGCAATCGTCTCAGGGGTAATAGTGACACCTGTACTTTCAGCAGATGGGGTTGTAACGCCATTAGAATCCGTAATATTTGCAGTAGCTGTTACACTTCCTCTGGCTGGCAATACGTTCAAACCAAGTTCTGCAGGAGTTACTGTCAGTTCAGTTGCACCTACTGGCTTATCGACTTTATAAGTCTCATTTCCGATTTTAATCGTAACAGACGTTGCTTTTGGTTCAATATTTGTAATCGTAATGTTCTTGGCAAGACCACCTTGATTTGTCAAATCATTTGTAACCGTTGGAGCTTTTTGGTTTAGCAATATCTGCCACCTTGAGTGTACGAGTCGTGTCATCCTTATATTGGATAGTTGCAGTATCGCCATTTATCGTAACATTCTTGATACGACCATCAACACCATGAGCTGCCTTAATATTAGCTATCAGAGCTGCTTTTTCAGGTTCTGTTGGATGGCTAAAGTCATTGACTGTTGCCTTTTCAGTTGGATTGAGATTTGCATTTTTAACTGCAAGACTTGCATGACGGATAATAAATGTCTCGGTGCTAGATGTGTTATTTGCTCCATCGACAGCATTAACTTGACGAGTCAGAGTCTTATTAGGTGCCCAAACAACATTTTCTCCCATCGTTACAGTAGATGTTCCCGTATACGGAGCTGTTTCCGATGCATTCGTCACCGTATCTCTGAAGGTACCACCTGTACTTCTTCCCCAAGCAGGAAAATCAAACAAGTCATTTTTCCAACTTATTTTATCACCAAATGTGACCGTCTTAACTTTTCCACTGTTATCTGTAACGGTGGTTTTCACACGAAGTTCATCGCCTGAATAGATAGAATAATCCGTGTTACCGTCTGAGTTAGTTGTAGAAGGGACTGGTTTCCAAGTATTGGTTGTCTTATCTAACACTTCAAATGAATAGTTAATAACTGGTTTTTCTGTTTCTGGTGTGATGCTTACAGGTTCACTTGCTGCAGATTCAAAAGGTGTGTCAGCACTAACAAATAAACCTGGCGCTGAAACTTTGGCAGTAACTGTTGCATTGTTTGGCAACAAGCCATTCTCGAAACCAAGCTCGGTTGGTGTAAAAGTTACACTAGGGGTACCAGCTGTAATCGGCTTAGTAAACGTTTTAGTCCCTACTGCCACTGTTACCTTAGTTGCCTGCGGATCAATATCTGTCACCGTGATATTCGATGGCATACCACCTTCTTCGGTTAGATTGTTACTTACAGTTGGTCGACTAGGATTAACTCTCACTTGCAAAGTTTCTCGACCAGGATTGTCTGACCCATCTATTGCAGAAAGGAAGTATTGAAATAGTCCAACTTTATTAATAGTTCCTCGAACTCGACTCGAAATTGTCTTATCAGCATTTCTAGTATTAGTTAGCGAAAGCGAACCAACACTAGAATCAGTTATCGGAGAGCTGTTTGCCGTGAGCAATCCATTGAAAGATTTAATACCCGAATTACCTGTCTCATTATCTGAAACGGTTAGAGGCACATCGACAGAATCACCTGAAACAATTTCAATTGTTTTATTAGCTGGAACTCCCTTAATAACAGGAGGAATAGCATCACGAGTTGAGATTGCAGGATCACCAAATTCTGACTCCAAATTTCCCTGGTTATTTGGTAAGGCTACAGTTGTCTTGGCTACATACGAACCACCGAGTACAGATGGTACGGTAACCGTTGCTTACCACCTCTAACTGTACCTGTATAGCTGGTATTATTTGGACCCTGAAGGGTAACCGTTGAGTTATCTGGGATACCTGTTCCTACATTCACTACAACATCCACTCGTTGTCCAACTCTACTATCAAGGTTGGTTCCAATTGTTGGAGGAGCTGGTTTAACAGCAACTTTAACAATTTTCTCGGTTGTATTACCAAGCGTATCTGTAGCGATCACCTTCACATTCTCATAAAGACCCACTTTGTTAGGAGTACCTGTCAAAGTAGTCGACATAGAGTTATCATTGTTTTTAACAGCTCTGCTTGCTGTCAAAACACCGTTAAAGCTTGGATTCGTTCTGTCAAGAGTGGTTCCTGTAGACCTACTTGCATCATAAGTAAGGGTCCTCATGCCTGAGTTACCAGTCGTCACATCAGAAGCTGACAAGTGGACATTAGCTGGTTGTCCAACAGTCAAATTGATTTGTCCGTTGTCTCCTGCTGTAACAACAGGTCCAGTCTTATCAATATTAGTTGCACGAACTGTATTACTATAATCAGATTCAACAGTTGTCTTCTCTACTCCATTTCGATCGGTGTAACGTGGTTGATTTTCAATTACCGTTTGAGCCTTGTATTCTGCATTGTTTTTTAAGGTAACATTACGGAAGGTCACTTGACCGTTACTATCAGCCGTTGCTTCTTTAATTTTGACACCATTTTCGTAGAGGTAAACTTTCTGATTAGGAGCTGCTTTCTCAACGTGAATATCTTGTTGTTCCTTACCTTCAACTAACTTATTGGTAATTTTCGGTGCGTGAGGCTTAACGATAAACTGAGTAGGAACATCTGTTGTTGTACCATCTGGGAAGGTTACATGTATCTTATTGTTAAAGACCCCTGGAGTGCGTCCAACATTCTTCTTATCGATTGGTTGATTGTTAGAATCTCTCCACTCTATTTGTGAGTTACTAGGTAACTTATTACCACCATAATCATTAGTACCTTTTCTTACTAAATATTGGTTCGGATCCGTAAAGGCTTGGCTTGTATCGTTATTTGAATACCACCATTTCAAACCTGCAGAAGCATAGTCATTGGTAATATACGGTTCTTCCACCTGTTTAACAAATATTTTCCATTGTCTGCTGCGGCTAGTGGATAAGCTTGTTCGTAGCTCATCCCAAGAGGATTGGTGTGGAGCCCCACTGTTGCAAAGGTCGTACCTGGTGAACCTAAACCAAATAACAGTTTCATATTTTTTAGTTGTTCACCAGTAACACCTGGTTTTACTCTTGTTTCAAAGCGTGTTACGTTTACTTCACTTTGTGTTCCACCGATATTAACCGTTTGCCAAATAGTACGTAGGTCTGAAATACGCGGAACGATTGCTGGAGAAATTTCGTTCCATATAGGGCGTTTATACTGGTCATTATTATCAGATAAAGCTTTTAGCAAGTTTTTAGATTCATCTGGATGGTAGAGAGAAACAATACCTTTACTTCCTGTAAACTGGTCTCTACTGTATGTTTCTGACCCCTGTTTAGCAAATCCATCACTACCACCTTCAACAGTCGCACCAAATTTATCTGGCAAGTCAAGCGGATTGCCCGTAGCAACAGGAAGGTTAGCGAAATTCACATTTGGTTTTACTGTTGTACTTGTTATTTGATTTTTATAACCTGACGTGGTAATAGTATCAGGCATCTCTAGCTGGTCTGGAACCTGCATCCACTTAATCACATTCGTATAACCACGATTAGCAAGCGGATTGGCAATCACTGTCCAAATGATAGAGGTTACTTTACCATTTGCATCATATACAGGCTTCGACGAAACAGCCACGTGATCTCTCAAATAATTCTGTGCAGAAGCATTTTCACCAGATACGTAAGATTTTAAGTTTTCGCCATTTGCACGATTCTCATTAGCCTCTCCTACCGCACGTGAACCAACCTGTGTATTAATGGCACGAGTTTGTGATCCTCTCTCCATCTGTCTGCCATTTAGCACACTACGTTTGCCGTTATGGGTGCGGAGCACTGCATTGGCGATTGAAGCTTCTGCAGCTTTGGCTTGCTTGATAACGGCTGTAAGGTCAGCGTTTGGATTCTTCAAAGCTTCTTCGATAGCTGTTACGGCAGCGTTAACTTTAGTAACTGCTGAATCCATGTTAGGCAAACCGATAGACCTAGCTAGGAATTCACCCATAGAAGCAGAGATTTTAGAAAGACGTTTGCGATCTTCTTCAGCTTTTTTGTTGCTCTCAGCAGATACAGTAGTCGCTACGGCAGCTGTTGTCGTTGTATCCACCAAGCTTGAAGTCGTTGATGTGATTTGACTCAAACGATTTTCAACTGCTTGTAGAGATGCAAGGCTGTCAGTGATGACTTTTGAAAGAGCTGCATCAGCTGTAGTATTAGCTGTATCTGCTTTACGTACAGATGTCTCTCTGTTTGAAGCTGTTTCTGATGCTACTGGTTTTGCAAGTTCAGAAGTTGCTCCAGCTTGTGATTGAGAAGCACTTGTTGATGCTGACTCAGACGCTGATGTGCTGGCTGACTGAGATGCTGATGTGCTGGCTGATTGGCTGGCACTTGTCGATGCTGACTGGCTTTCACTTTCTGAAAGATGCTTACTTGCATTCTTTGAAGCTTCCTCAGACAAGGACTGGCTTTGGCTAACAGAAACTGACAAGCTGTCTGCTTTAGCCCCCTCCTGATCTTTTACGGTTCCCAAAGTTACTGTGTCTGTATTTGCAAGTGTTTGATTTGCCTCTACTGTCTTTTCGAGGGCATCATTGGCATAAACAGTTGTTTGTGTTGCAACTGTTCCTCCAAGTACCGTCCCTGCTGCGGCTATCCCTTTCAGGATATCCAAGCCAGTCAGCGTATTTGCTGCTTGCTCTTCGATTACTTCAGTTGTTACCTGAGCAGCATCTACACCACCTCGCAAGACTTTAAAGAGACCAAATTGAGACGTCGAGGCACGCAACCAATGCTTACCCGACTTGATCAACTTGAAACGGGTCACACGATCCGTCTCCCTATATTCACCTTCTTGGCGTCTAAAAAACATTTTTTAGATTCCTTTCCTTTTATTTTTATGTGTATTTATTGATAAAATACCATTCTATATTATACACTTTAGATTCAGTTAATTCAATAAGTTTCAAAAACATTTTTACCTAAAAAGCATTTTTTTATATTACTAAAATTCAAGTTCCAATTTTTTTATAATTATCAATGACAACCCACATTTTAAGCGGTTTCAAAGTCTATAAATTTATTCTTAATCATTTTTATGTATTTATATTTAGAAATATTAAACTTTTGTTACAAAAACATTAAACTAGAACTAGAAGATTATACTCTATTTGTTAATATATTGATTTTTCTGTGGTATTTGTATACTTGCATATCTTTTTTATATCTATAGTAAGCTACATTAGCATGAAACAATACATAAACATTTTAGCTCCTGTTTACCATAGAATAATGCAAGAAGGACAGTAGCTCTATGCCCTTGAATGTCTTTATTCTAACATCAATGAACGATTAAACATATCATTTATTAAAAGTATTTATTTTTTTAATACTCAATTCAAACACTCTCTAGATTTGTTTGAAACTAATCTCACCTTTTCAATGATTATAGTAAATTGAATCTAGAATAGTAGAAAACAACTCCTAAAGCACTGTTAGAAATGTTCTATAAGTTACGGTGTACTCTTCTATAGTAGATCGAAATAAGATATGAACAAATCTATTTAGGAAAGTCAAATTAATTTCTAGAAATATTTTATGATTTATGATGTACTATTATAGATTTATTTTATTATATATTAACTCTTATATACAGAAAAGAAATTTTTAAAAACCCCTGAAAACTTAATTTTCAGGGGTTTTTCTAACCTATTCATTTTTGAAAACGGTTATTTTAAGACAAGATATTATGCTTCATCTTCATTATCACGTTTCCGACGCTTAGCAACAAGACCTAGACCAGTCACAGCTGCCAAAGCACCAAGGAGTACAGATGATTTAGAAGCTTCTGTACCTGTATTTGGCAATTGCTGTCTTGACTTAGCTACTGATTCTGATGGTGTTTCAGATGCACTTGTGCTGGCTGATTGACTTGCACTTGTTGATGCTGACTGACTAGCTGACGTGCTGGCTGATTGGCTTGCACTTGTTGATGCTGACTGACTAGCTGACGTGCTGGCTGATTGACTTGCACTTGTTGAAGCTGACTGACTAGCTGACGTGCTGGCTGATTGACTTGCACTTGTTGAAGCCGATTGGCTAGCTGATGTGCTGGCTGATTGGCTTGCGCTTGTTGATGCCGATTGGCTAGCTGACGTGCTGGCTGATTGGCTTGCGCTTGTTGATGCCGATTGGCTAGCTGACGTGCTGGCTGATTGACTTGCACTTGTTGATGCTGACTGACTAGCTGACGTGCTGGCTGATTGACTTGCGCTTGTTGAAGCCGATTGGCTAGCTGATGTGCTGGCTGATTGACTGGCACTTGTTGAAGCTGACTGACTAGCTGACGTGCTGGCTGATTGGCTCGCACTTGTTGATGCCGATTGACTAGCTGACGTGCTGGCTGATTGACTGGCGCTTGTTGATGCTGACTGACTAGCTGACGTGCTGGCTGATTGGCTTGCACTTGTTGAAGCTGACTGACTAGCTGACGTGCTGGCTGATTGGCTTGCGCTTGTTGATGCCGATTGACTCGCACTTGTGCTGGCTGATTGACTTGCGCTTGTTGAAGCCGATTGGCTAGCTGATGTGCTGGCTGATTGGCTCGCACTTGTGCTGGCTGATTGGCTTGCACTTGTTGATGCCGATTGGCTAGCTGATGTGCTGGCTGATTGACTTGCACTTGTTGAAGCCGATTGACTCGCACTTGTGCTTGCTGATTGGCTTGCACTTGTTGAAGCTGACTGACTAGCTGACGTGCTGGCTGATTGGCTTGCACTTGTTGAAGCCGATTGACTCGCACTTGTGCTGGCTGATTGGCTTGCACTTGTTGATGCTGACTGACTAGCTGACGTGCTGGCTGATTGGCTTGCGCTTGTTGATGCCGATTGACTCGCACTTGTGCTGGCTGATTGGCTTGCGCTTGTTGATGCCGATTGACTCGCACTTGTGCTTGCTGATTGACTTGCACTTGTTGAAGCTGACTGACTAGCTGACGTGCTGGCTGATTGGCTTGCGCTTGTGCTTGCTGATTGACTTGCACTTGTTGAAGCTGACTGGCTAGCTGATGTGCTTGCTGATTGGCTTGCGCTTGTTGATGCCGATTGACTCGCACTTGTGCTTGCTGATTGACTTGCACTTGTTGAAGCTGACTGACTAGCTGACGTGCTGGCTGATTGGCTTGCGCTTGTTGATGCCGATTGGCTAGCTGATGTGCTGGCTGATTGGCTTGCACTTGTTGAAGCCGATTGACTAGCTGACGTGCTGGCTGATTGGCTTGCACTTGTTGATGCCGATTGACTAGCTGACGTGCTGGCTGATTGGCTCGCACTTGTTGAAGCCGATTGACTAGCTGACGTGCTGGCTGATTGGCTCGCACTTGTTGAAGCTGACTGACTAGCTGACGTGCTGGCTGATTGGCTCGCACTTGTGCTTGCTGATTGGCTTGCGCTTGTTGATGCCGATTGGCTAGCTGATGTGCTTGCTGATTGACTTGCACTTGTTGAAGCTGACTGACTAGCTGACGTGCTGGCTGATTGACTTGCACTTGTTGAAGCTGACTGACTAGCTGATGTGCTTGCTGATTGGCTTGCGCTTGTTGATGCCGATTGACTCGCACTTGTGCTTGCTGATTGGCTTGCACTTGTTGAAGCTGACTGACTAGCTGACGTGCTGGCTGATTGGCTCGCACTTGTTGATGCTGACTGACTAGCTGACGTGCTGGCTGATTGGCTTGCGCTTGTTGACGCTGACTCAGATGCACTTGTGCTGGCTGATTGGCTGGCACTTGTTGATGCCGATTGACTCGCACTTGTGCTGGCTGATTGACTCGCACTTGTGCTGGCTGATTGGCTTGCACTTGTTGAAGCTGACTGACTAGCTGACGTGCTGGCTGATTGACTGGCACTTGTTGAAGCTGACTGACTAGCTGACGTGCTGGCTGATTGGCTCGCACTTGTTGAAGCTGACTGACTAGCTGACGTGCTGGCTGATTGGCTCGCACTTGTTGAAGCTGACTGACTAGCTGACGTGCTGGCTGATTGGCTCGCACTTGTTGAAGCCGATTGGCTAGCTGATGTGCTGGCTGATTGGCTCGCACTTGTTGAAGCCGATTGGCTAGCTGATGTGCTGGCTGATTGGCTCGCGCTTGTTGAAGCTGACTGGCTAGCTGATGTGCTGGCTGATTGGCTTGCGCTTGTTGAAGCCGATTGACTCGCACTTGTGCTTGCTGATTGGCTTGCGCTTGTTGAAGCCGATTGGCTAGCTGATGTGCTGGCTGATTGGCTTGCGCTTGTTGAAGCCGATTGGCTAGCTGATGTGCTGGCTGATTGGCTCGCACTTGTTGAAGCCGATTGGCTAGCTGATGTGCTTGCTGATTGGCTTGCGCTTGTTGAAGCCGATTGACTCGCACTTGTGCTGGCTGATTGGCTTGCGCTTGTTGATGCTGACTGACTAGCTGACGTGCTGGCTGATTGGCTTGCGCTTGTTGATGCCGATTCAGATGCCGATGTGCTGGCTGATTGGCTTGCACTGGTTGAAGCACTTTGACTTGCGCTCGTGCTGGCTGATTGGCTTGCACTTGTTGATGCCGATTGACTCGCACTTGTGCTGGCTGATTGGCTTGCGCTTGTTGAAGCCGATTGACTCGCACTTGTGCTTGCTGATTGACTCGCACTTGTGCTGGCTGATTGACTTGCACTTGTTGAAGCTGACTGACTAGCTGACGTGCTTGCTGATTGGCTTGCGCTTGTTGATGCCGATTGGCTAGCTGATGTGCTGGCTGATTGGCTTGCACTTGTTGAAGCCGATTGACTAGCTGACGTGCTGGCTGATTGGCTTGCACTTGTTGATGCCGATTGACTAGCTGACGTGCTGGCTGATTGGCTCGCACTTGTTGAAGCCGATTGACTAGCTGACGTGCTGGCTGATTGGCTCGCACTTGTTGAAGCTGACTGACTAGCTGACGTGCTGGCTGATTGGCTCGCACTTGTGCTTGCTGATTGGCTTGCGCTTGTTGATGCCGATTGGCTAGCTGATGTGCTTGCTGATTGACTTGCACTTGTTGAAGCTGACTGACTAGCTGACGTGCTGGCTGATTGACTTGCACTTGTTGAAGCTGACTGACTAGCTGATGTGCTTGCTGATTGGCTTGCGCTTGTTGATGCCGATTGACTCGCACTTGTGCTTGCTGATTGGCTTGCACTTGTTGAAGCTGACTGACTAGCTGACGTGCTGGCTGATTGGCTCGCACTTGTTGATGCTGACTGACTAGCTGACGTGCTGGCTGATTGGCTTGCGCTTGTTGACGCTGACTCAGATGCACTTGTGCTGGCTGATTGGCTCGCACTTGTTGATGCCGATTGACTCGCACTTGTGCTGGCTGATTGACTCGCACTTGTGCTGGCTGATTGGCTTGCACTTGTTGAAGCTGACTGACTAGCTGACGTGCTGGCTGATTGACTGGCACTTGTTGAAGCTGACTGACTAGCTGACGTGCTGGCTGATTGGCTCGCACTTGTTGAAGCTGACTGACTAGCTGACGTGCTGGCTGATTGGCTCGCACTTGTTGAAGCTGACTGACTAGCTGACGTGCTGGCTGATTGGCTCGCACTTGTTGATGCCGACTGGCTAGCTGATGTGCTGGCTGATTGACTTGCACTTGTTGATGCTGATTGGCTCGCACTTGTTGATGCCGACTGACTAGCTGACGTGCTGGCTGATTGGCTCGCACTTGTTGAAGCCGATTGACTAGCTGACGTGCTGGCTGATTGACTTGCACTTGTTGAAGCTGACTGACTAGCTGATGTGCTGGCTGATTGGCTTGCACTTGTCGATGCTGACTGACTAGCTGACGTGCTGGCTGATTGACTTGCACTTGTTGAAGCCGATTGACTCGCACTTGTGCTTGCTGATTGGCTTGCGCTTGTTGATGCCGATTGGCTAGCTGATGTGCTTGCTGATTGACTTGCACTTGTTGAAGCTGACTGACTAGCTGACGTGCTGGCTGATTGGCTTGCGCTTGTTGATGCCGATTGACTCGCACTTGTGCTTGCTGATTGACTTGCACTTGTTGAAGCTGACTGACTAGCTGATGTGCTTGCTGATTGACTTGCACTTGTTGAAGCTGACTGACTAGCTGATGTGCTTGCTGATTGGCTTGCGCTTGTTGATGCCGATTGACTCGCACTTGTGCTGGCTGATTGACTTGCACTGGTTGAAGCTGACTGACTAGCTGATGTGCTTGCTGATTGGCTTGCGCTTGTTGATGCCGATTGACTCGCACTTGTGCTTGCTGATTGGCTTGCACTTGTTGAAGCTGACTGACTAGCTGACGTGCTGGCTGATTGGCTCGCACTTGTTGATGCCGATTGACTCGCACTTGTGCTGGCTGATTGGCTTGCGCTTGTTGATGCCGATTGACTCGCACTTGTGCTGGCTGATTGGCTCGCACTTGTTGATGCCGATTGACTCGCACTTGTGCTGGCTGATTGGCTTGCGCTTGTTGAAGCCGATTGACTCGCACTTGTGCTTGCTGATTGGCTTGCACTTGTTGAAGCTGACTGACTAGCTGACGTGCTGGCTGATTGACTTGCACTTGTTGATGCTGACTGACTAGCTGACGTGCTGGCTGATTGGCTCGCACTTGTTGATGCCGATTGGCTAGCTGATGTGCTGGCTGATTGGCTCGCACTTGTTGATGCTGACTGACTAGCTGACGTGCTGGCTGATTGGCTCGCACTTGTTGATGCCGATTGGCTAGCTGATGTGCTGGCTGATTGGCTCGCACTTGTTGATGCCGACTGGCTAGCTGACGTGCTGGCTGATTGACTTGCACTTGTTGATGCTGACTGACTAGCTGACGTGCTGGCTGATTGGCTCGCACTTGTTGATGCCGATTGACTAGCTGACGTGCTGGCTGATTGACTCGCACTTGTGCTGGCTGATTGGCTTGCACTTGTTGAAGCTGACTGACTAGCTGACGTGCTGGCTGATTGACTGGCACTTGTTGAAGCTGACTGACTAGCTGACGTGCTGGCTGATTGGCTCGCACTTGTTGAAGCTGACTGACTAGCTGACGTGCTAGCTGATTGGCTCGCACTTGTTGAAGCTGACTGACTAGCTGACGTGCTGGCTGATTGGCTCGCACTTGTTGATGCCGACTGGCTAGCTGATGTGCTGGCTGATTGACTTGCACTTGTTGATGCTGATTGGCTCGCACTTGTTGATGCCGACTGACTAGCTGACGTGCTGGCTGATTGGCTCGCACTTGTTGAAGCCGATTGACTAGCTGACGTGCTGGCTGATTGACTTGCACTTGTTGAAGCTGACTGACTAGCTGATGTGCTGGCTGATTGGCTTGCACTTGTCGATGCTGACTGACTAGCTGACGTGCTGGCTGATTGACTTGCACTTGTTGAAGCCGATTGACTCGCACTTGTGCTTGCTGATTGGCTTGCGCTTGTTGATGCCGATTGGCTAGCTGATGTGCTTGCTGATTGACTTGCACTTGTTGAAGCTGACTGGCTAGCTGATGTGCTTGCTGATTGGCTTGCGCTTGTTGATGCCGATTGACTCGCACTTGTGCTTGCTGATTGACTTGCACTTGTTGAAGCTGACTGACTAGCTGATGTGCTTGCTGATTGACTTGCACTTGTTGAAGCTGACTGACTAGCTGATGTGCTTGCTGATTGGCTTGCGCTTGTTGATGCCGATTGACTCGCACTTGTGCTGGCTGATTGACTTGCACTGGTTGAAGCTGACTGACTAGCTGATGTGCTTGCTGATTGGCTTGCGCTTGTTGATGCCGATTGACTCGCACTTGTGCTTGCTGATTGGCTTGCACTTGTTGAAGCTGACTGACTAGCTGACGTGCTGGCTGATTGGCTGGCACTTGTTGATGCCGATTGACTCGCACTTGTGCTGGCTGATTGGCTTGCGCTTGTTGATGCCGATTGACTCGCACTTGTGCTGGCTGATTGGCTCGCACTTGTTGATGCCGATTGACTCGCACTTGTGCTGGCTGATTGGCTTGCGCTTGTTGATGCCGATTGACTCGCACTTGTGCTTGCTGATTGGCTTGCACTTGTTGAAGCTGACTGACTAGCTGACGTGCTGGCTGATTGACTTGCACTTGTTGATGCTGACTGACTAGCTGACGTGCTGGCTGATTGGCTCGCACTTGTTGATGCCGATTGGCTAGCTGATGTGCTGGCTGATTGGCTCGCACTTGTTGATGCTGACTGACTAGCTGACGTGCTGGCTGATTGGCTCGCACTTGTTGATGCCGATTGGCTAGCTGATGTGCTGGCTGATTGGCTCGCACTTGTTGATGCCGACTGGCTAGCTGACGTGCTGGCTGATTGACTTGCACTTGTTGATGCTGACTGACTAGCTGACGTGCTGGCTGATTGGCTCGCACTTGTTGATGCCGATTGACTAGCTGACGTGCTGGCTGATTGACTGGCACTTGTTGAAGCTGACTGACTAGCTGACGTGCTGGCTGATTGACTGGCACTTGTTGAAGCTGATTGACTCGCACTTGTGCTGGCTGATTGGCTTGCGCTTGTTGAAGCCGATTGGCTAGCTGATGTGCTGGCTGATTGGCTTGCGCTTGTTGATGCTGACTCAGATGCTGACGTGCTGGCTGATTGGCTCGCACTTGTTGAAGCTGACTGACTAGCTGACGTGCTGGCTGATTGGCTCGCACTTGTTGATGCTGACTGACTAGCTGACGTGCTGGCTGATTGGCTTGCGCTTGTTGACGCTGACTCAGATGCACTTGTGCTGGCTGATTGGCTGGCACTTGTTGATGCCGACTGGCTAGCTGAGGTGCTGGCTGATTGACTCGCACTTGTGCTGGCTGATTGACTCGCACTTGTGCTGGCTGATTGGCTTGCACTTGTTGATGCCGATTGGCTAGCTGATGTGCTGGCTGATTGACTTGCACTTGTTGATGCCGATTGGCTAGCTGATGTGCTGGCTGATTGGCTTGCGCTTGTTGAAGCCGATTGACTCGCACTTGTGCTGGCTGATTGGCTTGCGCTTGTTGAAGCTGACTGGCTAGCTGATGTGCTGGCTGATTGACTCGCACTTGTTGATGCCGATTGGCTTGCGCTTGTTGATGCTGACTGACTAGCTGACGTGCTGGCTGATTGGCTTGCGCTTGTTGAAGCCGATTGACTCGCACTTGTGCTTGCTGATTGGCTTGCACTTGTTGATGCCGACTGGCTAGCTGACGTGCTGGCTGATTGACTTGCACTTGTTGATGCTGACTGACTAGCTGACGTGCTGGCTGATTGGCTCGCACTTGTGCTTGCTGATTGGCTTGCACTTGTTGAAGCTGACTGACTAGCTGACGTGCTGGCTGATTGACTTGCGCTTGTTGAAGCCGATTGGCTAGCTGATGTGCTGGCTGATTGGCTTGCACTTGTTGATGCCGACTGACTAGCTGACGTGCTGGCTGATTGACTTGCACTTGTTGATGCTGACTGACTAGCTGACGTGCTGGCTGATTGGCTCGCACTGGTTGAAGCCGATTGACTCGCACTTGTGCTGGCTGATTGACTTGCACTTGTTGAAGCTGACTGACTAGCTGACGTGCTGGCTGATTGGCTCGCACTTGTTGATGCCGATTGACTAGCTGATGTGCTGGCTGATTGGCTTGCACTTGTTGAAGCCGATTGACTCGCACTTGTGCTGGCTGATTGGCTTGCGCTTGTTGAAGCTGACTGACTAGCTGACGTGCTGGCTGATTGACTCGCACTTGTTGATGCCGATTGGCTTGCGCTTGTTGATGCTGACTGACTAGCTGACGTGCTGGCTGATTGGCTTGCGCTTGTTGAAGCCGATTGACTCGCACTTGTGCTTGCTGATTGGCTTGCACTTGTTGATGCCGACTGGCTAGCTGACGTGCTGGCTGATTGACTTGCACTTGTTGATGCTGACTGACTAGCTGACGTGCTGGCTGATTGGCTCGCACTTGTGCTTGCTGATTGGCTTGCACTTGTTGATGCTGACTGACTAGCTGACGTGCTGGCTGATTGACTTGCGCTTGTTGAAGCCGATTGGCTAGCTGATGTGCTGGCTGATTGGCTTGCACTTGTTGATGCCGACTGACTAGCTGACGTGCTGGCTGATTGACTTGCACTTGTTGATGCTGACTGACTAGCTGACGTGCTGGCTGATTGGCTCGCACTGGTTGAAGCCGATTGACTCGCACTTGTGCTGGCTGATTGACTTGCACTTGTTGAAGCTGACTGACTAGCTGACGTGCTGGCTGATTGGCTGGCACTTGTTGATGCCGATTGACTAGCTGATGTGCTGGCTGATTGGCTTGCACTTGTCGATGCTGACTGACTAGCTGACGTGCTGGCTGATTGGCTTGCGCTTGTTGATGCCGATTGACTCGCACTTGTGCTTGCTGATTGGCTGGCACTTGTTGATGCTGACTGACTAGCTGACGTGCTGGCTGATTGGCTTGCGCTTGTTGATGCCGATTGGCTAGCTGATGTGCTGGCTGATTGGCTTGCGCTTGTTGATGCTGACTGACTAGCTGACGTGCTGGCTGATTGGCTCGCACTGGTCGATGCGGACTGACTAGCTGATGTGCTGGCTGATTGGCTGGCACTGGTCGATGCGGACTTAGACGCGCTCGTGCTGGCTGATTGACTGGCGCTGGTCGATGCGGACTTAGACGCGCTCGTGCTGGCTGATTGACTTGCGCTGGTCGATGCGGACTTAGACGCGCTCGTGCTGGCTGATTGACTTGCGCTGGTCGATGCGGACTTAGACGCGCTCGTGCTGGCTGATTGGCTGGCACTGGTCGATGCGGACTTAGACGCGCTCGTGCTGGCTGATTGGCTCGCACTGGTTGACGCTGACTTAGACGCGCTCGTTGAAGCACTTTGGCTGGCACTGGTTGACGCTGATACTGACGCACTTGTGCTTGCTGACACTGATGCACGGTAATCTGAGTCAGATATATTTGGCGTTACCGTATTTACCGTTCCATCTTTATAAGTAATGGTTACCGTTCCATTCTCTGCAATAGAATAACTTCTGATACGGTTTGCAGTCTCTGGATTTGATGTTTTCACAGCAGCCATAATTTCATCTTTCTCACGCTGACTCAGAGCGTTTGGATGTTTAACTTGGAAGACTACTGACGGCTTCTTACCAGGGAATTTCTCATTCAGTTTCCCTTGAGCGACAACTACTGTTGGAGTTCTCGATTCATTATTAGACAAGTCCACAGCTTTTACACCAAGTGTCCATCTATTTCCATCTGCATGTGGCTGATTAGGATTATAAGTAGCTGTATACTCTAAAGTGGCAGGAGCATTCGTTGGGCTATTCTTAAATCCAGGAGCAGAATCATTCGATGAATAACCGTCTGGGAAAATTTTATCTTTATCTGATGTACCATCGTAAAGTTTCAAATCTCTAAGTTTACCACTATTATCTGAACCTTTTAAGACAACCTTAACTTCGTCTCCTGCAAAAATCTCGTATCCATTCGTACCAGGACGGACATTATTTTTCGGAGAAAGCTTTTCCCACTTACCATTATTCTTGACATAGATTTCAAATTCAGGGTTTGGAGATACATTTTCTTTAGTAATTATATTAGAAGATGTGTCAGATTGAAGAGTTACATTGCTACCATTTGGATCCCTAACAACCATTTCTTGTTTAACCGTTACATTTCCTGTGGGCAACAAACCATTATTGGTATCAGTAACCCGTTTCAACTCAGACGGTTCAAACGTCACACTTGTTCCAGTAGATTTTTAGGGAAGGTTTGAGTCCCAATCGTTAAAGTGACTGTTGCTCCTGGTATTACATCTGTCACTGTAATACTACGATTTGGCAGACCTCCTTGTAGCTTCACTTGACTATCTGCGATTCGTGGTGGGTTCGGTCTAACTTTGATAGTTACAGGAACATTTGTACTGTTGCCTGCTTTATCTGCAGAACCTTGTGGTAAAGTAACTTTAACTTCTTTCTTATAGATACCTGGAACTGAAGCATCAGGTCTGGATACCCACTCATAAGTTGTCCCATTTGGAATCACAACTCTAGAATCAGAATTTTTAAGTGCATTACCAGGATTGGCAATAATATCATTTAGCGGAGCTGTATTTCCAACTGTTGTAACATACTCTTGTTTAGCCACTGGATCCACTACTGTATAAGTAAAGCTTGTCTCACTTGTCAAAGCACGATCTTGTGCAGACGGAGTTCCAAAGCGCCCTGTTGGATAAGTTGCTTTTACAGTATAGGTTGTACGGTGTGTCGTAGCTTCAGAATCAGTTGTATGCCAGACAGTACTAAATTTAGGTGACCCAGTTCGATTATTTAGTGGTGCACTTGCATTGTTATTCAGACGATACTCATAAGCAAATGTTGTTCCTGAAGGAAGAGATGGATTATTGATATAAAGATATGAATCTCCACCTATATTATTAGCATAGCTACCGCCAACAGTTCTATCACCTGAAGCTGCTTTAAAGGCATAAAATTGACCAGTAACTCTATTATTGGTTTTAGTCTCAATCTTTTGGTAAACTCTGTAATTGTATGTTAAATCCGTAGTAGTGTTATCTGGGTGAGTTACCGTTAAGATTGCAGTTCTAGGGTTCTCTCTGTCCCCCATCGCTGTCATTGTAGGAGCTTGCCCTTGTTTCCATGCAAATCTTGTCCCACTAGGGAAGTCAGAAGCTCCGCCAACTGGACGCACAAGACTTCTTGGATTTATATTAGATAAAGGCTCGTCGCTAACTGCATAAAAGTGCTCAGTTGTTTTCTCTACACCATACTTAACATTGTTTGTGACTGTATCCGTGGTTTTATCACGATAAGTAATGGTAACATCTCCATTACTAGCTACACTGATTGAACCCTCTTCAGCTCCTTTTTTATAGTCAGTTGAGCCTACACCTGATCCTGTACCTGAAAGAAGACTAGCATTGGCCGCCTAAAGTTATCCAAGACTTGTTCTCTTTCTTTTGGACTTAGATTTGCCTTGTCATTAACTACGACTTTAGTACCTTTCGCAGGGTCTTGTCGCTCATTAAATCCTTTGACATGGAAATTGGTACGGGCTGTAGCAGTCTGACCATCAATATCTCTAACTGTATATTCAAGAACATAAGTACCTGGTTTATACGGTTCCCAAGCAGTACCTTTACGACCAACTGTCCCTGTTATATCAATATTGCGGGAGGTTTGATATCCTGTTCGCCTTCCTTGATAATCATAGGTCCACAAATCCCCTAGTCCTCTTCTAATAGTAGCAGGATAGTTTGGGGAAGTTACACCTGTAATCTCCTTATTAGATCCAGAAGCAGTGATTGTATCCATCCCTCTATCATCACGTAATCGTATCTGAAAATTAGTGACTGCATCATCATTATAAAAAGTGACATCAGATGGCATCGTAATCGTAGGCGGATTAGAGGCTGCACGGCTCTGACTTGCTGCACGATTAGGAACTGCTATACTTCTACTCATACGTGGTGGATGCGACACTCTAGTAGCTACTTCATCATGCATAGAAGAAGTATAGTTCCCAGAAGTATCCGCACTTGTAAATGGCTGGCTACTTGTTCCAACTCTTGCATCCAATGTTGCAGTTCGCGACTGATTATTTACAGTGGCATAAACTTCAAGCGTTGCTTCTAGGTTTCTTTGTTTATCATGGCGTATATCATAAACATACTCATTTCCTGAACCACCACGTTTCTCCATTTCTTGTCCATTAAAGGTCACACGAGTAATCGTCGTATTAGGATCCACATCCGCAATCAGCCCTACATGATGCAAGGCATTGTTCGCGTGCATATTGATACGCCAAACAACTTCATTACTATTTCTATCATATCTACCAGACTCAATTGAAGCTGTCGTTCCATGACTAGAAAATGATGCCCTAGGAGACGCTCCTCTCTCTAACGCTTGTCCGTTACGACTATCACGTTGACCTGAATGTGCACCTAAAACAGCATTGACAATGGAATTACGAGCTAGAGTCGCTTTTTGTACTACTGATGTCAAATCACTAGTTGGATCTGCCAAGGCTTTTTCAATCTCCGTAACAGCAACATTCACTTTGGTAATAGCAGAGTCCGCATTCGGCAATCCTACAGCTTTTGCTAGGTACTCACCCATTTCAGCTGAAAGTTTGGTTAACTTCTTACGATTTTCATCTTGTTGTTTAGCTGAAACTTCTGTTGTTGCTATGGCACCAGCAGTCACTCCTACTAAACTCGTTGTGTCAGAAGTTGCTTTAGCAACATTCACACCAGCCTTTCCATCAATCTCAGTAGCCTTCAGTACAGCAGAATCAATTTTAAGATTAGTTGATTCTTTTGAAGGTGAGGAAGACTGTTCAGTTGTTGCTACAGATGTGCTCTGTTCAACTGATGAACTTGACGCTATAGAAAAACTTTCTGACTCACTTTTTGATTGACTAGTACTAGTAGAAGCACTGACCGACTCACTAGTTGAAGTACTTGCAGAAAGACTAGCTGATGTACTAGCCGAAAGACTAGCTGAGGTGTTATTAGACACCGACACCGACTTCGAAGCGCTTTCACTCAAAAAACTAGAACTCTCTGAATTGCTTGCATTTGTCGTACCTAAAACTACCGTATCGTTTGCTACTAAAACATCCGATTTATCTAGTGTTTTTTCCAAAGCTACTGCTTCATTTGCAAACACTTTGGTTTGCGCCGCAACAGCACCACCTAAAACGGCTCCTGTGGTCACGACTCCTCGGATAATATCTAACCCTGTAATTGAATGGTTAACTTTATCTTCTACCACTTCAGTCATAACTTGAGTCGTATCGACACCACCCCTCATGACCTTGAACAAGCCAAAAAGAGAGGTTGAAGCTCTCAACCAATGCTTTCCTGATTTAATTAACTTATAACGTGTCACACGGTCTGTTTCTCTGTACCTACCATTCTGACGTCTAAAAAACATTTTCTACTCCTTTTCCAGATAAAAGTGTAAACTATTGCCAAGTTTAATCATACTTGTTTAGTATACTTTAATTCTGAACTAAGGTCAATATGATATGTACATCAATTACCAGTCCGAAATGAATAAACAAACATCTATTTTAATATATATATATATATATATATATAAGTTGTTCTGCTAACTTATACTCCTAATAATCTATTTCCAGAAATAAAACTCCTTACTTATTTTTAATTTTTTTTACAAATATATTCAATTCAACTGAAATTTTAAAATTTTTTTAATTATCTAATTAATAAGAAGTCTCCTACGACATATCCAATCAAACAACACATTTTTTTCTAAATAGAAGATAGAGTTTAATAATTCTACTTATATAGAAACCAACAATAATAGTCTTCTAAAACTCAAAACGCAACAGTAGTTATCCTCGCTTTATGCTAAATCTATCTGCGAACTGGTCATTAACTTCAATATCAAATCAATATCTTGAGCTATCTATGGCTAAATTTCTAGTTTACTCTTTGATTTTCCCAAGCAAAATCAGACTATTAGCCACCTTAACTTTCTGAGACTTACACTGAAAAAGCCCGCAGAAAATAGCATTCGTAAAACTTTACTAGTAGTGCAGCTATAGGCTGAACAAAACTTAATTACAGAATAACGAAGTAAAATAAAACGCATAATATCAAGGTTGTCCATTCAATACCTGATACTATACGCTTTTTTGATTTCAAAAACTTTTTTCTCAAGCTCGTTAGTTACTTAGATTGTTACACAATCAAATAAATTTACTGAACTACGACACGGAGTTTGGCAAATCAATTCCATTTGTAAAACTCAGTTAGTGAGGCAGTTAGGTTGCTAGGCCACTTCCTTTCTGTTACGACGGCAAAGTCCACGAATCGATACCATTCGTGGACTTTGCCTAGTGAAGCGTTTAGGTAAGGCTATTTTTTACACTACGACACGGAGTTTGGCAAATCAATTTCATTTGCCAAACGTAGTTAGTAAGGCAGTTAGCTAGACCACTCACTACCAGTTACGACGTAAAGTTTTACGAATCGATATTATTCGTAAAACTTTACTAGTGGAGCGCCTAGCCAAGTTCCATAGAAACTTGGCGTTAGTTACTTAGATTGTTACACAATCAAGTAACTTTGGCGATCTACATCTTTTCCTCCAACTCTACATCTGGATACTTGTCCGCAAACCAGCGGAGGGCAAAGTCATTTTCAAAGAGGAAGACTGGTTGGTCAAAACGGTCTTTAGCCAAGATATTTCGACTTGATGACATTCGTTCATCCAAGTCCTCAGGCTTGATCCAACGAACGGTCTTTTTACCCATTGGGCTCATGACTACTTCCGCATTGTACTCGCCTTCCATACGGTGCTTAAAGACTTCAAACTGGAGTTGCCCCACAGCCCCTAGCATGTACTCACCTGTTTGGTAATTCTTATAGAGCTGAACAGCACCTTCTTGCACCAGTTGCTCAATCCCCTTGTGGAAGGATTTTTGCTTCATAACATTCTTAGCAGAAACTTTCATGAAAATCTCAGGTGTAAAGGTTGGTAGCGGTTCAAATTCAAACTTGTTTTTCCCAACTGTCAAGGTATCCCCAACCTGATAAGTACCTGTATCGTAAACCCCGATAATATCACCTGCTACGGCATTGGTCACATTCTCACGACTTTCCGCCATAAACTGAGTAACATTAGACAGTTTGGCACCCTTACCAGTACGAGGCAGGTTGACACTCATGCCACGCTCAAATTCACCTGATACGATACGGACAAAGGCGATACGGTCACGGTGACGAGGGTCCATGTTGGCTTGGATTTTAAAGACAAATCCTGAGAAATCCTTGTCGTAAGGATCCACAATTTCACCGTCTGTTTTCTTATGCCCATGTGGTTCTGGAGCAAACTTAAGAAAAGTCTCAAGGAAGGTCTGCACACCAAAGTTAGTAAGAGCCGAACCGAAGAAGACAGGTGTCAATTCTCCAGCTAGAATAGCTTCCTCTGAAAACTCATTCCCAGCTTCATTTAAAAGTTCAATATCATCCTTGACTTGCTCGTAGAAAGGGTTACTACCAAAAAGCTTGTCCCCATCTTCTAGACTGGCAAAACGCTCATCCCCTTTATATAGCTCCAGGCGTTGGTTATAAAGGTCATACAAGCCTTCAAAAGCTTTCCCCATCCCGATTGGCCAGTTCATCGGATAGCTAGCAATGCCCAAGACTTCTTCCAATTCTTGCAAGAGATCTAAAGGCTCACGACCGTCACGGTCCAGCTTGTTCATAAAGGTAAAGACTGGAATGCCACGGTGTTTGACAACTTCAAACAATTTCTTGGTTTGGGCCTCGATACCCTTGGCAGAGTCCACGACCATGACCGCAGCATCCACCGCCATCAAGGTACGATAGGTATCTTCTGAGAAGTCCTCGTGTCCTGGCGTGTCGAGGATATTGACGCGCTTACCATCGTAGTCAAATTGCATAACAGATGAAGTAACCGAAATCCCACGTTGCTTCTCGATATCCATCCAGTCAGACTTGGCAAAAGTCCCTGTTTTCTTACCTTTAACCGTACCAGCCTCACGAATTTCGCCCCCAAAGTAGAGCAATTGCTCAGTGATGGTCGTCTTACCCGCGTCCGGGTGGGAGATGATGGCAAAGGTACGGCGTTTCTTAATTTCTTCTTGAATAGTCATAAGTTCTCTTTCTTTGATTTTCTATTTTTAGTTGTTTCAGTAGCTAAGAATGATGTTTTACATTGGATTTTACCATTCCTTTCAACTCTCCATTATATCGGATTTTGGGGAGTTTTTCAATTGCTCATCCGATGAAAAGGCAAGCTAGAGCACAGATTGCACCTGATTTCTCTTTTTCCACCGTTTCTTGAACAAGATATCAAAAAGAACCAGAGCCAGTGAGAGGATGACGGACACAAGGAGATATTTTAACCACAAGGGCGCATCCGGAATAAAAGGTGTCTTGTTTAACAAACCATAATTTCCACCTGTCACCTGATTAACCCCAACTAGAAAGAGATTGAGGATAAAGGTATAGGCTACAATCATATATTTCTTGAGCAGACTCTTGTCATAGTGATTCATCAAATAGACCAAGGAGTTGACCAAGAGAGCATAGTGCCCAATCAAAAATGAAAAACTGGTAATATGGGGGAAATCATAGGGGTCAAAAACGGGGTAAACCAAGGCGAAGACCGCTCCACTTGCTCCTAAGAGGGCAAAATATTGCTTGCTCCGCCATTTATCGGGCAAGAAAACCACCGCAAACATAGCCAAACGGCAATGGTAAAATGGAAGGCTGTTAGAAAATGGAATCCCAAAGCCAACATACCAGCTATATAGGGCTAGTAACTGGAGGATCTGAATCCCCTTAAACAAGCGAACAAATTTTGGATTTTTGTGATAAGCAAGTGCTCCATAAATACAAAGCACTAAGACAAGCATCATAACCCCATACCAAAAAAGTGAAATGGGAGGAGGAACTGTCTGAGTTCTGGTGATAAATTGATGGAACATGTTTCTATCCTAACTCTTATTTTTTCTATTCTCTAGTTTAACCATTATAGCGAATTAAAAGCGATTTTTCAATTTCTATTTCTTTTCAGTTTGGCTCCCTTATTTATAGGAAAATATGGTAAAATAGAACAGACTAAAAATCATCATTTCACGAAAGGATGCAAGATGAAAATTACGCAAGAAGAGGTAACACACGTTGCCAATCTTTCAAAATTAAGATTCTCTGAAGAAGAAACTGCTGCCTTTGCGACAACCTTATCTAAAATTGTCGATATGGTTGAATTGCTGGGCGAAGTCGACACAACTGGTATCGCACCTACTACAACTATGGCTGACCGCAAGACCGTACTCCGCCCTGATGTGGCCGAAGAAGGAACAGACCGTGACCGCTTGTTTAAAAACGTACCTGAAAAAGATAACTACTATATCAAGGTACCAGCTATCCTAGATGATGGAGGAGATGCCTAATGACTTTTAATAACAAAACGATTGAAGACTTGCACAATCTCCTTGTATCTAAGGAGATTTCAGCTACTGAATTGACACAGGCCACGCTTGAAGATATCAAGTCTCGCGAGAAAGCTATCAATGCTTTTGTCACTATCGCTGAAGAACAAGCCCTTGCTCAAGCTAAAGCTATTGATGAAGCTGGAATTGACGCTGATAATGTCCTTTCAGGAATTCCACTGGCAGTTAAGGATAATATCTCTACTGACGGTATCCTCACAACCGCTGCCTCAAAAATGCTCTACAACTACGAGCCTATCTTTGATGCGACAGCCGTTGCCAATGCCAAAGCTAAGGGTATGATTGTTGTCGGAAAAACCAACATGGACGAATTTGCCATGGGTGGTTCTGGTGAAACTTCCCACTACGGAGCGACTAAAAATGCTTGGGACCACAGCAAGGTTCCTGGTGGTTCATCAAGCGGTTCTGCCGCAGCTGTAGCTTCTGGGCAAGTCCGCTTGTCACTTGGTTCTGATACTGGTGGTTCCATCCGCCAACCTGCCGCCTTCAACGGGATTGTTGGTCTCAAACCAACCTACGGAACGGTTTCTCGTTTCGGTCTCATTGCCTTCGGTAGCTCATTAGACCAGATTGGACCTTTTGCACCAACTGTTAAAGAAAATGCCCTCTTGCTCAATGCGATTGCCAGCGAAGATGCTAAAGACTCTACTTCTGCTCCTGTCCGCATTGCCGACTTTACTTCAAAAATCGGTCAAGACATCAAGGGAATGAAAATTGCTTTGCCTAAGGAATACCTTGGTGAAGGGATTGACCCAGATGTTAAGGAAACCATTCTAAATGCAGCCAAACACTTTGAAAAACTTGGTGCTATCGTCGAAGAAGTCAGCCTTCCTCACTCTAAATACGGTGTTGCCGTTTACTACATCATCGCTTCATCAGAAGCCTCATCAAACTTGCAACGCTTTGACGGTATCCGTTACGGCTACCGCGCAGAAGATGCAAGCAACCTTGATGAAATCTATGTAAACAGCCGTAGCCAAGGTTTCGGCGAAGAGGTAAAACGCCGTATCATGCTGGGTACTTTCAGCCTTTCATCAGGTTACTATGATGCCTACTATAAGAAAGCTGGTCAGGTCCGTACCCTCATCATCCAAGATTTCGAAAAAGTCTTTGCGGATTACGACTTGATTTTGGGACCAACTGCTCCAAGCGTTGCCTATGATTTAGACTCACTCAACCACGACCCAGTTGCCATGTACTTGGCGGACCTTTTGACTATCCCAGTCAACTTAGCAGGTCTCCCAGGAATTTCGATTCCTGCTGGATTTGCTCAAGGTCTACCAGTCGGTCTCCAATTGATCGGTCCTAAATACTCTGAGGAAACCATTTACCAAGCTGCTGCTGCCTTTGAAGCAACAACAGACTACCACAAACAACAACCCGTGATTTTTGGAGGTGACAACTAATGAACTTTGAAACAGTCATTGGACTTGAAGTCCACGTAGAGCTCAACACCAATTCAAAAATCTTCTCACCTACTTCTGCCCACTTTGGAAATGACCAAAATGCCAACACCAACGTGATTGACTGGTCTTTCCCAGGGAGTACTACCCGTTCTCAATAAAGGTGTTGTCGATGCTGGTATCAAGGCAGCTCTTGCCCTCAACATGGACATCCACAAAAAGATGCACTTTGACCGCAAGAACTACTTCTATCCCGATAATCCCAAAGCCTACCAAATTTCTCAGTTTGATGAGCCAATCGGTTACAACGGCTGGATTGAAGTGGAGCTAGAAGACGGTACGACCAAGAAAATCGGTATCGAACGTGCTCACCTAGAAGAAGATGCTGGTAAAAACACCCACGGTACAGATGGCTACTCTTATGTTGACCTCAATCGTCAAGGGGTGCCATTGATTGAAATCGTATCTGAAGCCGACATGCGTTCCCCAGAAGAAGCCTACGCTTATCTGACAGCCCTCAAGGAAGTCATCCAGTACGCTGGCATTTCTGACGTTAAGATGGAAGAAGGTTCTATGCGTGTGGATGCCAACATCTCCCTTCGTCCTTACGGTCAAGAAAAATTCGGTACCAAGACTGAGTTAAAGAATCTCAACTCCTTCTCAAATGTTCGTAAGGGTCTTGAATACGAAGTCCAACGTCAAGCTGAAATCCTTCGCTCAGGTGGCCAAATTCGCCAAGAAACACGCCGTTACGATGAAGCTAACAAGGCAACCATCCTCATGCGTGTCAAGGAAGGCGCTGCTGACTACCGCTACTTCCCAGAACCAGACCTACCCCTCTTTGAAATCTCAGATGAGTGGATTGAGGAAATGCGTACTGAATTGCCAGAGTTTCCAAAAGAACGCCGTGCGCGCTACGTATCTGACCTTGGCTTGTCAGACTACGATGCTAGCCAGTTGACTGCAAACAAAGTCACTTCTGACTTCTTTGAAAAAGCTGTTGCACTCGGTGGTGATGCCAAACAAGTCTCTAACTGGCTCCAAGGTGAAGTTGCTCAGTTCTTGAACGCCGAAGGCAAAACACTAGAACAAATCGAATTGACACCAGAAAACTTAGTAGAAATGATTGCCATCATCGAAGACGGTACCATCTCTTCTAAGATTGCCAAGAAAGTCTTTGTCCACCTGGCTAAAAATGGCGGTGGCGCGCGTGAATACGTGGAAAAAGCAGGCTTGGTGCAAATCTCTGATCCAGATGTCTTGATCCCAATCATCCACCAAGTCTTTGCGGATAACGAAGCTGCCGTTGCCGACTTCAAGTCAGGCAAACGCAACGCAGACAAGGCCTTCACAGGATTCCTTATGAAGGCAACCAAAGGCCAAGCCAACCCACAAGTTGCCCTTAAACTCCTTGCACAGGAATTGGCCAAGTTGAAAGAAAGTGAGTAATTTACTCTTTATACACTTTTTTCTACTTTTAAAACGAGAATGAGACAAGGAGAATAAATGAACAAATTTTTACGATTGCTATTTGTCTTAGTCATCATCGCTATGTTAGGCGCTTCTATACTACAAATTTTCTTTCCATCGTACATGGGAAGCCACTCCGGGTACGGAATATCTGCTGGTTGGCAACGAGAAATTGGAATATGGAATTTAGCTGTATTGATTATTATTCTCGCTATCAATATTAAATACGATTGGTTCTATCTACGAATCGCACTTCTTGCTCTCATTATTGGCGGAATTGGAATAGGAACAAATCACTTACTCAATTATATGGAGTATCACTCTCCTGTAAATGCTATCGGTGCTTTTGAAAATTACTTGCTAGCAATAGGGTGGATTGTGGGATGGCTCATCGAGCGCCATTCCATAAAGAAGCTAAATGCTAGTAAATAACGCCTAGTATATCTTAGATGATTTTTAAAGGTTATTAATAGTTTAATAATCATTCGAAATTCAGAATTCTACCTTTTCAATCATATAGTTAGGAGACACATGAAAAAGTTTTACGCTCTTTTAATGACCTGTTTATTACTTGTTTTTCTATCCGTGCCTCAAATCGTTGATGCGGGTGTCGGACATTCCAGAAGTGGAGGAGCAGCCGCAGTAGCTCCAGAAGTAGTAGCCGCTCAAGTGGAGGTGGAAGTCGTTCTGGCGGCTCATCCTATCACTACTACCGCTCTGGATACGGATCATCCTCTGACAGTTCTACTAGCTCTCCCGATCTAGGATTTATGTTCATATTAGTCGGAGGAATCATACTAGTTGTTATCGTCAAATCCTTGCGGAATAAGTCTGGAGATTCGAGTTCAACCTACACTAGTAATGATTCTCAAACGCTCCATCGTCGAGTTGAACACAACACACTGGCCATTAGTCGTGTGAAATATGGGGATCCAAACTTTGACGCGGTAGCCTTCACATCTTGGGTTAAGGAAGTCTACCTTAAATTGCAGGTTGCCTGGACTGAGAAAAATTGGAACTCTGTCCGCGCTTTGGAAAGTACCAGTCTCTACTCCCAACACAGTACCCAACTTGAGGACCATATTCGATCTAAAACAACTAATGTTTTAGAGAAAGTTTGTATCGAAAATGTTCGCATCAAGGAGTTCATTGAAAATCCTGACGGAAACGATACCTTAGTGGTGATTCTGTCATCTACCTTGCGGGACTATGTCATTGACGATGAGACTCGCCGTGTCATTGAAGGAGACCCTAAAAAAGATCTCTTCACCGTGTATCAATTAAACTTTATCCGTCAACACGGTAGCCAAACGCAAGCAGTCAATCCAGACCAAGTTGTGAGCGACCACTGTCCAAACTGTGGCGCCCCATTGAAAATCTCTGCAGTTAGCGAGTGCGACTACTGTGGTGCCAATCTCTCTCGCAGTCCAAACCAATGGGTACTGGATACCTATGATGTTGTGGATGAAGACGAGCTTTATAATTAGGAGGAATTATGGGATTTATACGTGCAGCCTTATCAGCAGGCTTAAATAGTTTTAATGATAGTAAATTCAAGGAAGCCATCGTCCTTCCAGACAATGTCTCTGGCGACGCCTTGGCCATCAAGGGACAATTACTCACAAAGACCCCGATGGACGTTCTCGTCACAGCAATCAAAATACTGGACTCTTGTCGGATGGCAGTGTGGTTATCGTTCCCCAAGGCTATACCGCTCTTTTGGTAAACAACGGTACCTTCCTTGGTGAAGTTCTCGAAGCTGGTAGCCACGAATGGCAAGCTGGTGATAACGCCTGGCTCCTTGAAAAAGGTGGTTTAAAAGGCACTTGGGAAAACTTTAAAAACCGTTTCTCTTTTGGTGGACAAGTCATCACTCAACAAGAAATTATCTTTATCCGCATGCAACCTATTGCAGGTAATAAGTTCGGCACACAAAATGCGGTCGAATACTTCAGCGAACGTTACCAACAACTGCTCAACATCCGTTTCTATGGCTTGTTTGATGTAAAAATAGCAGATCCAGTCCTCTTCTACGTGAGTTCTGTTAGCCGTCAAATTACTGACGGACAGCCATTTACTCTCCAAGATGTAGCTCAAGGAACGCTCCGTCAAAATATCGCACCAAAAATCGCGATTGCCATTGCCAAATATACCAACGAAAACAAGGTTGATATCTATAGCCTCAATGCCAACCAAGATACCTTTAACGAACTCGCTAAACAAGAGGTCAACAAGGTTTGGACAGGTCTCTACGGAATTGAAGCAACTAACATCTTGCTTGAAGACCTCAGCTACGACCAAGAAAGTCTTGATATCGTTCGCAAGCTTGATAGTGAGCTCGTGGCAATGAAGTACAACACGATTGAAATCGAAGAACGCCGTGCTCGTAACGAAGCACTTATTGCTGCAGCTGCCAACGAAGGGAATGGCAATGGGATGAACATGTTTATGGGCATGAATCTTGGCCAAACTCTGGGTGGTCAACTAAGCCAACAAGTCCAAAATCAAGCACCGGCTCAAAATACTGGGCAAGCTACTAGCAAGAATTTTTACATCGAAGTCGATGGAAAATACGTCCTCGTTACTAAAGACGAAGATGGAAATATCGTACCAGTCAACTAATTAAGCTCCTTCTGACATTTGAGTAATGTTGTCTTTTATGGTACAATAAAGAGTAAATTATTTATTAAAGAGGTAAAAACATGATTGAAGCAAGTAAATTAAAGGCTGGTATGACCTTTGAAACAGCTGACGGAAAATTGATCCGCGTTTTGGAAGCTAGCCACCACAAACCAGGTAAAGGAAACACAATCATGCGTATGAAATTGCGTGATGTCCGTACTGGTTCTACATTTGACACAAGCTACCGTCCAGAGGAAAAATTTGAACAAGCCATTATCGAGACTGTCCCAGCTCAATACTTGTACAAAATGGATGACACAGCCTACTTCATGAATACAGAAACTTACGACCAATACGAAATCCCTGTAGTCAACGTTGAAAACGAATTGCTTTACATTCTTGAAAACTCAGAAGTGAAGATCCAATTCTACGGAACTGAAGTGATTGGTGTTACCGTTCCTACTACTGTCGAATTGACAGTTGCAGAAACTCAACCATCTATCAAAGGTGCTACTGTTACAGGTTCTGGTAAACCAGCAACGATGGAAACTGGACTTGTCGTAAACGTTCCAGACTTCATCGAAGCAGGACAAAAACTCGTTATCAACACTGCTGAAGGAACTTACGTTTCTCGTGCCTAATCTCTAGAAAGAGGTCATTCTATGGGAATTGAAGAACAACTTGGCGAAATCGTTATCGCCCCACGTGTACTTGAAAAAATCATTGCTATTGCTACTGCAAAAGTAGAGGGTGTTCACTCTTTTTCAAACAAATCAGTATCTGATACCCTTTCAAAACTTTCACTCGGCCGTGGCGTTTATCTAAAAAACGTGGACGAAGAACTCACAGCTGATATCTACCTCTACCTAGAGTACGGAGTAAAAGTTCCTAAGGTAGCGGTTGCTATCCAGAAAGCTGTCAAAGATGCCGTCCGTAATATGGCTGACGTAGAACTCGCTGCTATCAATATTCACGTTGCAGGTATCGTCCCAGATAAAACACCAAAACCAGAATTGAAAGATCTATTTGACGAGGACTTCCTCAATGACTAGTCCACTATTAGAATCTAGACGCCAACTCCGTAAATGCGCTTTTCAAGCTCTCATGAGCCTTGAATTCGGTACGGATGTCGAAACTGCTTGTCGTTTCGCCTATACTCATGATCGTGAAGATACGGATGTGCAACTTCCAGCCTTTTTGACAGAGCTAGTTTCTGGTGTTCAGGCTAAAAAGGAAGAACTAGACAAGCAAATCACACAGCATTTAAAAGCAGGTTGGACCATCGAGCGTTTAACACTCGTGGAGAGAAACCTCCTTCGCTTGGGAGTCTTTGAAATCACTTCATTTGACACCCCTCAGTTGGTTGCTGTTAATGAAGCTATTGAGCTTGCAAAGGACTTCTCAGATCAAAAATCTGCCCGTTTTATCAACGGACTGCTCAGCCAGTTTGTAACAGAAGAACAGTAAAAAGAAAAAGTGTTTGACAATTATCAAACACTTTTTTCTTTGCCTCCACTATCTAAAAAAATGATAATAGACATAATTATAAACAAAAATCCAGATGGGTTTTGCATAAATGAGAAAGTTGAAAAAACTATGGCACAGGATGGTAATTTTTAAGTTCTTTGTCCAACGGTAGACAAGGGCATAGAAAAGACCGCCTAAACTATAAATAATCAAACTGATAGGATCTCGGTGAGTTAGGATCAAATGACTAAGTCCAAAGATAAGAGCAGATAGGATAACATCCAGATAGTACTTGGACTGGGGAAAGAAGGTATTCATAAAGTACCCTCTATGAATCAGTTCCTCTAATATAGGTGCGACGATTACTGTTAAACTAAAACTGAGAACAGTTGATAGAAAAGTTGGTTGCCCATTGGAGTATAGAATCGAAAGAAGGTCTTGAAAGATATACTTGTTATCAATTAGGTGATGAAACTGTAACTGAAAAGCATCCACCAATTGACGATCAAAATAAGTAGCCACTAGACCAACTACAAGGTAAAAGAATCTTGACTTCTTTGAACCCTTTTTTTCAAAAATATAGAGCATCTCTTTCTTTTTGAGCCAGTAGATAAATAATAGCAAAAGAGCTATTACTTCAACTGTTAAAAAGATAGAATAGCCATCTATCCCCCATCCTAAAAACTTAGTTAGATGCATAATCCCTAACTCTGGTAGATAAACCGATAGAAATACCAGTGATGTATAGACTCCCAAATGCCCTAGTTTT
>BNJS01002418.1_pt1 | contig 109487 bp, 85 predicted proteins | sample 8540461 | NCBI WGS metagenome assembly BNJS01 (sample SAMD00202454, study PRJDB9452) | human saliva metagenome | isolation source: human saliva | place: Japan
GAATCGCCTCCTGCCTGTTAGTCACTCCCAATTTTGAAAAGATATTGGCCAAGTGATTGGAAACTGTACGTTTACTCACATAGACCTTGTCACAGACATCATCAATAGTCAAGCCATTTCTAACCAGTTCTAGTATCTCGATTTCTCGTGGTGTTAGCACCTCTACCATCACTTCATCTGAAAAGACCTTATCACCTAGATAAATCTTTTCCAATTTTTTTACCAACTCATCTGGGTTCATACTTTTGTCCAGAAATCCATAAGCTCCCATAGCTTTAGCTCGGTGTTCATACATTTTTTTGCTGTAACCTGTCAAAATCACAACCTTACTAGAACAACCATTGTCGATAATCTCTTGTGCCAAGGTCAGCCCATCATCTTGATACAGACTCGTCAGGTTGATGTCAATCAAATAATGTCGTAGTCATTAAAAGCAATCTCCGAAATAGTCGAAAAATTATCCACTAACTGGACCTTTTTAATGTTTTCCGATAACTCTAAAATCATCTTGATACTTTGGCTAAATAATTTATGATCATCAATTAACAAAATTTTCATAACACAACTCCTTATCAATCGGGAGAGTAATTTCTACACGAAATTTCTTATTATTTTCAAAAATCTGCATTTGACCACCTAAAACACTAATTTTATTAGACATATTTTTCAAGCCATAACCTAAGGATTTTTCTGTTTGAAGGCAGTCATTTTCAGAAATGATAAAAATAGCGTCATCATGCACATCAATCTTCAAAGAAATCGTTCCACCACTAGCGTACTTAACGGCATTAGTCGCCAATTCCTCAACCAGACGATAGGCAATTTTATCGTAAGGAGATAAAAGCCTAAAGTGGGCAGGAAACTGTGTGACGACTTCATTTTCTGCGTGATAGCGTTTGACAATCCGATTAATCAGCCCTTGATACTGGATGTCTAACTGCTCGTCTGTTTCTACCATTGGCTGATAATAATCCATCCGCTCACGAATCCGCTGAACTAACTCCTCTGTTACCAGATTGATCTGTTCACCAAAAGCTTGATTGCTACTATATTTATTGAAATTTTTTATTGCCATCACATTTTGCAGGATTTCATTGTGAAGAAATTCGGAGAACTGTTGTTCTGTGTCTTCATTTGCCAGCAGACTTTTCACCATACGGTTACGCTTTAAAAAGAGAACTTTTACATAATCCCTAGCATCTAGCATTTCAGCAGAACGAAAGAGGCGAATCAATTCTTCCGAACAAATCCCGAACAATAGTAACATGATATTCAAGACCAAAAAAAGCTCGTGTTTAAAGTCTAGACGAAAGATGATGAAAATGCCTACTAACAAAAACATAACCAGTAAAAACAAGCGTGAAAAAGCTTTTATATAGGACAATTTCAACTCTGATACCCTTTTTTTGAAGAGAGCTGACAATCGTTTTGAAGTGTAAAAAAGCTAAGATGCCAACAATTTCTAGATACCAGACTAGGTTCATCACTCCTGAGCCCGTCGTATTGATATACAAAAAGAAATAAGAAAGAGGCAATATCAAAGCTAATATCCACAAATTTCGTCTCTGATACTTGAGTTTACTTTTCAACTCTTTATGATATAAAATCAGTAAAATCAAGGGAACAAGGTTTAAAAAGAAAGACGCAAACAAGGACAGAAATAGAAAAATTGAAGGACTTAACAGATACGAACTAATGGTGATTAGTGTCAACACAAAGGACACACTCAACAGTTCTTCTCCTATTTTCTCTCCCAGAAAGATAATAGACAGAGAACTATACACCAATAAAAAAGAGTTGAGCGGATGAAGAATATCAAAAAAGTGCAACAGGGTGCTCGCAACTCCTTGATTAAATATGGATTGCCAGCTAATGAGAAACATCATCAGGAGCAACCAAAGTTTCAACTCACTATACCGAAAGGTCACAATATTACAAATATAGCTAAATACAATTAAAGCAATAATCAGCAATAAAACCATCTGCAAGGAAAAATCTGTCGAAAAGTCCAGAGGGATCCTATAATAAATATAAATCATTAAAGCTAGATGATTCAAAATCGTCAACCACCACAATAAAAGTGAGTTTTTCGAGAGCAATTTGACAAACTGTTTCATATGTATCTACTTCCTGAACTACTTTAATATTATTATAACACAATACCAGAATTGCAGGATAGGCAACTCTGGTATTTGACTTAATTTTCAATAATTTGCCAACTTACTCTGTAAGTCACTAGCAAGTAAAGGACAAAGAGTAAAACCGCTACTCCCAGATAGGTGATATCAATAGAAATGCTGGTATTAGCGAAATTCTCAAAATAGCCCAAAAGAGCGGTACTCAAGGCAAATGCTAGCGGACCTGCGATGACCAGCGGAACCAAGAAATAACTTAGAATCTGTTGCAAAAGAATAGTACGATTTTGCTTCCTCTTATTCCCAAGAAGGTATAAGATTTGATAATCATTTGACACTATCCAAAGCACTTGTAGAAGTTTGAAGGGACAAGATACTGAGGGAAATAATGATAAAAATAACACTGACAAAAATCATGACAAAGACAATGACGCCCATAAATCCAAGATAAACCTCAAAAAAATTCTTCCTTTCGTTTGATAGGTGAACGAATTCAACTCTGCTCCATCACGAGTGAAGTAGTATTTTTTTCAATCCACTGACTCAAGAATGTTTCTACTTCCCGTTTGTCAATGTTTTTCTTTGAAATTGGCAACATAGGTCGTGTGGTCTTCCGTCAATCCAACTACTACCTTATCTGGTACAATCAAAGGTTCCTGCGTCATTTAGACCCTACTGAAGATAAAAAAAGTAAACTGTTTCAAGTGGCTTTGAAGAGGCAAGGTTGAGAGAATGACCGTTAATCATGAAGGTTTTGGTCGTTGATAGAAAGTCCTGGATCTGCTTGGCAGTTCCTTTATAATTGGCATTGACTAGAAATTGGTCTTCTGCCAAGTCAACCTCTTTTTACCCTTGCAGTTTGCGGAGATGATTGTAGGCAGAAATTCCTAAAATCGGTACTTTTGATTCAGGAAGTTTCTTATCATGCTCCCAGAGATTGCCAGTATCAATCAAATCTTTATAGGTTAAATCACTAGAATAGCTAGGATAGCTGTACTCCTCTTTGATGAGGTTAAAGTCAAATCCATCTGCTTTCAATCTGTCTTTGACAGATTCCTGAGAAAATTGAAACTCTTTACCACGGTAGAGATTGACAGTTACATCATAAGGTGAGTATTTGTTCAGCTCTCGGTTCATAGTCGTATAGGCACTACCACTAAAAACTAGTAAGCTGAGAGCCAGTGTCAAGGTCAAGGATAAGACAGCCAACGTGACCGAATTACTATCAGCTTGTTTTGAAAATTGACGAATTTTAAAAGTGTTTAGTTTGTTATAGTAGGTTTGAGGCAGTTTTCTAAGAGAGACCAAGATAAAATGGCTCAAGGTATTGTAAAATAAAATCACAAAAATCACGAAGACAGATACCAGCAAGATACCCCAGCTTTTCAAGAGTGATAGATGGTGATAGTCTGAAAAATAGAGAGCACCAAAACCGATAACAGCTGTCGAAAGAATAAAGAGAAGTGCTTGAAGAACTGGCTTGCCTTTTGCCAAGACAGATTTCTTGACCCCATTTTCTTGAATGAGTGCAATGATATTTTGCTTTCTAAAAGTGATAATGTCCATGACACCAACAATAAAACTGGTTACCAAATAGGAATAAACTAGTAAGATGACAGACTTGCTATCAAAGAAAAGCAGACTACCAAAGTAATTGGCCATAAAAAACTCAGATGCAATCTTAGCTAGAATGACCAGTAAAATCAATCCAAGCAAGAAACCTAGAATCAAGGAAAAGATATTGACCAGCATGGTTTCAAAGAACAGGGTACGGATAATCTGCTTCTTCTTCATTCCCAGCGTTGCATAAAGTCCCAGCTCTTTCTTGCGCCGTCCCAGGACAAAGTTTGTGGAATAAACGACGAGAAAGGCAATCGCCGATAGAATCAGATAGGAAAGCAAGCCCATGTACTGACTCATCACCGTCGTCAACATTTCCTTTGCCCCTGATAAACTCTGCATCACTGGATGGCTTGGTAAAGCATTAAAAGCGTAGAGCAAGCTATAAATCAAGGTCAGACTGAAAAAATAGATGGTATAGGTCTGTAAATTTCGAAATACATTTCGTAAAATCAATTTTGGATACATACTCTCCCCCTCCTATCTGGTACGGCTGTAAATCTCTTGCAAATACTGTTCATTAGATAAGCTGTTACGTTCCAAATCATCCATAATCTTTCCATCGCTAAGTAGCACCATCCGTGAAGAGTACTTGGCTGCAGCAGGGGCATGCGTAACCAGTAAAATGGTAATACCAAAACTTTTATTGATTTCCTGCAAAAGCGCCATCAGTTTTTCAGAATTGGCAGAGTCCAAGGCTCCTGTCGGCTCATCTGCGATAATCAGTTTAGAATCATCAATCAAGGCTCTAGCAGTTGCCACACGTTGTCGCTGACCACCTGATAACTGATTAGGAAACTTATCTTTTAAGTTTTGGATGGCCAACTTATCCAAAATTTCCACAATCTTATCCTGATGTTTTTTGATATTTTTCCCCTGAATTTGAAGAGGTAGAACGATATTTTCATAGACCGTCAAGGTTTCCACCAAGTTGTAAGCTTGGAAAATATAGGAAATAGTTTTTAGCACGATAGTCAGCTAGTTCATTTTCCTTGGCATGGATGATGTCAAAATCTTCAAATCGAATCTCACCTGATGTTGGTTTATCAATCGTTGAAATACAGTTGAGAAGTGTTGTTTTTCCACTACCACTAGCCCCCATAATTGCCAGAAATTCACCTTTTTCAACGGACAAGTTCACATCTGATAAAGCATGAACGATATTATCCCCTTGACCAAATGTTTTCGTTAATCCTGTCACAATAAGCTGTTTCATCATTTCATTCCTCCGTTTCTTTATTACTCTCTCATTATACGGTTTCTTTCAAGGTTTTCCATGAGTATTTTGTGCAATATATTCAAGTTAAAAAAAACCGATGCCTTTTTCAGGTATCGGTCGATGTTGATTATTTGCGATCGTTTCTTTTTTTCATAAAGTAAACAATACCTATGACAACAACTCCTAAGACCAGTACAGGTGCATAGAATTCTAGTGTTCCAATAATTCCTTCCATTTTATCCTCCTGTCAAAAAATAGAGAGTTTTATCCACAGCGCACGTTTGGCGAAATACATTCATAAGAATATGTAAATCACCAACCACAGCGCCCCTGTGCTGTTAATCTAACAGCCGTACCCTACTCAGCAGCAGATTTTCCATCCAATTCTTGGCTATTAATTTCCACAATCCAAAGAATCAATCTCAAAGTTGCCTTGTTCTATTTGTATTTCTCCCCGTAAATATAACACCAAATCAAAATGTTGTCAATATTTTGTAATAAAACACTAGAATTTTCCTTTTGTTTTATCTAACAACGAACATTATTTCTCGTACACTCATAGGAATAGGTGAAATACAATCCACAGAGACCTGCTACTGTCATTTTAAAAGCTGTATACCACTAGCTTCTGATTTCCCAGAAAGTTCTTGCTTTTCAACCTCGAAACTTAGAGAATCAATCTCTGAAACGATTTGTATTTTTAGCCATAAGGTTGCCTCCTTCCTTCTTTTAGATGATCATCTTTACAATAACTAGTATAAACTCTAGTACTGGATAAATAATGAGTAAATCGTGCAAGTTTCTTATTTTCGAGGAAAATTTTTAATCTTATTTACTAAATGATTTAGAAGTGTCTTCTTAACTACTTTACAGAGACTCACACAATGCTCCTGATTTTCCTATCTTCTTTGGCGATTCTGACGCAAGTGTGGTACAATAAAAACATGAGAATTCAACAATTACACTATATTATCAAAATCGTCGAAACTGGCTCCATGAATGAGGCAGCCAAGCAACTCTTTATCACTCAGCCAAGTCTTTCCAATGCAGTGAGAGATTTGGAAAATGAAATGGGCATTGAAATCTTTATCCGCAATCCCAAGGGTATCACCTTGACCCGTGATGGGATGGAGTTCCTCTCTTATGCCCGTCAGGTTGTCGAGCAAACTCAGCTTCTGGAAGAACGCTATAAAAATCCTGTCGCCCACCGCGAACTCTTTAGCGTTTCCTCCCAGCACTATGCCTTTGTGGTCAATGCCTTTGTTTCTCTACTCAAGAAAAGTGATATGGAGAAATACGAGCTCTTCCTTCGTGAAACTCGGACTTGGGAGATTATCGACGACGTCAAGAACTTCCGTAGTGAGGTCGGTGTCCTATTTTTGAACAGCTACAACCGTGATGTTTTAACCAAAATGCTGGATGACAACCACCTGCTGGCTCACCATCTCTTTACTGCCCAGCCCCATATCTTTGTCAGCAAGACCAATCCTCTGGCAAAGAAAGACAAGGTCAAACTGTCTGATTTGGAAAACTTCCCTTATCTCAGCTATGATCAAGGAACTCACAACTCCTTCTACTTTTCTGAAGAGATTCTCTCGCAGGAATACCACAAAAAATCTATCGTTGTCAGTGACCGTGCCACCCTCTTTAATCTCTTGATTGGTTTAGATGGTTATACCATTGCGACAGGGATTTGAACAGCAACCTCAACGGAGACAATATTGTTTCTATCCCACTGGATATTGACGACTCCATTGAGCTAGTCTATATCCAGCATGAAAAAACCAGCCTGTCTAAGATGGGCGAACGCTTTATCGACTATCTACTAGAAGAAGTCCAGTTTGATAGTTGAGAAATGATAAGAACCAATATGTAGGCTAGCAACAACCTGCATATTGGTTCTTTTTACTTATAATTAAAAGTCTCCCCTGCCAACTTATCAGCTAGCTTGGGAAAGAGGGTATAAAACTTATGAGCTAGGTTCAACAACATCGGAAGATTGAGTTCTCGTTTGTTTTTTCCCATAATCTTGACAATCTTTTTAGCTACTGCATCTGGTTCTAGCAGGAAGCGGTCAACCGATTTGAGATAGGTTCCATCTGGGTCTGCTTGGTCAAAAAATCCTGTGCGGATTGGTCCTGGATTGACAGTCGTTACATAAACGCCATAAGTCATGAGTTCGAGACGCAGAGCATTTGAAAAACCAATGGCTGCAAACTTGGTAGCTGAGTAAAGACTAGACTTGCCAGTAGCAATCAGACCTGCCATACTGACAATATTGATGATATGGCCTTTTCGGCTTTCCTTCATACGAGCCGCAAGGCGTCGAGATAGATTCATCAGGGCGAAGGTATTGACCTCAAACATCTGGTGAATATCTTGGTCAGAAATCTGGTCAAATTCCTCAAAAATCCCGTAACCAGCGTTGTTAATTAAAACATCAATCTTGCCATAGCGGATATAGAGATCTGCTAGCAGAGTTTCTAAGGCTGAGTCATCGGTAATGTCTATTTCAATTAATTCTGCATGGGGATGATTTCCGTAGAGTTGAGCTAATTTTTCCTTATCTCTACCAAGCAAGATGAGCTGGTCTTCAGGTAAAAGTTTAACCATTTCTTGGGCTAGACCACCGCTAGCTCCTGTAATGAGAATAGTAGGCATACTGTTCCTTTCTCAAGCTTTTAGATTTCCACTTCTTCCAAGTCTTTGACCACATGGACGTTTTCAAAAATTGTGGCCGCGTCTTTCTTGAGCTTGCTGATATCTTTTGAGAGGAAACGGGCACTGATATGGTTGAGTAAGAGGCGTTTGGCTCCTGCTTCTACCGCTACTTGTGCGGCTTGCATGTTAGTAGAGTGACCATGGTTACGAGCAATTATTTCATCGCCCTTGCCATAAGTCGACTCATGGACCAGGACATCAGCATTGACAGCCAGACGCACACTGGCATCCGTTTTTCGAGTGTCTCCTAAAATAGTGATAATCTTACCTGGACGTGGGGCTGAGATATAGTCTGCTGCCTTGATTTCAGTCCCATCTTCTAAAACAACGTCCTGACCGTTTTTAATTTTTCCAAAAAGTGGGCCAAATGGGACACCTGCCGCCTTGAGTTTTTCAGCATCTAGCGTTCCTTCTAGATCCTTTTGGATAACACGATAGCCAACACAGAAAATAGTATGGTCCAGTTCCTCTGCATACACAGTGAATTTATCGGTCTCAAGGATTTTTCCTAGAGAATCTTGGTCAAACTCATAAAAATGAATGCGGTAAGGCAGGCGAGAACCTGACACACGAAGACTGGTTAAGACAAATGACTTGATCCCTTGCGGTCCATAGATCTCCAGATTTGTCTGCTCTTCATTGGCCTGAAAGGCACGGCTAGAAAGGAAACCAGGCAAGCCAAAAATGTGGTCTCCATGCAGATGGGTGATAAAGATTTTGCTGACCTTACGTGGTCGAATTGTGGTTTCCAGAATGCGATTTTGCGTTCCTTCTCCACAATCAAAGAGCCAAACTTCGTTAATCTCGTCCAAGAGTTTCAGAGCGAGACTGGAAACGTTGCGGGCTTTAGAGGGCTGACCAGCCCCCGTTCCTAAAAATTGAATATCCATTCGATACTTTCTAATTAATCAATATATAACATGGCTGTGCGGTTTTCCGATCGGAAATAGCGCTTGCCAGAAAAAGCAGTAGCTTCTTGTAATAAATCATCTTGGCTGTAGCCTTTGAGACGCTTACGACCGTCAGCCAAACTTTCCAAATCAGTCAAAGCTGTGAGACTTTCCACGCTAACAACTTCCTCGTCCCCAACAGCCTTCATGTAAATCTTTCCAGACTCTTCAAAGACTAGTTGATGGGGGAAAATTTGCGCAATTTCAAAAAGCAAGTCATCCGAGATTACTTCCTCATTTTCAGAAAAAATCCGACCAAGACCCTCACTCTCATAGCAGAAACCAAAGGATTTGCCAGACAGATTAAGCCGAACAAAGGGCTTGTTTTCTATGGTAAAACTAGGTTCAATATTGTAGAGATTCAGTTCCTGACTGACTTCCGCAAAGTAAGCTGTCGCTGCCTCAGGACTCTTTTTCTGGTAGAGTTCTGCAAAAGTAAGCATTGACCACGCTTGGCGGAGGTGTGATTAGTGCCAACTGCTCCTGCTCTGTTTTACCAGCTAGGAGCTGATCCAGATAGACCTTATCCAGACTTGTATAACCCCCATACTTTAGAGCCAAGGTTTTAATATCAGTCATAAAATTCTTCTAACCTCCATTTGTTTTTCTCAGAAATGTAGCCTCTAATCACTTCTCCGTCCTCTTGATAATCACGTTCTTCCAAAATCGCGACACTTTCTAAATCATGAATCTTATAGGACTTTGAAAAAGGCACACGCAGGGTAAAGGGTTCGAAAATATCCTTGATTTTCTCTAAAAACAAAGCCTGCAAGTTCTCACGACTATCCTCAGACTTGGCAGAAATCAGGGCATAAGGCGTTTGGGTAGGGGTAAAGTCCTCCACCAAATCCGCTTTATTATAAAGGGTCAGGCGAGGAATATCCTCCATGTCCAAATCTTTCATAATAGACAGGACTGTTTTTTCATGCTCCTCGTGGTAAGGATTGCTGGCATCGATAACATGAACAAGAAGGTCCACATGCTTGCTTTCTTCCAAAGTTGACTTGAAACTAGACACCAACTCTGTCGGCAAATCTTGTATAAAGCCAACTGTATCTGTCAAAGTTACTTGGAGATTGCCCCCCAGATGGATACTCTTAGTCGTCGCATCCAGAGTCGCAAAGAGCTCATCAGCCTCATACTGGGTCTTACTGGTCAAGGTGTTCATGATAGTTGACTTCCCTGCATTGGTGTAACCAATCAGACCAATCTTAAAGGTGCTAGACTCCAGACGTTTTTCTCTGACAGTCGCCCGATTTTTCTCAACCACCTTGAGCTGGCGTTCAATGTCTGTGATTTGGTTGCGAACACTACGACGGTTCAGCTCCAGCTGGCTTTCCCCAGGTCCACGGGAACCAATTCCCCCTGCCTGACGGCTGAGCATAATCCCCTGACCAACCAAGCGAGGCAAGAGATATTTGAGTTGTGCTAGGTGGACTTGGAGTTTTCCTTCATGGCTTCGAGCCCGCATGGCAAAGATATCCAAAATCAACTGCATACGGTCAATGACCTTGACACCAAGAACTTCTTCTAAATTGACATTTTGTCGCGGAGTCAAACGGTTATTGACAATGACAGTGGTAATCTCTTCTGCATCCACCATGAGGGCTATTTCTTCCAACTTACCAGAGCCGACGAAAGTCTTGGAGTCATACTTTTCACGTTTTTGTCTGTAGCTATCGACGACGACTGCCCCAGCTGTCTTGGCTAGACTGGCCAATTCTTCCATAGAGAGGTCAAAATTGTCCATGCCTTGCAATTCCACACCAATGATCAGGACTCGCTCCTCTTTTTTCTCCGTATCAATCATCTAAAAACTCCTCTATCTGGCTTAAAATACGGTCTTGCACACCAGATTCTCCGATTTGATAAAAGGTGACCTGCATGCGATTACGGAACCAGGTCAACTGACGCTTGGCAAAACGGCGGGTCGCCTGTTTGAGACTCTCGCTAGCTTCCTCCAAGGTCTGCTCTCCACGGAAATAAGGAAAGAGTTCCTTGTATCCGATTCCTTTAGCCGCTTGTACATTAGGGTAATGTTCAAAGAGCCACTTGGCTTCATCCAAAAGCCCAGCCTCAAACATCAAATCCACACGGCGGTTAATGCGCTCGTAAAGTTGACTACGTTCATCATCCAAGCAGATAATCAGCGGTTCATACAAGGTCTCTTGATTTTTCAAATCCTGACCAAAATGGGCAATTTCCAAGGCACGCATAGCACGACGACGATTAAACTGGGGAATCTCAAGACCTGCTTGCTCCACCAGATGGGCTAATTCCTCATCTGTATAAGGCTCCAAACTAGCCCGATAGGCCAAAATCTCCTCATGAGGTGTCTCCCCACCTAGGTGGTAACCTTCTAGCAAGCTCTGGATATAAAGTCCAGTCCCACCAGCGATAATGGCTAGCTTGCCACGACTGTGAATATCCTCAATAGCCATCTTAGCTTCTGAAACAAAATCAAAAGCCGAGTAAGACTCGGTTACCTCTCTAACATCGATTAAATGATGGGGAACAGCTGCCTGCTCTTCTGGACTAGCCTTTGCCGTCCCAATATCTAGACCTCGGTAAACCTGCTGACTATCGCCACTAACAACTTCGCCATTAAAACGCTTTGCAACTTCAATGGCTAGAGCTGTCTTTCCAACTGCAGTCGGTCCAACAATCACAATTATTTTTGTTTTCATCTTTTTTCCTTGAAAAATTCCCATTTTTTCGTTACTATTATTATAACACAAAAAGGTCAGTCAGAAAAATGTGACCTCTTGAGGAGGCTGGCTGATTGAGAATATAAAGGAGGAAGACTCATGGCTAAAGGATTCGCTAAAGGTCTTGTAACAGGTGTCGCAGGAACTGTCGCCGCAGTCGCAGGTGCAGTATACGCATTTAAAAAGAAAGTGATCGAACCAGAAGAGCAAAAAGCAGCTTTCATCGAAGAAAACCGTAAAAAAGCAGCTCGTCGCCGCGTATCACGTTAAGCAACAAAAGAAGTTGGGATTCATTGTCTCAACTTCTTTTTTCTATTCTTTTAAATAGCCAAATCAAACTTCAACTGCGGCTTGACAGGGTCATAATCCACCAACTCAAAGTCCTCTGCTTTAATATCAAAGAAATTGGTCTTATCTGGCACATTCAAGACCAAACGTGGTTGGCAGTTTGACGGCTCACGGCGGAGCAATTCCTGAGCTTGTTCAAATTGATTGTCATAGATATGGAGGTTGTTGATAAAGTAGAAGAACTTTCCAACCTTCCAGCCAAAATGCTTGGCAATCATCATTTGAAGAGCCACATACTGCATAGCATTGATGTGGTGGGCCACCAGCATATCATTCGAACGCTGGGTCAAGGTCGTATCCAGATAGATTTCTCCATCTACACGGCGGACATCAAACATGGTCTGAAAGGCACATGGAAGGAGGCCGTCCGTCTCCTCAAAAGCTTGGTAATCCCAAAGGGAGATAATGTTTCGACGGTTCCAAGGGTTAGCCTCCAACTGCTTGAGAAGCTTATTGATAATGTCGTGTTTCTTAACAACAGCACCATAGCGCTCACCAATGGTTCCTGTATTTCCCACTTCCCAATCATTCCAGTAGTGAACATTGTACTTGTCATTGAGCACTTCTAGGCTATTAGACTGATCTTGGTAAATCCAGAGCACTTCTTTGATGGCGGATTTGATAGCGATAGGACGCAAGGTCGTGATGGGGAATTCCCCCTTAGCCAAGTCATACTCGGCAAAAGCACCAGTTACATACTTGGAGTTAGCAACAGTTCCATCCTTGTACTTGGGACGTGCCTGCTCAGAAAAGACACCGTCTTTGAGGATTCGTTCAATATTTTCTTTAAAAATTGTATCTGCTTTTGTCATTTACTCTCACCTCATTTATTGTCCTAACTAGTATAGCATAAAAAAGAAAAGAGGAACATTACTAGCTCTAGGTTAGCATTTTTCCTCTTTTATTATTTTATTGCAATACAAGTGATGCAGCTCCAATAACCCCAGCGTCATTTCCTAGAGTTGCAAGAGCCAATTTAGTTGTTGTGCGTACTTGTGGGAAGCTATTTTCGTCGTAGACTTTTTGAACACCTTGTAGAAGGAATTCTCCTGCAGCTGAAACACCACCACCGATAACAATTGTTGATGGGTTTAGGATTGAGCCGATGTTGGCACAAGCGATTCCCAAGTAACGTGAGAAGTTACGGTAAACGATCAAGGAAAGGTCGTCTCCTTCTTTTGCCAAATCAAAGACAGTCTTAGCGGTTACTTCTTCTCCATTATCAATCAAGCGTTTCAAGGCTGCATCGCCTTCGTATTCATCGGCATAACGACGAGTCAAGTTGACAATCCCTGTTGCAGAAGCCACTGTCTCAAGGCAACCTTTCTTACCGCAAGTACATGCGATTGGTTGGTCAAAGTCAACAGTGATGTGGCCAAGCTCACCTGCTGCACCAGCCACACCGTGAAGCAATTTGCCTTCAGCGACGATACCGCCACCAACACCTGTACCAAGTGTCATAAAGACAACGTCTGGTTGGTTATCACCAGCCCCCATCCAACGTTCACCAAGAGCTGCCACGTTAGCATCATTATCGATGAAGAATGCAATGCCCAAGGCTTTTTCAATTTTCTCTTTAATTGGTTGAAGGGTTTTCCAGTTCAAGTTGTAGGCACCGATAACAGTTCCTTTTTCACGGTCAACCACACCTGGTGATCCCATTCCAATACCTTGGAAGTCTGCTGCTGCCAATCCAAGCAAGTCCAAACGGTGTTGAATAGACTCAATCATATCATCAACGATATGACTTCCCTCATCCAAAATGTTGGTCTTGATAGACCATTTTTCTTGGATTTCTCCTGCAGTTGTTAAGATTGCAAATTTGATAGATGTTCCACCAAGGTCAATCCCAATAATCTTTTGACTCATCATATTCTCCTTTTTCATTATGTAGTAATTGAAAATGCTTACAGTAATAGTATAACAAAAACTAATCGTTTATGCAAAGGTTTGCATTAACTTTCTGGATTTTATTCTGACTTATGGTTTCCAGAGACCCGAAACATCTACATAGTAACGGCCTCCATCAACTCGCTCATTTTTAGCCATTTTGCCATCTGATTTCAAATAGTAATTTCCTTGCCATGCATTTTTCACTGGATTTCCATTTCCGTCAAAATAGTACCAAGCGCCGTCCTGCTTAACCCAGCCACTTGTTGTTGATGAACTTGTATCAGTTTGAGTTGTAGTCTCTTGTTTTGCTTTGAAAGCACCTTTTGGGGTATTTTTCAATTCACAGGCCACACCATCATAGTCGCGGTCTAACTTGGCAGAATAACCAGGTTCTCCCTCATGAATATCCGCGTATCCATTCGCCCAAGCTTCCTTACAACTAGAAAAATGAATATTTTCTTCTGCTAAAACTGGTTATAAAAACAAGGCTAAAACTGACAACGTCGCCAAACTCATTTTTAAAAATAGACGTTTGTTCATTACTTTCTCCCATAACGATGTTATCGATTTCAATAGTATTTTATCAAACTTATTTCTGCAATTCAAGAAAACTTCTAGTTATTTCTACAAACTCTTTTGGTTTTGCTCTATTCAGAACATGAGGACCATCAGGGATGATCTGGAACTGGGAATTTGACATCAGTTCTTGAATAGCTTTCATTGAACTAAGATTTGGCTTATCCTGACTACCACAAATTAACAAAGTTGGATAGGGACAATTCTTTGCAATCTCCCTTAAATCAAGTATTTTTAATTCCTCAGAAACTCCAACCATAAGAGCCTTATCTGATCCATGTTTTTCAAATACCCTTTTGGGAAGTAGTTTAAAAATCAGCAACTGAAGATAAAATAGGATATTACCAGACAGTTTAAGTGGACATCCTGATAGAACCAAAGCTCGGAGATTTGGTAAATCATAACTGGAAAGTTCTAGTGCCAGGGAAGCACCTAAGGACAACCGATTAGAACAAAAGGTTCTGTCTCCTTTGATAAGTGCTGATAAATGCTCTCCTTGGCTTCTTGATAGCTAGTAATTCCCGTAGGGAATAAGTCAAGGGCTTCAGAGGGATAATCCGCAAGTAACTCTTGCACTTCCTTCCAACTCTCCGCTGACTGACCTAGTCCATGTAAAAATATTAGTTTCATTTAGTTCTCCTTCATTGATAACTCATACAAACCTCTCACTGCATTACAGCCATAAATAGCTTCTGCTTGGGCTAAGTCTGCCAAGGTCAAGACTTTCTCTTCTACCTGTCCTGTTTCTAGCAAATGCTGACGGTAAATTCCTGGTAAGATTCCAAGTCGGACTGGCGGTGTGCAGAGTTTCCCAGCAATTTTCAGAACCAAATTTCCAATAGAGGTTTCAAGCAATTCTCCTTTTGTATTATGGTAAATCTCCTCTTGTTCCCCTAAACTCAAATGCGGTCGGTGAGTGGTTTTAAAGTAGGTAAAGGCTTGTTGCAAATTCGCTTCCTGAAGGCAAATTTTTGCTTTGCAGAAGGTCGGAGTGAGGGGTGTTAATATTTGACGACTGAGTTCTATCTTTCCAGATTTGCTGAGAGAAATTCGCAAGCGGTAATCTTGATTAATGTCACAAGCTCGACACTCTTCCTCTATCTTTTTTTTCAAGTATTCTGCATCAAAAGGATAGGAAAAATAACGACTTGCCTTTATCAACCTTTCTATATGTTGATTCTCAAACAGTAAGCTTTTCTGGCTGATTTTTCCAGTTGTAATTAATTGGAAACGAGCTTGTTTACGATAGAGAACAGCAGCCTTTTGATGAACCTCGCGGTATTCAGATTCCCAAGTGCTATCCCATGTAATGCCTCCGCCAACTCCATAGATGGCTTTCCCTTGATGCAGTTGAATGGTCCGAATAGCGACATTAAAAATCCGTCGCCCATTTGGAAGCAAGAGACCAATCGTTCCACAGTAAACTCCACGCGGTTGTGGCTCCAAGTCCTTAATGATTCCCATAGTCGCAATTTTGGGTGCGCCCGTTATGGAACCACAAGGAAAGAGTGAGCGGAAGATTTCAACAAGGTTCACATCCTCTCGCAACTGACTCTTGATGGTCGAAGTCATCTGCCAAACAGTAGAATACTGTTCTACCTGACACAGACGCTCCACATGCTCGCTCCCCACCTCAGAAATACGGTTCATATCATTGCGCAAGAGGTCCACAATCATCATGTTTTCAGAGCGATTTTTGGGATCCTGTTCCAACCAACTAGCCTGCTCCAAGTCTTCTTGGTCAGTCATGCCACGCTGAGTTGTTCCCTTCATTGGTCGCGTTGTCAATTCACGGCCATTCTGCTCAAAAAAGAGCTCTGGGCTCATGGAAATCACTGCCATCTCATCATGTTCAACATAGGCATTGTAGCCCGCCTCCTGCTCTACCACCATACGATTGTAGATGGCAAAAGGATTAGCACTTAAATCTTGCTTGAGTTGGACGGTGTAGTTGACCTGATAGGTGTCTCCCTGCCGCAAATGATGATGTATCTGTGCAATAGCCTTTTCATAGTTTGCTGCAGACGTTACTTCCTGCCAATTTGAAGGCAAATCAACCTCGTCATAAATCAGAGGAATAGGGGATGTTTTCAACTCTATCATGAACTGTGAAAATATAGCAAATACTCTCCCAGTAAAGGAGCTTTATGAACTGCTAATTTTTCCTCAAAAGCAGGTGCAGCCTCATAGCTGACATAGCCCACCACATAATAGCCTTGCTCTTGGTAGCTTTCCACTTGTGCCAGCAGGTCTGCCACTTCTGCTAAATCTCTGGTTTTTAACTCTTTGATAGGCTGGGTGAAGATGTATCTCTCTCCCAAAGCCCTAAAATCAATCACTGTTTTTCTATGCATATCCTAAGTATAGCATAAAAAGGCAGATCCAGACAAAGCTGATCTACCTTTTACTCATCTATTTAATACAATCTATACTTTAAAAAGATTTCCTGCAAATCCATCTGATTTCTGCAAGAGTTGTTTGTAAACCTTCCATTTAAGATCTACAGTATTCTTGAAATCATTACCTTGAAGGTCTTTTTCGACCGCTGCATCAAATAAGGTCTGAAGTTGTGCGTAAGTTGAAATCTTTTGACCATCGATTTCAATTTCAACAAAACCTCTTTGAGCTTTTTCGTGTACTTCATGATACCATGCTTTCTTCCATGCTTCTAAGCTTTGGAATTTACCGTTAGAAACTTTATTAATAATAAAGTCATCACCAAGACCTACATTACCAGCAGCTTTAGATTCTTGCTTGTATTTGTTTGATGCATAACCTAAGAACCCGTCTAGATAACCGAAGTACCCCCACATACGGAAGGTATTATGTTTGAATGAGATTGAACCAACCGCACTCTTACTTGTATTACCACCATAAATACCTGTCATCATATTTACTACAGTATAAGCAGAATCAAATCCTTCAGTACGGTAATGACCATTTCCTGGCAATCCATGTTTCGTTGCAAAGTTTCCATCAACCAGTTGATCAATACTTGTCAGTTTCGTATTCTTTTCGTCATCATTCAAATCACGAACCAAATCCCATTGATGTGGTTCACCAACTAAGCCATTGCGATCCGCTTTTTCACGATATTTCTTATCGATCTTCTTGAACCACTTATCATTTGTTCCAGTATTTTTCTTGATGACAGACTCAGCTTCTAAGTAATCCAGCATCATCATGGATTCATTGTAATTCTTCATGTAGTGATCGATTTTCTCACGACTATTTAACACATTTGGATTATAGTTGTAAATTTGATTTCCATCATTTTGACGTTCGTAAGCCATGTTTAATCCTAAGGCACCATATTCACCATTTGGATTTGAGACTGATGGTGATTGCAACATACCTTGAGCAAAGGCTTCAACGTCTGTTCCTTCACGGTGACGCCATGTTCCTAAGTAGGCCATACGGTCATTGATGTGAGTTGTTTCGTGAGTGAATGCAGATGTACCAAAATCACTAATCATGCTAGAGATAATGTAATATACAGCCTCTTGTGGTTGTGGATTTTGGAAGATATAAGCGTATGCACCCATTCCATTGTATCCATGCCATTTATCAGTTGGACCATAGAATTCACGAATTGGAGCAAAATCGCCTTTCTTCGTATGTCCCATACGGTCAACCCATCCCAAACCTGGTACATCATGGTTATCCCAAATGGCAGATGGTACCATATTTTCACTCTTAAGAAGATTATTTCGTACATTATCTGCAGCAAGTCTTGACCAGAAGTCTAAATAATTGATTTGTTCTTGCGCACGTAAATCAACTTGCTTCTTGAACGCTTCACGTTCTTCTGCTGTGTTCTTACCGTATTTCTCAAATGAACTAAAGGCAATGGTATTATAGGTTGTAATTAAAATCATATGCGCTTTTTTCAAATTCAAAAGTGGTAAAATGTAACGTCCATGATGTCCATTATTAATTACTTCATATAATTTATGTTTCTTATTCGCAAAATCTGGATTTGATGATTGTTTCTCAACAACATAAGCGTTATCTGCAATGTTGTTCTTGAACCAAGTATTCATATCTGTTTCACTAGTGAATAATTCCATGTTGTACTTCAGGAATTCATGTAAGTTAGCTTTAGCAGTAGCACTTGCAAGAGCTCTATTGAATGCATCATGTGATTGATCACCTTTAAGGTTGTTACCATTTGAAGCGAAGCTGATTAATCTATCAAGTACGTTAACGTTCTTACCGTAGAAATCAGGTTTGAAGGTCATCATATTTTTGATGTTCAATCCATTATATTTAATTCCGTAGTATTGATTGAAGTAAGCAAGAGCTAACATGATTTTAGCTTTATTGTCTTCAACTTTTTTAATCAATGCACGCTGAGCTGCTTCGTCAGTATTCAGTTGGTGATCTTCATTTTCAACTAAAGCTTTAACTAAAGCATCTAGGTTATCTTTAACCTCTTTGAAGCTTTCCTCCATGTATAACATCTTAGGATTGTTATTAATCTTACGAATTTCATCTGAATCAAGTTCAACAGAAGCTAATTTAGCTTTGATATTGCTGAGCAATTGTGTTCTATCTTTAACAACCATATTTGGTGTATAGACAATATCACCTAATCCTTCAATACTATATTCACGAACTTGTTGAACCTTAGATTCTTTTTGTGTAATAGCCTTAATTTCTTTCGTCTTATCAGCGTAATGAATCATAATGTGGTCAGCATCCGATAAGTCGGTCACAAATTGTCCATCTTTCATACCTGTTACAGACAATACTTCTGTAGTTAGTAATTTAGATCCTTCAGGAATCTTGTTACCTTGATTTACAATCCATTCTTTGTTGTAGAACGGTTGAAGTTTTTCAATATTACGGTAAGCAAGCTCACGAGAAGCATCGTAATCTTGAGTAGCTTTGTAAGTATCAGATTTTGGTTTGATGTTATTAAGGGGATTAACTACTGGCTCGCTAATAGCATAGTCATGAGCAGTAATTCCTAATGTTGCGATTTTAGCATCAACTTCTTCTTGAGATACTGATTTAATACGATGTTGTTGTTTAGAGAAATTATATGAAGATTTACCTTCACTTACTCCTGTAACAACAAGGTTTCTATTCAATCTCATTCCTGACCAGTAACCACCATCGTCATCAATATCTTCAGAACCATAGAAGATTTCTCCGTTACCTTTATTAACTTTCATCATAGATACGCTATCTTCAACTGAACCTAACATATGATTACTTCCAATGAAACCACCGACTTTAATAGGGTCACTCACATTGATAGTTCCTTTAGCTACTGATTTCTTAATAGCACCATCTCTACCTACAGCGTTGTTATCCCCACCATTTTGAGACCAATAAACAATACCTGCAGCTTTAGCTCTCTTACCAGTGATATTAGCGTTGACATAAGCACGTTCAACGTAGCCTTTCCAGTTTTCACCAACAATACCTGATAAATATTGACCACCAGTACCAACAGATGTAACATTTCCGATAAACGCCACATTGACTAATCTACCACCACTGTCAATTTTATCAATAAATCCAGACACCCAATCACGACCAACTACGTTACCAGTAACTTTAACATTTTCAATAGTTGTTCCACCTTTAATGACATTAGCGATTGGTGCTACTTGATTATCCCCTGGCATATTAATATCTACATTAGCTAAGTTAATATCATGGATGTATCCACCTTGAATATTTCCAAATAATGGACGAGTTGTATTATGGATCGAATAACGTCCACCATCAACACTTGATAACTTACCTTTAAATACAGATGTAACATAAGATTTTCCATTAGGTTTTACGTTTGCTGCATTAAGGTCTGCACCAAGTTTAAATTCACCATTAGGGTTAGCTTGCATGTCTTTTACAAGTTCGTTGAAGCTATAGTAAACATTACCTTCTTTTAATTTTTGTTTTTCGAAGTAATGAACATACTCGTTTGCCAATTTAGAAGCATCTGTGTGTTGAACTAAATCAGGAGCTGTTGCAGTAATTTTGTATAAAGTTTTTCCGTCTTTTTCTACTTCTTCAATCTTATCAACAGCCAGTCTTGTAACTTTGTTGTCGTGAGTTGTAACTCGTAGGTAGAGTGGAGCAAGATCAGCTGGTTTTTCTGTCAGCAAACTAGTGTCTGTTTCATTACCGTCAGCGTCCACATTCATCAAGCTTGTTTCTTTGATGTTCTTGATTTCAACTTTTTTGAGGTCGATTCTTAGCGGTTCTTCTTTCAGAACTTCTTCCTCATCACCCTCACCACGGTCATAAACCATCTTCGTTTCAAGTTTATAATCTTTGTAGTACTGTAAGTCTGTCAAAGAAACTGTTAGATTTTCTGGTGAAACATTCAAGGTTTTGACAATCTCATCACCTTTTTTCAGAGTTAGGGTAATAGATTTAATGGCTGCCTTACTTGGATTTTCCAAATTATAACGAATTTGAGATGAACGTTTCAAATCTTGAACATCAACAAGTGACAAAGTTAAGATTGGTTTTTCAAAGTTTTTAGTTCCTAATTTGACGATACGATCTTGGTCTAACTCCAGAACCTGTTCCACAATTTTCGGTGCTTCTTCAGTTTTTAAACCTTTGATAGTTTTGTAAGTCTTGGTAACTTTTTTCTGTCCATCTTTTCCTTCTTGGACAGTAACTCTTTCACCTTTTTTCAGTTGGTCATCTTCTTTAACAACTTCCTTAAATGGAATCTTTTCAAGACTTTCTTCTACCAGAGTTCCTTCAATTGGTTTTGTCCCACGACTTATTTTTTTAGTGACTGGTTCTTTGATGACAGTGGTTGTTGTATTTAAAACTTGATCAGTCTCAACACCTTCGAGAGTCTTATAAGTCGTTTTGGTAATTTGACTACCCTTTTCTCCATCTTGAACTACAGTTTCTTCATCCGTATATTTGGTTGGAGCCTCGATAATTTCTGTCCTATAGTCAATCTCAGTAGTAGTTTCTTTCGTAACCGTTCCCTCAGTTACTTTATATTCAGGTAACTTTTCTTGAACTAAAGATTCTCCCTCTTTACCAGTTTCTTGAGTGCCTTTGGCTTCAATTTTCCCTGAATATTCTGCTTGTGGATCTTGAACTAAGGATTCGCCCTCTTTACCTGGTTCCTGCGTGCCTTTGGCTTCAATTTTCCCTGAATATTCTGCTTGTGGATCTTGAACTAAGGATTCGCCCTCTTTACCTGGTTCCTGCGTGCCTTTGGCTTCAATTTTCCCTGAATATTCTGCTTGTGGATCTTGAACTAAGGATTCGCCCTCTTTGCCTGGTTCCTGAGTGCCTTTGGCTTCAATTTTCCCTGAATATTCTGCTTGTGATCTTGAACTAAGGATTCGCCCTCTTTGCCTGGTTCCTGGGTACCTTTGGCTTCAACCTTTTCCTGTATATGCTGCTTGTGGATCTTGAACTAAGGATTCACCCTCTTTGCCTGGTTCCTGCGTGCCTTTGGCTTCAACCTTGCCAGTATATTCTGCTTGTGGATCTTGAACTAACGACTCACCTTTTTTACTGCTTGTATTGGTCTTAGACTTTGATTCTTTAAAGTAACCAACATACTCATATCCTTCGATATAAATAACGCCTTCAGCCAAGCCTTCATGTGTAGAGGCTGAAATAGTTTGGTTATAAGAAAGCAATTCTTTATTCTCAAATGCAAAGGCAGTAAAAGGTACAAAATTGCTGACTCCAATAGAGCTGATTAACAGAACCCCAAGTACTTTACTACGGTGTTTCTTGGAAACTAATAAAACCGCTATCGAGGCCGTTGCCAAGCCAAGACCTGCCAAAGCAAGCTCCTTACTTCCTGTATAAGGAAGTTGTTGACTGGTAGTCGCTTTCTTGCGATAAACTACATAAATAATATCTTCATCTTGAAATTCTGTTGGAACCTCATGATGAATCAGGGCTTTTTCAGACTCGGTCAATTCCTGCTCCGCTAAATAACGATAATGAACGTTATGAGCACCACCGACTTCATTGGCTTGAACCTTGTCTACTGAAAGGGTACCAGCACCAAAAAGGAAGGCCCCGATGGCTACAGGACCTACCCCAACAGTTAGCTTACGAATCGAATATTTTGTGATTTTTTCTAGTTGTTGTTTTGTTTTTTTCATTCTCACGACTTTCTAATAGAATCTTGTGGATAATGCGCACGCGCACCTCCGATTAATTTTGGACGACTAGCCAGTGCCGTTACGTGAGCATGGCCAATTTCTCTCAAAAGAGGGCGAATCGGAACCTGAACATGCTTAACATGCATACCAATTGCAGTATCTCCGATATCCAATCCAGCATGAGCCTTGATAAATTCAACCTCAACTGGATCCTTCATAAACTTGAAGGCTGCCAACTGACCCGAACCTCCTGCATGAAGAGTCGGAAGGACACTGACCATTTCCATACCAAACTGCTCTGCAACCTGACGTTCAACAACGAGGGCCCGATTGACATGTTCACAACCTTGAACAGCTAGATGAATCCCTTTTTCTTCTAGGATATCTAGGATGGTCTTCACAATGATTTCGCCAATTTCTTGGCTAGATTCCTTGCCAATCTGACCACCTATCACTTCACTAGAAGAAAGGCCCAAAACAAAGATGGATCCTTGCTTCAAATTGGCCTTTTCCAATACATCTTTTACAATCTGGCTTGTTTCTCTTTGAATGTCTTTTTCCTTCATACTTGATACCTCTTTTGTCATTATCTATCATATCGTTTTTTCTACGTTTTAGCAAGATAGACAACCTAGAAAGCTTGCCCAATTACGCATAAAACTCCCAAAATTGACTGGGAGTTAGTTAGTTTCTATTCTATTTATGTATATTTTAACTGTCGTCCCTTTGTCAGGGGCAGAATCAATCTTCATCTGGTAATGTTCTCCAAAATGAAGTTTGAGCCGTTGGTCAACATTTTGAAGACCAACTCCTCCACGCTTGAGTTGACTTTGACTACTATCGCCAGCAACTTGGAAACCAACGCCATCATCCTCAATGCGGATGACCAAGCCCGAATCCTGTTTCTGGACAGAAACTCTAATATGGCCCTGACCTTCCTTTTCCTTAATGCCATGGTAAAGAGCATTTTCTACAAGGGGTTGTAGGACCAGCTTAGGCAAGACTAGATTATCAAAGGCAGGATTTTCATCAATTTCATAGTCTAACTTATCTCCATAGCGTTGTTTTTGGATAAAGAGGTACTGGCGGACATGATTGATTTCGTCAGAGAGACAAATCAAGTCCTTGCCTTGATTGAGCGCTAAGCGGAAATAAGTCGCCAAGGACTTGGTCACTTTCACCACTCTCTGACTATCCTGAAACTCAGCCATCCAAATGATGGTGTCCAAGGTGTTATAGAGGAAATGCGGGTTAATCTGGCTTGATAAAGCTTGAAGTTCATACCGACGGGTCGTTTCTTCCTGCCTGCGAATAGCTACCATCAGCTGATCAATCTGATCCAACATGGCATTGAACTGGCGAGTCACTTCTCTCAGTTCATAGGCACCAGTTTCCTTGGCACGAAGATTCTGACCACCAGAAGCAATTTCCAGCATGGTTTCTCTCAAGTCATTCAGAGGAGCAAGCCAGCGTTTAAGACTAAACCACACCAAGCAGAGACAGGCAAGAAGAGATGCGACACTGGCCCCAAGCAAGGTCCACAAGAGCTGACTCCGAACCTGGTCTAACTTCTCCAACGAAGACACACCAAGCACCGTCCAATCAGTTCCAGCAATCCTTTCCTGACTGACGTAGGATTTGTGGTCTGGAGTATAACCCTGCCCTGTCTCAATGTAAGGTTTCATAGCCTCCATTTCGCTAGACGAACTATAAACCGTGTGTTGAGGATGGTAAACAAATTCATGGTTTTCATTGATAATAAAGGCAAAACCCTGCTGACCCAACTGAAGTTGGTTGAGATAGGCTTCCAGAGTTTCGTAGGAAATATCCAAGCGAAGCACACCAAGATTGCCCCCCTTTGCATCAACAAGTTCTTGAGTGACAGAAATAACCCATTGACTATCTGATTTACGAGCTGGAGTCAAAACGGGCATGGCTCCCTGATGAATGGCCTGTTGGTACCAATATTCAGCCATCATATCAGAGGAAGTTTTCATCTGCACACTGTCATCTGTAGAAATGACCTGACCAGATTTGGTCACCAGTACAACAGTTTTCAAGTCCTGGTCTGCCTTCAAGATAGTCAAAAACAGATTTCGGATTCCCTTTACTCTGTCTTGACTGGGATTCTCAGCATAGGCTAGGACATCCGTCTGCTCGGTCAAACTGGTCGAGGTAGTTTCTAATTTTTTGATATAAGACTGGATAAAGTGGCTAGTCTGGCTGATAGTCGTTTGGCTATTGCCTTCAATGGTAGCCTCAATGGCTGAAGAACTAGATTGATAGTAGAAAGTCCCAACCAGAGCTAGGAGAATGAGAAAGACCAGAAAGATGGAAATAACCATTCTGACTAGGAGAGAAGAACGCTTCATCGACCTTCCCCCTTCTTAAACTGACGAGGTGTCATACCTGCAATCTGTTTAAAACGTTGGGTAAAATAGTTCATATCTTCAAAACCAACCTTTTCGGCTATCTCATAAATCTTTAAATTCGTGGTCAGAAGCAAGAGCTTGGCTTGTTTGACACGTTCTCTCACCAGATAATCCTGAAAAGGCAGGCCCAACTCTTTCTTAATCAAAGAACTCAAATAAGTCGGACTAAAGCCCAAGTCACTGGCCAAGCTCTTTAAACTAAATTGGCTGTCAGCCAGATGGGACTGGATTTTCTGGGCCATGTTTCCTTCAAACTTATCGGTCAATAAATCTTGTAACTGCTCTTCTTTCTCTTCCTTGTCCAACTTTTGCTTGATTTTCCCCAACATCTCTTCAATGTCCTGACGAGAAAAGGGCTTGAGCAGGTAGTCATCCACACCGAGTTTGACAGCAGACAAGGCATAATCAAAAATCATCGTAGCCTGTTAAAAAAAGACCAAATGCACCTGAGGATAGGTTTCTCGGACCAGACTGGCCAACTGGATGCCATTTAGCTGAGACATATTGATATCAGTTAAAATGATGTCCGGAACCTGCTTTTGTATCAATTCCCAAGCCTGCCTTCCATTTTCAGCCTGACCGATGATTTCCATATCGTAGGCTGCTACATTGACCAGCTTGGTCAAGCCTTGTCTTACCAGATATTCATCTTCTACGATTAAGATTGTATAGGTCATGCTCCACTCCTTTGTCACTTACTAGTATCAGTATAGCAAAATTCTCCTCTAACTGCTTAGGAAAGCCCTCTCAATCGACATAATCTAGTAAATAAGCATAGCCTTTTTCTTCCATTTGGTCTTTAGGAATAAAGCGGATAGAGAGACTATTGATACAGTAGCGTAAGCCACCCTTGTCCTGTGGACCGTCCGTAAAGACATGGCCCAGATGAGAATCTCCCACTCGGCTTCTTACTTCCATGCGCGTCATATTGTAGGACTTATCTTCCTTGTAAGTGGCAACATCTGGACTGATGGGTTGCGTAAAACTAGGCCAACCACAACCAGACTCGAACTTGTCCTTTGATGAAAAGAGGGGTTCTCCAGTTGCTACATCCACATAGATACCAGATTCAAATTTATCCCAGTAGCGGTTTGAAAAAGCTCGTTCTGTTTGATTTTTCTGGGTGACTGCATACTCCTCAGATGACAAGGTCTTTTTCAATTCCTCATCACTTGGTTTGGGATATTTACTGGCATCGATGACGGGGTAGGCCGCCTGATTGACATTGATATGGCAATAGCCATTTGGATTTTTCTTGAGGTAGTCTTGGTGATAATCCTCAGCCACTACAAAATTTTTCAAGGTCTCCTTTTCAACTGCTAGAGGTTGATCGTATTTCTTAGCCACCTCATCAAAAACTTGGTTGATTACCTCCAAATCCTTGTCATCTGTGTAATAAACACCAGTACGGTATTGGGTTCCCACATCATTTCCTTGTTTATTTTTGCTGGTTGGATTGATAATGCGGAAGTAATGAAGCAGGATTTCCTTGAGAGAAATTTGATTGGAGTCGTAAGTGACATGGACGGTTTCCGCATGTCCTGTTTGGTTAATCAATTCGTACTTGGTTGTCTCCCCTCTACCATTTGCATAACCTGAAACGGCATCTGTCACTCCAGGCACGCGTGAGAAATACTCCTCAACTCCCCAGAAACATCCCCCAGCTAGATAAATTTCGTGCAAGTCTGCATCTTTACTCACTTCTGTTTTTTTCACTGTTTTTCCTCCTTGGCTGACTGCCGCTTTCTCAATTTGCGAGCTATCTGTCTGCCCTGCATTTCGCATTAATAGAAAATAGAAACCGCTTATGGCTAGGAAAAAGATTCCCTGCCAAAACAAACAATTTTTACTTTTATCATTCATGACCTTTCTCTACTCCATTTCTTTCAATGTCTTTTAAAATCATATCCTTATCCATAAAACCTGGTTGCGCTTTTGACCAGCTTTCCTTCCTTATCTATAAAGGCTTGAGTTGGGTACGAACGGACACCATAACTTTCCAAAAGTTTTGCCTGATGGATCAATTAGAACTGGGAAATTTTTATAATCCAAACCCTTGTACCAGTTCTTAAAGTCTGCTTCAGCTTGTTCACCCTTGTGTCCAGGAGACACCACTGTCAAGACCACATAATCATCACCAGCATCCTTAGCAATTTCATCTGTATCTGGAAGGCTAGCTAGACAGATGGAACACCAAGAAGCCCAGAATTTGAGATAGATTTTCTTACCCTTATAATCAGACAAGCGGTAGGTCTTGCCATCTACTCCTGTCAATTCAAAATCAGCAACTGCCTGACCTTTAGTCGCAGTTTGCGAACTGACTTGTTCTGTTTTGGTTTGCTCCTTCATAGTAGATTCGTCTGACATATTTTTAGCCGAACAGGCTGCCAAACAACAGATTGAGCCTACTCCAAGGAGACATGTTTGCCATTTTTTCATTTCGGTAACTTCTCAAAGTAACTTCCATTTGCCCAACCGAAGTGGAAATTAGTCTAAAACGAATTTTTATGGTGGAATTAAGTATGAGACGTTTGAGTTAGAAATGAGGTCTACTATGACTAAACATAAACACCTTAACCTTTCAGACCGTAATGATATTCAATTAAGCTTAGAGCGCGGTGAAACCTTCAAAGCTATCGGACAACTTATTCTAAAAGACCCAACTACTGTTTCCAAAGAAGTCAAACGAAACAGACAAGTCCGAGAGTCTACATGCCATAACCTTCCTTGCCCTCTACTTGATAAAGCTCCCTTTGTCTGTAATGACTGTCCTAAAAGAAGACAAATTAGGTTATAAGAAGATTTTCTTCCCGCTAAAATGTTTCAAAATAATACGAACAACTTGTTGAATCTCGTGAAGGAACTCCTCAATTCCAAGACCTCTGGGACATGGACAAAGTCATTTCTGATGGGTTAAAGGACAAATACATCTATCATATCCTCAAACTCATAACCTTGATGTCAGCTCCTCAACTGTCTATCGACATATCCGAAAAGGATACCTATCTATCGCTCCTATTGACCTAGTCAGAGCCGTTAAATTCAAAGAAAGACGGAAAAGTAAGCTACCTTCCATCCCTAAAGAAGCTAAAAAAGGACGTTCCTATGAGGATTTCCAACGACGAAATGAATCAATCGACTCTTGGCTGGAAATGACACCGTTATGGGCAGGATGGGAGGTAGCATTACCACCTTCAATTTATCTTCAATTTATCTTCGCTAGACTCCTGATAATAAACTGCCCTTGAGGTTACTAAACACCCTCATGATATCAAGAACACCCTTCACCAAGCGGGATAAAGATTTCATAACCTTCCCACATCCGCGATACGAGAGTTTCCGTTAGGAAGGATGACATCGAAATGGACAACGGAGGAGAGAGTAAACTTTTCGTGACCTAATCACCTTGACCAGAAAGGAGAATTGAGAAAATCACACACCAATTGCGATATTCTACCAAGGAACTTCTTTGACAATCTCTAACTCAGGAGGACATCAACTAGTTTGTCTGCAGTCAATATGTCAAAACGCGCTGCTTGAATGGAAAGTCAGCCTATGAACTTTGCCTTTACTTATGGAGAAGAGATTCCTAAGCTTCTCGGTATTTCTAAAATACCTGCAGAAGACGTCTGTCAGTCTTCTACATTACTCCAACATAAGTTCTAAAAACTAACCTAAAAACCCATTCAAACGTCTCACACTAACTTCCACCATAGCGGAACTTAATTTGAAACGCTTTCAGATGAGAGGTTTTTGTGCGCTCTTTTTTCCGATTCCTTTCGGCTACAAAAGCGATGAAATCAAGCAGTATTAAAACCAGTGGAACTTACCCTGACACGGAATTCTACTGGTTTTTATGATTTTTATCAGACTAACTTCCACTTGGATTAGCAGTGGAACTTAGTTTGGGAATTTACCATTTTTTCATTTCTTCTTCCTCTCTATTCAAATAATGTAGTCAAAATGGAAGCATTTCCCAAAAGCACCAAGATTCCCATCACGATAATGAGGAAACCACCTACTTTTTTGAGGGTTCCGAGGTAGGGATGAAGTTTTCGGAAATGTTTCAAAACATAGCTGGAGGCAAGAGCTAGAAGCAAGAATGGTAGTGCTAGACCCAGCGTATAGATTAACATGAGACCAGCTCCCTGCCAAGCTCCTGAACCACCTGAAGCCGCCAAGGCTAAAACAGAGCCCAGAACCGGTCCCACACAAGGCGTCCAAGCAAAACTAAAGGTCAAGCCCAGTAAAAATGCCTGACTATAGCCCTTACCCTTTTGCCCCTGTCTCTGTAATTGTAGCCTTCTTTCCTTGTAAAGTCCCTGAAAATGTAAGACTTCCATCTGGTGCAAGCCCAAGAGAATGATAATCGCACCCGTCACATACTGAAACCAAGAAGCATACAGCAAATTGCCTAAAAAACCAGCTCCATAGCCTAGTAAGATAAAAACAAAGGATATCCCTGCTATAAAGGCCAGAGTTCTCAATAGACTAACAAGTGAGATTGAATATTTGCCACTAGAAGCATGAGAATCATCTTTGTCATCCAGTAAGACCCCTGCATAGATTGGCAACAAGGGTAAAATACAAGGAGAAAAGAAGGAAAGAATTCCAGCAAGAAAAACACTGATAAAAAAGATTATATTATCCATTGCCTTCCTCCATTCTTTGATTTGATAGGACTATTATAGCCCCAAAACTCCAGAAAAAACAGGGACAATGATAGGGAAAAATAGGAATTTAATCAGGTTATTTAGAATTCTTGCACAAAAAAGCCAGACAAAGTCTGACTTGGATGGAAACAGAAAAGAACATTCACTAGTCTTCCCTACTTATCTGATAATAAATAAGATCAGCAAGATAGCCTTTTCTCTCTACACCATTGGTAATAGTCTTGAGATAGGACATTCCAGCCTTCTCCATAACACGACCTGAAGCTGGATTGAGACTGGCATATCGTGCTCTAACTTTTTGAAAGCCTGCTTGAGTAAAACAAAAATCTAAGACAGCTTTTAAGGCCTCTGTCATCATCCCAAGTCCCCAGTAAGCCTTGCCTAAAACATAGCCAATTTCACAAGAAGAATCGTTCTCATCCATTTCAACGATGCTGATATCTCCTATCACTTGCTCAGGATTTCTTTGAGACAAATGGCCCATTTGTAATAGTTGGGATTTGTATAGGAGACAACCCAATTACGAATCGAATTTCGAGTCACCTCGACATCAGGATGAGGTTCCCAAGTGACGTAGGTTAGATTCTCAGCGGATGAAGCCCAATTCTGAAACATGGCTTCTGCATCACTTTCCACAAATCTTCGCAAGATTAAACGATCTGTCTGTAATATTTGTGTAGCAATAGATTTCATGACGCTATCTCACTTTCTGATAGATGATTCTCTGTCCAATCTCCATTGAAGCTTGTTTTACTTTTGAATCTCAAGGTAATAAGTTAAAAAGGTCCCCCGGACCTTCTCTCACTTTCTTATTTCAAGGTGAGAGGCTGAAAACCTCCACTGGAGGTTTTCACTCCCAAAAGTCATCAAATACGGTAATTGGTAGGTGGCGTTTGTGTTGTCCTTTGTGCCACCAGTTTTCGATAGTCGCTTGAGCTTCTGGGCTGATTATTTTGCCTTCTAGGTAGTCGTCAATCTCTTCATAAGTGACTCCGAGGGCTACTTCGTCAGCTAGGCCTGGTTTGTCTTCTTCGAGGTCTGCTGTTGGGATTTTTTCATAAAGGGCTGGGTCTGCGCCAAGTTCCTGCAAGAGTTGTTTTCCTTGACGTTTATTAAGACGGAAAAGGGGTAAAATATCCGCACCACCGTCACCAAACTTGGTAAAGAAACCTGTGATATTTTCCGCAGCGTGGTCTGTTCCAATGACCGCTCCGCTATGGGCACCTGCAAGGGCATACTGAGCAATCATACGGCAACGAGCCTTGATATTCCCCTTGTTAAAGTCTGAAACAGGACTACCTGTCGCTTCGACTGCAGCTGTCATAGCATCTGCAGATTCCTTGATATTCACTACCAAGCTGACATCTGGCTGGATGAAGGCAAGGGCTTTTTGAGCGTCTGCTTCATCAGCTTGCACTCCATAAGGCAGGCGGACAGCAATAAATTTGTAACTATCGTCGCCCGTCTCTGCTCGCAGTTCTTCCATAGCTAATTGGGCCAATCGACCTGCTAAGGTTGAGTCTTGTCCTCCAGAAATCCCTAGTACAAAGGTCTTTAGGAAGGAATGCTTTTTCAAGTATCTTTTTAAGAAATCAATAGAACGACGGATTTCTTCCTGGGCATCAATCACTGGTTTCACGCCCAGTTCTTGGATAATCGTTTCTTGCAAACTCATTCTTCTTCTCCTTCACCAAGGGCTTCCTTGCGCATCTTATCAATCAAGTCCATCTTATCTTGCCATACATCACGCGCCAAATCCACTGGATAGTGCTGCGGATTGAGTACGCGCTTGTACTCATCCCAAAGCTTGTCAAATTCCTTACGAGCATAAGCCTGAATCTCAGTCAAGCTAGGTAGGTTGTAAATCAATTTTCCGTCTTTGAAGATATCCACTAAGAGAGGAACAGCATCAAAATTACGAACGGTCTTCTTGATGTAGGTGTAAGTCGGATGGAACATCTTGATTTCTGTCATGCTGGCAACATCTACGCCATCATAAGTGATATAGTCTCCTTCTGACTTGCCTTTTTCACGACTGGTAATCCGCCACACCTGCTTCTTACCTGGCGTAGATACTTTTTCCGCATTATTAGACAGCTTGATGGTATTGCGCATGTTCCCATTTTCATCTTCGATCGCAACAATCTTATAAACCGCCCCAAGAGCTGGCTGGTCATAGGCTGTAATCAGCTTGGTTCCCACGCCCCAGACATCAATCTTGGCCTTTTGCATCTTGAGGTTGAGGATAGTATTCTCATCCAAATCATTTGAAGCATAAATCTTAGCCTCTGTAAATCCAGCCTCATCCAGTTGCTGACGGACTTTCTTGGAAATGTAGGCAATATCCCCTGAGTCAATCCGCACACCCATAAAGTTAATCTGGTCACCCAGCTCACGCGCCACCTGAATGGCAGCTGGAACTCCAATGCGAAGGGTATCATAGGTATCCACAAGAAAGACGCAATTTTTGTGGGTCGCAGCATAAGCCTTGAAAGCTTCATAGTCATTTCCATAAACCTGCACCAAGGAATGGGCATGGGTACCCAAGACAGGAATGTCAAAGAGTTTACCAGCACGCACGTTGCTGGTTCCATTGGCACCACCAATCACCGCTGCGCGTGTTCCCCAGATAGCCGCATCCATTTCTTGAGCCCGACGTGTCCCAAACTCCATCAAGGGTTCATCTTCAATAACCGAACGAATACGAGCTGCCTTGGTCGCCACCAAGGTCTGGTAGTTGACGATGTTCAAAAGAGCCGTTTCGACCAACTGACATTGGGCTAGAGAGCCTTCCACCTGCACAATCGGTTCATTAGCAAAGACCAAGTCCCCTTCTTGGGCAGAACGAACGGTCAACTCCAACTTGAAATTGCGGAGGTAATCCAAGAATGCCCCATGATAGCCCAGCGACTCCAAATAGGCAATATCACTATCTGAAAAACGCAAGTCTTCAAGATAACTCACAATTCTTTCCAAACCTGCAAAAACCGCATAGCCGTTCTTAAAAGGCTGTTGGCGGAAATACACCTCAAAGACCGCCTTTTTATTGTGAATTCCTTGGTCAAAGTAAACCTGCATCATGTTGATCTGGTACAAGTCCGTGTGCAATGTCAAACTATCATCTGGATACATACTTTTCCTACTTCCTTAACTAGAAACCCATGAAAATTTTCAAGAACTTTCATGTATTCCAATAAATTAGTACTATTATATCACATTTTAGCTGGATTGAGAAAAGAGTAACAAGCTATTCACCACTCTCCAGTTCATCCATGTCTTGCTCAAATTTTTTCTGAGCCCATTCGCCATAGCTCTTAAGACCAAGATTGCCAATAAAGACCCAAGGAAGGTAAATGACATAAGTAATTGCCCAAGCAGATAGGTATTTAAGGTTCAAAGGATTGTGCTGATAAATTTCTATGTTGAATTGATAATTCTGTAACATCAAAAGAGCCGTAATAGCCAAGGTTAGGAAAAAACAACCCAAAATCGTAAAATGAAAACGACTATAGTAGGTCACTCCCAGGTAACGGGCACGATTGAAAAAGAAGAAAATTCCTACTATCAGAGTATAGACTAGAAAATTCGGATTAAAAAGAGAGGGAGCTAATACAGCTACCAAATAGCTTAGAAGCACAAGCACAATAAAGAGTGAAAAAGACTCTGCCCCAGCTTTATTGATTAGTTGTTCTTCTCTTTCATCAAGTAATTGATAATGAATAAATTTATTTACCATCTTCTTCCTCCCAAAATAATTGGTCTAGGGTTTTCCCTAAACATCTGCAAATAGACTGGCAAAGCGAGAGACTGGGATTGTATTTCCCCGCCTCTATCAAACCAATAGTCTGGCGCGTCACCCCGACAGCCTCTGCCAGTTGACCTTGTGTTAAATCAAGCTCCACACGAGCTAATTTTAATTTTAAATTTTTAGCCACCTGCGTCCTCCTTATAGTTTTAATACTCATCTACTCTTAAAAAATCCCAAACCAACACAAGCTGTCAGCTATTTATTATAACCTCATTAATTAGCACTCCAATATTATCTTCAGCCTAAAATCAGTATGTTAGATTGTTTGAAATAAACTCCCTAGCTGGCTATTTGATTTTTTGTTTAGTATTAGCTTTAATAGGGTCTTTTAAACGAATTTTGATTGCTTGTATTTCTTGTTTAGTTTAGTTGATTTCATATCACTATTATATAATGCTTTTGGAAATGAGTCTAGCATAAGACAAAAACGTGTACACAACAAGAGCAGGAGCATAGCAAGATGACTGATTTTTTGCTGGATTTTAAGTCTGCAAAATAATACTAAATAAAACTAAAATGAATACTCCTTGCTTTTCTTGAGAGTGAAAAAGTACAATAAAATGATTGTAGTGGTTGCCACAAGATACTGACTAATAGACATCGTATTTGAAGCCACAAATACAGGTAAGGAATAAAAAGGAAGAAGTTCAATTGCTTGATAAACAAATCATTACTAGTATTCATCATAATCGTATTTAATATATTAGGGACAAAGAGTAGTAAAGCTACTAAAATACCAAATACCAAGCCACTTTTCAATTTGTATAAATAGAAAATGTAAGATAATAGAAAATAAAATAGGACTAACAAAATTGTATTGACTACAATGACTGCTATAAAATCTAACCCTAAAGCACCTGGAACACCCAATTTACTTACGATGACTAGTAACAAAATACCATTCAAAGCATAAATAATGGAAACTGAGATGGCATATAGAAAATTGGACAAGACGTAAATCATCCGATTTTTCTGTTGATTATAAAACAAACTGATCGTATTGTGGGAAAAATCCCTACTAATAATTCGGTTAGCATGTATAACAGCCATTAACATACCGAGCATAGCATAAAAATTTGAAATATGCTTAATACCAAGTGATGTCCCTTGAGTCTTTAGAATAAAGAATGTAACCAGTATCGGCGGTATAAACGAGATAATCAAACCGAGATATATTACGCCTGATGAATATAAATCTCTTATATTTTCCTTAAGAAAATTCAATTTATTTAATTTCATGATTATAACCTTCCTCTATTTTGAACGATTTAGATAAATATCTTTAAGCGTCTCTTTTTTAGTTTCAAAATCAACTACTTTAATAGAGTTTTCGTTAAAAATTTAAAAAGCTCACTACTTTGAATATTCCCAGACATAGTAATTTTCAGTCCCTCTTCCTGAACAATATCCCCAAATTCTTGTTTGGTAATGAAAATGTCTCTATCTGTAGCTGATGAAAAAGCTATCTCAAACAAGCAATTATGACTATCTTTTCCTACTTTTTGGAATGTCAAAAGCCCGTTCTCCAAGAAAAGGACTCTCTCACAAATTTCTTCAATATCTTCTAATTTATGACTCGATATTAAAATTCCCACATTTTCATGTAAAGCTAAATTTTTTAGAACCGCTAAAACTATTTGTGATGATTCAATATCTAAACCATTAGTCGGTTCATCTAAAATCAATATATCGGGTTCCGTAACAAGAGTTAGAAGCAAAGCTAATTTTTGTTTTGTACCCAAAGAATAAGTCTTTACTTTTTTATTAATAGACTGAGTCAAATCTAACTCTTGAATCAAACTTCCAAATCTTTCTTGATTGTAGTCAACACCATATAAATTTGACAAATATTTTAAATTCTCTAAACCCGTTTTAGATAAAAATAATTTTGGTTCTTCGATTAAATACCCAACATTATCACTACTTATAATATTCCCTGAAGTCGGTTGATTATTCTGAACAAGAATTTTCATCAATGTACTCTTGCCAACTCCGTTTCTCCCTACTAGACCAACAATTTCACCCTTATTAAGTGCAAAATTTATATCTTTGAGAATGATTGAATGACCATAATGCTTACTTACATTTATAACTTCCATTTTTTAATTCCTCCATTAATATTCGTGGTTTGCTCCTTGATTCTTATTGAGTTTAAAAAGTTGCGCCTCTTTTTAATATATTATATCATATATCTAACTTAATGCAATATATAAATGCCATTTTGTAAAGTTTTATTAACAAAAACTCTCTACCGCAAAAAGATAGAGAGTTTTCTGCTTATTCAATTTTTTTCAAAACATCTACAGCATCATAGGATTTCACATCTAATGTCTCAGCTACAATTGTATTGTCCTCAATATCCTCTAGAAAGACACAATTTCTAGATTCTAACTAGTATTTATCGAGAATCTACTTAAACGTTACCCACCATCATACCTCCATACTTATATAAAACCCCTCTTTGCTTTATTCTCCTTACAAATCCTTTTGGTAATAATATCTTTGCCCAATGTAGGGATAGTCTTGTAACCTAAAGACTTCCTTGTAGCCATGCCTTTTATAAAAATCAGGAGCTTGAAACTGATAAGTATTGACAAAAGCAAAACGACAGTTTCGATTCTTAGCTTCAGTTTCTGCTTGCTGCAATAGTTTTGAACCGATTCCTTGCCCTCGCAGTTCCTCTTTTACAAATAAATACTCAATTTCTAGCCAATTTCCAAAAGTCTCAGCTACCAAGCCTGCCAGAAGATTGCCCTTTTCATCTTCAACATAAAGATTCAGTGGCTCACTTTCAGCCTCTTCTCTTTTTGAACGGTTATAAGCACGAATCAAATTCCCAATTTCTTGCGCTTTCTGGGATTCCTTATTTTCCAATCTAAAGTACATCCAAACCTCCTCGAAAACAACGCATAATATCAAGGTTTTCCAATACCTGATACTATGCGTTTTTCTGATTTTAAAGACTTTTTTCCAATCTCTAGATTTTTGCTTTTCTTCAATCCACTACAATTGACAAAAATCCTACTTATTGATTGGTATTATACCCATTCACCATTTGCATTTACAGTATATCCATCTACTGTTGTATCAACTGCTAAAGCTCCTGAACTGTAGGCATAGTACCATTTACCAGAAACTGTAAACCATCCTGTTTTCATAGCGCCTGAACTGTTCAAATAGTACCATGTTCCATTTGTTCATTCATTTTTCTAACTCTTGCTATCTCTGATTTCTATCATCAATCAATGAAAACATTCTTATGAGTGTCTAAGAATGGACTTCCTGCATAACATCTCTTGCTAGAACATTCGTTACGCAGGAAATCTATCTTTTAAGGACGCCTTATCTTAAAGCTTTAAAACACTTGTTTCTCGACTTTTGATATTTCCAATATTTCAACCAAAACTTTTTTAATCCATTTTTCAACTAAGATTCTTCTTCTTTTCTTTTGCCAACATATAGGCTTAGTAAAATACCGCTTCCTAGAAGAATTGATAGATAATCTGTTGCTGTACCTGTTTTAGGTAATTCTCCATGAGGATGCTCATTAACTGTAATAGAGATTTCTGGATTATTTATCGGTTGATTTGGTGTAGAAACTTCTGATGTAGGTACACCCGGATTTGGTGTTGTTCCTGGTGTTGGTGCGCCTGGGTTTGGTGGCGTTGAACTTCCTGGCGTTGGTGCGCCTGGGTTTGGTGTCGTTGAACTTCCTGGCGTTGGTGCGCCTGGGTTTGGTGGCGTTGAACCTCCTGGTGTTGGTGCGCCTGGGTTTGGTGGCGTTGAACCTCCTGGTGTTGGTGCGCCTGGGTTTGGTGGCGTTGAACCTCCTGGCGTTGGTGCGCCTGGGTTTGGTGGCGTTGAATTCTCTGGCGTATTAGGTATTTCTCCAGTATATTCTGATTTTTCATGTACTTCAGGCATCCCTGGGATTCCACCATTAAATTCTGGTAGTTCATGAACTGGTGGTTCCGGCATTTTAGGGACTCCTCCTGAATTTGGGTTTGGTGGCGTTGAACTTCCTGGCGTTGGTGCACCTGGATTTGGTGGCGTTGAACCTCCTGGTGTTGGTGCGCCTGGGTTTGGTGGCGTTGAACCTCCTGGCGTTGGTGCACCTGAGTTTGGTGGCGTTGAACCTCCTGGCGTTGGTGCGCCTGGGTTTGGTGGCGTTGAACCTCCTGGTGTTGGTGCACCTGGGTTTGGTGGCGTTGAACCTCCTGGCGTTGGTGCGCCTGGGTTTGGTGGCGTTGAACCTCCTGGTTTGTTATTACATCCACATTTACCATCTTTAATTACTGTAGTTGTTACTGTTCCATCAGAATTGATAATTGTGATGGTATGAGTTCCATCTCCATTATTTGTAACAGATGCAGTTGGTGATTTGCCATCTTTCCCATCTTTAATCACTGTTTCTGTTTTACTTCCATCTGGATTAATGATTGTAACTGTATGTGTTCCATCATTATTGTTACGAACAGATATTTCTGGTGATTTGCCATCTTTTCCGTCTCTTCCATCTTTACCATCTTTAATAATAGATTTGTATTCACGACCATTAGAATCAATGATTGTTAATGTATGAGTTCCATCTCCGTTATCAATGATATTCGCTTTTGGTGATTTTCCGTCAAAGATCGTTGTACTTGTTTCTTTGCCATCTGTTCCTGTCACTCTAACAGTATGTGAACCATTATGATTATCAATTACTTCCAGTTTTGGTGATTGTCCATCACGAACTATTGTAGTCGTTGTTGTACCATCTGAATTCACAATTGTTACCGTATGTGTACCATCTCCATTATTAACTACTTTAGCCGTAGGGGATTTTCCATCACGGACTGTTGTTTCAGAAACTGTTCCATTACCATTTTCTACACGAATTGTGTAAGTACCATCATGATTATCTGTAACAGTTGCTACTGGAGATTTACCATCTTTAATGATTGTTTCAGTCGTCGTTCCGTCACCATTTAGAACGGTAATTTTATGAGTTCCATTTTGTTCGTCAGTAATGGTTACTTTTGGTGATTTACCATCACGGATTGTTGTTTCAGTTGTTACCCCATCTGGATTTGTAATAACAATCGTATGACTTCCGTCATTATTGTTACGAACCGTTGCTGTTGGCGTACGTCCATCTACTCCATCACGACCATTTTTCACAATGAAATGATTCGTAGTTCCATCTGGATTTGTAATTGTTACTGTGTGGCTTCCATCTGGGTTTTCAGTAGTTGTTGCTGTTGCAGATTTGCCATCTTTACCATCTTTGATAATAGTATTTGTAACATTACCATCTCCATCTGTTACTTTAACTGTATGAGTACCATTGTTGTTATCCGTTACTTCAACTTTTGGAGTTTTACCGTCTTTACCGTTTTTAATCACTGTTTCTTTAGTTGTTCCATCTGGATTTGTCACCGTAATCGTGTGGCTTCCGTCTGGGTTTTCTACTGTTGTGATAGTAGCTGTTTTACCGTTTTCACCATTTTTAACTTTTGTTGTAGAGGTTGAACCATCTGGATTTGTTACTGTAATTGTGTGGGTTCCATCTCCATTATCGGTTACCGTTACGGTTGGAGATTTTCCATCACGTCCATTTGCTCCGTCACGTCCATCACGTCCGTCGCGTCCATCACGTCCGTCGCGTCCGTCACGTCCTTTGATGTTTCCTGCTGGAGTCCATGTACCGTTTGCTTTTTCGAATACATCGCCAGTTGTTGTATTGACGTATTTGTCGCCATCTTTTCCGTCCGTTGGATTTGGATTTGCTGTACCGTTTAGGATATCTTTTCCGTCACGTCCATTTGCTCCGTCACGTCCGTTTGCTCCAGCTGCTCCAGTGTCACCTTTCGGTCCTTTGATGTTTCCTGCTGGAGTCCATGTACCGTTTGCTTTTTCGAATACATCGCCAGTTGTTGTATTGACGTATTTGTCGCCGTCTTTTCCGTCCGTTGGATTTGGATTTGCTGTACCGTTTAGGATATCTTTTCCGTCACGTCCATCGTGTCCGTCGCGTCCGTCACGTCCTTTGATGTTTCCTGCTGGAGTCCATGTACCGTTTGCTTTTTCGAATACATCGCCAGTTGTTGTATTGACGTATTTGTCGCCATCTTTTCCGTCCGTTGGATTTGGATTTGCTGTACCGTTCAGGATATCTTTTCCATCACGTCCATCACGTCCGTTTGCTCCAGCTGCTCCAGTGTCACCTTTCGGTCCTTTGATGTTTCCTGCTGGAGTCCATGTACCGTTTGCTTTTTCGAATACATCGCCAGTTGTTGTATTGACGTATTTGTCGCCGTCTTTTCCGTCCGTTGGATTTGGATTTGCTGTACCGTTTAGGATATCTTTTCCGTCGCGTCCATCACGTCCGTCGCGTCCGTCACGTCCTTTGATGTTTCCTGCTGGAGTCCATGTACCGTTTGCTTTTTCGAATACATCGCCAGTTGTTGTATTGACGTATTTGTCGCCATCTTTTCCGTCCGTTGGATTTGGATTTGCTGTACCGTTTAGGATATCTTTTCCGTCGCGTCCATCACGTCCGTCGCGTCCGTCACGTCCTTTGATGTTTCCTGCTGGAGTCCATGTACCGTTTGCTTTTTCGAATACATCGCCAGTTGTTGTATTGACGTATTTGTCGCCATCTTTTCCGTCCGTTGGATTTGGATTTGCTGTACCGTTTAGGATATCTTTTCCGTCACGTCCATTTGCTCCGTCACGTCCGTTTGCTCCAGCTGCTCCAGTGTCACCTTTCGGTCCTTTGATGTTTCCTGCTGGAGTCCATGTACCGTTTGCTTTTTCGAATACATCGCCAGTTGTTGTATTGACGTATTTGTCGCCATCTTTTCCGTCCGTTGGATTTGGATTTGCTGTACCGTTTAGGATATCTTTTCCGTCACGTCCATCGTGTCCATTTGCTCCGTCACGTCCATTTGCTCCGTCACGTCCGTTTGCTCCAGCCGCTCCAGTGTCACCTTTCGGTCCTTTGATGTTTCCTGCTGGGGTCCATGTGCCGTTTTCTTTTTCGAATACATCTCCAGTTGTTGTATTGACGTATTTGTCGCCGTCTTTTCCGTCCGTTGGATTTGGATTTGCTGTACCGTTTAGGATATCTTTTCCGTCACGTCCATCGTGTCCATTTGCTCCATCACGTCCGTTTGCTCCAGCCGCTCCAGTGTCACCTTTCGGTCCTTTGATGTTTCCTGCTGGAGTCCATGTACCGTTTGCTTTTTCGAATACATCTCCAGTTGTTGTATTGACGTATTTGTCGCCATCTTTTCCGTCCGTTGGATTTGGATTTACTGTACCGTTTAGGATATCTTTTCCGTCACGTCCATTTGCTCCGTCACGTCCGTTTGCTCCATCACGTCCATTTGCTCCAGCCGCTCCAGTGTCACCTTTCGGTCCTTTGATGTTTCCTGCTGGAGTCCATGTACCGTTTGCTTTTTCGAATACATCGCCAGTTGTTGTATTGACGTATTTGTCGCCGTCTTTTCCGTCCGTTGGATTTGGATTTGCTGTACCGTTTAGGATATCTTTTCCGTCACGTCCGTTTGCTCCAGCTGCTCCAGTGTCACCTTTCGGTCCTTTGATGTTTCCTGCTGGGGTCCATGTGCCGTTTTCTTTTTCGAATACATCTCCAGTTGTTGTATTGACGTATTTGTCGCCGTCTTTTCCGTCCGTTGGATTTGGATTTGCTGTACCGTTTAGGATATCTTTTCCGTCACGTCCATCGCGTCCGTTTGCTCCATCACGTCCGTTTGCTCCAGCTGCTCCAGTGTCACCTTTCGGTCCTTTGATGTTTCCTGCTGGAGTCCATGTGCCGTTTTCTTTTACGAATACATCTCCAGTTGTTGTATTGACGTATTTGTCGCCGTCTTTTCCGTCCGTTGGATTTGGATTTGCTGTACCGTTTAGGATATCTTTTCCATCACGTCCATCGTGTCCGTTTGCTCCATCACGTCCGTTTGCTCCATCACGTCCGTTTGCTCCAGCCGCTCCAGTGTCACCTTTCGGTCCTTTGATGTTTCCTGCTGGAGTCCATGTACCGTTTGCTTTTTCGAATACATCGCCAGTTGTTGTATTGACGTATTTGTCGCCGTCTTTTCCGTCCGTTGGATTTGGATTTGCTGTACCGTTTAGGATATCTTTTCCGTCACGTCCATCGTGTCCGTTTGCTCCATCACGTCCGTTTGCTCCAGCCGCTCCAGTGTCACCTTTCGGTCCTTTGATGTTTCCTACTGGGGTCCATGTACCGTTTGCTTTTTCGAATACATCGCCAGTTGTTGTATTGACGTATTTGTCGCCGTCTTTTCCGTCCGTTGGATTTGGATTTGCTGTACCGTTTAGGATATCTTTTCCGTCACGTCCATCGTGTCCATTTGCTCCATCACGTCCGTTTGCTCCAGCCGCTCCAGTGTCACCTTTCGGTCCTTTGATGTTTCCTGCTGGAGTCCATGTACCGTTTGCTTTTTCGAATACATCGCCAGTTGTTGTATTGACGTATTTGTCGCCGTCTTTTCCGTCCGTTGGATTTGGATTTGCTGTACCGTTTAGGATATCTTTTCCGTCACGTCCATCGTGTCCGTTTGCTCCATCACGTCCGTTTGCTCCAGCCGCTCCAGTGTCACCTTTCGGTCCTTTGATGTTTCCTGCTGGAGTCCATGTACCGTTTGCTTTTTCGAATACATCGCCAGTTGTTGTATTGACGTATTTGTCGCCATCTTTTCCGTCCGTTGGATTTGGATTTGCTGTACCGTTTAGGATATCTTTTCCGTCGCGTCCATCGTGTCCGTTTGCTCCATCACGTCCGTTTGCTCCAGCCGCTCCAGTGTCACCTTTCGGTCCTTTGATGTTTCCTACTGGGGTCCATGTACCGTTTTCTTTTTCGAATACATCTCCAGTTGTTGTATTGACGTATTTGTCACCGTCTTTTCCGTCCGTTGGATTTGGATTTGATGTACCGTTTAGGATATCTTTTCCGTCACGTCCATCGTGTCCATTTGCTCCATCACGTCCGTTTGCTCCGTCGCGTCCGTTTGCTCCAGCTGCTCCAGTGTCACCTTTCGGTCCTTTGATGTTTCCTGCTGGAGTCCATGTGCCGTTTGCTTTTTCGAATACATCGCCAGTTGTTGTATTGACGTATTTGTCGCCGTCTTTTCCGTCCGTTGGATTTGGATTTGCTGTACCGTTTAGGATATCTTTTCCGTCACGTCCATCGTGTCCATTTGCTCCGTCACGTCCATTTGCTCCGTCACGTCCGTTTGCTCCAGCCGCTCCAGTGTCACCTTTCGGTCCTTTGATGTTTCCTGCTGGAGTCCATGTACCGTTTGCTTTTTCGAATACATCGCCAGTTGTTGTATTGACGTATTTGTCGCCATCTTTTCCGTCCGTTGGATTTGGATTTGCTGTACCGTTTAGGATATCTTTTCCATCACGTCCATCGTGTCCATTTGCTCCGTCACGTCCGTTTGCTCCAGCTGCTCCAGTGTCACCTTTCGGTCCTTTGATGTTTCCTGCTGGAGTCCATGTACCGTTTTTCTTTTTTTCGAATACATCGCCAGTTGTTGTATTGACGTATTTGTCGCCGTCTTTTCCATCTGTTGGATTTGGATTTGCTGTACCGTTTAGGATATCTTTTCCGTCACGTCCATCGTGTCCATTTGCTCCGTCACGTCCATTTGCTCCGTCACGTCCGTTTGCTCCAGCCGCTCCAGTGTCACCTTTCGGTCCTTTGATGTTTCCTGCTGGAGTCCATGTACCGTTTGCTTTTTCGAATACATCGCCAGTTGTTGTATTGACGTATTTGTCGCCATCTTTTCCGTCCGTTGGATTTGGATTTGCTGTACCGTTTAGGATATCTTTTCCATCACGTCCATCGTGTCCATTTGCTCCGTCACGTCCGTTTGCTCCAGCTGCTCCAGTGTCACCTTTCGGTCCTTTGATGTTTCCTGCTGGAGTCCATGTACCGTTTTCTTTTTCGAATACATCGCCAGTTGTTGTATTGACGTATTTGTCGCCGTCTTTTCCATCTGTTGGATTTGGATTTGCTGTACCGTTTAGGATATCTTTTCCGTCACGTCCGTCACGTCCGTTTGCTCCGTCACGTCCGTTTGCTCCAGCCGCTCCAGTGTCACCTTTCGGTCCTTTGATGTTTCCTGCTGGGGTCCATGTACCGTTTTCTTTTTCGAATACATCGCCAGTTGTTGTATTGACGTATTTGTCGCCGTCTTTTCCGTCCGTTGGATTTGGATTTGCTGTACCGTTTAGGATATCTTTTCCGTCACGTCCATCGTGTCCGTTTGCTCCATCACGTCCATCGCGTCCGTTTGCTCCATCACGTCCGTTTGCTCCAGCTGCTCCAGTGTCACCTTTCGGTCCTTTGATGTTTCCTGCTGGAGTCCATGTACCGTTTTCTTTTTCGAATACATCGCCAGTTGTTGTATTGACGTATTTGTCGCCGTCTTTTCCGTCCGTTGGATTTGGATTTGCTGTACCGTTTAGGATATCTTTTCCGTCACGTCCGTTTGCTCCGTCACGTCCGTTTGCTCCAGCCGCTCCAGTGTCACCTTTCGGTCCTTTGATGTTTCCTACTGGGGTCCATGTACCGTTTTCTTTTTCGAATACATCTCCAGTTGTTGTATTGACGTATTTGTCACCGTCTTTTCCGTCCGTTGGATTTGGATTTGCTGTACCGTTTAGGATATCTTTTCCATCACGTCCATTTGCTCCGTCACGTCCATTTGCTCCATCACGTCCGTTTGCTCCAGCTGCTCCAGCGTCACCTTTCGGTCCTTTGATGTTTCCTGCTGGAGTCCATGTACCGTTTTCTTTTTCGAATACATCGCCAGTTGTTGTATTGACGTATTTGTCGCCATCTTTTCCGTCCGTTGGATTTGGATTTGCTGTACCGTTTAGGATATCTTTTCCGTCACGTCCATCGTGTCCATTTGCTCCGTCACGTCCGTTTGCTCCGTCACGTCCATCGCGTCCGTTTGCTCCAGCTGCTCCAGTGTCACCTTTCGGTCCTTTGATGTTTCCTGCTGGGGTCCATGTGCCGTTTTCTTTTTCGAATACATCTCCAGTTGTTGTATTGACGTATTTGTCGCCGTCTTTTCCGTCCGTTGGATTTGGATTTGATGTACCGTTTAGGATATCTTTTCCGTCACGTCCATCGTGTCCATTTGCTCCATCACGTCCGTTTGCTCCGTCGCGTCCGTTTGCTCCAGTCGCTCCAGTGTCACCTTTCGGCCCTTTGATGTTTCCTGCTGGGGTCCATGTACCATTTTCTTTTACGAATACATCTCCAGTTGTTGTATTGACGTATTTGTCGCCATCTTTTCCATCTGTTGGATTTGGATTTGATGTACCGTTTAGGATATCTTTTCCGTCACGTCCATTTGCTCCATCACGTCCGTTTGCTCCAGCCGCTCCAGTGTCACCTTTCGGTCCTTTGATGTTTCCTGCTGGAGTCCATGTACCGTTTGCTTTTTCGAATACATCGCCAGTTGTTGTATTGACGTATTTGTCGCCATCTTTTCCGTCCGTTGGATTTGGATTTGCTGTACCGTTTAGGATATCTTTTCCATCACGTCCATCGTGTCCGTTTGCTCCATCACGTCCGTTTGCTCCATCACGTCCATTTGCTCCAGCCGCTCCAGTGTCACCTTTCGGTCCTTTGATGTTTCCTGCTGGAGTCCATGTACCGTTTGCTTTTTCGAATACATCGCCAGTTGTTGTATTGACGTATTTGTCGCCGTCTTTTCCGTCCGTTGGATTTGGATTTGCTGTACCGTTTAGGATATCTTTTCCGTCACGTCCGTTTGCTCCAGCTGCTCCAGTGTCACCTTTCGGTCCTTTGATGTTTCCTGCTGGGGTCCATGTGCCGTTTTCTTTTTCGAATACATCTCCAGTTGTTGTATTGACGTATTTGTCGCCGTCTTTTCCGTCCGTTGGATTTGGATTTGCTGTACCGTTTAGGATATCTTTTCCGTCACGTCCATCACGTCCATTTGCTCCGTCGCGTCCGTTTGCTCCAGCTGCTCCAGTGTCACCTTTCGGTCCTTTGATGTTTCCTGCTGGAGTCCATGTGCCGTTTTCTTTTACGAATACATCTCCAGTTGTTGTATTGACGTATTTGTCGCCGTCTTTTCCGTCCGTTGGATTTGGATTTGCTGTACCGTTTAGGATATCTTTTCCATCACGTCCATCGTGTCCGTTTGCTCCATCACGTCCGTTTGCTCCATCACGTCCGTTTGCTCCAGCCGCTCCAGTGTCACCTTTCGGTCCTTTGATGTTTCCTGCTGGAGTCCATGTACCGTTTGCTTTTTCGAATACATCGCCAGTTGTTGTATTGACGTATTTGTCGCCGTCTTTTCCGTCCGTTGGATTTGGATTTGCTGTACCGTTTAGGATATCTTTTCCGTCACGTCCATCGTGTCCGTTTGCTCCATCACGTCCGTTTGCTCCAGCCGCTCCAGTGTCACCTTTCGGTCCTTTGATGTTTCCTACTGGGGTCCATGTACCGTTTTCTTTTTCGAATATATCTCCAGTTGTTGTATTGACGTATTTGTCGCCGTCTTTTCCGTCCGTTGGATTTGGATTTGCTGTACCGTTTAGGATATCTTTTCCGTCACGTCCATCGTGTCCATTTGCTCCATCACGTCCGTTTGCTCCAGTCGCTCCAGTGTCACCTTTCGGCCCTTTGATGTTTCCTGCTGGGGTCCATGTACCATTTTCTTTTACGAATACATCGCCAGTTGTTGTATTGACGTATTTGTCGCCATCTTTTCCATCTGTTGGATTTGGATTTGATGTACCGTTTAGGATATCTTTTCCATCACGTCCATCACGTCCGTTTGCTCCAGCTGCTCCAGTGTCACCTTTCGGTCCTTTGATGTTTCCTGCTGGAGTCCATGTACCGTTTGCTTTTTCGAATACATCGCCAGTTGTTGTATTGACGTATTTGTCGCCATCTTTTCCGTCCGTTGGATTTGGATTTGCTGTACCGTTTAGGATATCTTTTCCATCACGTCCATCGTGTCCGTTTGCTCCATCACGTCCGTTTGCTCCAGCCGCTCCAGTGTCACCTTTCGGTCCTTTGATGTTTCCTGCTGGAGTCCATGTACCGTTTGCTTTTTCGAATACATCGCCAGTTGTTGTATTGACGTATTTGTCGCCATCTTTTCCGTCCGTTGGATTTGGATTTGCTGTACCGTTTAGGATATCTTTTCCGTCACGTCCATTTGCTCCGTCACGTCCGTTTGCTCCAGCTGCTCCAGTGTCACCTTTCGGTCCTTTGATGTTTCCTGCTGGAGTCCATGTACCGTTTGCTTTTTCGAATACATCGCCAGTTGTTGTATTGACGTATTTGTCGCCATCTTTTCCGTCCGTTGGATTTGGATTTGCTGTACCGTTTAGGATATCTTTTCCGTCACGTCCATCGTGTCCATTTGCTCCGTCACGTCCATTTGCTCCGTCACGTCCGTTTGCTCCAGCCGCTCCAGTGTCACCTTTCGGTCCTTTGATGTTTCCTGCTGGGGTCCATGTGCCGTTTTCTTTTTCGAATACATCTCCAGTTGTTGTATTGACGTATTTGTCGCCGTCTTTTCCGTCCGTTGGATTTGGATTTGCTGTACCGTTTAGGATATCTTTTCCGTCACGTCCATCGTGTCCATTTGCTCCATCACGTCCGTTTGCTCCAGCCGCTCCAGTGTCACCTTTCGGTCCTTTGATGTTTCCTGCTGGAGTCCATGTACCGTTTGCTTTTTCGAATACATCTCCAGTTGTTGTATTGACGTATTTGTCGCCATCTTTTCCGTCCGTTGGATTTGGATTTGCTGTACCGTTTAGGATATCTTTTCCGTCACGTCCGTTTGCTCCAGCTGCTCCAGTGTCACCTTTCGGTCCTTTGATGTTTCCTGCTGGGGTCCATGTGCCGTTTTCTTTTTCGAATACATCTCCAGTTGTTGTATTGACGTATTTGTCGCCGTCTTTTCCGTCCGTTGGATTTGGATTTGCTGTACCGTTTAGGATATCTTTTCCGTCACGTCCATCACGTCCATTTGCTCCGTCGCGTCCGTTTGCTCCAGTTTGCTCCAGTGTCACCTTTCGGTCCTTTGATGTTTCCTGCTGGAGTCCATGTGCCGTTTTCTTTTACGAATACATCTCCAGTTGTTGTATTGACGTATTTGTCGCCGTCTTTTCCGTCCGTTGGATTTGGATTTGCTGTACCGTTTAGGATATCTTTTCCGTCACGTCCATCGTGTCCATTTGCTCCATCACGTCCGTTTGCTCCATCACGTCCGTTTGCTCCAGCCGCTCCAGTGTCACCTTTCGGTCCTTTGATGTTTCCTGCTGGAGTCCATGTACCGTTTGCTTTTTTTCGAATACATCGCCAGTTGTTGTATTGACGTATTTGTCGCCGTCTTTTCCGTCCGTTGGATTTGGATTTGCTGTACCGTTTAGGATATCTTTTCCGTCACGTCCATCGTGTCCGTTTGCTCCATCACGTCCGTTTGCTCCAGCCGCTCCAGTGTCACCTTTCGGTCCTTTGATGTTTCCTACTGGGGTCCATGTACCGTTTTCTTTTTCGAATACATCTCCAGTTGTTGTATTGACGTATTTGTCGCCGTCTTTTCCGTCCGTTGGATTTGGATTTGCTGTACCGTTTAGGATATCTTTTCCGTCACGTCCATCGTGTCCATTTGCTCCATCACGTCCGTTTGCTCCAGTCGCTCCAGTGTCACCTTTCGGCCCTTTGATGTTTCCTGCTGGGGTCCATGTACCATTTTCTTTTACGAATACATCGCCAGTTGTTGTATTGACGTATTTGTCGCCATCTTTTCCATCTGTTGGATTTGGATTTGATGTACCGTTTAGGATATCTTTTCCGTCACGTCCATTTGCTCCATCGCGTCCGTTTGCTCCAGCTGCTCCAGTGTCACCTTTCGGTCCTTTGATGTTTCCTGCTGGAGTCCATGTACCGTTTTCTTTTTCGAATACATCGCCAGTTGTTGTATTGACGTATTTGTCGCCGTCTTTTCCGTCCGTTGGATTTGGATTTGCTGTACCGTTTAGGATATCTTTTCCGTCGCGTCCGTTTGCTCCAGCCGCTCCATCTTGACCATCTTTAATAACAGTAGTTCCTAGAACTGTATCTGTTCCTTCGTCAAACTGATTATTGGCATTCTTGTCACTATAGAACGTAACTGTCGTTTCTTTCCTCTCTTCATTACGATCTACTTTGACTTTTGGTGTTTCGCCGTCTTTACCATTAACTGTCGACGTTGGTGGCGTTAAGTCTACAACATCAATTGTAATGTTTTTTGTTATTGATTTACCTGCCTTTGTCGCTGTTACCGGGATATCAAATGATCCAGCTACTGTTGGTGTCCCTGAAATAGTCTTAGTAGACTCATCATAACTTACTCCACCAGGTAATTTCGTTGTATCCACATTAAGCGTAGCCCCATCTGGTACTGTGAAAGTAATTGAACGAATAGATTTTCCTAGCGCAATTATTTGACGATCATTTTTGATATCTAATGATAATGGATCCGATACTGAGTCATCTACTACCGTTACAGTGATAATCTCTTCCGCACTACCTTTACCTAATGTTTCAGAATCTAATGTTGCTTTTAAACGAACTTTATAGACACCTGGCTTGGTTGGAGTTCCACTAATTGTACGATTTGCACTGTCATAATGCAGACCAGCAGTTGATTCGAGATAAGAATCTAAGTCTGTTTCTGGTAAATCCACACTTAAATAACGAGCACCTAAATCTGAATGTTCACTGTGAGAAACCACCATATTTTTAATCGTTTCACCCACTCGAACTGTTTGATTATTTTCTGTAACTCCGATAGTTACCGGAAGTGATTGAACCTTAATTTTGATATTCCCAGCAGCAACTGGAGATGCATCTCCCATTTCAGTATAGGTTGCTTTGTATGGGATTAAGTATTCTCCCACTTTAGATGGTGTACCAGAAATAGTTCTTGTAGCTGAATCATAAGTAGCTCCTGGCGGAAGTTTACTTGCATCTACTTCTAATCTCGCTTTACTATCAGAAGGATTTAACACTACTTCGTCAATTGCGCTTAGAACTGTTTTTTCTTGTTCCTTATTCGTAACATTAACACTTAAATCTCGTGGTGTTACATTAATCGTTAATGTTGCACTCGCTGTTTTATTGCCACTAATTGTTGGACTTGTTGCTGTGAAAGTTACTGTATAAGTCCCTACTTGAGTCGGAGTTCCTGAAACAGTTTTCGTTGTAGCATCATAGTTTACACCTGGAGGTAATGAACCTGAAGCTATCGATAGCACCGCTCCATCTGCTTGTAACCGAATAGGAGGAAGTTCATCTAAAACTTTACTGTCTTTGTATTATCAGGAATAGAAAAGTTTAATGGTACACTGTTTACTGTGATATTAATAGTTACAGTTGCTGACTGAACACTACCCGAAGCAGTTCTTCTATTAACACTGCCATACACTTGGAAAGTCCCTACTTGAGTCGGAGTACCTGTGATTGTTTTTCTGTCCGTAGACCAGCTTAAACCTCTTGGTAAAGTACCACCAACTGAACTTACTGTCGCATTAGCAGGGATATTAAGAATAATCGGTGGAATTGATTCACCTGCTGTAAACGTGTAATTAGCTGTTGGAACACTAAAGTTACCTGGTGTAACTGTAAGGTCGACTAATTTTGTAATCGACTTATTATCTTTAGTAGCCGTTACCGAAATAAAATGATGCCCTTCGTATTGTCCAGTGCCTGATAAGACCTTATGTTCAGCATCATAAGAAACACCTACTGGCAATGTTCCTACTGTAACTGTAGCACCTTCTGTAGCTGTTACAGCCATATCTTTGAAGTTAGTTCCTTCTGAAACTGTTTGCTTATCATTCGTTACAGATAAAGTTAAATCAGAAACTGGTGGAGGTGTAACTGTATAGGTAAAGCTTGTCTTAATCTGACGACTTTGACCTTCATTATTGGTATAAGTAGCTGTTACAATCGCTCTTTGTGGTGCATCTGTCTGTTTTAAAGCATAACCTGTTAGACCTGTATTGTCAGCATTAGGACTTAGGTAGAGATGTCCTCCATCAGACTCAACTGATAGACTCGTAATCTTACTGCCATTTGTCATTGAAACAGGAATAGTAGGGATAGCTTGTCCTTCTTGCCAGCTTTGATCGGAAATAGAATTTAGTCCGTCCATTACTTCGAACTTATAAGTACGAGCTGGAACATTACCTCCAAAGTGTCCATCCTTTGCTGTAGATGTAATCGTATAGACACCTGCAGCTAAAGTCTTACCATTTTGTTTGATAATCTTAAACTTGGTCGGATCCTCAGTATCTGGAACAATCTCGACCCCATCTGGCTTACTGTTAACCGTTAAAGTCGCATTCGCTTTATTCAATACCAAGCTTCCTAGATTCTGTTCCTTGTCAGAGATAGGCACTGCAACTGGGATTGGGTTCGTTACACGGTAAAGCTTATCCGCATCAAACATAACATCGGCATTTGTTAAAGTATAGTTACCATTTACGTCTCTGTCCCCAGTTGGTGTCGTTTGAGAAATTTCTCTAGTCACTAAATTCAAATGATATTTTGTCACCCGTCCAAGATTATCCGTCACTTGAAAATCAAGAAAATAGGTTCCAGCTTTTGCTGGTAAAGATTTAAAATTAATACGGTATGGAGATACATCATTTACTTCATAATCCGATGCAACACTAGTGTCAAATCTAACTTTTTTATTACCCGTCAAAATATCAGATGCTGAAGAAAATTCGTTACCAGCAAAAATATTATCAGCGGTTGGAGTTTTATCTTCTATTAACTCGACTGTAACCCCCGGGCTACCTCCTGTCTGTTCAAATTTAGTAATCGTGATAGGAGCAGCATTTCCTACTATTTTATATTCATTTTTACTACCTGGTAATGACAACCACAAGTTAGACGTATACTGAGGGGTATCTGGCGTCACATCCGCTATTGTCTTAGGTGTTCTATCATGTAAGTAATAACCAAAAGGAGTACTCGTCATGTAAGCTGTGGAAGTTTCTTGATCATATGTAACGGAATCTCCCATTCGATTGTTCCTCCCCTTTTTTCTATATTTATAAGTATCATCATCATCATCATACATATATCTTAAATAATCCTCTACTATTTTATACACTGGTGGTTCTACTATCGTTAGTGTAGCTGTAATCTTAATGTTAGGATCTTTTTTAGATTGCAATCCTATAGTATAGGTGCCACTCTGAATCGTATTATCTAAAGTAAGCATTTTGGTTAAATAACGGTCATCTTTTCCTCCATCATTATAATGAAAGCCTAATGTCTTAGCATCTGGAGTTAATTCTACTTCGTCAGAAGTAATATTCGTTAATCCTATTTTATACTTCAATTCTACTGTAGCACCATCTTTTAAAAAGCGGTAGTCAGGATTCACACGGTTAGTTTCTGCCCCAAAATACCGTTCCATTGTCATATATGGGGCTTCATTAGTTACTGTTGAAGCATCCAACATAAACCGAACATCCCCTGAATGTCCATTGGCTTTCAATTCAGAGTACAAACGTTCAACAACAGCTTCCAATCGTTCTAGATTTGATTGTAATTCGGCTTTTGTTACGTTTTCTTTTGATAAGAATGCTTGAGCAGCAGCTTCTTCTTGTTTAGCTAATTGATAAGTAGCTTGCAAACCTGCTTTTGATAATTCACTTGGACGAACTTTTTTCAATAATTGTTCTGCTTCAGCTTTTAAAGCTTTGATTTCAATCATTGTATTCTCATAACGAACCTTTAATTCTTCTTTCGCTACTGTTTCTGTTATAGAGACTTTTTCTTCTTTCTCCTCACTTGCTAAGACAAGACCAGACTTTTTATCAATATATTCTACCTTATCTTTAAGAGCAACGGTACGTTCTTTAGGAGTTTCTGTTTTTCCAAAGCCTTCTACTTCATATACAAATACATTGTCTGCTCCTTCAACAATTTCTTTTGTCATTGTTGTTGGATTGCCTTCTGGAACATTATAGTTTTCTAATTGACTATTATTTGCCAGTTCTGCACCATTTTCTGTGACGCTGGCTTTTGCTTTTGCTTCAGTAGTTTCTACGGTTTTCGTCTTCGTTACTTCATGAACTACTTGATGAGATTTACGATCTACATAGCGTACTTTATAGACAATACTTACTGCACGTTTAGGGGCAGTTGCTGCCTCCTCTGGTTTTACTTCAGTTTTTGTTGTAGCAGGTGTAGTAACTTCTTCCTTTGGTTGAGATACAGTATTGTTTGTAGGGTTCACTGCATTTGTTGAAGCATTCTCCTTATTCACCTTAGGAGCATCTGTTGATGTTGATTCAGGTTTAATCGCACCTTCTGTTGGTTGTGATGAGGTAACAATTAAATGAGCCGTTTCAACTGTTGAAGCATTGGTCACATCTGAATCTGATGCATCTACTGGTTTTGGTTCTGGTTTTACATCATTCTCCTCTGCTTGAACGGCAGGCGTCAATCCTCCCAATAGTAAAGTAGTTCCCATTAAACCAATTAATACTGAACTTGCTCCATAAGCTTTATTCTTACGAATAGAATATATTTGCTGCTGTTCCACTTTTTTCATGTTTCTTATGTCCTTCCTTATTTCTGATGTTAGTTTTTATGATTCAAATCAGGAATATAAATAATCTGCTTAGAATTTTCGAACAGTTCTTCTGAATGAGTAAGCTCATCTTCTAAATGTTCTTTTATACGAACAAAGTCCTCTGTTTCTGAGTTCTCGAAAGCGCTTTTATAACGTAATAAAACTTCTTGTAACTCCTTAGATAACTCCGTCTTCTGTGCGATAACTTTGTTCTTAAGTTCATTCAATGTTTTCATGGTTCGATTAAAGCGTTCGAACTCATCCGAGATTGATTTATTTGCTGTATCAATCATCTCTGTTGCTTGTTGTTTAGCTTCATCTAACAATTGTTTTGAAAGTTTTTTTGCATCAATGATAGCTTCACTAATCAGCTCTTCTTGAGAGTGGTATTTATATAATTGTGCATTTAACTGTTCAATGGATTCAGTCTTTCCAAGTAGTTCTTGTTTAAGACGATTATTTTCTCTTTCCAGACTTAGGATTAAGCCGTCTACTTCCTTTTTGTTATATCCAAAAAGGCTTCTTTTTATATCTCCCATAGTTCCTTTCCTCTACTTTCATTTCGCTTAAGGCTCTAGGTACGAAAAACATATAGCGTTACAATACGTGATTTCTAACTGATTCACTTATTTTATGATATTTTAAGTCCCCTGCATATCAGGGTCATTTCTTTACCATTTTATCATTCACATCCTTACTTCTATAATTGTTTCATTAGCATTGACAAAAAACTAATATACTAAATACTTTGTTTTTTATGCATAATTTTACACAATAATTTTACCCCCGAAAAATTGTCAAGTGTTTTTTTATATTAAATTTTTGTTAAATTTTTCTTTACAGAGAAAAAAACTAACCCTAAGTAATGCTAACAGTAGTTAATACTCTTCAAAAATCTTTTCAAACCACATCAGCTTCGCCTTGCCGTAGATATGTTATTGACTTCGTCAGTTCTATCTACAACCTCAAAGCACTGCTTTGAGCAACCTACGGCTATTTTCCTAGTTTGCTCTTTGATTTTCATTGAGTTTAAGAATATTTTTAAAGAGTATAACAAAAAACCCACCAACCTAAGCTGATGAGTTTCAAATCTATTTTCTAAATTTCCACTGACTATAAATCCCGAAACCGATAATCCAGATAGCTGATCCGATTGCTCCTACAAAGGTAGACTCTTGTAAAAAGAGGGTTACAAAGACAAAGGCAAAGAAGAGCATGGTTAAAGGATTTAGGAAACGATAATGGGGCATGAGGTAGCCATCCGCCATAAAGTCCTGTGACTTGCGGTATTTAAGGTGAGCCACCATAATCAAGATATAGATAGCTACATAAACACCTGATGAAGAAGCTGTTATCAAGGCAAAGGCGTCCGAAACTCCTGGTAGGACATTGATAAAAGCAGCTGTCGCAATTAAAATAGTTGAGGCCAAAATTGCATTTTGAGGAACATTATAACGAGATAAGGTATCCGCTTTAATTGCTTTTAAGAGAGGATTTGGCAAATCTTGAGCAATTTGATACAAATGGCGACCTGTTGAGTAGAGGGTTGAGTTTAGAGCTGATGCTGCTGACGTCAAGACGACAAAGTTAATCAAGGCTGCTGCCCATTTGACACCTGCTAGTTCAAATACCGTAACGAATGGTGAATCTGCTGAAGCTAGTTCTCTCCATGGAATAATCGCCATAATAGCAATTAGAGAACCCCCATAGAAAAAGGCGATACGCAAAGGAATTTCCTTAACTGCTTTTGGCAAGACCTGACGTGGATTTTTTGTTTCTGAAGTCGTGACCCCGATAAACTCAATCATGAGGTAGGCAAAGAAGACCATCTGGAAAGCCATCACAAAGTTGACACCACCATTAGGGAAGAGTGAGAAATTATCCGTAATATTAGCCAAACTAGCTACTCCATGAGGTGTCTCAAAACCTGTCAGAACCATAAAGATACCAGTCACAATCATAGCAAGGATAGCTACAATCTTAATCATAGCAAACCAAAATTCAACTTCTCCAAAAAGTTTAACAGCTATTAGATTGACCAAACCTAGAACAGTTAAAAATCCAACTTGAATTAACCAACTAGGCCATGAAGGAAACCAAAACTGAACATAGTGCGAAATAGCCGTAATTTCTGCCATGCCAATAAAGACAACAGATAACCAGTAAGACCAGACTGCAAAATGTCCCCAACCCTTACCCAAATGACGAGTAATAAAGTTAATAAAGGTATGTTGCTCAGGATCTTGATAGAGCATTTCTCCGACCGCTCTCATCATAAGGAACATAAAAGCTCCTGTAATCAGGTAAATTAGAACAATCGAAGGTCCTGTCAAACTGATCGAACGACCAGCTCCCAGAAAGAGGCCTGTTCCAATAGTTCCAGCAATGGCCATAACCTGTACGTGACGATTGGTCAGACCACGCTCCATCTTATTTTGCTTCTTTTTTGAACTCATATAGTCTCCAATTCTTTTTAAACCTAAAAAGGAGTAATCAGGGCGTTTCCCTCCTTCTACTCCCTTTAATCATTAGGCTGTTTTTTCAACCTTTAAGATTTTTACATCATAGCTACCCACAGGTGTTTCGACGGTTGCTGTATCACCTGTTTTCTTACCAATCAAGGCTTGTCCGATTGGGCTTTCATTTGAAACCTTACCTGCAAAGGCATCTGCACCAGCTGAACCTACAATGATATAAACTTCTTCTTCGTCCTCACCAATTTCTTGGATAGTCACTGTTTTACCAATTGCAACTTCGTCTTGGGCAACAGAGTCGCTATTGACGATTTCAGCATAACGAATTTTTGTTTCTAAGCTAGAGATTTGACCTTCGACAAAGGCTTGTTCGTCCTTAGCTGCTTCGTACTCACTGTTTTCTGAAAGGTCACCGTATGAACGAGCAATCTTAATTCGTTCTACCACTTCTGGACGACGGACCAATTTCAATTCTTCTAATTCTTTTTCTAGTTTTTCCTTTTCCTCAAGTGTCATAGGATATGTTTTTTCTGCCATTTTTCTCAACTTTCTTTTACTTTATTTTTTAAAACAAAATTATGTGGAAAACCACATAATTTTAGTTTGAACTACTTGATTGCGTTAGTTTATTATTGATATGTTGTGCAACATTTTGGTCATGTTCTGCCTTGTTCGTAGCGAAATATACCTTACCATCTGTAACATCTGCTACAAAGAATAAGTTATCACTCTTAGTTTGATTGATACTTGATTCAATAGCATCCACACTTGGACTATCTACTGGTCCAGGCATCAGACCTTGGTTTGTATAAACATTATACGGAGAATTGATGGTTGTATCAATCTCAGTATCATCAGCAAGACTAATCTTCTGACCAAGTTTCCTTCAGCATAGAGAATAGCAATATTACTTTGTAAAGGCATACCAAGATTCAAACGATTGTAGAAGACACCTGCAATCATCTTACGATCGTCAGTTTTCGCTCCTTCTTTTTCTACCAATGAAGCAATGGTTAACAATTCATTGACTGTTAAGTTTTTAGACTTAATTGTACTATAGTGTGGAGTCAAAGTCTTATCCATGGCTGCCAACATCTCGTCAATCAAGCTTTCAATAGTTGTACTTTCCTTGATAGAGTAGGTCGCTGGGAAGAGGAAACCTTCCAAACGGTAACGAGCTCCACTTTCTTTTGTAGGTAAGCTTTCTAGTAAGTTTGAATATTTAGAAATTTCTTGACTGATAAAATTGTCATCTTGAACTTTAGCCAAGAAAGCATCCGCAGTCAAAGGCTCTTTAAAGTTACCTTGCAATTGACCTACCGCTTGGGCAATTTGATCAATCGTGTAACCTTCTGGAATCGTCAAGCTGGCTAGTACAGGTTCTTGTGCTTCAGCTGTACCACCCTTTTGTAATTCCTTGATCAAGTCATCCGTACTCATGCTCTTCTGCAAATTGTAATATCCAGCCTTCAAATCTGAGTAATTCTTGTACTTAGTATACATACCAAAGACAATACCGTGTTTCACCAAACCTGCCTTTTCAAGAGTTGAACCAATTTCTTGAACACTGGCTCCATCAGGGATTTGAACTGTTACGTATTCTTTTGAAGTAGGATCAACTGGTTCTAATGAGGCTAGCACATACTGATAACCGAAGTAACCACCTGCCGAAATCAAGGCAAGAAAAATCAGTAAAGAAATGAAGAAGGCCTTCAAATGTGATTTTTTCTTCTTGACAGGCTTAGCTGTCTCACGACGACTACGACGTGGAGTTTCACTGATGATGTCCACTGTTTCTGTAACAGGTGTCGGTGCTTCTGGACGTGCCTGGTCTTCTTTTTTCTCTGCTGTCTTATAAGAAACAGCTACCCTTGTTGGGGTTTCATTATATTCTCTTTCGACTTGGTTAGGTCTAACAGGACCTGGTCCTGGTCTTGGTCCACTCTCATCTGCTGGTGAAGCAGGAACATCTTGACTTGGATGACTAGGAACTGCTGAAGCATCCTGACTTGGATGGCTAGGAGTCACTGGAGCATCCTGACTCGGATGACTAGGAACTGCTGGAGCATTATTTATAATACTTTCTACCGCTGACAAGGAATCAGCCATCAAGTCCTCAGCAGATGGTCCACTTGTAGGAGTAAAAGCTCCTCTTTCATCTCCTGCTAGAGTCTGATCATAACTTTTTGATTTTTCTAGATCTCGTAAAATCTGCTCTTTAAAGCTTAATTTTTCATCTTCTCTTGATTTTTCACTCAAAAGTTTTTCCTCCTCGTTGACAATCCATAATATTATATCTTAAAAACGAAAGAAAAGCAACCTAGCATGCTTTTCTGACTTATTTTTTATACTCAATGAAAATCAAAGAGCAAACTAGGAAGCTAGCCGCAGGTTGCTCAAAACACTGTTTTGAGGTTGTAGATAAGACTGACGAAGTCAGTTCAAAACACTGTTTTGAGGTTGCAGATAGAGCTGACGCGGTTTAAAGAGATTTTCGAAGAGTATTAACTTCCCAGACCATATCATACCAGGTTTCCCCTGCAAAGGTTGACTGGGACAGGCCTTCATTGACAAATCCATATTTTTCATAGTAGGCAATGAGATAGTCATGACAGGTTAGGTTTATACCTTCTCTTTCGTGTTTAAGAGCCAGTTCTTTCAAGGCTGTTAGCAATGTCTGACCAAGTCCGAGACCCTGCGCCTCTTTGGCAATAGAGAGACAGGTGACAGAGATATAGCCACCCGACTCATGGCTATGGTCTTCAATCTCTTCTGTAAAAGACTGATCTTGCAGATGACGGTGGGGGCAAACTGGCCCTTCTATATAGCCCATGATTCTGCCTTCTTTTTCTGCAACCAGAAAAGAGGTCTGAATTTCTCGCAAATGCGCTTCAAAGACAGATCTAGGAATGGCTTCTTCGACCGAGAAATTCTCTAGTTCAATCTCAACGATACGATCTAAATCTTCTAATCTTGCTTTCCTGATTTTCATTGTACCTCCAGATAAAAGGGATTAAACCAAATCATACTAAAACCTTGACTAGCTGCATAAAGGGAAGGTTCTTCATCAATAAAACCGTTCATTTCAAAATAGGAAAGAAGCTCATCAGGACTCTTCAAACGAATAGCTTTGTAATCCAGCTCAACTGCCACCTCTTTCAAAGCCGCAAGAAGCAGCGTGCCCAAGCCCTGTCTCTGATGGTCAGACTCAATGACTAAAGAATGTATTTTTAGACATTGCGGATTGTCTGACTGGGGACTGCCTAGAACATAACCTAAAATTTGATTTTCATCCCTAGCTAGAAGAAAGGTATCCGCAGACTTACGGATACTTTCTTCTAAGATATGGGAAGGTTGCTGCTTTTCAGCTGGAAAAGACGAAGTTTGAAGTGCCTCTATCTCAGCCAAATCAGACTTACTTACCTGAATGATCTTAATTGGAATTTCCATGGTAGAATCCTATTGAACATTGCTTGTTAAGTTAGACAAGAGACGCTCAAATGAGTATTCATAGGTTTGGATATCTCCTGCTCCATAAAGACATAGACAGCATTGTCATGGTCAAGGAGTGGAGAAACATTTTCAACAGTGATTACTTGGTGTTTCTTGTTGATCTTATTGGCTAGGTCTTCTACCTTGACATCACCATGGTCCACTTCACGCGCAGATCCATAGATTTGTGCTAGATAAACGGCATCCGCTTGGTTCAAAGCGTGGGCAAAGTCGTCCAACAAGGCAATGGTTCTTGTAAAAGTATGCGGTTGGAAGATTGCTACGATTTCCTTACTTGGGTATTTCTGACGAGCTGCATCCAAGGTCGCAATGATTTCAGTTGGATGATGGGCAAAGTCATCGATAATCACTGTATCATTAACAATTTTCTCAGTGAAACGACGCTTAACACCTGCAAATGTTTTCAAGTGTTCACGCACCAAATTCAAATCAAATCCTGCTGTATAAAGCAATCCGATAACAGCTGTCGCATTCATGATATTGTGACGACCAAAGGTTGGGATATGGAATTGACCCAATTCTTGACCACGGAAGTGAACTGTGAAGGTTGAACCAGTTGTAGAACGAAGAAAATCACTAGCTACAAAGTCATTACCTTCTGCTTCAAAACCATAATAATAAATTGGTGCATCAGACGTAATCTTACGCAATTCTGCATCTTCACCATAGACAAAGAGACCCTTGGTAATTTGTTTAGCATAGTCGTTAAAGGCATTGAAAACATCCTCTAGACTTGTGAAGTAGTCTGGATGGTCAAAGTCAATATTGGTGATGATAGAGTATTCTGGATGGTAAGGCATAAAATGACGCTCATATTCGTCAGATTCAAAGACAAAATATTTGGCATTGGCTGAACCACGACCTGTCCCATCTCCAATCAAGAAGCTAGTATCTGTGATGTGAGACAAGACGTGCGACAACATACCCGTAGTTGAAGTTTCCATGCGCACCAGCAACTCCCATGCTGACAAAGTCACGCATAAAGCTACCTAGGAACTCGTGGTAACGTTTATAGCTGATACCATTTTGGTCCGCATAAGCAATTTCAACGTTGTTATCTGGACGAAAGGCATTTCCAGCGATAATTTCCATATCACCGTCTAGATTCTTTTCATCAAAAGGAAGAATGGTAATTCCTGCCTGCTCAAGACCACGTTGAGTAAAGTAATACTTCTCAACATCAGATCCCTGTACCTTGTGCCCCATTTGGTGCAACATCAAGGCCAAGGCACTCATCCCTGATCCTTTAATTCCGATAAAATGATATGTCTTTGGCATGATTTCTCCCCTATTCTGTAATTCTTGTCAGATTCAACTCTTGGGCAACCCGACGTTCTTGTTCTTTTTGTTGATTCTTTTTATTGTAAATTTGGCTCTTCTTCAGAAAATCATAGTTATTTTTCTTTGGAGCAGGTGCTGCTACCTCTTCATTCTTGGTAGAGATAGATTTGACTTCTTCCGCTAAGATATAATGAGACTGGGTCAGTTTTTGGCTATATTTGACAAATTCACCAGGATTTTCCTTTTGGAAAGGCGCTGTCGGTTGATTGCCCTGTCTAACTAGACTTGGCTGAGAATGGCGTCTTGTAGGAGTAATGTCCTTAGTCAGATAGCTTGCTGAGCGTTTCTTTTTCAAATCTGCACGCGCTTCTTCACGCGCTACCTCTGCATAGCTCTTTCCTTCTTTTTTAACCCCTAAAGGAGCCTTTTTAGGTTTCTCTACTGGCTTTTCAATCGGTTTGACTGGTTTTTCTTCAGTAATAGGAGCCCACTCCAGATAATTCTTATCACGGTATTCTCCCTTGATATTACTGATAAAGTCAGACTCATCATACAGGTCCATGACTGGCATTTCAGTCAGTATGATCTCATCATCTGACACCAATGGAAATCGTTCTTCTCTCATTTTCTATTTCCTTTCAACACTTCATTATAGCGTATTGTCTTGATTTTTCAAGTGCTGACTTCAGAAATTCCTAAAATTTCTCTAATTTCTGCTAGGGTCAGACTGCCACGTGATTCTGTTCCGTCCAATACTTGTGATACCAGATGTTTCTTTTGTTCTTGGAGTTCCTGAATTTTTTCTTCAATGGTTCCCTTGGTCACCAAGCGATAGACCTCAACCATTTCTTTCTGACCCATCCGATGGGCACGACTAATGGCTTGCGCTTCCACCGCAGGATTCCACCAAAGGTCAACCAAGATAACCGTATCAGCACCTGTCAGATTTAAACCGACCCCACCAGCCTTAAGAGAAATCAGAAAGGCATCTCTTTCTCCTTGATTAAAGGCCTTGGTCATATCTTGTCTCTCCTTGGCTGGGGTTGAACCCGTAATTTTAAAGGAAGTCATGCCCAAGTCTGGCAGTTCTTGTTCTATTTTTTCCAACATTCCCTTGAACTGCGAAAAAATCAAGACACGGTGTCCACCGTCTGCCACCTGTACCAGCAGGTCTCGGAGACTATCCAGTTTACCACTGGCTCCCTGATAATCCTCCATAAAGAGGGCAGGAGTGTCACAGATTTGGCGCAAGCGCATCAGACCAGACAAGATTTCCACACGACTTCGCTGAAATTCCTGATCTGACACTTGAGCCAATCTATCTCTCATATGTTGCAACTGGGCTAGGTAGATAGCCTTCTGCTGGTCTTCCAGTTCATTCTTATAAACCACTTCGATCAAGTCTGGCAATTCAGTCAGAACTTCTTCTTTCTTGCGTCGCATGACGAAAGGCTTGATAAACTGGGCCACGCGCTCAGCTGGCAATTTCATAAATTCTTTCTTACTTGGCAGGAGTCCTGGCATAACGATTTGGAAAATAGACCACAGTTCACCTAGATGGTTTTCAATAGGAGTTCCTGACAAAGCAAAAACTGACGGCACCACAAATTGTCTCAAGGTCTGGGCAATCTTGGTCTGGGCATTTTTCATGACCTGAGCCTCATCTAAGAAAAGGAAGTCAAAGGCCATCCCCTGATAAAGCTCACTGTCCTGACGGAAGGTAGCATAACTAGTCACGTAGATTTGATGGCTCTCGGCAAGAATCTCTTCACGACTAGCTTTCAAGCCATGAACAACAGTTACATCCAACTGTGGGGCAAATTTCTGAAATTCATCTGCCCAGTTGTAAATCAAACCTGACGGAGCTAAAATCAAGACCCGACTTTCTTTTGTCACTTTGCTAGTCAAAAAAGCAATGGTCTGAAGGGTTTTCCCCAATCCCATATCATCAGCCAAAATCCCACCAAAACCATAATGATGGAGCATTTGTAGCCAGCCGATTCCCTTTTCCTGATAATCTCGCAAATCAGCCTGAACCTGAGTTGCTTGTCGAGGGAAGTCTTCTGGATGCGTCAAATCGTGGGCCAGATTCTGGAATTCTTGTGAAAAAGAAACACGATCTCGCCCTTCAAAGAGATGGGCTAAACTGTAGGCCAAGGACTTTCGAGCCTGCAAGGTCCCATCTTTTAATTCAAATTGTCCTAGTTCCTGTAGATTTTGGCGAATTTTCTTGGTTTCTTCATCGAAAAAGTAGACTTGATTAGACGAACCAATGTAAAAATCTTGATTGGCAACCAAGGCCTGCATGGCTTGGTCAATTTCCTCTTGGGCAATATCTTGAAAATCAAATTGGATTTCCAAAAGACCTCCCTTGGAAGCAATCTGCACTTGAGGGCTAGCTAGGTTATAGAGTTCTTCTAACTTATCTGATAGGTCAACATGCCCGAGTTTTTCAAAAACTGGAATGATGTCATGGAAGAAATGATAGACAGACTCGGCTTTTAAGGCCTGACGCCAAGATTGAAAATCTGCTTCAAAACCAGCTGCCAAACAGACTTGGAAAATTCTTTCTTCTAAGTCCGCGTCACTCGAAAAGGGTAATTCTTCTAGCTCTTGTCGACTAGATACCTGTCTATCCCCATAATCAAACTGGATTTCTAGACGAATCCGATTATCCTCTTCCCTGTCAAAGTAAAACGATGGCGAAAACGTTTTGATTTGTAAGCGTTCTGGAGCTGAAACAGTCCCCATCTGGCCAAAAAGAGTCAGACAAGAAGCCAACTTATCTCGGTCACTGCTATCAAATTGCAGGTGTTTTTTCCCATGTTGATCCACAGGCAGCGCTTTGATTTCCTTGAGAAGACGTATCTGCTGGTCTGTTAGAAAATAAACCTGTCCTTTATGGAAAAGCACAGCTCCCTGATAAAAGACATTGACCCTCGTACTCTCACTGATTTCCATTTCAAAATAATCCGAGTATTCTGTTACTGTAAAGGCAAATAGATTGGCATCAGCATGCAAATCCTGAAAAAGTAGGGTCTGATAGCTATCCACTTGATGATCAAATTGAAAATGGGGCAAGGTAATCAGTAAATTCACACCCTGCTCAAAAAAAGTCAGAGGAAAAAAGAGGTGCCGACCTTGGTTTTGGAAAAAGAGGTCTGGAACCAGTCCTTCCTCCATTAGTCCGCGCAAGAAAGTCAGAAGTTCTTGACTAGCCTCATCAAAGGATTCCCAAGACAAGGATTCCTCATAGGTTTTCCCAATCATATAAGGCTTTCTCTTCTCGACAACTTTTAAAAAGAGTGGGATATCCCGAATGACGTAGTATTTTTGGCTATTGATTTGGCCGATTCTCAGCGTCCACAAGATATGATTGGTTCCTACTTCCACCTGCCCCACAGCCGACAATTCATAGGCGCGTTCTGATTTTGGAGACAAGATTCGTTCTAAAAATTTGCCACCCAAGGTCACCTTGGTTTCAACGGCCTCTTTTTCTTCATGACCTTCTTCCAGACTTTGCAAGATTTCCTGACCACACTCATCATTTTTCAGAAAATATTCCAGCGCCGCCAAATGCACACAGTAGCCCCTCTTTTGGAAAAAATCGCAGGCACAAAAAACCAAATCATCCTCTAAACTATAGCGAAGTTCTTCTTCTGCAACGCGAGCGTAGAGCCGATTGTTCTTTTCCTTGATGATGTCAACCTTACCAGTTTCATAAAGGGCAACGCCTTCGATACGGACTTTCCCCGGAATCAATTTAGCCATATTTTTCACCTTTACCTTATCTTTTTATTATACCATATTTTTCCCTATGAAAATAGCCTCCTAGGAAGACTTTTCTCCTAGAAGGCTGGATTTTTAACGTTTGGCAAAAGTCGTCACAATCCGCTGACAAACTTCTTGCAGCAGAGATTTAGGCATGGCTACATTAAGGCGGGCATGGAGACTTCCTTCCTCTCCAAAATCCAAACCACGGTTTAGGATAACCTTGGCTTCATTTCTCAAAAGCTCTTGCAATCTTTCATCAGTTAGATCATAAGCTGAAAAATCAAGCCAAATCAAGTAGATTCCTTGCGGCTTCATGACCTTGATTTTAGTCTCTTTTCCAAATAAATCGACCACATAATTGATATGATCTTCAAAGACTTGCTTGAGTTCCTCTAACCAATCCTTCCCATAGCGATAGGCAGCTTCTGTCGCCAAATAACCCAAACCTGAAATTTCATGCTGATTATTGGCCAACTGACGTTTCTGATAAGCCACTCTCAACTTAGGATTTTCAATGACGGCATAGGAATTTTTTGTCCCCGCAATGTTAAAGGTTTTAGTGGCACTGCTTAAGACAATCGCAAATTCTTTAAAATCAGGATTGATGGTGTTGAAGGAATGATGCTTGTGACCAAAGAGAGCCAAATCTTGGTGAATCTCATCTGAAACCAAGAAAACACCGTGTTTTTGACAAAGCTGGCCAATCTTCTCCAACACTTCCTTTTCCCACACACGTCCACCAGGATTGTGAGGATTGCAGAGGATATAGAGCTTGACATCCTCTTCTACCAAATCCTTTTCAAGTTGATCAAAGTCAATCTCAAACAGTCCATCCTTTTCCACCAAAGAATTAGTAATCAATCTGCGGTTGTTCAACTTGACACTGCGAGCAAAAGGTGGGTAGACAGGTGTGTTAATCAAAACTGCTTCGCCTTCTTTTGTAAAGGCTTGAATAGCTGTTGAAATAGCTGGTACCACACCCTCGATAAAGACAAGAGCCTCTTTGTCAAAGTGATAGCCGTGTTGTGTGGCTTCCCACTTTTGAACTTCCTTAATTAACTCTTCACTGGCATAGGTATAGCCATAAACCAGTTGGTCTGCGTAAGTCTGCACAGCTTGGCGGATTTCAGGCAAGACTACAAAGTCCATATCCGCTATCCAAGCTGGTAGGACTTCACTATCCGTTTCTGCCTCTTTCCATTTATAGGTATGGTGCCCTAAACGATTGGGCAGGCTTGTAAAATCATATTTTCCCATCTTTGTCTTATCCTTCCAAGGCTTGGCGCAAATCTGCAATCAAATCCCTAGCATCTTCAATTCCAATCGACAAGCGCAAGAGGTCATCTGTCAAACCATAAGAATGGCGCACTCCTGCTGGAATATCAGCATGAGTTTGTGTCGTTGGATAAGTAATGAGGCTTTCCACCCCACCCAAACTTTCTGCAAACGAGAAGACCTTAAGACTGTTCAAGATATGTGGAATGCGTGTTTCATCCGCTACTTTAAAGGAAATCATGCCCCCACGACCAGTGTAGAGAACTTCCTTAACTGCTGGAGAATCCTTCAAAAAGGCAACCACTTCTTGGGCATTGGCTGTTGAGCGCTCCATACGAAGAGACAAGGTCTTGAGACCACGAATCAACTGGTAGCTATCAAACGGCGACAAGACTGCCCCTGTCGTATTGAGATTGTAGAAAAGCTTTTCGTATAGTTCTACACTATTGGTCACAACCACTCCAGCCAAGACATCATTGTGGCCTGCTAGATACTTGGTTGCTGAATGAAGAACGATATCCGCTCCATCTTCAATTGGACGTTGGTAGATCGGACTGTAGAAGGTATTGTCCACCACCACTTTGGCACCCTTAGCATGAGCCAATTTTGCCAGTTTTTCAATATCAAATTCCAACATCAAAGGGTTGGTTGGTGTTTCGATATAGAGAACATCCACATCTTTTTCTAACTCAGCAATCAACTCTTCTTCTGTATTGGCATAGGTGAAATGGAAACGGCCTTCCTGCTCCACTTGGTTGAACCAGCGGAAAGAACCCCCGTAAAGGTCACGCACTGCCAAAACCTTACTTCCTACTGGAAAGATGCTAAAGGCCAGTACAATTGCTGACATCCCTGAGCTAGTCGCTAGGGCATAGTCTGCTGACTCAATAGCTGCCAAGACTTCTTCCGCCTTACTACGAGTTGGGTTTTTGGTACGTGTATAGTCAAATCCAGTAGATCGACCAAACTCTGGATGCTGATAGGTCGTTGAAAAATGAAGCGGTGTCACCAAGGCTCCTGTAGCTTCATCTGACTTAATACCCGCCTGGGCCAAAATTGTGTTAATGTGTAATTCCTTGCTCATACAATTCCTCCAAATCTATAGTAACTATTGTACCACTTATTTTCATCAACTCATTTTCTTCTTTTCAAGAGCTAGTTATAGTTTCAAACTATAGACTTATACTCTTCGAAAATCTCTTCAAACCACGTCAGCGTCGCCTTGTCGTAGATATGTTACTGACTTCGTCAGTTCTATCCACAACCTCAAAACCGTGTTTTGAGCTGACTTCGTCAGTCTTATCTACAACGTCAAAACAGTGTTTTGAGCAGCTTGCGGCTAGCTTCCTAGTTTTCTCTTTGATTTTCATTGAGTACTAGCTAGTAAAGCTAAAAAGAATCCAGAAAATATTCCAGATTCTTTTGTGAAAATCCTTGCTAGGGTTTACTTAGACCGAAAGAAATCCTGTTGGGATAAATAGTCATAATGGTCTTTGTTAAATTGATACTGACCCACACGCTGACTAACCTGACCGATATCCACGGAAAACATATAGGTTTCATTTTGATAGTTCCAGTTCAGCCTAACTGTATTCAAAACTGGCTTATAAGTAAAATCTTTAACTTGATTCCAAGGCATCCCTACGACGTGATTAGAACGATTCTCAGTCACATCACTGATGTCCATCAAATAGATCCCCTTAGGTGTGAATGCCAGAATCTTAGGCTTCACACTCGACTGAACATAGTAACTTCCTCCTATAACGAAGAAATCAATAAAAGATTTCAGCCATGTCTTTTTCTTGAAGGCCATCAGAAAATTCTTTTGCCCTTCAATATGACAAGTTGAGAGAAATGATGCAATCTGTTTTTCTGTTGCAAACTCCATAATAGCGCCCATGATGATACCTCCATAACTATTAGTAAATAGGCAGATAAGAACTCTTCACATAAAAGAAGAACTTATCATTTGTTGCGTTTTATCTTACTTTTCCAGTAGACAGCATCCCTCCTATAAAATCATCCTAGCATGTGCATACTTCAATTAACACTGGAAGAGGCTTTCTAAAGCAGCTTTTCACTCTTTTAATATATTCATTATATCATGTTTCTAATAAACATAATAAAAAAATGTAAGATTTTTTCTTCCAAATTTGCCATCATTCTATTAAAAAACGAAAAACGACAGTTTCCTTGAAACCATCGTTTTTATTGAAAAATCCTTATTTGACATGTTTTGCCAATTCTTCTTGGGCTTTTTTATTGGATTCTTCTTTTTCTTTCAGCCATTTTTCTTTAGCTTTTTCAAATTCGTCTTTTGTGACTGTTTTATCTTGTACTTTGAGGTATTTATATGATTCGATACCTTTATTACCAGCTAGTGAATATGGTGAAGAGAAAGGAACTGTTTTTCTCAATGTTGGTGTTCCACCCTTAGAAATATTTGGAATCGCTAGAGAGCTATCTACCAACCAAGCTTGGATCTCAGCATACTTTTCATAGCGTTTCGCAAGATCTTGTTCCTTATTAGCTTCTTCCAACATTTGAGTATAAATATCTAGTCCAACAGCCTTGGCCTTGTCATTAGCTTCCCCAGGCTCTAGGCCTAAGTCTCGTAGCGTTCCACCGCTCTTGACATTAAAGATATCAAGATAGGTTGAAGGATCTTGATAGTCTGCACTCCAACCACCATTGTAAAGATCATAGTCCTTCTGAGCTGCTGTTTGAGCCAAATAGCTTGTATTCTCATAATCTTCAGTAGAAAGTTGTTGAATATCAATTACAACATTTTCTGCACCTAAGGCTGCTTCAATAGATTGCTTCATAGAATTTGCCTCTTGGACATTCTTTTTAGCAGCTTGGTCAACTGTCATGTCCAGGTGGATAGGGAATTGAACTCCTTTAGCTTGGAGTTCTTTCTTAGCTTCTGCAAATTTGGCTTTAGCTTTATCAGCATTGTAATATGGATCCTGAGCATCCGCAAAGTTGATTCCTTGCCATTCTTTACCATAATTGACCATCTTAGAGGCTACTATTTCACCAAAGTCTTTTCCGTTGATACTTATGAAGTTTGGAGGAACAACCAAGTTACGCAAAATCTTAGTTGCACCCTCTTCTCCCTGAGATTGAGCCCCGTAGGCTGTACGATCATAGGCAAAGTTAATGGCTTGACGGAAGTTTTTATTGAGAACTGCTTCTTGAGTCGATTTCTTCTCAGCATCACTTGTCTTAGAAGTAAATTTATAAGATTTTCTATCCAAGTTGAAGTTTAAGAAGTAAGAAGTAGCATCTTGCAAGCTATAAATGATATTATCCTTATTCTTCTCTTTAATCCCTTCAAAACTTGAACTGTTTGGATAGAGACGAGCATAACTGTATGCCCCCTCGACAAAGTTACGAGCCAGTGCATCTTGATCACTACCATCATAATAAGCCAATTTCACATCATCTACAAAGACATTTTTGGTATCCCAGTAGTTAGGATTTTTCTTGAATTCGATAACAGATTTTGAAACAAAGGATTTCATCAAGAAAGGTCCATTGTACAAAATGCTAGATGGGTCTACCTTCCCAAAATCATCTCCTTTTGATTTCAAGAAATCTGCATTGACTGGGAAGAGAATGGTTGAGGTTGTTTTTGAGTTCCAGTAAGGTTCTGGTCGTGTCAAGGTATATTGAACTGTTTGGTCATCAAGTGCCTTGACTCCGACAGTTGAAAAGTCGCTTGTTTTACCAGTGATATAATCATCTAAACCAGCAACGGATTCTTGCACTAAGTACAAGGCTTCTGATTTTTTATCAGCCGCATATTTCAAACCAGTGACAAAATCTTGGGCAGTTACAGGAGCATATTCATCTCCATCTGCAGTATACCATTTAGCATCTTTACGCAGTTTGTAGGTATAGGTCAAACCGTCTTGAGAAACACTCCAATCCTCTGCCAAGGACGGGACATAGTTCCCATATTGGTCATTTTCCATGAGACCATCTACCAGATTGGTCACAATATCATTAGTTGTTGCACGGTTTTCTGCTAGATAGTTCAAACTTGATGGATCACTAGTATAAACATAGTTATATGTTTTTGACCCTGTGCTAGAATTCCCACATGCGCTCAATAAAATACCTGCACTTAACACGACACCTGCAAGTGCTGCATACTTGGCCTTAGACTTTTTCATATCCAGAACCTCCTGATTTAAATATTTGTCTTATTATACAACTCGTGTTTTATTTAGTCAATAGATTTTTTTAAAAAATTAATCATTCCATCTACAAACTATAGAAATTATTCTACAAAATAATAAAAAAGAGAATAATTCAAGCATTTCATGATAGAAATGTTCAAATTATCCCTTTTATTTATAAAAAATTATTGAGAAATTCTTAATTTTGCTCTTAGGCGATTAGCTTGGGCTTGTCCAATCACCTTGTCCAATAGACGGGTACGAAGACTCATGACTCCATAAACACCTCCACCCATGGCACCGACAAGGGCTACATAAAGGAAGCTCCACAAACGTCCACTTGGTTGGAAGACAAATCCCAGTATCCACTGTATGACACCTACACTGATGAACATAACAAGTGTTAACAAACTGATTAAAATGGTTCGCTTCAAAATCACCTTACGCTTAACACCAGTTACTTGATAAATGTCCCGATACATCAAGACATTAGGAATAATGAGCCCAATTGTAGTGGAAATCAAAGGTCCGTAACTGTGGAAGAGAGCGATGGTTGGAAGTTGCAAGAGCAGCTTGGCAATGGAACCATAGATAAAATAGAGAACTGCCTTGCGGTTGCGGAACATGGCCTGAAGCATTGGAGACAAGACCATGTACAATCCTAAAATAGTAGACTGTAAAACTGCGAAGACAAACAAGCCCATAGCCAAACTATCTGGCTTGCCATAGAAGACTGTATAAAGAGGTTCTCCTACCATAACCACTCCAACCGTTGCTGGCAACAGGAATAAGAAAAGCATGGTAATGCTGTCTTGAACTAAGCGAGAAGCTGCCTTCAAGTCCCCCTTGACATAGTTTTCAGTCAAGAGTGGCAAGCCTACACTACCAATCGAGACCCCAACAGAAATCAAAATCATCGTGATTTTATTAGGATTGGCTGAGAAATAAGAAAACATGACAACCAAGTCTTCATTACTATAATTGGTAAACCAACTCATACTATTGATAAAGGTCATCTGGTCCAGAATCTGGAAAAGCTGGATGGCAGACCCTGTCAGGATAAAAGGAATAGCTTCCTTAATGGTATCTACCAAAAGACGCTTGCTGTTAATCTTATCTCCTGTTTCAAGGACTCTTTTAAGTAATCCTTCTTTGGCAAGGAAATAGAGCAAAACTACAAAACTGGCTACCATGCCGACAAAGGCAGCAAAGGTAGATTGGGTAACCGCTGCCAGATAATCTCCTGAGCCCATTTTCATAATCATAAAGGTAGCTAGGAGCATCCAGATAACACGAATGACCTGCTCAGCGATTTGGCTCATGGCATAAGGTTTGAGATTATTCATCCCTTGGAAGAAGCCTCGGATAACGCTCATAGAAGGGAAAATCAAGACCGCCCAAGCCAAGCTCTGCATGATTGGGATCAAGTCTTTGCCCACGCCAGATAAGTCCGCTAACCAAGGAGAAAAGACATACAAGATTAGGGCAAAGACTAGGCCTAGTCCTGTCATAAATCCTAAAAAGCTCCGAATCAGGGCAAAGCTATGCTCCTCTTCTCGCATGGTATTGTACTTGGCCACTTGCTTGGCCACTGCAACTGGAATTCCCGCTGTTGAAACAAGCAGGAACCAGGCATAAATATTGTAACCCATGGTAAATAGACCATTGGCTGTAGCCGCATAAGTTCCCATCCAGATATACCAAGGGATAATATAAATAGCCCCAAGCAGACGACTGATAAAGTTACTAGCCGTTAGCCAAGCAGTCCCCCGTAACATCTGGGCCTGCTGGTGATTGTTTTCGTGCGACATAGATTCCTCATTCAATTTTGATAACTAGGAAAAACTCCTCATCTTCCATTATAAACTTTTCCTTGTTACTTGTAAATTTACGACTTTCGGTTTACAATAGAAAGTATGATAAAGATTGAAACCGTATTAGATATTTTAAAGAAAGATAGTCTCTTCCATGAGATTATCGACCAAGGAAACTATCACTACAACTACAACCATGTCGTGTTTGACACCATCTGCTATGACAGTCGCAAGGCTAAAGAAAAGAGCCTCTTTTTCGTCAAGGGTGCTGCCTTTAAGAAGGAATTTCTGCTTTCAGCTATCTCTCAAGGTCTCGATTGGTATGTGGCTGAAAAAGATTATGAGGTTGGTATTCCTGCTATTATCGTCAGCGATATCAAGAAAGCCATGAGTTTGGTAGCTATGGAATTTTATGGAAATCCACAGGAAAAACTCAAACTCCTTGCCTTTACTGGTACTAAGGGTAAAACAACAGCAGCCTATTTCGCTTATAACATCTTATCTCAAGGGCATCGACCTGCTATGCTCTCGACTATGAATACAACTTTAGATGGCAAGACTTTCTTTAAGTCTGCATTGACAACTCCTGAGAGTATTGACCTCTTTGATATGATGCATCAAGCTGTGAAAAATGACCGTACCCACCTCATCATGGAAGTCTCCAGTCAAGCCTATCTGGTCAAACGTGTCTATGGCCTAACCTTTGATGTGGGAGTTTTCCTCAATATCAGCCCCGACCATATCGGTCCGATTGAACACTCTAGCTTTGAAGACTACTTCTACCACAAGCGTCTCTTGATGGAAAATAGCCGAGCAGTTGTCATTAACAGCGACATGGACCACTTCTCTGTACTAAAAGAACAGGTGGAAGATCAAGACCATGATTTCTACGGTAGCCAGTCTGATAACCAAATCGAGAATTCCAAAGCCTTTAGCTTTTCAGCTACGGGGAAACTCGCTGGTGATTATGATATCCAACTGATTGGTAACTTCAACCAAGAAAATGCAGTCGCTGCTGGACTTGCTTGTCTCCGTCTCGGAGCTAGTCTTGAGGACATCAAAAAAGGAATCGCTGCAACTCGCGTTCCTGGCCGTATGGAAGTCCTCACTCAGAAAAATGGCGCCAAGGTTTTCATCGACTATGCCCACAATGGGGATAGTCTCAAAAAACTCGTCAATGTGGTTGAAACTCATCAAACTGGAAAAATTGCTCTGGTTCTCGGTTCGACAGGAAATAAGGGAGAAAGTCGTCGCAAAGACTTTGGCCTCCTCCTCAATCAACATCCTGAGATTCAAGTCTTTCTGACTGCTGATGACCCTAACTATGAAGACCCAATGGCCATTGCAGATGAAATTAGTAGCTACATCAATCATCCTGTTGAAAAGATTGCGGATCGCCAAGAAGCCATCAAGGCAGCTATGGCTATCACAAATCACGAATTAGATGCAGTTATTATCGCCGGTAAGGGAGCCGATTGCTACCAAATCGTCCAAGGAAAGAAAGAAGCCTATCCTGGAGATGCAGCTGTCGCAGAAAATTATTTATAAGATAGTAAAAAATCAAGGGAAATGAATCCCTTGATTTTTTTATCTTTATTTAAAAGCGTTTTTCAAACCTTCAACGGCACCTTCTACAGCACCCTTAGCATCTTCAACTACTTCTTTTGCCTTAGCAACTGTCTTTTCTACAGCGCCTTCTGCTTCAGTCTTGCTATCCCCAGTAACTTTACCAAATCCTTCTTTGATAGCGCCTGTTGCTTGTTCCAATTTGTTTTCAAGTGACATATGATTGTCTCCTTTAGTTTTATTCCGATATGTGTTACCGGTTACATATAGTTTATACCGAATACTAAGGAAAGTCAAACAATGTGCTCAGAAACAAGAAATCATGCCAAGTAGAAAGTTAATCGATCCTTATCCAAATCGACAGCCAACTCATACTTTCCATCTTCATTTTGGACAATATAACCTAAGACAACTAAACTGTCCACAAAGATATCACGTCGTTTCTGCATCAGTTGATCTTTTTTGAGAAATTTTAGCAAAAAAGTCGTCATATATTTGAGAGCATACTCAGGATTGACATCTCCCAAAATGTCATAGAGTTCCTGCTGTTTTTCTGTCAAAGGATACTGATGTTTAACCTTGTAGAAATAATTGGAAAGGGTCATTTTAGTCCGCGCAAAGTCCGTCTTTTCAACTAAAATAGCAGCATTGGTTTGATTTCGTAATTCCGTCTCAAACCCCTGCTCTAACAAAGCTTGATAGACCGGACTAGCTTCGCTGACAAAAATCTCTTGATCCAGTTCGAGACTATCGAGTGTTTCAAGCATAGGAAGATTGAGGTAATAACGCTTATTTTCCCGACGAATCAAACCAGCCTTTATATACTCTTCCATGAGTTTATCAACTGCCACATCTGAAAATTGAGCCTTAATTTCTCTCAAAATAACATCCTCATTCTGGTCCAGATAGCGGATTAATTCTCCAAAAAATGGCTGTCTCGTCAAACGAGATGGATTAAAAATCTGAATCATGAAGATTCCTTTCTTTACATTCTAACAGAGGCGATGCTGCCAACTGACTAGGATTTGTCCCAGCTTGGTTCAGAGGAACAGGCAGACCTAGTTCTCTATAATACTCTCTCCAAAAATCACTAATCTCCTGCTCCCCATCTCCAAATTTCATAGGTATGGTTTCAAAAATCGGTAGGATTTCTGCCATATACTGGGAACAGTAAAAACCAGCTCCATCTGGATAGAAAGAAGCATTGTAGGGTGCTCCTAGATGTTTGCAAGCTCTTTCCTTCACCGACTGGATATCTATTTCTGGGTAGATATAAAGATCGTACAAGTGATTGGACTCAAAGAAGTCTGCTGGTTCTTGACAGACTACACCAGCCTTTCCACTAGCATGATAAATCATCCCATCCAAATAAATGGCAACATGGTTATAGTTGCCTGTGGAAGTCTGGATAGCCTGTCCCATATCCGACTCATCTCTCACAAAAATCAAATCGCCATTTTCTAACATACTTCACTCCTAGAAAAAAAGGAGCCGAAACTCCTTTCGATATAAGGCAAACTAGCCTTTCCTAATTTGAATTAACACTCAAAATCTTAGGCATTAAAACTTTCAGTCAATTGAGGTACCACTTGTTTCTTACGTGAAACAGCACCAGCAAGGAAAGCATGGTTATTTTCAAGTTTGAAGTTGAAAGCCGTTTCAACCTTGTCCATGTTAGCACCAAGTGCTAGGATTTCTGAGTTTGAGTTGACGATGTCTGTAATCATCAAGACAAAGTCAGAGTAGCCGTTTGCTGCGTTAGCAGCTTGCATTGCAGCTTCAATTTCTGCTTGGCGTTCTAAAACTTCAGCGATATCAACTGTGTTTACTTGAGCAACACGGACATTATTTCCGTTCAATTCAAAAGTCTTAGCATCGATGTCAATCAATTCTTCAGCAGATTTGCTAGCCAAGTTGGTACCAGCTTTCAACATTGCTAGACCATATTCTTCCAAGTTTACACCAGCCAATTCAGCCAATTCAGGAGCAATGACTGTATCTGTTGGGTGTGTTGTTGGTGATTTCAAAAGAAGGGTATCTGAAATCAAACCTGAAAGCATCAAACCAGCAATCTCTTTAGGAACAGCTACACCATGTTCTTTGAACATACGGTAAACGATTGAAGACGCTGAACCAACTGGCTCCAAACGCATGTAAAGTGGGCTTGCAGTTTCAAAGTTAGCCACACGGTGGTGGTCTATAACACCGTAAACTTCTACTTCAGCGATATCTGATACAGATTGTTGGAATTCATTGTGGTCAGTCAGGATAACTTGCTCTGCACCTTCTGCTTTGGCAGAAGTGATAACACGCGGTGCTTCTACACCAAAATAGTTCAAGACAAAGGCTGTTTCTTCATTTGGAGTTCCAAGGGCAACAGCTTCCGTATCCAAACCGTAAGCTTCCTTTGCAAGGTAGGCAAAGGCTACAGATGACCCGATGGCATCTGAGTCTGGATTTTGGTGACCAAATACTAGAATCTTAGACATGATAATACCTCATTTTATTTATTCTCTTTATTGTAGCATTTTTTTTGTTTTTTGACAAAAGTAAGAGGAGTCAAAGGGCTCCTCACTACTCTTCAAAATAACTGATACTCTTCGAAAATCTCTTCAAACCACGTCAGCTCTATCCGCAACCTCAAAGCAGTGCTTTGAGCAACCTACGGCTAGCTTCCTAGTTTTCTCTTTGATTTTCATTGAGTATGAGTAAATTTCTATCTTGATTTTCAGATAAAAATCTTTCCTTCTGCGGTCGCTTCTTACGCTTGAGCAGGGCTTCTGCCGACATGGCTTCTTCCTTACTGGCAAAACCTTGAGCATAGATGAGTTTGACTGGCAAGCGAGCTCGTGTATATTTGGCTCCCTTCCCACTATTGTGGACAGCGAGGCGTCTTCTCACATCAGTCGTATACCCTGTATAATAAGAACCATCACGACACTCCAGCACATACATATAAGCCTTATGATCCATAATAAATCTCTTCAAGTTCGGGCGTATAGGAACCATCATCATTGTGGACAATCAAAGGAGGTAAGACCTTAAAGCCACTTGTAGAGCCATCCTTGATAGCCTCAATCAAGAGCATATTAGCTTCCTTTCCCGTTTTGGATAAACAAACTGCAGGCGCTTGGGAGCTAGATTATGGCGTTGCAACATATCCAAGATATCCAAGAGTCGATCAGGTCTATGAACCATGGCCAAACGCCCATTGGATTTGAGAATACTTTGGGCACTACGGCAGATTTCCTCCAGATTGGTCGTAATTTCATGTCGCGCCAAGAGATAATGTTCACTCTCATTCAGATTGGAATGCGGATCCACCTTGAAATAAGGCGGATTACACAAAATCATATCCACCTTACTCCCCTGAATGTAAGCAGGCATATTTTTCAAATCGTCGCAGATGACCTGCATTTGCTCCTCTAATCCATTCAAACGGACAGAGCGTTCAGCCATATCCGCCAAACGCTCCTGAATCTCAACAGCCAAAATCTGTGCCTGAGTACGGGTGCTGGCAAAAAGCCCCACTGCTCCATTCCCAGCGCAGAAATCCACAATCAAGCCCTTCTTAGGAAAACGTGGAAAGCGTGACAAGAGAACACTATCCACCGAATAGCTAAAAACCTCTCTATTTTGAATGATTTTAATATCTGTCGAAAAGAGCTGATTAATGCGCTCTCCTGATTTTAATAATTGTTCTTCTTCCATGGTCCTATTATAGCAAATTTATATTAACATTACAAAAGATAGAGATTTCTAACTAGTGCTTCTGATTCTTCAAATGTTGAAGGGCTTCCTTGGTCCAAATTGGCATCATTCGTTTGAGAGGCGCAAAGCCATAGTTAAAGCGGTCGCTTGAAAAACGTCTCCGTCTCGGAAACTGGTGCTTTTCTTCCTCCAAAGTACGGATAGAAAGACTGGCTTTCCCTGTAAATTCATCTAAATCCACTACCTGAACCAGAACCTCTTCATCGACTTTCAAGGCTTCATGAATATTTTCAATAAATCCTGTCCGAATCTCTGAAATGTGAATCAGCCCCGTATCACCCGTCTCTAGCTCAACAAAGGCACCGTAGGGCTGAATCCCTGTAATACGGCCCTTTAGTTTATCACCGATTTTCATCTTAGTCCTCGATTTCAATTGTTTCAATCACAACATCTTCAACTGGCTTGTCCATAGCTCCTGTCTCAACAGCAGCAATGGCGTCCAAAACAGCGTAAGAAGCTTCATCAGCTAGCTGACCAAAAACAGTATGACGGCGGTCTAGGTGTGGTGTCCCACCTTGGTTTGCATAGATTTCCGCAATCGGTTCTGGCCAACCACCACGAGCAATTTCTTTCTTAGAATATGGCAGGTGTTGATTTTGCACGATAAAGAACTGGCTGCCGTTGGTATTTGGACCAGCATTGGCCATAGAAAGGGCACCACGGATATTGTAAAGTTCTTCTGAGAATTCATCTTCAAATGATTCGCCGTAGATTGACTCGCCACCCATACCAGTTCCAGTTGGGTCTCCACCTTGGATCATAAAGTCCTTGATAATACGGTGGAAAATGACTCCATCATAGTAGGCATCTTTTGAAAGCGCAACAAAGTTAGCTACTGTTTTAGGAGCATGTTCAGGGAAGAGCTTGATTCGCAAGTCTCCGTGATTGGTCTTAATAGTCGCAAGAGGACCTTCTACTGTTTCAATGTCTACTTGTGGAAAATGCAATTCTTTTTCTACCATACCAAATCCTTCTAAGGCATCAAAAATGCCATCTTCTTCTAGTGTTTTCGTTATATAATCTGCTTTTTCTTTGATTTTATCATGAGAAATTCCCATTGCAACGCTGATTCCAGCGTAATCAAAGAGTTCCAAGTCGTTGAGTCCATCTCCAAAGACCATGACGTTCTCTGGTTTCAAGCCTAGGTGTTCCACAACCTTTTCCACACCCGTCGCCTTAGAGCCTGAAATCGGCACAATATCAGACGAATGCTCATGCCAACGAACCATGCGAAGCTTATCTGAAAGACTGTCAGGCAAGCGTAATTCATCTCCTTTGTCTTCAAAAGTCCACATCTGATAGATATCTTCTTTTTCATGGAAATTTGGATCCAAATCCAAGTCAGGGTAAATCGGATTGATAGCCTCACTAATCATATCGGTGCGAGTCGACAACTTGGCATCATGACTCCCAACCAAGCCATACTCAATTCCTTCTTGCTTGGCCCAAGAAATATACTCCTCAACATCCGACTTCTCAATCTGATGTTGATAAATAACCTGACCTTTTTTATCTTCGATATAGGCCCCATTTAAGGTCACAAAAAAGTCAGGCTTGAGTTCACGAATCTCTGGTACGACACCAAAAATCCCCCGTCCAGAAGCAATACCTGTCAAGATTCCTTTCTCACGTAATTGCTTAAAAACAGTTGGGATTGAAGGCGGCATAAAACCAGTCTTGGAATTTCGCAATGTATCATCAATATCAAAAAAGACAATCTTAATCTTTTTTGCCTTGTATCTTAATTTCGCATCCATCTCACTACCTCTTTCAATCTAACTCTTTCCATTATACCATAAAGTAGAGAAATCCCACATCCCCAATAAAATCCTTGTCTCTTATCCGAATTCCTTTACAAGATACAGAACCAAATCATCATTATTTTGGCAAGTTGCATTCATTTCCAAGGGTTGATTTCGATACCAGACACCTGTCCCATCTGGAATGTAGCCCCGTCTGATATACAATCTCTGGGCAGGGCCATAGCCTAAGTGCAAGCCTACACCAAGAGTGACCTTGCTCGAAACAAACTTGACTCGTTTTTCTGCTTCTTCTAGCAGTTGATTCCCAATCCCTTGATTTCGAAAAGGTTCAAACACATTAAAATCTGATAATTCTGGATAGACTTCTGCAAAAGGACCATGTTTAGCAGAGGGCAAAATGGTAACGTAGCCCGCAACAGCACCATCAATTTCTGCAACTAAGACTTCTCTCTCCCCGCTTTCCTGTTCCAGAAAATATCTAGCCAAAATTTCCTCTCTACCAGGCCAATCCTGATTGATAAAACCTTGGGACAGGTGTTTGATATCCGATTCAATCATTTTTCTAATAATAGCGTTTCCCTTCATAAGTTGCTCCTTTAAAAATTCCTACTATCATTATAGCACGTTTATAGAGAAAGAAAAAAACCAGCCGGGTCTTGACTCGTTGAACTCATGAAAAAGAGGTCCACCCGGATCTCAACTCACTCTCTCATTTCAAGGCTCGTGAAAAAAAGACCCAAGCGGGTCTGAAAAAGAGGTCCACTGGACCCAAACTCGCTCTCTCATTTCAAAGCTCGTGAAAAAAAGACCCGTCGGGGTCTTTTCTTTAATCTTCGTTTACGAAAGGCATCAAAGCCATTACGCGAGCGCGTTTGATAGCTGTTGTTACTTTACGTTGGTTTTTAGCTGAAGTTCCTGTTACACGACGAGGAAGGATTTTCCCACGTTCTGAAACGAAACGGCTAAGAAGCTCAGTATCTTTGTAATCAACATATTCAATTTTGTTTGCTGCGATGTAATCAACTTTTTTACGGCGTTTGAATCCGCCACGACGTTGTTGAGCCATGTTTTTTCTCCTTTATAATTTTAGTTGTCCATTAGAATGGTAAATCATCATCTGAAATATCCAATGGATTTGTTGCTCCAAATGGATTTTCATCACGTGAAAGTCTGGTACTGAATTTGTAGGCGCTGAATAGTTTGCAGTTGGTGCAGAGTAAGCTCCACCTGTATGACCCTCACGCACACTACGGCTTTCCAACATTTGGAAATTCTCAGCCACGACCTCTGTCACGTAGACACGTTGTCCTTGCTGGTTATCGTAACTACGAGTCTGGATACGACCTGTCACCCCGATAAGTGAGCCTTTTTTAGCCCAGTTAGCAAGATTTTCAGCCTGTTGGCGCCACATAACGACATTGATAAAATCAGCCTCACGTTCGCCATTTTGACTCTTAAATGTACGGTTTACTGCAAGAGTAAAAGTCGCAACTGCTACATTTGATGGGGTATAACGCAACTCAGCGTCACGTGTCATACGCCCTACAAGTACAACATTGTTAATCATAGTTTACCTTCTTACGCGTCAGTTTTGACGATCATGTGACGAAGAATGTCAGCGTTGATTTTTGAAAGACGGTCAAACTCTTTAAGAGCAGCGTCGTCGTTTGCTTCAACGTTAACGATGTGGTAAAGTCCTTCACGGAAATCTTTGATTTCGTATGCAAGACGACGTTTTTCCCAAGTTTTTGATTCAACAACAGTTGCACCGTTGTCAGTCAAAATAGAGTCAAAACGTGCTACCAAAGCGTTTTTAGCTTCTTCTTCAATGTTTGGACGAATGATATAAAGAATTTCATATTTAGCCATTGATATGTTCCTCCTTTTGGTCTAATGACCCCAAGACTTAGCAAGGGGTAAGTGAGGTTCGCTCACAATAAACTATTATACTAGAAAAAAATTTTTTACGCAAGTAAAAACACCTAAATAAAAAAAGAAGATGACGAATCATCTTCTCAAAAACTATGAGTTTTTAGTCTTCTTTTTTCTTGCGAGCAAGAAGTCCAAATCCACCTAGGGCTCCAAGAAGTCCAAGCGCTGTGAGGCTAGCGTTAGCTTCTGTACCTGTGTTAGGCAATTCTTTTTGACCATCAACATACTTAGGTGTTGCTGGTTGAGTAGCTGAATCAGTTGGTACTGATGGTTCAGCTGGTGTTGGAACAGCAGGTGGGGTTGGAGTTGTTGGTTGTTCAGGAGTCTCTGGTGTTGATGGAACTGGTGCTGGTTCCGGCTTAGGCTCTGGTTTAGGCTCTGGCTTAGGCTCTGGTTTAGGCTCTGGTTTAGGCTCTGGTTTAGGCTCTGGTTTAGGCTCTGGTTTTGTATCTGCTTCATAGTATACATCAATTGTTTTATCATCTGTTGTTGATGTTACTTCTGTCGCTTCTACTCTTGTTACACTTGGAACTTTGTAGTTTGCTATTGATTCTGGTATTATTTCTGACCAACTGCCTTTGCTCCATTCTCCGTATGTAACTTCTCCAGTGACTTTATTTGTTGTTTTTGTTCTTGATAACGTCACGCTTTGTACCGCTGGATCTTTCAAGACTTTATTTGTACCTTTTTCTAGGTAGTTGATTGTACGTGTGATTACTTTTGTTTCCACTTCATCTTCTTTTGCTTGTGGATACTTCACGACTACTTCGGCATTTTCCATTGTTGGTGTTACTGCCACTGACGCTACACTTGTTTTATCTGGTGTTCCATAGTTTTCTACTGTTGGTGAGGTTTGTTCTGCCCAACTTCCTTGTGACCATGTTCCTTCTTCAAGTGCATTCGTTACTTTGTTTCGTTTGTTTGTTCTTGTGAGTGTCACCGTTTGTACTACTTTTGGTGATACTTCTGTTGTTTCGTCGCTTGCATCTACATACTTAATTGTACGTGTGATTACTTTTGTTTCCACTTCGTCTTCTTTTGATTGTGGATACTTCACGACTACTTCGGCATTTTCCATTGTTGGTGTTACTGCCACTGACGCTACACTTGCTTTATCTGGTGTTCCATAGTTTTCTACTGTTGGTGAGGTTTGTTCTGCCCAACTTCCTTGTGACCATGTTCCTTCTTCAAGTGCATTCGTTACTTTGTTTCGTTTGTTTGTTCTTGTTAGCGTAACAGTTTGAACTACTTTTGGTGATACTTCTGTTGTTTCGTCGCTTGCATCTACATACTTAATTGTACGTGTGATTACTTTTGTTTCCACTGCGTCTTCTTTTGATTGTGGATACTTCACGACTACTTCGGCATTTTCCATTGTTGGTGTTACTGCCACTGACGCTACACTTGCTTTATCTGGTGTTCCATAGTTTTCTACTGTTGGTGAGGTTTGTTCTGCCCAACTTCCTTGTGACCATGTTCCTTCTTCAAGTGCATTCGTTACTTTGTTTCGTTTGTTTGTTCTTGTGAGTGTCACCGTTTGTACTACTTTTGGTGATACTTCTGTTGTTTCGTCGCTTGCATCTACATACTTAATTGTACGTGTGATTACTTTTGTTTCCACTTCGTCTTCTTTTGATTGTGGATACTTCACGACTACTTCGGCATTTTCCATTGTTGGTGTTACTGCCACTGACGCTACACTTGCTTTATCTGGTGTTCCATAGTTTTCTACTGTTGGTGAGGTTTGTTCTGCCCAACTTCCTTGTGACCATGTTCCTTCTTCAAGTGCATTCGTTACTTTGTTTCGTTTGTTTGTTCTTGTGAGTGTCACCGTTTGTACTACTTTTGGTGATACTTCTGTTGTTTCGTCGCTTGCATCTACATACTTAATTGTACGTGTGATTACTTTTGTTTCCACTTCGTCTTCTTTTGATTGTGGATACTTCACGACTACTTCGGCATTTTCCATTGTTGGTGTTACTGCCACTGACGCTACACTTGCTTTATCTGGTGTTCCATAGTTTTCTACTGTTGGTGGGGTTTGTTCTGCCCAACTTCCTTGTGACCATGTTCCTTCTTCAAGTGCATTCGTTACTTTGTTTCGTTTATTTGTTCTTGTGAGTGTCACCGTTTGTACTACTTTTGGTGATACTTCTGTTGTTTCGTTGCTTGCATCTACATACTTAATTGTACGCGTGATTGTTTTTGTTTCTGGAACATTTTCATACAAAGTATCATAAACATAAGTTACAGTGATTTCTTCACTGTTAATAACACCTTCAACCGGAGCCGAAGTTTCTTTGACTCTCATATATCTATACGCTATTTCATTATATGTAAATTCATCAGGACGATATTCTTCTGTATCTACATTATAATCTTTTGTATAAGCTCTTTTTTCAATAGCTGTTATTGTTGGTTTAATCGTATTTCCTTGCATATCTTCATATGCAATTTTGACAGCTCCATTTTTTATATTTTCTATTTTAATAGTAACAGAAGCTACATTCGCCTCATTAAATATTTCCTCTGCATTTGTTTTTGCTGCTGCTGAAATATAAGCTACCTGTTTATCTTTTGCATCTTTAGAAATTCTTGCTGGTACTAAAAATTCATTTGATAATCCCGGATTTAATGTAGTTCCTTGATTAGAAACAAACTTAACGGCTGTAACCTTGCTCCAATCTGTCACTTGATCAGCTGTTAAAGTTGTTGCTGTAGCAACTTCATTTGCATTTCCGTTAATTGGAGAAGTTAAGTAGTATGCTGTCCATCCTGCAGGAGCTATTGCTTCTCCTGTAGCTTCCACATCAAATGCAGAATTACGATTTATACTTGTATCAACAATATTCTTGTCCCCTTGTTTAGGTAATGTCACAAGCACTTCATTATTCGATAATTTTGAATTATCTGTATTTGATAATGTAAAACGATATGTTACATCTGTTTTTGGAGCTAAATTCTGTAACGAAGTTGTGTACCCTTCTCGTTGATCATTTTTATCTGTTACATCTACGTGTAATCGTGTCGCTGATGTATTACTTACAGGAATTTCATAAGTGAAAGTTGATGTATTGATAATTGTCTTATCTCCATCAAATTCATTATTAGGATTTAATCCATGTAGGAATCTATTTTCATCCCAAACTAATGTATATTTCAAACGATAACTACCTGTTTGAACCCACTGTGCTACATTAAACTCTAAATCTGGAGTTACATTCTCACGAGTATTTGAATCCTTCGGATCAATAATCAATACACGTTTACCAGTATTTTGATAATTATCATCTTTAGTTACAAGCGGGCTATTTCCGGCGTAACTAAAACCATCTGGTAACTCTACAATAATTTTAGGATTTTGTGTACCTAAATAATCTAATTTTTTATCTGTAGTAGCACCATGTGAAGTATATGTACTATATACACGATTTCCTAAACCTGAAGGAGAGTAATCATAAGCTTCTATTCCAGAACTTAATGATTGTGTTTTATTCCCTGCTAGAACCGTTTCTATCTTCCCAGTTCTCGGTGTCAATTTTAAAGCTGTTCTAGCATCTGCTAAAATTGTTTTAGAAATACTTGTATTAACCACATCTGTATCTTGAGTTGAAACTTTTGCAGTAACGATACTCTTAGCTTCTTTTCCTTCCGCTACCATTTGTTTAGCTTTTTCTAAGCCTTTTAAGTTTTGATGTAAATAAATACCAGCTTGACTAAGCGTATCATTTGTAAATGTCATTTCACCTTTTGGCTTTAATAAAACTCGGGTTGTACCTTCTGGTAAATCTATTGATGTACCTCCATTCTTTTTAAAGGCAATTTCCCCTAACTTCGTTTCAGTTGTACCATTTACAGTATATACTTCAAATGTATTGCTTGTTCCTAGATTATCTGGCGCATACCAAGCTGCATATGCTCCATTCTTATTCCAAGTCCCATAAAATTCAATTGATCTCTTTTGATCAAAATCACTATCAATCGTTAATTCAACTTCCTTAACTTTTGTCGGAGTGTCAACACTTCTCCAGAAAACAATAATTCTTTTATCATCGGTTTCAGCATTGATTCCAGGAATTGCAATATTCACTCTATTTTCATGATTCTGTTCATTAGTAAAGTTATTAATTACTAATGGGGGTTGTGCTCCTGCTGTATTTGGTGTTGCTCCATCTCCGTTATCTTTATATGGATTCACAGCCTTCACAACTAACGAAGTAGACCCTTGACTTGTATTTGTTTCCCCTGATTTATCTGTATAAATTACATTGTCTGTAAATGTAAATTCTTTTCCTTTTAAAAACTCTTCTAATGTACCTGCCTGACGCATATTGATACGAAGTGTATCATCACTAGTATTATTTCCTTGATTAAATACAGCTTTTGCATCTGGTATTGTTCTTGTATAACGAGCAATATTTCCTTCTTGTGTCCATCCAGCGTTAATTGATGTTTCAGACACTACAGCTCCTGTCGGTAAAGTAATAGCATGTTGGATTTTATTGACAGCAGCAACTTCTTTATTTAATGTCGTTAATTTTAAAACTAATTCTTTATTCTTAGTTTCATCAATAGTGTCTCCTGGTGCATTTGTATTAAATAAAGCTAAATCTCTAGCACCACTTTCACTGTCCACATGAATACTAGCATAGCCACTCTTATTTGTATTTGCTACCACTGACTTAGTAGTCTTTTCAGGTGAAATTGGATTCCCATTTTTATCCATCACTTGAGAAGTGATAGAAGTTTGAGAATTACGACCAGTTCTATATTTATCAAATTTATAACTAATATTGAAATTACCATAAGAACCACTTGGAACTTCTCCAGTATAAATCTTATACTGTGTATCCGTTACTTTTTCCACTCTTAAAGCTGTACCAAATTGTACATCAGTAATCGGTTCATTCTCAGGTAAATTCACTAAAATATAAGAACCTTCTTCTAATTTTGAAGGTGCAGACACATCTAATCTAAATGTTGAGATGATCTGTTCTCCTACATTATATTCTGTTTGATTTCCTACTAAATGGCCTTGTAAACTAACTTTATTTTCAGTTGTTGGTTGTGTTTGATTAGTAGTTGCTGATGTACTATTTGAAGTACCAGCCTCTCCTGTATTAGCTGCAGATGCTGTTGTTGAACTCGGTTGGTTGGTTGCAGCAACTGGTACATATGTAATTTTATATTTATTTGTTCCAACAAGTTGTAAGCTTGTCGCAGTAAATCCTGGATAATCTTTCTTTAATTGATCAAGATTTTCTGAAAATTTTGATTTTAAAATAGCTACATCTTCTACTACACCATCTGGTTTCTCATGAGTCACCATTACAAATTCTTGCGCGTCTACTACTTCTGAATTACCAGTTCCAGTTCTGTTGTAACTACTATCTGTTACACTTGCAATCGGTGCATCTATTTCATCAGCTTCAACATGATAACCCAAAAAGAAGCCAGCCCCGATTAAAACACTCGCAGCACCAACTTTTAATTTTTTGATCGAATATTTTTCGTATCTATTTCCACAAAAATATCGATGATTTTTTTGTTGTCTCGACAATTTAAACATTGTTTACCACCCTATATATATATATATGCACTCACGAGTACATATATTCGTTTAATTATATCATATTTCAAAGTAATTTTTTTAAGTAATTTGTCTATTTTTTTCAAAAATTATAAAAATTTTTGTGTCCTAGGTACAGAAAAAAATAATATTATTAGGCTACTTCCAAGTATGCTTGAATATATATTGCATAAAAAAATGCAAATAAATAGGGTGATAAATCATCTTTTTAAAAAAATGATAATATTTTTTTCAATCTCGACATCAAAAAAAAGTAAAAGGTCGATAGAACCTTTTACTTTCATCTCATTATTTACGGTTTAATACGGTGCAACATACGTGGGAATGGAATAGCTTCACGGATGTGTTTTTGTTCCTGCATGCGAAGGTTACCATACGTTCGATACCGATACCAAATCCACCGTGTGGTACAGTACCGTATTTACGAAGGTCAAGGTAGAATTCATATTCTGTACGATCCATACCAAGTTCATCCATCTTAGCTACAAGAGCATCGTAGTCTTCCTCACGCATAGAACCACCGATGATTTCTCCATAGCCTTCTGGAGCAAGCAAGTCTGCACAAAGCACGCGCTCTGGATTTCCAGGAACTGGTTTCATGTAGAAGGCCTTGATGGCTGCTGGGTAGTTCATGACAAATGTTGGCACACCAAAGTGATTTGAAATCCAAGTTTCGTGTGGTGAACCAAAGTCATCACCATGCTCAAGATGCTCGTAGTCAGCGTCTTCATCATTTTCATGCTCTTGCAAGAGGTCAATAGCTTGATCGTAAGTGATGCGTTTGAAGGGCTCTGCAATGTAGCGTTTTCAAGAGCTCTGTATCACGTTCCAAGGTTTCCAAGGCTTGAGGCGCACGGTCAAGAACACCTTGAAGAAGAGCTTTTACATAAGCTTCTTGCAAGTCAAGTGACTCATCATGTGTCAAGTATGAGTACTCTGCGTCCATCATCCAGAACTCAGTCAAGTGACGGCGTGTTTTTTTGATTTTTTTCAGCACGGAATACTGGACCAAAGTCAAAGACACGACCAAGAGCCATAGCACCCTGCTTCTAGGTAAAGTTGACCTGATTGGCTCAAGTAGGCTGGCGTACCGAAAGTAGTCAGTTTCAAAAGAGTTCAGTTGAATCTTCTGCCGCGTTTCCTGACAAAGGATTGGGCTATCAAATTTCATGAAGCCGTTCTTGTCGAAGAACTCATAAGTTGCATAAATGATAGCGTTACGGATTTGCATCACCGCTACTTGCTTGCGAGAACGGAGCCACAAGTGACGATTGTCCATCAAGAAGTCTGTCCCGTGTTCTTTTGGTGTGATTGGGTAATCTTGAGACTCACCGATCACTTCGATGTCTGTGATATCCAACTCATAGCCAAACTTAGAACGTTCGTCTTCTTTGACAATCCCTGTCACATAAACAGAAGTTTCTTGGCTCAAGCGTTTGATAACATCAAACTTCTCAAGTCCCACTTCTTCACCAAATTTTTCTACAAAGTTTGGTTTAAAAGCTACACCTTGGAAGAAGGCTGTTCCATCACGCAATTGCAAGAAGGCAATTTTCCCTTTTCCTGATTTGTTGGCAACCCAAGCGCCAATCGTCACTTCTTGACCAACATAGTCTTTTACATCAATAATCGTTACACGTTTTGTCATTATTTTTCCTTTTCTTTTTTATTCTTTATGGCAAACCACTTCTATATTGTTCCCATCTGGGTCAATCATAAAAGCAGCGTAGTAAATCGGTTGCTCACTGCGATAACCAGGAGCCCCATTGTCTCGCCCACCTGCCTCTAAGCCAGCCTCATAACAAGCTTGAACCTCTTCCTTATTTTCTGCTAAAAAAGCAAAGTGAATAGAATCTTGTGTCCCCTGAGCCAGCCAAAAATCTCCACCAGGATGAGGGCTGTTTGGGGCAAGAAAACTGATTAGAAAACTAGTCTTAAAAGCCAATTTATAGCCCAAAGGGGCAAGAAATCTCCTATAAAATCCTTCTGAAATTTGTAAATCCTTTACCTTAATTTCAAAATGATCAACCATTCTCACTACCCATAAATGCTTTCAAGCGTTTAACTGCTTCTTTAAGCGTGTCTAGGTCTGTCGCATAGCTGAGACGTACATTTTCTGGTGCTCCAAATCCTGCTCCTGTTATGAGTGCCAAACCAACTTCCTCAAGAATAGCTGTTGTAAAGTCAGTAACATCCGTATAACCTTTCATCTCCATGGCTTTTTTAACATTTGGGAAGAGATAGAAGGCTCCTTGTGGCTTAACGACTTCAAAACCAGGGACCTCACATAATAGCGGATAAATTGTATTGAGACGCTCCTCAAAAGCCTGACGCATGATATCAACAGAATCCTGTGGTCCTGTTAAGGCTTCAATAGTCGCATATTGTGAAACAGCAGTTAGGTTAGAAGTTGTTTGACCTGTCAATTTGCTCATAGCAGCAATGATTTCTGGATCACCCACTGCATAACCTACCCGCCAACCCGTCATTGCATAAGCTTTTGATACACCGTTAATGACAATGGTTTGCTTGCGAATGGCTTCTGATAGACTAGAGATTGGTACGAACTCATTCCCGTTATAGACCAAACGACCATAAATATCATCTGCTAGGATGAGAATGTCATGTTCAACAGCCCAGTTACCGATTGCCAAGAGTTCCTCACGAGTGTATATCATACCTGTCGGATTGGATGGCGAATTCAACACCAAAACCTTGGTCTTGTCTGTGCGAGCTGTCTCTAACTGCTCCACAGTTACTTTAAAGTGATTGTCTTCTTTGGCTTGGACAAAGACTGGAACACCACCAGCCATCTTGACCTGATCTCCATAGCTGACCCAATATGGGGTTGGGATAATCACTTCATCACCTGGATTGACCACAGCCATAAAGAAAGGTATAGAGAGAATACTTGGCACCAGTAGCGAAATGTCACTTGATTTTGGCGCTACAGAATAGCCATAATAGCGCTCAAAATAGGTATTGACTCGCTTCTTAAGTTCAGGCAGACCTGAGGCTACTGTATAGAAAAGAAGCACGTCCCATCTCGAATCGATGCAACTGGCGCATCTTGAATATTTTTTGGGAGTGGTGAAATCTGGCTCACCCAAGGTTAAGAAAAGTACATCTTTTCCTTCAGTCTTTAACTTCTTTGCTCTTGCATCACTAGCCAGAGTCACACTTTCTTCCATTTCTAAAACACGGTTGGATAGTTTCATAGGCCCTCCTTATTGACCAATGCTCCTGTTTCAAAATCTACTAGATAAAAATCAGAGCCTGACTTAACTTCCCAGATTGGCTTGTCTTGATAACGTCCAAAGGTAATCTTGTCAATCTCGCCAGCTCCTTTTTCCTTAGAAACCGCTTCTGCTTTTTCTTGTGAAACACCTTGATTTAGCTGATAAACGTAAATCTTATGGTCATCTTTTCCAATCAGGACAGCAAGTGCTTCTTGTTTTTTATTACGACCAAGAACGCTATAATAGGATTCCAAGCCATTGTATAAGTCAACCTGATCAGCCTGCTCTAATCCTGCATACTGCTGAGCTAATTTTTCTCCTTCACTTTTAGCTGTTTGATAAGGTTTCATGCTAAGAGAAACCAGATACAGAAAGGAAGCACTGATAACCACAAGCAAAATCGTCATCCCTAGACCATACTGCCACAGTAGATTATTTTTTGCTTTATTTTGTCTTTTTTTCACTCGTCTATTTTACCATCTATCTGGCTTTATTACAAGTGAATGCAAGAACAAACCTATATTATTTCTTCCTTCAAAGCAAACCGATTTTTCTTAGTTAAAACCGAACAAGAAAAGTAAAGACTGCTCCAAAATCAACCTATTAAAAAACCTGAGCTTGGCACTCAAGTTTTCGTAATTTTTTTGATTTATGGAATCACTTTATCATCCATTCTTTTAGCCATTTTTCCTAAAAATATAGGCAGTAGAAGGCTAATCATGACTAAAAAGAAGCCTAGATAAAGAAATGCTACTACAAAGCCTAAATTGTCAATCAACCAGCCTGTCAGTGGAAAGAACACAATCATACTTAGGCTAAACATCATAGAATAGACACTCAGCATGGTTGCCCTTACTTCACTTGGGAGGCGCCCTTGCAAATCATTGTCAAAAATCGGCTTAAAAAGAGCATGCAGAGCATTACTAATCAAATAAATCAGAATATAGATTAGAGGTGTTCCAAAGTAGGACAGCATATAGGTGATTCCAGTCAGCAGGACGAGAATAGGAAAAAGCTTCAAGGCAGCATATTTCTTTCCAATCTTACTCGCTAGATAGATTGCGAGGATATTCAAGAGACTTCCAAGTAGCATAACTGCTGAAATTTGCCAACTACTTAAATCTGGCAACTGATTTTGATAGTAAAAATAAAACATATACATGAGTGTTCCGACAATCTGAGATAAAATCATCCAGTTTAAAAGCATGGGATTTCTCTTCAACTCATCCTTAACAGTCCAAATAATCTGTTTCATGGTCACACTATCAGCTTTTTCTACTTTGACACTGGGCTCTTTCAGCATCCAGATCAGGAAAAGAACTATGATAGAAGTGGCAATCATGATATAGTAGGTCAGGTGCAATTGACCATGAACAAAAAATCCTGCTAGCACTGTCCCCAAAGACTGGGTTCCTTCTGACACTCCTGATATGAAACTTGAAATGGATAGATAACGCTCCTTTAGTCCAGCCTCTACAGCCGAGTCATAGACCATTGCTGCGCTTGTTCCTGAATCAAAATTATAAGACAAGGCACTTACCGCCATAGCTAGTGCATAAATCCAAAAATTTCCCTGCCCAGCCAACATGAGAATAGAAGACACAATCCCTGCTATACGACTTAAATAAAGGTTGGTCTTATAGGAATAACGATCAGCTAACATTCCAGATGGAATTTCACAGAGAAGACTGGTAGTATGAAAAATACTTTCCAGAAGTCCAATCTGCCAAAGAGACATTCCGTTTTGACTGAGAAAGAGAATCCAAAAAGCTGGTAATCCCTAAAAATGCAAAAAACTCAACTCCGGCCATCAGGCCAATATTTTTCCGATAATTTCTTATTAACATCTTTTCTCCTTTAACAAGTGTATTATTATTTCCTTTTGTCCGTCACTTGTTAATCTGTGCCTTACATGATCTCCACCCCTTTTTAGAAGCATTCTTCAATGCCATTATTTTCGTTTAATTGTTTATGAAATGATACCGGAAAATAGCTGTTCTACGGTTTCTATTGCGAGTTTTCTTGTTTATTTTAGCACTTATGTCATCATATTACAAGAGAATATAGGAATACTCTTCGAAAATCAAATATAAACCAGGATTCAAAACGAACAGTTCATACTTTTCCAGTCGCAAATGACTAAAGTTTCTGTAATTTTTAATTTTCAAATAAACTCTGAGCAAATTTCTTGCAAGTCCTTTTGTTTTGTTGTAATATATTTTATAACAACGAGAGAGTTCTCGGAAATTTAAGAAAAAGGAGACACATCATGTCTAAAAAAGTATTATTTATCGTCGGATCACTACGTCAAGGTTCTTTCAACCACCAAATGGCTCTCGAAGCTGAGAAAGCACTTGCTGGTAAAGCAGAAGTTAGCTACCTTGATTACTCAGCTGTACCTCTCTTCAGCCAAGATTTGGAAGTTCCAACTCATCAGCTGTAGCTGCTGCTCGTGAAGCAGTTCTCGCTGCGGATGCTATCTGGATTTTCTCACCAGTTTATAATCACTCAATTCCTGGGTCAGTGAAAAACTTGCTTGACTGGCTATCTCGTGCTCTTGACTTGTCTGATACACGTGGCGCTTCTGCCCTTCAAGACAAGTTTATCACAGTATCATCTGTAGCCAATGCAGGTCACGATCAACTCTTTGCTATCTACAAGGACCTCTTGCCATTTATCCGTACACAAGTCGTTGGTGATTTCACGGCTGCACGTGTTAATGACTCTGCTTGGGCAGACGGAAAATTGGTTCTTGAAGAAACAGTCCTAAACTCACTTGAAAAACAAGCGGAAGACTTGCTTAATGCGATTAAGTAAAAAATAGAGTATTCTAAGAAGTCTAAATCAATTATCGCCACCTAATAGGGTGGCATTTTTAGACTCAATCAAGATTTTCAGACAAACATCAGCCATCCAAAAAAACCTTGAGCGTTACCACTCAAGGTTTTTAGCAGTCTTTTCCATCATAGGAAAATCATTCTAAGAATATTCTTTCATCCAATATCTATCACTTCTCATCTTCTTTCGAGAAATTAGTGACTGCTTTTGGCTGATTAATCTTCTTTTCTTCGACCTACATATAGGCTCAATAGAATACCGCTACCTAAAAGAACAGAGATATAATCAGATTGGCTTCCAGTTTCTGGTAATTTGTCCCCATGGTTTTCTTTAACTGTAGTTGGAACTACTGGGTTATCGTTTACTGGAGTTGCTGGTTGAGCCGGTGTTGGTACTACTGGTTGTTCTGGAACCGCTGGTACTGGTTGGACCGGTACTTCTGGTGTCGGTACATTTGGTATTGGTTGTGCTGGTACTGTTGGAATATCTAATTCTGGTACTTCAGGAACTTCAGGCATCCTGGACTCACCCTTGAATTCTGGTACTTCAGTAACTTCTGGCATTCCTGGTACTCCACCATTAAATTCTGGTAATTCATGTACTGGTGGTTCTGGCATTGCAAACATTGGTCTTTCTGGCACATTAGGTGTTGGAGGAACTGGTTTGTCATTTGATGGTGTTACTGGTTTGTCTTGACATCCACATTTACCATCCTTGCCGTCTTTACCGTCGCGACCATCTCTACCATCTTTTCCATCTTTAACAACTGTTTTTGTCACAGTTCCGTCAGAATTGATGATTGTGATTGTATGACTACCGTTTCCCTTATCTTCAACAGAAACTTTTGGTGATTTACCATCTTTACCGTCTTTAATCACCATTTCTGTCTTACTTCCATCTGGATTTGTGATTGTAACAACGTGGGTTCCATCGTTATTATTTTTAACAGTTACAGTTGGTGAAACGCCGTCTTTGCCATCTTTGATAATAGATTTGTATTCACGACCATCAGAATCTACAATTGTCAATGTGTGAGTTCCATCTCCGTTATCAATGATGTTCGCTTTTGGTGATTTACCATCAAAGATTGTAGTTGTTGTTTCTTTACCGTCAGCACCTGTCACTTTAATAGTGTGTGAACCATTTTTGTTATCGATTACTTCAAGTTTTGGTGATTTACCATCACGTACTGTAGTTGTTGTAGTTGTACCGTCTGAGTTCACAACTGTAATAGTGTGAGTGCCATCTCCGTTATCCACAACTTTAGCAGTTGGTGATTTACCATCACGTACTGTTGTTTCAGAAACAGTTCCATTTCCATTTTCTACACGGATAGTATAAGTGCCGTCTTGGTTATCTCTAACTGTTGCTACTGGTGATTTACCATCTTTAATGATTGTTTCAGTAGTTGTTCCATCTCCATTTAAAACTGAAATCTTGTGAGTTCCATTTTGTTCATCAGTAATGGTAACTTTTGGTGATTTACCATCACGAACTGTTGTTTCAGTTGTCACACCTTCTGGATTTGTAATAACGATTGTATGACTTCCATCTCCATTATCACGAACAGAGGCTGTTGGAGTACGTCCGTCTACTCCATCACGACCATTTTTCACAACAAACTCATTCTTAGTTCCATCTGGGTTAGTGATTGTTACTGTGTGGCTTCCATCTGGGTTTTCATTAGTAGTTGCTGTTGCAGCTTTACCATCTTTACCATCTTTGATGATAGCGTTCGTTACATTACCGTCTCCATCCGTAACTTTAACAGTGTGAGTTCCATCGTTGTTATCAGTTACTTCAACTTTTGGAGTCTTACCGTCTTTACCATTCTTAACAACAGTTTCTTTAGTTGTTCCATCTGGATTTGTTACCGTAATTGTGTGACTTCCATCTGGATTTTCTGTTGTGGTGATAGTAGCTGTTTTACCGTCTTTACCATCTTTAACTTTAGTAGTTGATTCAGAGCCATCTCCATTTCGTACTGTAATAGAGTGTGTTCCATCTCCATTATCTGTCATTGTGACAACTGGTGATTTACCATCTGCCCCATTATCACCTTTTTCACCTTTTAGTCCATCAAGAACTGTTGCAAGTGGTTTTGTAGCATCTAATGGTTGACCTGGATTTGCTGGATCTTCTACAAAAATTTTAGTTTCATTACCTTCTTTTTTAGCAATTAGAGATTTTCCATCTTTACCATTTTTTACATTTACGGTAACAGGATCTTTTCCTGGTGTTGTAATTGTAATATCTGTACTATGTCCATCTGTTCCTGGTTTAGCTGTAACTTCTGGTGTGTCTCCTTTTGCTCCTTGTGGTCCTCTTATATTGCCAGTCTTATTCCATGCTCCGTTTTGTTTTTTATAGACATTTCCTGTTGAACTATCAATATAAGTATCTCCATTTTTTCCATCTTTTGGAGTTGGTGCAATATTTCCACTTAAAAGTTCAGATCCATTACGTCCGTCTCTACCACTAGCACCATTTTCTCCATTAACTCCGTTCAATACATCACGTTCACTGATTAACTCATCTACTCCCGGATCGTAATGATTATTTCCATTATTATCAAAATAAACTGTAACATGAGTACCATCTGCGTTATCAGAAGATGTTGCTCTAGAATTAGGATGTCCTGATACTTCATCCGGGTTATTTCCTACACTTCTTCTAGCTCTTCTAAAGGAATCTTCTCCATTAACATATGGTTGTAAATCAATTTTAGGAGTTCGTCCATTGTTACCATTATGTCCATCTAGACCATCTCTAACTGTAAATGTTACTGGTTCTTTTCCTGGTGTTGTAATGGTTACAACTGTACTATGTCCATCTGCTCCACGTTGAGTTGTAACTGTAGGTGTTTGTCCATTTTGACCATTCGCTCCAGTTTCGCCTTTAGCTCCATCATGAACAAATACTGTAGTCGGTTGTGAACCATCGTGATTATCGACAGTAATCTCTACTCCCTTATGATCAACTTCTTCCTTACGAGCAGCAGTTACAGTTGGTGATTTTCCGTCTACCCCATCTCTAATTACTGCAAGAGGTCTGTCAGGAGTTAATGGTTGACCTGGATTTGCTGGATCTTCTTGATAAACTTTTGTTTCTTTACCTTCTTTAACAGTGAGCAATGACTTACCATCACGTCCATCAGCACCTTTAGCTCCATCTTTAATCATTTCAGAACCTAGAAGTTCATCAGTTCCCACAGTATATTTTCCATCGCCATTCTCATCAGTATAGAATGTAACGATTGTATGAGATGGATTACCATTTTGTCCCTCAACACGTAGTAGATCAACTTTTGGAGTTTTCCCATTTAGACCATTTTCGCCATTTTTAACATTTACTGTTACCGGAGTTTTTCCTGGAACTGTAAATGTAATGTCAGAACTATGTCCATCTTTTCCTGATGTTACAGTTACTTCAGGAGTTTTCCCATCTTCACCTTTCTCTCCGTCTTTGACAATTGATGTTTGAACGAGTGTATCTGTTCCTTCTGTGTAGTTTCCATCGCCATCTTTGTCAACGTAGAATGTTAATGTTGTTTGTTTTTTAGCTTCATCACGTTCTGCTTTGACTTTTGGTGTTTGGCCGTCTACTCCATTTTTAATTGTTGTTGTGACAGCTGGGCGACCTTCTGGTTGAGTGATAGTGATGGTGTGTGTTCCATCATGGTTGTCTGTCACTGTTACTTCTGGTGTGAAGCCATCACGACCATTTTCTCCCTTGTCACCTTTTGGACCTTTGATGTTGCCTGCTTGTTCCCATGCATTGTTCTTCTTAACGAAGACATCTCCTGTGGCAGTATTAACGAAGCTGTCTCCATCTTTTCCGTCTCTTGGTGTTGGATCTACTTTTCCGTTTAATACTTCTTTACCATCACGTCCTGCTTGACCTGCTGCTCCATCTTGACCGTCTTTAACGATGGATGTTTGAACGAGCGTATCTGTGCCTTCTGTATAGTTTCCATCGCCATCTTTGTCAATGTAGAAGGTTAGAGTAGTTTGTTTTTTAGCTTCATCACGAACAGCTTTGACTTTTGGTGTTTGGCCATTTTCTCCATTTTTAACGATTGTTGTAAGAGCTGGACGTCCTTCTGGTTGAGTGATAGTGATGGTGTGTGTGCCATCATGATTGTCTGTCACTGTTACTTCTGGTGTGAAGCCATCACGACCATTTTCTCCCTTGTCACCTTTAGGACCCTTGATGTTGCCTGCTGGTTCCCAGGCATTGTTCTTCTTAACGAAGACATCTCCTGTGGCAGTATTAACGAAGCTGTCTCCATCTTTTCCGTCTCTTGGTGTTGGATCTACTTTTCCGTTTAATACTTCTTTACCATCACGTCCTGCTTGTCCAGCTGCTCCGTCTTGTCCGTCTTTGACAATTGATGTTTGAACGAGAGTGTCTGTTCCTTCTGTATAGTTACCATCGCCATCTTTGTCAATGTAGAAGGTTAGAGTAGTTTGTTTCTTGGCTTCATCACGTTCTGCTTTAACTTTTGGTGTTTGGCCATTTTCTCCATTTTTAACGATTGTTGTAAGAGCTGGACGTCCTTCTGGTTGGGTGATAGTAATGGTGTGTGTGCCATCATGGTTGTCTGTCACTGTTACTTCTGGTGTGAAGCCATCACGACCATTTTCTCCCTTGTCACCTTTAGGACCTTTGATGTTACCTGCTTGTTCCCATGCATTGTTCTTCTTAACGAAGACATCTCCTGTTACAGTATTAACGAAGCTGTCTCCATCTTTTCCGTCTCTTGGTGTTGGATCTACTTTTCCGTTTAATACTTCTTTACCATCACGTCCTGCTTGTCCAGCTGCTCCGTCTTGTCCGTCTTTGACAATTGATGTTTGAACGAGAGTGTCTGTTCCTTCTGTATAGTTACCATCGCCATCTTTGTCAATGTAGAAGGTTAGAGTAGTTTGTTTCTTGGCTTCATCACGTTCTGCTTTAACTTTTGGTGTTTGGCCATTTTCTCCATTTTTAACGATTGTTGTAAGAGCTGGACGTCCTTCTGGTTGGGTGATAGTAATGGTGTGTGTGCCATCATGGTTGTCTGTCACTGTTACTTCTGGTGTGAAGCCATCACGACCATTTTCTCCCTTGTCACCTTTAGGACCTTTGATGTTACCTGCTTGTTCCCATGCATTGTTCTTCTTAACGAAGACATCTCCTGTGGCAGTATTAACGAAGCTGTCTCCATCTTTTCCGTCTCTTAGTGTTGGATCTACTTTTCCGTTTAATATTTCTTTACCATCACGTCCTGCTTGTCCAGCTGCTCCATCTTGACCGTCTTTGACAATTGATGTCTGAACGAGCGTATCTGTGCCTTCTGTATAATTACCATCGCCATCTTTGTCAATGTAGAAGGTTAGAGTAGTTTGTTTTTTAGCTTCATCACGAACAGCTTTGACTTTTGGTGTTTGGCCGTCTACTCCGTTTTTAACGATTGTTGTAAGAGCTGGACGTCCTTCTGGTTGGGTGATAGTAATGGTGTGTGTGCCATCATGGTTGTCTGTCACTGTTACTTCTGGTGTGAAGCCATCACGACCATTTTCTCCCTTATCACCTTTTGGACCTGGTAATCCTTGAGGTCCTCTGATGTTGCCAATTTGGTTCCAGTTTCTGCCTTCTTTTTTGTAAACATCTCCTGTAGTAGCATCGATATAAGTATCACCATCTTTACCATCATTTGCTGTTGGTGCTTTAGGTCCACTTAATAATTCAGCACCATTACGACCATCTGTACCAGAAGCTCCATCTGCACCATTACGTCCATTTGTACCATTCAAGATATCACTTGTACCAATTAATTCATCCACACCTGGATCGTATTTACCGTTACCATTGTTATCATAGTATGCTGTAATACGAGTACCCTCTACTGGTTGTGGTGCTGGTGCTGTAGATGGGGCGTCTGATAATGCTCTTCTTACTCTTCCGCTTCTTTGATTGTTTAGTCTTACTGCTGCTTCTGCTAAAGCATTCAAGTCAATAGTTGGTGTACGGCCATCTTTACCATCCTTAATGTTAGCTACAACAGGCTCTTCTCCATGAACTGTAAATGTAATGTCTGTACTGTGGCCATCTGCTCCACGAGCAGTTGTCACTTTAGGAGTTGCTCCCTTGTCACCTTTTTCACCTTTGGCTCCATCTGCAATGACAACTTCTTTTAGTTTTGTATCGCCTGCATCAAATTCGTTGTTATCATTTTGGTCATAATAGAAGATAACGGTCGTTGTTTTATCTGCTTCATTTCGTTGAGTCGCAACTAATGGACTTGCGCCATCGAAACCATCTCTTACAACAGTACTTGTAACATTACCTCTACCGTCGTTAATCGTGATAGTATGAGTGCCGTCATCTTTATTATCTTTAACGGTTACAGTTGGAGTTACACCGTCACGACCTGCCTGACCTTGGGCTCCTGTTTCACCTTTAGTACCTTGGGCTCCTGTTAAACCGCGTTCACCTCGGTCCCCTTTTTCACCTTTGGCTCCTTGGGCTCCTGTTAAACCACGTTCACCTCGGTCCCCTTTTTCACCTTTAGCACCTTGGGCTCCTGTTAAACCACGTTCACCTCGGTCCCCTTTTTCACCTTTAGCACCTTGGGCTCCTGTTAAACCACGTTCGCCTCGGTCTCCCTTTTCACCTTTAGCACCTTGGGCTCCTGTTAAACCACGTTCACCTTGGTTCCCTTTTTCACCTTTGGCTCCATCTTTAATAGCAATTTTTTGAACAAGTTCGTCTACGCCCTCAGTATAAACACCATTTCCATCGTTATCAAGATAGAAAGTAAGATTATTTGTATCACCAACTTTATTTTGATCAACACGTGGTTTTACTGTATCGATTAGCTCTTTAGCCACACCAATTTGCAGAATACGTGGCTTAGCTTCTTTAGTAACAGAATTACTAATTGGCAATCCTAAAAGTGTTTCGTTACCAAATCGATGGACTTTATAGGTAATTTGACGTTGTCCTTTTTCACCTTCTCGAACTAATCTGGTTTGACCTTCTGGTAACTTAGTAGTTGGAAGATAGACAGTTTGGAAGTCAATGTCTTCTGAAACAGTCTTATTATTAGTACCACCATAAGGGTTTGCATCCAAGTATAGTGGGTTTGCTCTATAATAATAGTTAGAGTTACTGTATGGGTCATTGCTAGTAGCGGCTCCGCCACCACCTTGGTCCACGTTAAAAGTAACAGGTTTCAAACGGACAGACAAATCACCATTTGGATTGTTGATTGGCAAACTGAATCTGATTGTCTGTTGCATACTTGTTTCAGTAGCAGAGGTCATAGTATATCCTGAGTGAGATACAAAGTTGGCACCCTGGCTAATAGGTTTTGATTGCTCTCTTAATCTTGGAGTTGTGATAGTTGCATTTGAAGGATTTCCAAATCCATCCCCTTTATCCAAGATAAAGTTATTATTAACAAATTCACCTGAACCAGAATATTGAATTGTGAAATTCAATCTATTACCTTGACGTACTGTCGTCACATCATAATGAATTGAATGACCACCACGTGCGTTCCCATAGCCGCGGAAACTATAACTACGACCAGCTTGACTGATATCTGTAAATGCAACTGTATTCCCAGAACCTGAGACAATTGGGTTGGCTGGATTGCTAGCTGCTCTAAAACCACTATGCCCCTTCTCCAAGTCTTCCTTACGGATAGCTGGATTTTGGCGAGCATCAGAAAGGCTTAAACCTGGTTTCAAGATTTCATTAGTTGTTTTTGGAGCTGAAGTTGCTTCTACTTTAGCAGTTCTGCTAGCTGGCAAAACAACACTATCAAGAGCTGAACGATTAGTTGTAGGAGCTTGCTTAGTTTCTTCTTCTGCTTCATCTGCATCAGCTTTCTTCGCTACAGGAGTTTCTGATACAGTTCCTTTATCAGAGTTAGAGCGGAGTTCCAGTCCAATGACAGCTGATTGAATAGATGACTCCGCTGCTGATATTTCAGCTTCAGTTGCATCTGCTTTCCCAAGCAAACCTTGACCAGCTTGGATACTTGCTTTCAAGTTTGCAGCACTAGCTTCTGTATATAATTTTGCTTCTAATTTTTTTGCACGCGAAAGAGCCGTTAATAATTTTGATTTATCAACTGCACTTTGATGAGAAACTTCTTCTTTTTCCACTTTAGCTCCTTCAACCTTTTCTACAGCTGCCTTAACAGCTTCAGATTTAGCTGGAGTTACCTCTACTGGATTAACAACAGTTGGAGCAGGGTAGGTAGTTTCTTTCTTAGCTGTAGAAACTTCTGCTGATTTAGTAGTTTCTGCTATCTTATCAACAGAAACACTGTTAGTTGCCTCAGGATTGTGTTCCTCTGCTTGTACTGCTTGCGTATTGACAGCAGTTCCCAAGACTAATGCTGTCCCGAGCAGTACACTAGCTGCCCCAAAGTGATACTTGCGAATAGAGAAACGTTGTTGCATTTTATACCAATTAAATGATTTTCTCTGTGCCTGTTTCATATTCTTTACCTCAATATAATTTTATACTATACAATTTACATCTATTTTTTATATAATTCAATATGATTTCACAAATTAATATATAGTATTTTTTTCCCTCAAGATTCATTTAAATTGTTCTAATCAAAGTGAATTTACTGACAAAAAAATGATTCTCATATTTTGGTACAAATGGTACAGAAAAATAATATAGAGGTAAAAATGTAATCGTAAAAGCAATACAAATATTCCATTAACATTTAATTGCCTTCCTATATTCGATTCATAAATATTGTTTTAAGATCAAATCGGATTATTCTTCATCTTAACAATATCAACATTAGCATTTTTATTATAGACTATGATATAATGAGCTTAGGAGGATAGAACCCTATGAGATCTCTATTATCTACAAAGGAACAACGACAATTACGACTACTTGAAATACTCATTCAGAAACGAGATTGGATACGTCTAAACGAGTTAGCACAAACTTTAGAATGCACCGAGCGTATCCTGAAAAATGACTTAAACGAACTACGAACAGCATTCCCAAACTTCAAAATTCAATCTTCTATCAATGGCATTATACTAAATCTAGATACAGGTGCAAGTATAGAAGATATTTATATTTATTTCCTCAGTCATTCCCAATCTTTTCAGTTACTAGAATATATGTTTTTTAACGAAGGATTACCTATTTACCGAACTGTAGAAAAGCTGCATTCTAGTAATGCCAATCTTTATCGTTTAGGAAATCGAATCACCACCATTCTCTCGAAACAATTCCAAATTGAACTGTCTTTTACTCCAACATCCCTGAATGGAAATGAAATCGATATTCGCTATTTTTATGCCCAATACTTTTCAGAGCGGTATTATTTTCTAGACTGGCCTTTCTCAGATATTTCTGAAAAAGTCATAACAGAGTTCGCTGACTACTTCTATAAATCCACAAATTACCCAATGCGATTTGCAATCTATAGAATGTATAAGCTGATGCTCGCAATTAGTATTCATCGAGTAAAAAATGGACATTTCATTGATTTACCGAATCATTTTTACCAAGACTACTATCCTGTTTTAATAAATTTACCAGATTTTGAAGACAAGCTTGCATACTTCTCTCAACAATTTGGACTGGAAATGACTCCAGATATTGTGGCCCAAATTTTCATTTCCTTTCTTCAAAATGATATTTTTCTAGATCCACAGCAATTCTTTGATTCTCTAAATAAAAATGATGAATCTCGCTGTTCTTATCAATTATTAAGCCAAATTTTGGAACGATTATCTAAAGCATTTAATATTAAATTTGCTAATCATGATGAACTCATTTGGCATCTGCATAATACAGCTTATTTTGAAAGACAGGAAACCTTTTCAACACCGCTCTTATTTGAGCAAAAGGGAATTACACTAGAAAAGTTCAAGGTCTATTTCCCAGACTTTATGGAAAGTGCTCGTCAAGAACTGGCTCAATATCGGCAAGCAATCGGGCAACATGATTATCCTGAACAATTAGAGCACTTGATTTACACCCTCTTCACCCATGCAGAAAATATCACTACTCAATTATTAGCCAATCGACCACCTATCAAGGTTTTGATTATCAGTAACTTTGACCATGCCCTATCCCTCACCTTAATGGACATGCTTTCCTATTACTGTAATAATCGCTTTACCTTCGATATTTGGGATCAATTGGAAACAAGTCCTGAAATTTTAAATCAGACAGATTATGACATCATCGTGTCTAATTTCTATATTCCTGGCATCACTAAAAAGTTTATTTGCCGAAACCATCTGTCAATCATGGATTTGGTCAATCATCTTAATACCTTATCAAATGAGATTCATTTGTCCAACTCTTTATAAGCTAGAAAAAACTCAGCAATACTTTTCCTTGCTGAGTTTTCTTCTTTTATCCTTATTTTATACTTTCTTAACAAAAACCAATTCCTGTGGCTGGGACAGGTCTTCTCGGAAGCTAAATCCTGCAAAGCTTAAGCGACGTGCTTCCTCCACAGTTTGTACTTGATTTTCTATCAGGGCTGTCAGGAAGGCACCACGCGCTTTCTTGGAGATGGTTGAGTGAATCTTCAGCTGACCGCCTCTATCCTCCATGAATTTGAAGGTCACCATTTTTTCTCTGATTTCCTTAGAAAATACAGTCTCAAACTCGGACGACAAGAGAGAGAAAATCACTTCTTCCTGCTTCACAACTTCATCATAGGCTGCCTTCCAATGGCTCTTCAAAGTCTTACCAGCGACTTTTAACTTCATCAAAAAATCCAAACGGTAAGGGGCTATGGGTGACAAGGCTGGAACGACACCGTACAAAGCCGAAGTAATAAAGACATGATTTTCAAGATAGTCTTGTTCTGCCGCGGTCAATTTGTCTCTCTTGATATGACGGTACATAAGCCCATCAAAAAGTTTCAGAGCTGGATAGTGTTGGGCAGTTTGCCTTTTTCCAAAGCTTGGATATGTTGAAATTCTTCCGCCGCTTTCTCGGCTGAAACCTTATAAAAAGTTTCCAAATCACTAGCAGAATAAAGGGCCAAGACATCAAGCACGGCCTGACTTTCTGGTTTTTAAAGGATTTGCCTCGATACTTGGCAAATCTGTGTTCATTTCTTTTTGCTGTAGGTATTAAAATTTTTCATATTAATAGTGTAGCATATTTTTTTAGCTACTACCAAGAAATTCATCTGAAAAAAACCTCAGTTTGACTGAGGCTTCTCTATTTATTTTTGGCCATCCTAACCAGACAGCCACGAGAACAAGGGCTATGCCAGCTAAACTTGTTAAGATAGATAAGAATTTATCTTTTTTTCTCCTTAAGCTGAGAAAAAAACCTATCTTCAAAGCGAATAGTCCGAGTAACATTGAAGCAAAGCATCACATAAAAAAACCCATTTCTTTGTCCTCCATTAGTCTTATACTCTTCGAAAAATCTCTTCAAACTACGTCAGCTTCGCCTTGCCGTACTTAAGTACAGCCTGCGGCTAGCTTCCTAGTTTGCTCTTTGATTTTCATTGAGTATTAATTTACATTATTATAACATACACTTCTTAAATAAAGCTGTCTTTACTGCACTTTAAAGGTCTTGAGATAATTGTCTTTTCCTACTTGACCTTCAAAGGTTTTACCATTTTCAAGGTAAGGAAGGTCATCTGATACTGAGGCCTTAACCTTGTAAATCTTGCCATCAACTTTAAAGAAGTAGACGGTGTCGCCCTTGATAACAGCTGATTTGAGGTCTGTCACCACACCCTTGATGCTTTCTGTTGTTGCATTGTCAATTTCAAGGTCGTTTTTATTGGCGTACTTGCTGAGTAGCTCTTCCACTGTCGTAGCTACGATAACATTTTGGTACTCGACTGCGTCTACCAAAGCGTACTCTTTGACCAAGCCAGCATTGTCCTTCAAACCCATGATGTAGAGAGGCTTGTCATTGAGGTTGATGAGGATTGGGAAGGTCGCCTTGTAAGATTTCTCCTGAACAGCACCTTCGGCTGATTCACGGGCTGATTCTTCGGTCGCAGAAGCCAAGCTATACTTCGTGATCTCTCCTGTTCGCATATTTTCAAGAATGAAACCAAGATTACTTTCATCTGCATTGGCTGATGTCACACCTGTGTAGAGGTAGATGTCATTACCGATAGACAAGTAATTATAGCCCTTGGTAGTCTGGGTCACGTTTTTCTTGGAAATCATGGCATTCCAGAAACCATCCTTGTACTTGCCGTTGTAGTTGATTTGCTCAATAGTTTCCTCAGCTGGATAAACCCTGTCCACCCATTCTGGAACATCTGTCAAGTCGTATTCCTTGGTTTCTCCATTTGTGGCATCCAAGATAATGACTGAAACAGGACGAGGAACCGCAAGTCCAAATTGCTTTTGGTAAACCGTCGCCACATAGAAAGGATTACCCTCATCGTCCACCTCAAAAGATGGAGTCTTGAAGATTTTAGTTGGGTACTTCAAGCGCAGATGACGTTTGACGTCACGGTTAAAATACTCCGAGTCCGAATACTTGATTGGTGTCTTCAAGTCCACCAAGTCCGCATTTCCAGTTACCATATCCACCTTGATGTACTCACCGATTCCCTTGGCCTGATTGTTAAACCATTTGATAGGATCTGCATATTCTAGTGGTGTAACCCGATAAGGCTTCCCATCAATTGTCAATTGGGTATAGGTATCTGCTGCTACGTACTGCGACACCTTATCCGTTAGGGAACCCAAGTAGCGGTCACCAATTTTTCAGCAGTACTTCTATCCAAAATAGGAACCTTACTAGTGTCACTCTTAGGAAATTCAGTAAAGTCTTTTTCCGTAACCGTGACTACATTGGCATAATTTTTAGCCTGAAAAATGCTGGAAGTCACCAAGGAAACCAAGGCTGCCAAGAGAAGAATTCCTCCAATAGAAGCTAAAAGAACTTTCCCTAACCGATTGATTTTGAAACCCTCAAGATTTAAGGCAGCTTCCGCCTTGCCGTGACGCACATGAACCGTTTTGACAAGGTTTATCCCCTTGCCAAAGCCAAATAAGATTGCTACAACCAGCAAATGCCCACAGAGGAAAAAGAGAAATTCCCAGCTAGTCAGGTTAAGAGGCGGTAAAAAGATATACCAGGTCGTTGCGATAAAAATAAGTTCAAAGACTATCCGTTTCATTTGCTTTCCTCCTAAATGATTCGTCCTTCCAAGTGATCCAGTTCATGCTGGCAAATCTGGGCTGGGAAACCTGTCAAAGTAATGGTCTGTTCCTGCCACTTGCTGTCACGATAGGCAACCCTTATGGTTTCATAACGCTTAGTAGGTCTCACACCTACCAAGGACAAACAGCCTTCTTCTGCCTCATAGGATCCTTCAAAGGACAGAAGCACTGGGTTAAACATGACCACGGGAACCAAGCCAAGATTAAAGATAATCACGCGCTTTTGCACCCCAATCATATTGGCAGCTAGACCAACGCAGGTCTCACGATTTGCTAAAAGTGTATCCTGCAAATCTCTGGCAAGATACAGGTCTTCCTGACTTGCCGGCTGAGATACCTGAGATAAACAAAATATCCTTCACAATTTTCTTTTCCACTTCCTCACACCCCTCTTGATCTTTACTATATTATAGTAATTATAGCACAAAAGCCGATAACTGCAAGCCCTTTCCCTCAACTGTAGCAAAAAGCCATCCGAAGATGACTTTCTTTTTAAATCGCATTCTTATCAAAACCGAGTTTACGTTGAACAAACTTAACAATTTCGACGATGATAATCATTGAGAAGCTTCCGCCCATAACGATTCCCCATTGTGACAAGTCTAGTTTGGTTACGTGGAAGATTCCTTCAAGCGGTTCTACGACAATTGTTGCCATGAGAAGGATGAAGGATACCAAGATGGACCAGTTAAATGTCTTAGACTTGAATGGACCAACTGTCAAGATGGATTGATAGACAGATTTCACATTGTAAGCATGGAAGAGCTGAATCAAACCAAGGGTTGCAAAAGCCATAGTTAAGGCATCTGCATGAATGGCATGATTGTCACCCACATGAACTGGGTAAGCAATCGCAAGGCCATAAACACTCATAACAAGTGCTGCTTGGAGTACACCTTGATAGATGATAGAACTGAAAACACCACCTGAGAAGAAACTTGCCTTACGTCCACGTGGTTTATGATTCATGACACCAGGCTCAGCAGGTTCAACACCAAGAGCGATAGCTGGGAAGGTATCCGTTACCAAGTTGATCCACAAAAGATGAACTGGCTGTAAGACATCCCAACCAAACAAGGTTGATAGGAAGATGGTTAATACTTCAGCAGTATTGGCAGAAAGCAGGTATTGAATGGTCTTTTGAATGTTTGAGAAGACCTTACGTCCTTCTTCAACTGCAACGATAATAGTCGCAAAGTTATCATCTGCAAGAATCATGTCAGAAGCCCCCTTAGAAACCTCTGTACCAGTGATTCCCATACCGATACCGATGTCTGCTGTTTTCAGAGCTGGCGCATCATTGACACCGTCACCTGTCATGGCAACGACTTTACCTTGTTTTTGCCAAGCCTTGACGATACGAACCTTGTGCTCTGGAGACACACGGGCGTAAACAGAGTATTGACCAACTACTTTTTCAAAGTCTTCATCAGATAGTTCGTTGAGCTCAGCACCAGTTAAAACGTGTTCTTCTGTATCGTTTGCATCAATGATTCCCAAACGTTTGGCAATAGCTTCTGCAGTGTCTTGATGGTCACCCGTAATCATGATTGGACGGATTCCCGCCTCCTTAGCCACACGAACAGCCTCAGCTGCCTCAGGACGTTCAGGGTCAATCATCCCAATCAAACCAGTAAAGATTAAATCATTTTCCAGTTCTTCAGAAGTGAGATTTTCTGGAATACTATCAATAATCTTATAAGCACCTGCAAGGACACGCAAGGCTTGGTGGGCCATTTCAGAATTGTTTGTATGAATGAGGTTTGTAACCTTCTCGTCAATCGGAGCAATATCCCCAGCCTTATCACGAAGAACACAACGTTTCAAAAGTTGGTCTGGCGCACCCTTGACTGCTACAAGAAAACGACCATCTGGCAATGGGTGAACCGTTGACATGAGCTTACGGTCAGAGTCAAATGGTAACTCAGCCACACGTGGATATTTGTCTAAGAAACCTTTGACATCGTAACCCTTGTCCAAGGCATACTGGATAAAGGCTGTTTCGGTTGGATCACCAATCAGGTTGCCTTCCACATCAATTTTCGTATCATTAGCCAAGACAACTGAACGAAGAAGGGGCATTTCAAGACTAGTTCAATGTCATCAGCTGAGTCATGTAAGACCGCATCGTAGAAGACTTTTTCGACCGTCATCTTGTTCATGGTCAGCGTACCAGTCTTATCAGAAGCGATGATTTCTGTTGAACCAAGTGTTTCTACTGCTGGCAACTTACGAACGATAGAGTTTCGTTTGGCCAAAACTTGAGTACCAAGGGCAAGAACGATAGTCACGATAGCTGGAAGCCCTTCTGGGATAGCTGCAACGGCAAGGGCAACAGAGGTCATCAACTCACCGAGTGGATTTTTCCCTTGGATGAAGACACCCACCACAAAAGTAACAAGGGCAATGACCAAGATAGCATAGGTCAAGACCTTAGAAAGGTTGTTCAAGTTTTGTTTGAGTGGTGTATCTGTCTCATCCGCATCTTGGAGCATACCTGCAATATGACCAACTTCCGTGTACATTCCTGTATTGACTACAACACCAAGACCACGACCATAGGTCACGTTTGAGTTTTGGAAGGCCATATTGACACGGTCACCAATACCAGCATCTGCAGCAAGTTCAACTGTCAAGTCTTTTTCGACTGGAACAGACTCACCTGTCAGGGCAGCTTCTTCGATTTTAAGAGAGTTGGCTTCTAGCAAACGTAGGTCTGCAGGTACTACATCACCAGCTTCAAGGGCAACAATATCTCCTGGAACCAATTCTTTAGAGTCAATCTCAGCCATGTGCCCATCACGAAGAACACGGGCAGCTGGACTGAGACATAGACTTGAGGGCTTCGATAGCTTCTTCTGCTTTTTCCTTCTTGGTAAACACCAAAGGCAGCATTGATGATTACCACGGCTAAGATGATAATGGCATCTGCGATATCTTCCCCACCAGAAGTCACAACTGACAAGATAGCCGCCGCAACTAGGGATGATAATCATCAAATCCTTAAATTGCTCGATAAATTTGACCAGGATTGATCGTTTCTCGCCTTCTTCGAGTTCATTGTGGCCAAATTCAGCAAGGCGTTTTTCCGCCTCACTTGATGACAAACCTTGCTCGGTCGCATCCACAGCCTTCAAGACCTCTTCAGGACTTTGAGTATAAAACGCTTGGCGTTTTTGTTCTTTTGACATGTGTCTCCTCCTTGACATTGTGTGCAAAACAGGCTCTCTTTTTCCCATCGTATCTTTTCACGACAAACAAAAAGAGACCTGTTAATCATAACAAGTCTCGCTGTTTAAGATAGGGCCGGAAAGCATACTTTTCAGTATAAAATTCGGAATGACGACACTATCACAGGTTTCTGCCAGCTACTCCCTTGAGTAGTACTATTATACCAAATTTTGAAAAGTTTTCAAAGAGTAAAGATTCTATAAAATTCTATCCTTATCAAAAGTACGTTCACTGATAATATATCTAGGACGACGTTTCGTTTCTAGGTAAATCTTTCCAATATACTCACCAATTACTCCCAAACTAATCAATTGTACTCCACCAAGTAAACTAACTATTGCATAGGTGCTTGCCCATCCAGACACAACCGTACCAGCAACCTTACTCCATAAAACCCAAATAATCAATAGAAAACTAAAGAGTGATGTCAAAACACCCAGGCTTGTAATCAAACGAATCGGTTTGATTGATAAACTGGTAATACCATCCATAGCTAAACCTAGCATTTTAGATAGTGGATAATGGCTCTCACCAGCAATTCGTTCATGGCGCTTATATGAAACATAAGAATATTTAAAACCAACTAAAGGCATTAAACCACGAAGAAATAGATTAACTTCTTGGAACTTCTCTAACTCCTGCAAAAATCTTTTTGATACCAATCGATAGTCGGCATGATTGAAAACAACTTCTGCTCCAAATAAGCGTAGCACTTTATAAAAACCTTCGGCTGTAATTCGTTTAAAAGCAGAGTCCGTATCACGGTTATCACGTACACCATATACAATTTCAGAACCACTTTTATACTCAGAAATCATCTTATCCATGCAGTTAATATCATCCTGTCCATCGGCATCAATGGTAATGACAATATCAGCAAACTGAATAGCTTCATACATCCCTGCAAGGACACTACTTTGATGCCCCCTATTACGACTTTGTGATACACCAACCACAGAAGGAATGGAATTAGCATAACTTTCTATCAATTCCCAAGTCCGATCCTTACTGCCATCATTTACATACATGATTTTACTATGGGGATGGATTTCTTCTTTCTTTACTAATTGTTCAATTTTTTCAACAAACATTGGATTAGTATGTGGTAAGACTTGCTCTTCGTTATAACATGGAATAACTATATATAAAAATTGG
>BNJS01000899.1_pt1 | contig 109480 bp, 135 predicted proteins | sample 8540461 | NCBI WGS metagenome assembly BNJS01 (sample SAMD00202454, study PRJDB9452) | human saliva metagenome | isolation source: human saliva | place: Japan
ATTTCGCAAAAGTTTTTTGGTGTATCTTGGCTAGAGCCTTTGATTTTCCTCAGTTTCTTTTTGCTTTTGCCGTCTTGTTTTGCGACAGCTTGTGTATCTTAACACCCGTTAATAGGACTGTCAAGAGGTTTTTGAATTTTTCTTACTCTTTCTCTGAACCCTTATTTTTCCTCTTATTTTGTCGATAAGAATTACCCAATAACAATAATGAATAGACTAATGAATTCGTTCATAATAGTACTGCTTTTTTATTCAAATGTCAGCCCTGATACCGGCTAGACTTCAGCTTATAGGACAAAACAGGGGTTGTAGGATAAAACATTTTAATGGCTAGTCCCAACTAGGGTTATAGGACAAAACCTGTTGATGGCTAGTCCCAATTAGTGAATGGTTTACCCAAGTGATGAAGGACAGTCCTTAAGAATAGCAAAAAGGCTTTGTAAAGTTTCCTTTACAAAGCCTTTTCCCTCGGAATGACAGGACTTGAACCTGCGGCCTCTTGACCCCCAGTCAAGCGCGCTACCACCTGCGCTACATCCCGATAGGGAAAAATATATCCTATTCCGCCCCACAATGCAAGCCTAATTTTATTTTTTTTGAAAGAAAGCTTGCGGAATCTGCTGAACGATTCCGATAGCAATCGCAATCGTAAATGCTGTAAGAAAGCAAGACCGTCCGTATTTTAAGGACAATGCTCCATTTCCGGTAATTAAATAATAGATGGCTTTATACACCCAATTCCGGGAATCAACGGGAAAAAGACTTGTGGATAAAAATTGTTGTAGGGCATTTACGCTTGGCCGCAAGATATCGTGAAAAAAATGCCGTAAAAACAGCCGAGAATAAAACTGCCATAGTATCCATTCCCGATAACTCTTCTATCATCAAATAAATCAGCCAGGATACGGAACCTATAATCCCAATATCCCAAAAATACTTAAAATGCACTTGATACAAAAGGGCAAAAGACACCGTGCCAATCCCCGCAGCCACTGCACAGATTACTTTAAGGATTAGCCCTTGAATTTCCATTCCTTCCGCCTCTCCCATTTGCATGGCAAAGGGAAGAACTTCCGAGGTGGCCGCTACGCCTACGGACATGGAAATACAAGTCAACAAAGCAGCAAGCAATAAGGATGTTCCCACCAGATAATTGTTTTGAGATAGTTCACGAACAGAATTCGTAAAAAAAGCACCGGGCACCAAAAGCATTAAAGCACCAATCATTAATCGACTGGGATAAGCACCCAATCCCAAATGAACCATGACATTGACACTAAGGGTTACCACACAGCTTCCTAAAATCGTCATGATAAAGCCTGTCCTGATAAAGCGAGCAAAGAAATAGCTGGCAACACCCAAGCACAAACCTGCCAAACCGGAGATCACAGAATCATAAAAGGGAACCCCTAAGGCCATACCAAAGCCAAAGGCTCCAAAAAAATAGGCTACTAAAATCCAAATGAAGCCATACCCCTTCGCTTTATCAATATCATCCAAACGGCGAAAAATTTCTTCTTTAGGAATCCTATGTTCTCGGGATAAGCTTCTGGACAGGGTATTGACCTCTTCGATTTTTCGCAAATCATGTACAGTATCCGGCACAGTCATTACTCTGGATTCTTTTACCCCCTTCTCATTGGTTCCTGATGCAAAAATCCCCCGATTTAAAACATAGACCACAAAATGTTCAATTCCCAATGATTTTGCTACATAGTTCATGGTTTCTTCCACTCTATAAGTTTCCGCACCACTCTTCATAAGCATTCTTCCTACTTCCATAGGAATCTCAATATCTAAACCGGAACGACGCATTTCTTCTTCTGTTTTTTCTCGTAAGTCTGCCATTTATTTTCTTCACCCCTGTTGAATCATTTCTCCATCAAAAGAGGGAAGAAATAAGCTTCTTCCCTCTTTTAAGAATGTCATATTACCCTAGGCTACTGCAAATTGCAAGAGTCAATAGTTCTCCTCTGCCAAGTTTTTCATTTTATACAGAAACAAAGCTTTCTTACGGATTGGCTGCACTACTTTCCGCTGCAGAAGCACTTTCACTTGCACTTGGCTCGGTGGAGCCTTCCGCCTGGCTCTCCGCTACGCTTTCTTCTGTTTTGGATGCAAGATCCTTTACTGTCTCTTCCACAGTATACTTATCCAATTTCTGGCTAACACACTGATTACGAAGAGAATTCAAATCTTCAAACCCGCTGAAATTAAACTTAATGGTACTGAACCAAGCTGTAACTCCCGTATCGATGCTTGCATAGTGATACGGAATACTCATATCGTTTAAATCCACGGTGATTTTACCATTTCCTTCGTCCATGATATTCTCAAAAGAGCCGGTAAAATAATAACTGTGCTGTGCACTATAGCTCTTGTCCGGAATATTAATCTGAACATTTACCTTCATTACCGGGAAAATGATATTGTGCTCAAAAGCGGATTTACTCTTTGCATTCAGGAAATAATAGCCAAGATACTCGGCACCGACAAAGCTTACCTGTTCTCCCTGATTTGCTATTTGAGACTGAATCTTGTCCGTTAATTCCTTCTGCATATCCTGAAGCAGAGACTCTGAAACATCTTCCGCCTTATCTACATAGGAAGGAAGTCCTTCCACTGTGATTTCTTTTTCCATTTCTTTGGGAGCCATACCGTACTTTTGAATCAGAGCTTCCGGATTCTTCGGCTCAATCTTTATCTTTACCTTGTCTCCATTTTTTAAATCCATGGAAGGCTCAACAGTAAAGTAGTACCCTTTGGAACCATCCATATCCCCGGTTCCCTTCCATTCAACACTTCCATCAGGAGAGATTCCTGTAAACTTAATGTCAAGGTTCTGGAATGCATCAAAAAGCTTTACCTCCTTCAAGCCTTGAACATCCAGCTCCTGTCCTTTAGAGCTGAGTTTAAGCTTAAAATTCTCTTCCAATTCTTCCTGATTCAGCTTCCAAGCAAACTTTACTTTATCGCCATTCTTCAGCTTTCCATCGCTAGCCCTTCAATTACCCATCTTCCATCGATATAGAAATCATAAAGAAGCTCTTCTGCACCGTAATTTTGCGTCAGACTGTCCTGTAAGAAATTTCCGCTTTTCTTGAGTTTGATTTTCTTCTTGTAGTCCTTCAGGTATGCATCCTTGTCAAATTGCACCACGGCTTTTCCGTATCCGTCATAGCCTTCAAAGCTAAGCGTCACATACTTATCCAGGTCCAACTTTGTTTTTCTTGGGAATAAAGCAAAGAAGGAAGCTAGAACCAGTAAAATTAATCCGACAGCCACTCCTACACAATAGCGGAATTGCTCTTCCCCTGCTTCTCGGACTTTTTCCATTTCCTTTTGCCTGCTTTTTGCCTTGATTTCCTTCACTTTCTTATCCGTCTCTGTTTCCACGGTTTTTTTCACTTCAGAAAGCTTTTCTCCAACTGCCTCCCCTGCTGCTGCAGTAGTTGCTGCCGCTGCAGTGCCCAACTCTGCAATCTTTGCTTCAGCTCCTTGTGAAAGTTCTTCTGCCTTACCTTCAGCTCCCTGTGCCAGCTCTTCAGCTTTAGCCTGAGCAGCTTCAACAACTTCTTCCGCCTTGCTTTCTGCCGCTTGTACCACTTCTTCCACCTTGGATTCTGCCGCTGTTGCCACTTCCTCCACCTTGATTCTGCTGCTGTTGCCACTCCTCCACCTTGGATTCTGTTGCTGTGGCTACTTCCTCCATTTTGGATTCTGCTGCTGTGGCTACTTCCTCCATCTTGGATTCTGCTGCCTTAGCCGCCTCTTCCGCTTGAGCATCAAGATCTTTAGCCATCTCTTCAGCCTTTTCTCCGGCTTCATTACCTTCGGCTTTTACTTCTTCAATCTTTTCTTCGGCAGCCTCGGAGACTGTCTCCAACTTTTTCCACTACAGTATTTTTTCTTGTTCACCTAGATTTTTCTTGTTCTAACTTTTCTTTTTGTTCATCCTGCTGTTCCATACTTACCTCCCATAAAGAAAAAATGATTATATAACTTTTTAAGCATACCTTTTAATAACAAAAAGGCAAGAATAATGTAGTACAAAAATGAGGCCTGCAAAGTATTTTTCCGTTTATTTTAGCCTGTAAAATGAAAAATAAATTTCCGTTAAAAACTTTGGTCAGCCTCATTTTTCTTATGTTGTTCCGTTGAATGAAAAAGTGTAAATATTGTATATAGGGCAAAGCATAGATATTTTTATTTGTTTTTCCTGTCGCTCCAGCTTTAAGCGTTCTTCATAGTCCTTTAAAGCATTCAAAGCTTCTTTACTGAGAGGATACATCACAAGCAGGTTGAAAATGGTCATGAGTCCCACACCCATATCTCCCATGTCCCATACTACAGTGTACTGAGCCAAGCCTCCTACAAAAAGCATAATCAGGGCAAATATCTTGTAACCGGTTTGTGAAGCCCAGTTGTCTCCGAAAATATAGGAAATGTTGGCTCTGGCATAGAACAGAATGCCAAGGAAGGTGGAAAAACTGAAAAGCCACAAAATAATAGCAATAAAAATCTTTCCGAAGGAACCGAAGTGATATGCCATAGCTGTTTGCAAAATATCCATCCCCTGCAGATTTACAATCTGTTCTTCCGGTACCAAAAGCATGATAAAAGCGGTACAGGAGCAAATCACAATGGTATCAATAAACACGCCCATAGCTTGGAACAGTCCAATTTTTGCAGGATGATCCGTATCCGCAGCGGCTGCTGCACAGGGCGCAGAGCCGGAACCTGCCTCATTGGAGAAAAGTCCACGCTTTACACCATTCATCACAACCGCACCGAAACCGCCTGCCACCATTTGCCGTAAGCCGAAGGCCTCGGAAAAGATTCGCTGAAACACGGTTGGTAAGGACCCGATATTTCTAAGAATAACAAAGATGGTAAGAGCAAAGTACAATCCTGCCATCACCGGTACGATGACATCCAGCACTCTTGCCGTAGCGTGTTTTCTCAATACTATTACTGCTGCAAGAAGCACCAAGATTGCGGTGGAAACTATAGAGCTTAATTGAAAAAGCATTTTTCAAAGGCAGGGAAGACACGGAATTTCCGATTACCTGGCTGATTCCTCCCCAACAGATTAATCCGGAAAGAGCAAAAAGAAGGGCAATAATATTCTTCTTTTTAGGAATCTCAGCATTCAGCTCCTCTCCCGGAGCCTTTTTGAAAAAGAAATCATGGATGTAGTATGCCGGGCCTCCACGAAATCCTCCATACAGGGATCCTTTCTCTTATGGAGCTGGGCCAATGTTGCCTCCACAAAAAGCAGTGGATGAACCGATTAAAGCAGTAATCCACATCCAAAAAACAGCACCGGCTCCCCCTGCGGAAATCGCCGCAACCACTCCTACAAGATTTCCCATTCCCACTCTTGTAGCTGTGGAAACGATCAGGGTCTGAAGACCGGATAGCTTTCCCTTTTTCAGGTCACCCTTTTCCTTACCCTTCGGTTTTTCCAAAATAACGGCTACCATCTCGGAGAACAAACGGACGGGGAGGAATTTCGTCTGAATCGTATAGTAAATGCCGGCGGGTGATCATAAAATCACCATCAAGGATAATCCCAGACTGCTTCCTCCCGGCAGGGGAAGCCTTTACCAAGTCTCCCCATAAAAATCCGGTTATTGCTTCGATTATGGATACAAGGATTGCCATACTTTCCTCCCTTTCTTTCACTTCTCTTTCAAGAAGCCCTCATAACTTTCGTACTTCTTTACTACTGCATTTCATTTTTACTGCATTTCTTTACCATTGTATTTCTTTAGCACTTGCGTTAGCTTGCTTTTTACGCTTTTTATGCTCTATGCTTTTTATGTGCTAAAGCATTTTCTGTAAAAGAAAAAGCACAATGTGCTTCTCCCTATTGTAACAGTTATTTTTATTTGGCAAGGACTTTTTCTATCTATACAAATCCATTTAGGAAGATTTGTCAAGGACATAAACAAAATTTCTTTGAAAAATTTATATCTTTTTCTGTTTCTCTCTTGATTAGCTTTAATATTTTATCCTTGTATGTTTCGCCTGTACCTTGCTTAAAATGTAGGTTTACAGTATATTTTTGTCTTCCCAATATCCATAATTAACTGTTTATGTGGTGGTACTTGTATTTTTCTTTTTTTCTTCTTCCATAAGTTCTCCTTTCCATTTTTAGACAATAAAAAAACAGCAAACCATTTTTGATTTACTGTTACTGTGTTAGTTTTTATTAAATTGCTTGATTTTTCAAAATTGAAATTTACCTAATGCGTTTCCCAATTTTCATTTTCTTACGCCATTCTGGTGCCATTCCATCATAAGACCAATATTCATCCTTATCAACAATCAAATTATCTTCAAGATAGATAAAACTTACTACATGAAAAAGACTCACTATTATCTGTTGGAAAAATCCGACAAGATAAAATAATAGAATCTTCATTTTCTTCAATTCTCTCTATTTCTCCGTTCCAATTTCCGGGATATTCACAATTTGCCCTTATATACTCATCTAAGGTAAAAAACTCATTTGTGCAATGCCATTTTATAACAGCATTCTTTTGAAAATATTTCCTAAGTTCTTCTGCATTTTGTGATAAAACCGTTTTGAAAAATCTATCTATATCCATAGTAATCACCTTAAAACCAATTCACTTTTTCATCTCTAAACAATGGTGTTTCACTCTCTTTGTAAGGATTGTAGTTATTACAATTACAGCCAAACTCTTTCAATACTTTTATCTTATTATCGGCTGTCCAAACAATCAAAGAAATACCGTCAAATTCTTCAACTTTCCCCTCATTCATTTTATTTTTGAAGTGCCATTCTACAATAGTTTGATTATCCTTATGAAAAAATTGCTTTATATCCCAAGCAAGCACTTTTCCTCTTGTATTCCATTCATTAAACCAGTGCTTTACTGTTTGACAATTTTTCATACTTAGGACTCCAGCTCTCAATATAAATTACATCATCTAAAAATATCATCTATACCTAAGTCTTGTTGTGTGAGCCACATATCAAACCATAAACGAATGATTTTTTCTCTTTCATTCATAAATTTAAGCACCTCCAAAATCAAATAATTATATATAATTATACCATTTTTTCACTTAGTTTTATAGGTCTAACTCATTCCTCTTTACCTGTGATAGTTGTTTTTTTCTTGTTCCTGTAACTGCTCTATACAGGTCTTAACTTTTTCAGCTTGTTCTACTTCTTCTCGTATTTCTAATATTTTGACTATATAGGCTCTTTTTTTATCTTTCTTCAAAGTGGTAAGTTCCGATTTCCATTTGGATATATTTAAGGTCTTACTTTTCTCCCTAAATGCTCTTTGAGATATTTCTTGCACTTTCAAATAGAAATAAAGCTCTGCCGTATGCTCATTATAAAAATCTTCCTGTTTTATTTTTCTTTAACTTTGTATAGGCTTTGTAGATGTCCTTTATGCTTCAAATATTTTTCTGACTTGGTCGATGAGTTGTGCTTTTATCATCAATCTTTTCTTTCTCGGTATCTTTTTAAGGCTCTTGTGGTCTTGTAATTCTTATCTCTTAAAGTAACTATACTTTCTTTCAGTTCAGATAATGAAATAATGTTTTTTCTCTTTTAAGAATTGATAGCTTTCGATGTATTTTTCTAAATCTGTATTATGGTTATCTGCATTTTTTTACGGATAAGATTTTTCAAAAACGGATAGTAAATTTTTCTTTTGGATGGGAGGGTGGATTTGAGATTATCAGTTTCTGCTTTTTTTCTTCTTTTCCCTATTCCTCTTATCCAATTTAGTAAGGCTTTTTATTCTTCTTGCAATTTCTTTTAATATCTTATTCTGATGTTTGATTTCTCGGTTGATATTTCCTCTGTCGGTAGTTATGCCTTTCTTTTCCATTTGGGTGGCTGATACGCCTAAATGAATGGTCGGTATTTGTTCTATGCCCTGTCTTTCATAGGAACGGTGATCCGCTTTTTCCTGTATGCTATTTTCTTCAAGATATTTATTTGTAATATCTGCCCATGCTTTTCGCCAATGCTCTGCTTTGTCTTGTTCGTTCCAATCTACTGCATTTATTTTCCTTGTTTTGTAGTTGCCATTTTTAAGTTTTACTTTCTCTCCGTTTTCATCAAGGATATATTCCTTTTTTGATTTTGCTCCCCATGTTGTATCTTCGTTTAGCGGTCGCATAGTTAATAGAATACGTGCATGTGGGTTTCCGTCATTTTTATCATGTAGGGCAATGTCGGCACACATACCAACTTTCACAAAATTTTCTTTTACATACTCTCTTACAAGCTCAATCTGTTTTTCCCTGTCTAATTCTTTGGGTAAGGCAACTTCAATTTCTCTTGCAAGCTGTGAGTTTTTACTCTTTTCGATTTTCTCTACGCTATTCCATAATGTTCCTCTGTCTAAAAATGCCTGTGCTGCATTTTGTGGCAATAGGATTTCTGTATGGGCTATTCCGCCTTTTCTTGTAAAGTCGTGGACTATGCCGTCATATTCGTTTTTTATCTTTTCGCCACTTCGATAGGCGGAAGCTGCTACTGCACTTTTGCCTTTACCTCTTGAGATAATCTTTATGCAAAGATGATATATCGCCATAAGAAAAAACCTCCTCTCTTTTTGATGTGGGCAAGGTGGCGATGATAAAGACTTACTAAAAAAATCGGATTGTTTTTATCCGATTTCTTTTGGTAAGTACATAAGGGGTAGGAAATTTATTTCCGTAGGGGAGTGTAGCTCCCCTGTATCAGCTTTAGCTGATATGCTCTCTGCAAGAGCCTTCGGAGAACGCACACACCCTTTAGGGTGTATAAGTGCGCCCCTGTCAAACAAGGGACTATTTCCTCTATCTCTGTTTCTTCCTCTTGTATTTCTGTAATTTTGTTTTCGCTTTGTTCTCGCTTCTCTATGATTTTTTTAAGATTTTTTTGATTGATTGCTTCTTTGATAGTTTGAAAATGAGATTAGTTGATAGAAATTCATCTTTTGTAAAATCCTTGCTTTCGGTAAAGATACTTTCAAAGACTGCTCCTTTTTTCATAAAGCCTTTCTATCTCTCTTTTTCTTTCTTCCTATTTCTGCTGACTGATGAGCTTTTTCCTTTTTGTTTTTGTAACTGCTTGATTTCTTCATCTACCATTAAAAATTTTTCTTCTATATTTTTTTCATTTTTCTGTTTTCCTCTCTTTCTAAATTTTGAGCAAAGAAAAACAGTAAACCGATTTGATTTACTGCTTTCATATCAAAAAGGGATACCGATAGGCACCCCTTTTAAACTAATTCTTTTCTATCAACTCTACTTGTTCAACTTTTTAGAAATTCCCCATTTTCTTTATTTAATTCCTTTTCACTAACATTTACCTTAATCCTATCAGCTACTTTTTAAATCATTAATTTTTAAATATTCTATTTCTTTCGAATTCTTCATTTTAAATATTTTGTTGTCAAGTTCTAAATCTTTACAGTTTAATTCTGCTTCAGTTTGTAAAACTTTTTCTATCACTTTTAACTCCAACTATTGTCATCGTTTTTATCGTTATAATTTACTGATAGAATTTCGGCATCAATCCCTATATATACTAATTTTTTTCTTCCTTTTTGTGAGCAAGCCGTTAAAAGCAAAAAAAGCGGGCTGATTAAAAAGAATTCCAAGAACTATTTTTCATTTCGTTTTTACCTGCTATTATTTATATATAAATGCATATAAACCATCAGCTTCCCCATCACTAGTTAATCTTACTGAATAACCTGCTACCCCTCTTTCAGTACTAATCAATCCATCACCCCAATTACCATGAAGTTCTAAATTTCCTACTACCTTATTATAGTATGGGTAAAATCCTATATATCCTTTTTCTCCTGCTCTTAAGTTCACAGTATATGATGTCGATGTGCTTGCAGAAGATTGCCAACCTATAGTAGCTCCTGCTTGTATTGCAGCCTTTTTATTTTGAGAACCAATTGATGCTGAGAAAAAATGTGTTGATGTGTATCCTACATTTTTAGTAATTGAACCCCCACCTCTAGGTGCAACCAAATCTGCTGAAAGTTTTTTCAGTGAACCGGTATATAGAGTAGGTCCGCTCGTTTGTCTAAATACATACCAGTTTCTATAATCTCTTAACATGACTATATCACTATTTGCTTCTTTAAGATTTATATCTTCACTTCCAGCATTCTTTGTAATACTATCTACTTCTGTTTTAGTAAGATAATTAACACTACCATCTTCATTTAGAGTAAATGCTATGACATTTGCTCCCCAATGATTCATCATAATAAATATTTTTCTCTATTGGTCAAATCAATATTTTTTTATTTTTCCTGTGCAAATACATTTGTTGGTTGGTACAATCATTAATGCTGCCATCATTATAGTAGCTATCCCTGTAGCAAATAATCTCTTTCTTAACATTTTCTTCCCTCCTGTTTTACTATTACTATCATTAAAAAAATCTCCGACAAAATAACTTAATCTCCGTTTTTATACCTCTGAGGATTTTTTGTAGTTCATTAATACCACCTCGCTTTTTACTAAATATAGTCATATAACTGTTAACAACAATTACAGCTATGACATTTATACGTTTCTTCCCCGTCCAAATCGAGAATCTGATACATGCAAACTCCTAAAGCGTTAGCAATATCATTTTGCAGTTTTTAGACTCGGCATTGTTTTTTCCTGTTTCTATTTGATTTATACTTATTCTCGATATCCCAACTTTCTTCCCTAACCTATGTTGTGATAACCCTAATGGTTTTCTATATTCTTCAATTCTATTTCTCATTACTTTCCCTTCTCTTTTTGGTTAAGAGTATTTTGCCATATTTTTTTCTAAAAAGTCGATATTTTTGGATATTTTTATCTATTTATTTTTTTATTTATTTGAATATTTCCTATGAAGTTAAAGTACACATCAACTTGCTGTTTTCTGTCTTTGCCTTTTCTTCCTCCTGTTGCTTCATGGACTACAACTTTTTCTATATACTCATTTATCATTGGTACTGTAAGTTCCTCAATGTCGGTATATTTTTCTATCATTTTTAGGAATTTATCGGTGTCAACTTTTCTCTGATGATAGCTTTCTATTTCTTGTTCAAAATACTGTATTTGCTTTTCCAAGTCTTGTTGCTCTGTATCATAGATATTAAATAATCTGTCAAAGTGTTTTACAGGGATTTTTCCAAGTGCGTGGTCTTCATATAGCTTTGTAATAAGGGTTGTTAGTTCTGTATTTCTTGATGACAGTTTTTCTAATTTCGTCTTTATCATCTTGGTACTTTTTCTTCTCTTTTTTTCATCAGATAACTTGTTCATCACTTTTAGAAATTCTTGCTTTTTCTTCTTTTGGCAAAATCTGTGATTTCTTTGATTGATTTTAGGAGAATTTCATTGACTGTTTTTACTTTGATGTAGTGCATACTGCAAGAACCTTTTCTGTGTCTGTAATGTTGGCATACAAAAGAGTAATCACTATCATATTTCTTTTCTTTATGTTCTGCCGGCTCTCGATAGCTTAGCTTTCCTCCACAATCTGAACAGATTAAAAGCCCTGTAAATGGGTGTGAGGTTGTACCATACTTTGGACTTCTTCTTACTGTTTTTCTTAACCTTTGAGCGTTATTCCATGTTTCTTCGTCAATGATGGCTTCATGGGTATTTTTGAAGATAATGAGTTCATCTTCTTTTGCCTTTCTGCGTTTCTTAGTTTTGTAATCAAGGCATATTGTTTTACCAAGTACAGTGTGTCCCATATATTCTCTTTTTTCTAAGATATAACCTACTGTGGTCGGTGTCCAAAAAAATGGGTCTTCTATTCCTCTTTTCTTTGAGCTATGGTTATTTTCGGGGTAATGTATTTCTGCATAGGCTGATGGAATAAGGACTTTATCTTTGGTTAGTATATCTGCTATCTGTGTTACTCCATATCCCTCTATTACAAGCCTGTAAATGCGTTTTACGACCTTTGCACTCTCTTTATCGACAAGTAACTCCTGTTTGTTCTTAGGGTTTCTATAATAGCCGTATGGTACGCTTGGTGATACTCTTTTACCTTCTTCCATTCTTGCTCTGAAGATAGACTGTATTTTTCTTGAGGTATCTCTTGCATACCATTCATTCATAATATTTAGAAATGGGGTAAAGTCGCTTTCTGCTTGTTTTTCGCTATCTATTCCGTTATTGATGGCAATAAATCTTACACCCTTTTCTTTGAAAAGTATTTCGGTATAAAAACCTACTTTGAGATAATCTCTACCAAACCTACTCATATCTTTTACTATCACAGTAGATACTTTGTTTTCTTCTACTGCTTTTATCATCTTTTGAAATCCCTCTCTATCAAAGGTTGTTCCGCTTACTCCATCATCAGTATAGTGATAAATATTTATAAAGCCGTTTCTTTTGGCATAGCTTTCAAGTAGCTGCTTTTGATTGGTGATGGAATTGCTTTCTCCTTGCATTTCATCATCACGACTTAAACGCTCATAAAGGGCTGTTTGTCCTGTTCTTTTCGTATTTGACATGAGAATTACCTCCTTTCCAAGTTTTATTATTTTCTCTGTCCCTAAAAGGTTAATCCATTTTCTTCTAGCTATACAAGTCCAAGCCTTTTTTTGCATTGCATGGATAAAGTCTGCCTTGATTTCCTCCGGTCCTTGTATTTTTACAGTTCCTCCAAGAGAAAATATCCAGGCATAAAACATCTCACTGACTGCCACATCCACATGACAGATGGCATAGCCGGGCTCTTCCGCCGGAAAAAGGGAAATCTCTTTCCCAAAACGATCCAGAAGAATTCCCACCATTTCCTCCCGAAAGATAAGGCTCACCTTTTTCCGCTCTCCTGCAAACATAGAAAAGGTTCTTTGGCGAAAATGCTCCATGTCCAGATCCAGAAAAGCATCTTCCCCTTGCCTTTTCTCCTCCAGAATCCGGATATTCTTCATTTTATCCACCCGGTAGTGTTTAAACTTCTCCTCTTCCCCATCATAGCCCAAGAGGTAATAATTTTCATTTTCCAAAATAAGGTTCCATGGACTTACCAGATAGGGTTTTTTCTTCTTTTCCACCAGTTCCTTATGCATATTCCATTGCAGGTAGGAAAAACTGATTTTCTTGTTCTCCGCAATGGCTCTATGTAATTCGTCCACCACATAGTAGATGGATTCGTTCATGCTCTTGATTCGTCCGGGGAGCATCAGCTGTCGGTTTAATTGTCTGGCTTCATATTCGCTGACAAAGGTAGTAAGCTTCTTAATCAGTTCCTTAGATTTTTTCTCCGTAATAAATCGGGAGGCCTGCACCGCATCTGCCAGTAGCTTACATTCCGCCAGTTCAAATTCCTTACTGCCAAGATAATATACATAGTTCCTGCCTTGTTTCTCCATCACCACATCATAGCCCATTTGGCGAAGACACTCTATGTCATCATATACACTCTTCCGGTCTGTTTCGATATCCATATCTCTAAGATAATTTTGAATTTCCGCCATGCTTAATGGATGCTGTTCATCAGCCTTATGTAGCAATATCTCTCGCAAATGATACCACTTCCATTTTTGATTCCTTCTTTTTGCCATATCAGCCCCCAAAAATCAGAATGATGCTCTCCAAATACTATACGCACATTTTAACAGGAAAAGGCACAATAGGATATTCAGAATTGCAGAATATTGAAAACGAGCATCCCGGCTTTACAGGATACTCGTTTTCAATAAAATGTATATAGCGCAGCCTTACAAATTATAAGAGTGCCTCTACTGCCTTCTTTACTTCTTCCATAGAATGGGTTGGTTCAAAACGCTGTACCACATTTCCCTTTCTATCCACCAAGAACTTCGTAAAGTTCCACTTAATGTCCGGATTCTTCTTGTATTTTGGATCCTTGGCAAAGCACATAGCCCCCATAGCCATAGCCTTTACGCCCTTTCCAAATCCCTCAAAAGCCTTTTTTGCTCTTTTAGATAGCTGTATAAAGGAAGAGCATTGACACCATTTACCTCCGCCTTTTTCATCTGATCAAATTCTGTCTTATATTGTAAGGTACAAAACTCATGGACTTCCTCATCCGTGCCCGAGTCTGTCCTGCAAACTGATTACAAGGAATATCCAAAAATCTCAAAGCCCTTTTCATGGAAGGCGTTGTAGAGATTCTGCAAATCCTCGTATTGAGGGGTAAAGCCACATCCCGTTGCCGTGTTGACAATCAAGAGAACTTTCCCTTCAAATTCCTTTAATGAAAACATCTCTCCATTTCTCTTCTCTACACTGTAATCATAAATTCCCATATTCCCATATTCCCTCCTATCTCTACTTTGAACACTAAATCTCTATGCCAAGCTTTTTGCTTAATATATTGTTTACAATTTAATTTTTACTCTATTATATTGACTTGTCAAGAGATTCTTTAGCATTTATTTTTATCTCTATTATTTTTGTTACATTTGCAACATTTCTCTTGCCTTTTTCTCTGCTATCCTAAAAGTTGTAAAGAGAAAAATACCAGGAGAGGAGTCTATATGATTACGAAAGAAATGACATTAGCGGATGTGGTAAAAACTATACCCAAGTACCATTCCTTATTTAAATGAATATCGTTTGGATTATTGTTGTGGAGGACATGATCCCATTGCACAGATTGCTAAGGAGAAAAAAATATTGATTTGGAAGCTTTTTATGCAAGAGCTGGAAAGATTGGCAGCCCTTCCAAAGAAGAACCAGCTGGATTACGAGGGAGAATTGCAGCGTTTTCGTTCTCTCTCCGTTCCGGAAATGCTGGCAGATTTGGAGCGTAGCCACCATGTAAAAGAAAGAGAATTGCTGGCTGATGTGGAGGCTCTTTTAAACAAAATTCTAGTGGTGCACTACGAGCACCATGGAGAAGAGCTTAGTTCCATTCATCACCACTTCGCCCTCTTAAAGGCAGATTTGGAAGAGCATTTTGCCAAAGAAGAAAAGCTGGTCTTTCCGATTATGAAAAAATCCGGAAAACCAAGCTCTGAGGACATTCGTTATGTGAAAAGTTTGGAGGAGGAACACAGTACAGCCGGAGAGCTGATTAAGCTTTTACAGAAAGAGACGAATCTCTTTACAGCCCCGGAGGATGTTTGCCCTACTTACAGAAGATGCTTTAGCCAGATGGAAGCCTTGGTGGAAGATATTTTCATGCATATCTTTAAGGAAAAATTCCATCGCCTTTCCGGAGTATTACGAGCAGGGATAAAGGGGGACGCTTTGATGCAGTATGGGTCTTTATTCGGGGCACGCTCCCGCTAACCTCGCCTTCGCAGCGGTACTAAGTTCAAGCCTTCGCTTTGCTCGCTTTCAGTAAGTACCGGCGGGCTCAGATTGCCCCTCATACAGACCCATACTGCATCAGTCGCTTACATTAGTAAATTTCTATAGCCCTTCCCTAAGTAGGCTTTCCATAAGTACTGACGGGCAAAGAAGATACCTGAGGATTCCCCGGGTATCTTCTTTGTTTTAATCTAATATAAAGCTTCCTGAAATGTCTCCACTATTTCTTCTAATTCTTCTTCCTGTATAGTTCTTAAGTCCATCCAGTAATCATCTTCCCATATTCGTCCGATAATCGGTGTTTTTCCCTTCCGCAGTCTGGCTTCCAGCTGGGATACGGAAAGCTTTTCCGGATGGTAAACCACTGCATAGCTGTCCATATAAGTATCCGGAAGAGAACCGCCTCCCACCTGAGCCTTGGAGGGCTGCAAAGAATATTCTCCGGGGATAGATTCCTTTTGGAATAAACGAAGCAATGCTTCCCCTCGTCTTTTTACCACGCTCTGCTCTTCAGACAGCATACGGAGCACCGGAATTCTCTCTTCAATGCCTTCCTCCTTCAAATATTCTAAAAAGCATAGTTCTAAAGCAGTAATCGTTAGCTTATCCACCCTGAAGAGCTCTAGTAAGAGGATTTTTCTTCATTTGATCGATATATTCTTTTTCCGATAATAATTCCCGCCTGTGGTCCCCCCAAAAGCTTGTCTCCGCTAAAGCAGACTACATCCACACCGGCTTCGATGGCTTCCTGCACCGTAGGTTCATGGGGAAGGCCATATTTTTCCAAAGGAAGAAGAACCCCGGATCCCAAATCCTCAATAATAGGAACTCCGGTTTCCAAAGAAAGTGTCTTTAATTCTCTCGCCTCCACAGATTCCGTAAATCCGCAAATTTTATAATTGCTGGTATGTACCTTTAAGAAGGCCTTGGTATTTTCATTGACCACTTCTACATAATCCAGGTAATGGGTTTTGTTGGTGGTTCCTACTTCCCGCATCTCCGCTCCGGAGGCGGCACAAACATCGGGAATCCGGAATTTTCCCCCGATCTCCACCAGTTCTCCCCGGGATACCACAACCTCTCCCCCCTTAGCCAGGGTAGAAAGAATCAGTAAAACGGCAGAAGCATTGTTGTTGACCACCATAGCATCCTCTGCACCGGTAATTTTGCAAATGCTTTCCTTGATATGGCTGTAGCGCTCTCCCCGCTCTCCCTTTTCCAAATCATATTCCAGATTGGAGTAGGAAGAAAGCATTTTGGCAAGCTCCTGCCCTATTTTCGGAGAAAGCAAGGCACGACCAAGGTTAGTATGTAAAATCGTTCCGGTAGCATTAATCACCTTCCTTAGTTTCGGTTTTACATCCCCCTCAATTCTCTCCGTAATACGACTGTACAGTGAAGAAAAGGCCTGTTCTATCCTTCTTTCCTCCTCTTCCTCTCGAATGCATCTTCGTAGATTTTTCCACCTCTATCCTTACGCAGTCCGTAACATAGGATAAGCCATAGTCCTGAATAAAGGAAAGAATCTGCTCCTCCTCCAGAATATTGTCAATTTTGGGAATCCGTCTAAAAAATGCATTTCTATCCATGGTCCTCTTCCTTTTCTCTTCTGTTTATACTTTCTTTAGAAACCATTGTACCATAAATTTTAAAAAGAGAAGCCGGTTTTTCCTATAAATCCGTATAGCCGTATGGTTCCGCAAACGAGATATCGCACACTTTTGCGAGCGATACTCGTTATGAATCAAAAGAGCCTAGAGAGAAGCTCTAAGGGAGAACTCCCCCAAAAAGCTTCTTCTCCAAGCTCTTTTATAGATATAATTTTTATAGATATAATTTTTTTATAGATATAATTTTTATAAATATAATTTTTTTACTCGTATAATTTTTTTACTCGTATAGTTCTTATAACTATAATGATTATAAGCTATGTTTTCCTGCTGTTTGTAAACGAATAAGCGCACGATAAAGCTTTGCCTGATTCCGGAGTCTTTGCTCTTCGGAAAGTTTTTCATCCTGAATCTTCTTCTCAGCTCTTTCCTTCGCCTTCTGAGCACGCTCAATGTCGATATCCCTCACTCCACTCAAAGGTGGTGGGAATCAAGCGACAATGATTGTCCATCATGGAAAGCATTCCTCCAATACAGGCTGCCTTTCTTTCACTACCATCCTTCATAATCACTTTTGCAGTGCCCATTCCTACCGCTGTGCAGTAGTTAATATGGTGAGCCATGATAGCCAGGTCTCCTGTAATGGTTCTTAAGCTGATGCGTTCTACTTCATCGTCAAATTTTTGCCCATCCATAGAAACAATCTCTAAATGGAAGTTTGCCATAAAGGTCCCTCCTTACTGTTTCTTAGCTTTTTCAAAAACTTCTTCGATGTTTCCCTACTAAAAGGAAAGCAGACTCAGGAAGCTCATCACATTCTCCATCCAAAATCATCTTAAAGCCGCGGATTGTTTCCTTTAAAGGAACATACTTTCCTGCAAGACCGGTAAACTGCTCTGCTACAGAGAAACTCTGAGACAGGAAGTTCTGAATCTTTCTGGCACGGAAAACGCTAATCTTATCTTCCTCGGACAATTCATCCATACCCATGATGGCGATAATATCCTGTAACTCCTTATATCTCTGGAGTACCTGCTGCACACCTCTTGCCACCTGATAGTGCTCTTCTCCTACGATTTCCGGAGTAAGAATACGGCTGGTGGAATCCAAAGGATCTACCGCAGGGTAAATTCCCTTACTTGCGATATCTCTGGACAATACGGTGGTTGCATCCAAGTGGGTAAATGTTGTTGCAGGCGCCGGGTCGGTAAGGTCATCCGCAGGCACATAAACCGCCTGAACGGAGGTGATAGATCCCTGCTTTGTAGAAGTAATACGCTCCTGCAAAGCACCCATGTCTGTTGCCAGTGTAGGCTGATATCCTACCGCAGAAGGCATTCTTCCAAGAAGTGCGGACACCTCTGAACCTGCCTGGGTAAAACGGAAAATGTTATCAATGAAGAGCAATACGTCCTGGTGCTTCACATCACGGAAGTACTCCGCCATGGTCAGACCGGAAAGAGCAACTCTCATTCTCGCTCCTGGCGGCTCGTTCATCTGTCCGTAAACCAGGGCAGTCTTATCCAAAACGCCGCTTTCCTTCATTTCTCCGTAAAGGTCGTTACCCTCACGGGTACGCTCTCCTACACCGGTAAATACGGAAATACCGCCGTGAGCTGTTGCCACATTGTGGATCAGCTCCATAATCAATACGGTTTTACCTACTCCCGCACCACCGAAAAGTCCGATTTTTCCTCCCTTAGCGTAAGGACAAATCAGGTCTACTACCTTGATACCTGTCTCCAGGATCTCTGTAGCAGGGGTCTGCTCCTCGAAAGAAGGAGCCGGACGGTGAATCGCCCATCTTTCCTCTGTCTCCGGGGCAGGTTTTTCATCTACAGGATTTCCCAAAATGTTGAAGATTCTTCCCAAGCAGGGCTCTCCAACAGGTACTGTAATGGGATTTCCTGTATCAACAGCTTCCATTCCTCTAACCAAGCCATCGGTGGAACTCATTGCAATACAACGTACCACATCATCTCCCAACTGCTGTGCAACCTCCGCAATCAACTCGGTATCTCCAAGCTGGATGGAAATTGCGTTCAATAAGGAGGGGAGTTCCCCTTCCTGGAATCGAATATCCAGGACGGCACCCATGACCTGTATAACCTTTCCTACATGTTTTTCTGTCATGTATCTCTCCTTTTTCTACACTACAACTCTTCCGCACCGGCAACAATTTCCGTAATTTCCTGGGTAATACTTGCCTGTCTTGCTCTATTGTAGAATAGACTTAATTTATCAATCATCTCTCCGGCGTTATCTGTAGCCGCCTCCATAGCTGTTCTTCTTGCTGCCAGCTCACTGGCAACAGAAGTACAAATTCCACTATAGACTAGCCCTGCAAGATACTCCGGTACTATCGCATTAAAAACATCTTCTCCACTTGGCTCGTAGAGAATCAGGTTGCGAATCTTCTTCGCTTCTTCTTCGCTTTCCTCTTTAAAATCAGACAGAGGAAGTAGGGATATTGCTCCCGCCTTCTGGCTCATCATGGACACAAAATCCGTATAGATTAATGCCACATGGCCAAATTCCTGATTTTTATAAGCTTCACAGATTTTCTGGGCAATGCTGTAGGAATCGGAAATTCCTACTTCCCCAACATGGGTATAGCTGTCATTAAACAGCTCATACTTCTTCTGGCGTCCATACTCTAAGGCTTTTCTTTCCTAAGGGAATAAGGCAAAGTCCTTGCCCTTTATTTCCTCTTCCAAAGCACGGAACAGGTTGGCATTATAGCCCCCCGCCATTCCTCGGTCTCCTGCAATCAGCACATAGCACCACTTTTCGGAGCCATTGGCCTTGGTATACGGAGAGGAAAAATCTGTATTCCCGTTAGCAATTTCAGAAAGGGTTTTCTTTAAGGTATGAAAGTACGGCTTGGTATTTTCCGCCTTTTCCTTTGCCTTTCGAAGCTTAGAGGAAGCCACCAGCTCCATGGCCTTGGTAATCTGCATGGTATTCTGGATGCTCTTAATGCGGAGTTTCACTGACTTCATATTTGCTGCAGCCATGTTTTCTCCTTCTTCCTGGGTTTACAGTCTCTTTAAAAATTCCGCTGTAAAACGCTCTAAGCTAGCCTTAAGTTTCTTCTCCGTCTCTTCTTCCAGCTTACCGGTCTCTCTGATGGCATTCATTGCGCTCAGAGCCTCTGCATCAGCATCTAAGAAGTGATAAAGCTCTTCCTCATAGTGACGGATATCCTTAACCTCTACAGCAGTCAAGATTCCATGAACTACTGCATAAAGAATGGCAACCTGCTTCTCAACGGCAACAGGCTCTCCCTTACCCTGCTTTAATACCTCTACGATACGTTCACCCTGGGCAAGTCTCTGCTTGGTATCCTGGTCAAGGTCGGAACCAAACTGTGCGAAGGACTGTAACTCTCTGTACTGTGAGTAAACCAGCTTCAAGGTTCCTGCTACCTTCTTCATGGCCTTTAATCTGCGCATTTCCACCTACACGGGATACGGAGATACCGGGGTTAACCGCCGGCATAATTCCACTATGGAATAACTCTGTCTCTAAGAAGATCTGTCCGTCCGTGATGGAAATAACGTTGGTAGGAATATAAGCGGATACGTCTCCGGCCTGAGTCTCGATAATAGGAAGGGCTGTTAAAGATCCTCCTCCTAATTCAGGAGACAGCTTTGCGGCTCTTTCCAACAATCTGGAGTGTAAGTAGAATACGTCTCCGGGATATGCTTCTCTTCCCGGCGGTCTACGAATCAGAAGGGAAATGGCACGATATGCCACAGCATGCTTACTCAAATCATCATAGATGATAAGGACATGCTTTCCCTGGTTCATAAAGTACTCACCCATAGCACATCCTGCATAAGGGGCGATGTACTGCAAGGGGCTCGGCTCGGAAGCGGTTGCCGCAACAACGATGGAGTAATCCATAGCGCCGGCTTCCTTTAATTCATTTACCAATGCGGTAACGGTGGATCTCTTCTGTCCGATGGCTACATAGATACAGATAACATCCTTGCCCTTTTGGTTAATGATGGTATCAATTGCAATAGTGGTTTTACCGGTCTGTCTGTCACCGATAATCAACTCTCTTTGTCCTCTTCCAATAGGAATCATGGAGTCAATCGCCTTGATTCCTGTCTGCAAAGGCTCTTTAACCGGCTGTCTCTTGATGATGCCGGGTGCAGGACTTTCCACTGCACGGAACTCTGTACTTTCGATAGGACCAATGCCGTCAATAGGCTGTCCAATCGCATTTACCACTCGTCCGATTAATTGCTCCCCTACAGGAACAGATACTACTCTACCTGTGCGCTTAACGCTCTGCCCTTCTCTGATTCCTACGTCGGAACCGAAAAGTACCGCAGAAACACTGGTTTCTTCAAGGTTTTGAGCCATACCAAAGGTGCCGTCCTCGAACTCTAAAAGTTCTCCGGACATACAGTTTGTCAGACCGGAAACACGGGCAATACCGTCACCTACGGTGAGTACGGTGCCTGTTTCGTTCTGTACAATGGCATTTTGGTAATATTTAATCTGGCTTCGAATGACCTCGGAAATTTTTTCTGGTTTTAATTCCATTCTATGCCCATCCTTTTTACAAGACTACTTCATTAACAGTTTTACGAATCTCTTTCAATCGAGCAGAAACCGTACCGTCTAAGGTCTTTCCTGCTACTTCTACCTTCAAACCGCCCAATACCTTCGGGTCGATTTTCTCGGATAGAATAATGCTTTTTGCACAAAGCTTTTGCAACTTTTCGATTAAAGCTGACTTTTGCTCCTCTTGTAATGGTACTGCACTGATTACCAGAGCTTCTGCAATGCCCTGATCCTCCTGATACAGCGCTTTATAGGTCTTGTAGCTTTCTTTAAAGCCTCTTACCAGACCCTTTTCCAAAAGCAGCTTCAAAAAATTCAATAAATAAGGCTGCAGTTCCGTTGCAAAGGCTTGATCCAAAAGAGACAATCTCTCCTTCTTAGGAACGGAAGGCTCTGCAAGAAGAGAATAATACTCCGGATTTTCCTCCAGGAGTGTTTTTACACAACTCATCTCTTCTAAGATTTCTTTTTCCAGATGCTCTTCCTTGGCTAAGTCGTAAAGACTTTTCCCGTACAAGCTGGATGCCTTATTCATGATGCCTCCTCTACATTTTGTAAGAACTCATCAATTAAAGCCTTATGCTCATCTTCGTGGATTTCCTTCTCCACAACTTTTCCCGCAATATCCATAGCAATGCTTCCGATTTCATCCTTTACCTCATTCAAGGCTTTCTTTCTCTCTAAACGGATATCCTCTTCCGCCTTTTGCTTTAATAGAACTTGCGTGTTGTTCCGCCTCTTTAATCAATTCCTCGGCACGGAGGTTTGCATCCTTCTTCGCATCCTCGATGATACGGTTTGCCTCTCCTCTAGCATCAGACATACTGGTCTCATATTCTGTCTTAACAGCCTCAGCTGCTTCTTTTGCTTTCTTTGCCTCTTGTATATCCTTATCTGCCGCTTCCTGTCTTTTCTTTAAGATCTCGTTAATTGGCTTAAAAAGAAAACGCTTAATGAGATATACCTGAATAAAAAGGTTCAAAATCTGGGCAATGAAGGTCCATGGAATGATGGTTACCAACTGTTGCGATTCCATACTTTTCTCCTTTCTTCACTTCTTGGTAGTATTTTTTCTTACTGTAAGAAATTCATGAACATACCAGGAGCAACGAAGATCAGAAGAAGACCGGTTACGAATCCGTAGATACCGGTTGTCTCGGCAATCGCACAACCCAATAACATAGTAGAAGTAACATCACCCTTACACTCAGGCTGTCTTCCGATAGCTTCCAAAGCCTTTGCTACAGCGTTACCTTCTCCGATACCGGGTCCAATACCTGCAATTAATGCAGCACCTGCACCGATAGCACATCCTGCTAATGCAATACCTCTTGCTAAAAACTGAAATTCACTCATTTTCTTGTCCTCCTAAATAAAATTGTTTATCCTTCTGCTGCGTTGGCGATATACATAATCGTCAACATGGTAAAAATAAATGCCTGCATGGCACCGGAAAACCAGTCAAAATAAAATCCTACGATAGCGGGGATACCCACTTGCAAAATAGGAATATTTGATAGAAAAATCTCCTACTACACCGGGGATTAAGCCAAAGAGCGCGGAAGAGGCAATGGCCAATGATGCATAAATCAAACCACTGATAACCACTCCGGACAAAATGTTTCCGAAATGACGACATGCCATACTAATGGGGGTAGCCACATCCGAAAGGATGTTAAATGGCGTCATAACAGGAATGGGCTGGGTAAATCCCTTTAAAAATCCAATAATTCCACCTGCCTTAATCTTATTGGCAATGATGATTACATAAACCGTAATCGCCCAGGCTGCCTCTGTGGACAGATCGCGGTAGGGCTTCGTAATCCGATCAAACTGATTAAGTTGGAAACGAGACTGGTGCCAAAAAGGGCTGCCACAAAAGGAATCATCTTATCAAACTTATTTCCTCCCGTGTTACTACGCACTAAGTTGTTGGCACTTTCTACAATCAGCTCTGCAATGGCTTGCCTTTTGCTAATGTTCTCCACCCGTAGATTCCGAGTAAGGAAGATACATAGTCCTGTGATAATCGCCATAACAATCCAGCTGACTACTAGGGTTTCCGAAAGCAGAAAATCTCCTAGGAAAGGAATTCCTGTAGGAATTTTAAGGAATATTTTTGCTCCAGAAATATCAAAATTCATACTCTAGTTTTCACCTCCTTGTGTTTTTGTATTCTTTTTCCAGGAAAGTACCCCTCGAATTCTCAAAAATGCTCCCGGAAAAAGTAAGGGAACAATACCGGCTACGGCATTAAAAATGGGAGCGATTAGCGCTATCACAATCCAAATCAACTGTAGCATGGTACGGTTTCGGTAAGACGCTCTCATCTTCTGATAAGCATCCTCCTGATTTTCCGTATTGACAATTTCCTGTACAGTAATCCCCATGAGATAAAAATTCATTACTGCCACAAAAGTTCCCAATACGGCGGAAAGAATCACTCTGTAATCAAAGCTGACTTTTTCCGGTTTAGCTATATGAAGAAAGAAAAAACAGATTAGCAGCACAAGGCAAGCTATTCCGCACTGCACAGCAATCTGCACAGTTTCTTTTTCACAGTAGATTGTACCTTCATTTTTCTTGTCCTTTCTAAGATCCGACCTTATAAAGAAATCCTTTTTCTTACTAATCCTTTTGATTTCTTACCGATGCTGATTAAAAGCCCGGTCTTTTGTTTCTTGCTTCTTCTCCTTCTTTGAGACAGAAAGGTAAAACTTATAGGCTGTCATAAAAGAAGCAGCAAGTCCAAAGAAAAATGCAGGTAGGTATATCCAATAAGAAAGACTGAAGCGCTCTCTTAACTGATATGCCACAAATAAGCACAATAAAAGCGGCATTACAAGGGATAATCCAAACTGACTCAGAATTGATAAATTTCTGAACGCCTTTGACCATTCCTTCATGCCGCTCTCCTCCTTGATTGCTCACTTACGAGATTTCTCCCGTTGCCTTTTTTTCCATATAAAGAGGATTCTACACTAGCCCTACGAAATAGACAATATTGTTAAAGAAAAAAATCTTTTACAATTTCTTCAAAAATAAAATCCTATTGTCTGTGCTATCTTTCTTATTTTTTTCTTTTTCAGAAAAATTCCTCTTAAATAAAATTTCACAACAGATACTATATCGACTGCTTTTTCTAAGTTTTTAAAAGAGTTTTATGAAAAAAATTTTTATTCAGTTTATTTCTTGATGCTTATTTAGAATGTTTTTTCATCCTATCTTCCTAACATTTCTCCGGAAATTTTTAAGCCGGAGGAGCAGTTGCTTCCTTTAGCTTCTTCCTTTTTCTCCTGTACCGCTTCTTTTCGCTTCTGCCTTCTTCACTCGTTTTTCCGGTAATAGCAGAAGTCGGACACTTCTGCGCACAGATTCCGCAGTCTGTACATTTTTCATTCATCACCGCTAAGTCATTAATCACATGGATCGCATCAAAGGGGCAATTTTTCTCACAGATTCCGCAGGCAATACAGCCAATGGAACAACTCTCCTTCACCGCCTTACCCTTCAAAAGATTCTTGCAGGAAACGATGTGTTTCTTCTTGTAAGGAACAAAGGAAATCAGCGCCTTGGGACAGGCCTTGATACAGGCACCGCAGGCTGTACACTTCTCCTTATCCACAACGGCAACGCCATCCACCACATGGATCGCATCAAAGGCACAAACCTTTACGCAGGAGCCATATCCGCAGCAAGAATAAGGACAAGCCTTTTCTGTGCCTCCCGGCACCACAGCCAAGTCATTACAATCCGCAATACCGGTATATCTGGCAATCTGCTTTGTTTTGGAGCAGGACCCCTGACAATGCACATGGGCAACCTTCTTATCCTGATCCATGGACACTTCGCCGGCCCCAAGTATTTCCGAAATCTTAGCCGCCACGGGACTTCCTCCCACAGGACACTGGGTTACGGGAGCCTCTCCTAAAGCCATAGCCTTGGCGCAACCGTCACAGCCGGGGAAGCCGCAGGCACCGCAGTTGTTTCCCGGTAGTGCCGCACGAATCTTAGCCTCTGTTTCATCCACCTCCACCTTGAACTTCTCGGAGGCTACTCCTAAAAATACTCCTAAAATTAAACCTGTCGCACCCACTAAACCGGCGGCAACCAGGACCAATGTTGTCATTAGACTCATACTTAATCCTCCTTAAATCAATCCGCCAAAGCCGAAGAATGCAATCGCCATAAGAGCCGCAGTAACCAATACTATGGGAGAGCCCTGGAAGGAGTGGGGAATCCTGTCATTCCCTGCGATAACATTCTCCCCGGATTCCTGCCATAAGCAATAATGCTAAGGCAAAACCGCAAGAAATTCCCAATCCGTATACCAAACTCTGGGCAAAATTATATCCATAGGAAACATTGTTCAAGGCCACACCCAATACCGCACAGTTTGTGGTAATCAAGGGAAGATATACACCCAAAGACTCATAAAGAGAGGGTACATTCTTCTTTAAGAACATCTCTACAAACTGTACCAGCGCTGCAATAACCAGGATGAAAACAATGGTATTCAGATACTCTAATCCATCTGTTAAGCCAAGGGCTTTGCAAAGAGGGCTGGAAGCAGCAAGGAAGCTAACATAGATTCCATGGGTAATTACAGAGGCAATCACGATAACGAAGATTACCGCTCCTCCCATACCCTTAGAGGACTCGGTTTTCTTAGATACTCCTAAGAAAGGACAAATTCCCAAAAACTGGGAAAGTACTACATTACTTACCAAAGAATACTTAATGGCAATCAACAGTAAATCTATCATACAGCCGCCTCCTTCTTTTCTGCCACTCCACTCTTATCGGGAGACGCGTCCTTACAGTCGGAAAAACAGCCCATGCAGTTTCCTCCGCAAACAAATTCCTCCGGAGCATCCCCGTTTGTTGCAGAGGGAAGTCGTAATTTGTTTTGAATCGCCGTAAGTACCGCCAGAACCAGAAAGGCACCGGGAGCCAATACGAAAATGCTGATGCTGTAGGCCTCAGGAATCAGTCTAAAGTTAAAGATGGTTCCTGCACCAATCAGTTCTCTTACCGCACCGATTACGGTTAAAGCAAAGGTAAATCCAATTCCCATGCCCAGTCCGTCAAAGAAAGATAGAACCGGATCATTAAACAATGCAAAGGACTCTGCTCTTCCCAAGATAATACAGTTCACTACAATCAAAGGAATATAGATGCCCAAAGCCTCATATAAAGCAGGCACATAGGCCTGAATCAAAAGCTGGACAATGGTTACCAAGGAGGCTACCACCACAATCTCTCCCGGAAGACGCATACGCTCCGGAATAATCTTACGCAGGGCGGAAATCACCATGTTGGAAAACATCAGTACCGCTGTAGTGGACAAGCCCATGCCCAATCCGTTCATTGCGCTGGTGGTGGTGGCCAGGGTAGGACACATACCCAGCATGATAATGAAGGTAGGGTTTTCTTTGATAATACCGTTATATAATCTCTCTAAGTATTTATTCATTTTCCCCTCCTACTGTAAAACATAAGCTTCTACAAATTCCGTGGCAGCGTTTACCGTATTGACTACTGCAGTACTGGTAATGGTGGCACCGGAGATGGCATCAATTTCATTTTCCCCTGCACCGCCGCCTTTTTTCACGCCGATTTTTGTGCCCTTTCCGGTAAACTGCTCATAGAACTCCGGAAGGGTGGCTTTTTGTCCAAGACCGGCTGTCTCCGGTAAGGTTTCCGGGAAGGAAATACCGGTAAGCTTTTAAATCCTTATCCACACCTACAACCACTACAACCGGTCCGCCGTATCCTGCTGCATGTCCTTTTAAAACATAGCCGATTACTTCTCCGGAAGCATCCTTTGCCACAATAGCATCCGTCAATTCCGCTCCGCCATTGTCTGCGGCCAGTGTTCCTTCCTCTGTAGCCTTTTGTAAGCTATCCTTCAGTTCCTCGCTGTCATAATCCGCCGCATCCAAAACCACCTTATAGGCTTTGTTGGTAGCTTCTTTAATAGCATCGGCAATGGTATCCTTGGTCATGCCGTATACCACGCCCAAAAGCAAGCCGGAGATTAAGGTAATGGCAGTAAGTACTAAGGCGTCTTTCATAAAGGAATCTTTTTTCATCTTACTTTCCCTCCCTGCCAAATGCCTTTGGTATCGTCATGTTGTTGATTGTCGGCACCAAAATATTGCTTAAAATAATCGCATAGGAAACTCCCTCGGCAGATCCGCCGAAGAGACGGAACAATCCGGTTAAAATTCCCACAAGTACCGCAAAAACAATCTGTCCGTTCGGTGTGATTGGAGAGCTGACATAATCTGTCAGCATAAAGAAGGCACCAAAAATCAGTCCGCCCCCCAGGATTTCGGAAGCAAGGTAGTGCATATCAAAGCCTCTTCCGGAGAAAATCAATGTGAACAGCGCTACCGTTCCAATATAGACTAGAGGCATCTTCGGAGAGATTACCTTCCGAATAATCAGATATAAAGCACCAATCAAGAGGCAAATCTTGGATACCTCTCCAATGGTTCCCGGAATTCTTCCCAGGAACATATCCATAAGATTCATGCTTGCATCAGGAGTGCTTTTTAAAACCGCCAATGGAGTTGCACTCGCAATGCCGTCTGTCCCTGCGTTGTTGAAGGCAGTCATCTTTCCTGCAAAGGAAATCAGCAGGAAGCAACGAGCCGCTAAAGCCGGGTTCATGAAATTTGCTCCCAATCCTCCGTAAAGCTGCTTAACCACAATAATGGCAAACACGGAACCTAGCATAGGAATCCAATAAGGAATTCCCGGAGGACAGTTTAAAGCCAAAATCATACCGGTTACCGCAGCAGACCAGTCATTCACAGTTACCGGCTGCTTCATAGCCTTCTGATACGCAAATTCTGTAAACACTGCCATCAAAGTAGTGAGCACCACCACCCATAAGGCGTGAAATCCCCACTGTAATATGCCGTAAATAGCAGTGGGAAGCATGGCAATCACAACGTCTCTCATAAGTTCTGCGGAAGTCACCCGGTCACGCACATGGGGATTCGCAGAAAGATGTAAAAGTTTCATTTATTTACCTCCCTAGGCCTTTGCGGCTTTTGCTCTTTTCTCTGCATTGACTTTTCTCTTCATCTGCTTAAAGCCCTGGGTCAAAGGACGCCTAGCGGGGCAAACATAGGAACAGCATCCGCACTCGATACACTCCATTCCATAGAGTTTTTTTCAAAGCGTTCCGTATTCTTTTGAAGAGAAGCCACCATCATTAAGGTGGGCATCAAATTCTCCGGGCAGGCTGTAACACATCTTCCACAGTTAATGCAAGGAGTTGTCGCCTCCTCAGCCACCTGATCCTTCTTAAAGGCTAAAATGGAACTGGAGTTCTTGGTCACGGGAATATCCAGCTTAAAAAGCGGCATACCCATCATCGGACCGCCGGAAATAATCTTTTCCGGCTCCTCGGAAAATCCGCCTGCTGCAGCAATTACCTGCTGATAGTCGGTTCCTAAGGGCACACGGAAATTCCCGGGACTTGCCACCGCATCTCCCGTAACCGTTAAAATCTTTCTGACCAAAGGCTTAGACTCACATACCGCTTCATAAATCGCCACAAGGGTATCAACATTGTCCACCACAACTCCTGCATCCGCCGGTAGCATGGAGGAATTAATCTTTCTTCCGCTGGCAGCGTAGATGAGCTGACGCTCTCCTCCCTGAGGATAGCGGGTTCTTAGGGCTACTACCTCAATATTGTCCATCCCCTTGGTTTTTTCCGTCAAAAGCTTGATGGCTTCCGGCTTATTGTCTTCAATACAAATCTTTCCCTTGGCGTTGGGAAAAATAGAGAGAACGACCTGTAAACCGCCAATCAGTTTCTCCGGCATCTCCATCATATCTCTGTAGTCAGAGGTCAAGTAAGGCTCACACTCTGCACCATTTACCAAGAACAAATCAATCTTGTTAATATCCTTCGGACTAAGCTTTACAAAGGTAGGGAAGCCTGCCCCTCCCAATCCTACAATGCCGGCATCTCTTACGATGTTGACAATTTCTTCCCGAGACATTGCTTTATAGTCTCTTTTCTCACCGAAACCCGGAATGGACTCGTATTGCTGGTCGTTGTCCACCACAATAGATTCCACCATTGCTCCTCCAACGGTTAGTCTCTTCTCAATAGACTTCACCGTACCGGACACCGAAGAAATAACAGGAGCGGAAATAAAGCCGTTGGCCTCTGCAATCTTCTGTCCCAAAAGAACCCGTTCTCCCTTTTGTACCAAGGGCTTGGCAGGGGCTCCAATGTGCTGCGAAAGTGGATAAACCATCACCCCCTCCGGACGAAAATCAACAATGGCCTTATCCATTGCCAATTCTTTTCCGTCATAGGGATGAACGCCACCCTTAAAAGTGGTAACACCCATATTTATACCTCCCAAAATCTTCCTATAGACTTTTCTAATTATACTATGAAAATTCTTAAAATAAAGAAAGAGAATCCCATGCACAGAATTTTGTGCATAGAATTCCCTTGTATTTTCTTACTTTTTTTATGATATTTGCACAAGTGGCAAAAAATTTTTTTGTCAAAATTTTGTCACTAGCTCTTGAAGATCTTCCTCGATTTTTCTATTCCTGTTAAAAATTTTCTGAAAATCGAAAGAGGGGCTGTAAAAAAATCAAAATAGTTTTCTAAGCAATATAGGTCTAAATTCGAGGCACGCTCTTTTTACAGACCCTTATCCCTTCTCCTGTAAACGGTAGGCTTTCAGAAGCTGCTTTGCCAATACCGCAGTGGTTACAGCCCCCAATCCTCTCGGCACCGGAGAAATCTTTCCGGCAACGGTAGCCATGGTGTCAAAATCCACATCTCCCACCTGATTGCCCTGTTCATCCCAGTTTGTACCTACATCGATTACGGTAGCCCCTTCCTTACAGTAAGAAGAACCGATAGCCTTTGCTCTTCCCATACAGCAAACCAAAACATCCGCTCTCTTGGTGACTTCTTTTTAAATTGGCTGTTTTACTGTGACAGGCCGTAACGGTAGCATCCTCGTTGGTCATCAGAATAGACAGTGGTCTTCCTACCACCAAGGAGCGTCCCAAAATACAAACCTCTTTTCCGGCAAGGGGAATATTGTAGAAATGGCACATCTCCATAACTGCCTGGGCTGTACAGGGAGCAAATGCGCTCTCGTCCTTTAACAGTAAGCCTGCCATATTCTCCCGGCTGATTCCTTCCACATCCTTCTCTCTCTTAATCATCCGAAGGGCCGCTTCCTGATCCAGTTGGGGAGGAAGGGGGCGGAATACCATGATACCGTTGATTTCTTTGTCATCGTTTAAAAACTGGAATACCTCCTGAAATTGCTCATTCGTGCAATCTACCGGAAGCTGATAGGTTTTTACCTCTAAACCAAAGGAGAGAAAACGCTTTTTAATCGCCTTCTCATAGGTAATATCCGTTTCTTTCTCTCCCACACGCACAAGGGCCAAGGTAGGAATCACACCTTTTCTCTCTGCCAAAAAGGCTGCACATTCCTTCTGAATTTCATCCACCACAGGTTTTCCCAATAGCTCTTCCATATCGTTTAATGCTCCTTTCCTAATTCGGGTTATGCTTTTGTTATAAATTCCTATCCTCTTACAACATTTTCAACAGCCTGAATGATCTCTTCCAGAGTGTTAAGGCTGGCTCTTGCCCTATCGCAAACTGCCTCTCTTTGCGCCTTTACCTCCTGATTCTTAATGCTCTTGGTGTTAATGTACACATTCAGCATAGCACTTTCTATGGCTGTTTTTAGAAAGCTTGCTCCAACGCCAACATCCGACAGAGCAATTCTGGAGCCCTTCTCCTGTAATCTGGAAAATAAAGGAATCTTTTTCCATACAGAGTTCCAAAAGTTCTGCAGGTACCAAGGATCCCTCCGTCAGGCACTTCTCCATGGTTTCCTCATAAACCTTCTGTTCTTCCTCCGTTCCCTGGGTAAGGAATAGGCCTGAGACAAGGGAAGGAAAACCTCCTCATCCCTTGCTTCAAAAACAAAGGCTTTCTGCTGCTTCCTCTAAGTCTTTCATAATGCCTTCAAGTTCTTCCTGAAAGTCTGCATACTTTTTTCTTCCCTAAGGTAAGATTTCCCACCATAAGTCCAAGGGAAAAGGCAAAGGCTGCTGCCAGGGCTGCCGCACCGCCTCCGCCGGGAATCGGACTCTTGGAAGAAAGGGCCTCTAAATACTGAACAACGGTTTCTTGCTTCTGCTCTTTCACTCCTTCCACCTCCTATAGATATTTTCAATAATATAATTAGTTTAATACTAGCATATTATTTCCGTTTTTGCCCATACTTTCTCCATCAAAATAAGATTCCAAGCTTTTTCAACACAAAAAAACTTGGAATCTTATTGAAAAAGTATTATTCAAAAGACGAAGAACAAGCACTGTTCTTTATGCCAACCTCCGCCTCTTTCTATTTTACTGCTTTTTCCTGTAAAGCCCTGACCAATTCGGAAGTCCAAAAAGGGTGATGAAGCCGCTGGCATCCTTATGGTCATACAAGTCTCCCGTGGTAAAGCTTGCCAGAGAAGCGTTATAAAGGGAGTAAGGAGAAGAGGTCCCCGCCTTAATAATATTTCCCTTATAGAGCTTCATTTTTGTTTCTCCCGTCAGCTTCTCCTGGGTACTCTTTACAAAGGCCTGCAAAGCTTCCCGAAGAGGGGCAAACCATTTTCCTTCATAAACCACTTGAGAGAATTTCTCTTCAACGATTTTTTTCATCTCCATGGTCTGCCGATCTAAAATCAATTCTTCCAGCTGCTTATGAGCCTCCAAAAGAATAGTGCCCCCCGGAGTTTCATAAACTCCACGGCTCTTCATCCCCACCACACGGTTTTCTACGATATCCACAATGCCGATACCGTTCTTTCCTCCCAGGCGATTGAGTTCCAAAATTATATCCTTTAAAGACATTTTCTCCCCGTTCAACGCCACTGGCACCCCCTTCTCCCAAGTAATGGAAAGGGCCGTTTCCTGATCCGGTGCCTTCTTTGGGGATACGGAAAGCATTAAGAGATGGTCGTAATTCGGCTCTGCTTCCGGATCTTCCAACTCTAAGCCTTCATGGGAAATATGCCAAAGATTCCTATCCCTACTGTAGGAGTTCTCATGGCTTCCAAAAGCCAAGTCAATCCCTTTTTCCTTACAGTAAGCCATTTCATCTTCCCGAGACTGAAAGGTCCAAATCTCTGTCATACGCCAGGGCGCAAGAATATGAAGATCCGGTGCCAAGGCCTTAATGCCTAATTCAAAACGAATTTGGTCATTTCCCTTTCCGGTGGCTCCATGGCAAATGGCGGTAGCCCCTTCCTTCCTGGCAATTTCCACCAGTCTTTTGGCAATGGCGGGACGAGCCATAGAGGTACCAAGGAGATATTTATTTTCATAGCAAGCATTGGCCTGAATACAGGGAAGAACAAAGTCCTCACAAAATTCGTCCTGTATGTTTTCAATGTAGAGCTTTTCTGCCCCGGACAGCTTCGCCCGCTCCGGAAGGTCGGAAAGCTCTTCTTCCTGCCCCACATCAACGCAAACACAAATGACCTTGTAGCCAAAATGCTCTTTTTAGCCAAGGAATAATGGCTGTTGTATCAAGGCCTCCCGAATAGGCCAGGATAATCTTCTCTCCCTTTGTATTTCCTTCCGGCATCATGCTTCCCATATTGACTCCTTTCAAAATTCTATCTTCTCCAAAAACGCTGCTCTTTCCTCAAGACCAGCTTAGAATAATAGATATTTATTCATTTGTCAAGCATATTTATGCATTTTGTTTGTCCCAAAGCGCCCCGGGGGCTCCCTTGGTCTTTCTGTTCTTCACGCAACTTTCCAGCGAAATAGCATCATAGATATCCTCTTCCGCTAAATCCGTGAATTTCTTGTACTCCTCTAAGGAAAGCTCTTCCAAATCTTTTTCCTTCCTTTTCACAGTACAGAACCAGCTCTCCCACTATGCCGTGGGCGGTACGGAAGGGCATACCCTTTTTCACCAGGTAATCCGCCACATCCGTGGCATTGCTAAAGCCCTTCTTTGCACTTTCCCGAAGACGCTCCAGACGGAATTCCATACTATCCAGCATTTTCGCCATTACCCGAAGACAAAATTGTAGGGTATCCATGCTGTCAAAGGCTACTTCCTTATCCTCCTGCATATCCTTGTTATAGGCCAATGGAAGGCCCTTCATGGTGGTTAAAAGAGAAAACAGATTGCCATAAACTCTTCCTGTTTTTCCCCGAATCAGCTCCGCCATATCCGGATTCTTTTTCTGAGGCATGATGCTGGAGCCTGTGGAATATTTGTCGGATAGACGGATATAGCCATAATCGTTACTGTTCCAAATAATGATTTCCTCACACAATCTGGATAAATGCATACTAATCATGGAAAGACAGAATAAATATTCAATCAAATAATCCCGATCCGAAACGGAGTCCATGGAATTTTCCGTAGCTCCGGCAAATCCAAGCTCTTTTGCCACCATTTCCCGGTCTAAAGGATAGGTAGTTCCTCCAAAGGCTCCTGCTCCCAAAGGAGAAAAGTTCATTCTCTTCTCTCCGTCCAAAAGACGACTTCTGTCTCGTAAAAACATTTCTTTATAAGCTCCGAAATGATGAGCTATGGTCGTTGGCTGAGCCTTCTGCAAATGGGTAAAGCCGGGCATAATGTCTCTTCTATGCTTCTCCATAAGCTTATCAATAACGGAGAGCAGCTCTTCCAGATACGCCCTGCACTCTTCACTGTTTCTTCGCACATAAAGCCGCATATCCAAAGCCACCTGATCGTTTCGGGAGCGTCCGGTATGTAGCTTCTTTCCCAGCTCCCCGATTCTTTGGATCAAAACCGTTTCGATAAAGGATATGGATATCCTCAGAATCCCTTCAATCTGAAGGGATCCGGTCTTTAAATCCTCTTCTATCTCCTCCAAGCCCTTCTGTATCTTTTGCCCCTCCTCTTCCGTGAGAACACCCACCTTGGAAAGCATCTTCACATGGGCAAGGGAGCCTTCCACATCCTCCATGGCCAAACGCTTATCAAAGGGGAGAGAGGCATTAAAGGCCTGTGCCAGTTCGTCCACATTTTCCGTAAATCTTCCACCCCATAATTTCATCCGTTACTCCTTCACATCCATCTTTTCCACTTCCAGTCCTCTTTTTCTTCCTCTAGGCAGTCTTCCGGTATACACCTTTACCGGATAGGGACTATGGCCTCTTTTCCGGCTTCTGCCTGCTCTGATGGAATGGCTTACATGGGCTTTTAGGCTTTGTTCTGTTGCAGCAACAGAGACATTTTCCTCTGTTCCCCTGTAAACTCCGGCATTTTCCACAGCCAATCTCTTCCGCAGGAACAAAAGAAGAGCAAAGAAAAGGATGGCACTAATGCTAAGCAAAAGGCCAAAGTTCCATCCCTCCGGCGTGTATTGCAGGCGAATGCTGTGGGCTCCTTTAGAGATGGGAATTCCTAAAAATCCGGTAAACAGCTCCTCAGGCTCAACCTTTTCTCCGTCCACCGTCACCTTCCAGCCCGGATCATAGGGAATACTGAAAAAGACTTTTCCCTCTTCCTTGGCCTGAATCTCCCCTTCAATTTTTCTTGCTCCCTTCTTATCCAGTTTAAATCCTCTTCCGGACAAAGACCTCCACAAAGTCGGAAAGTACATCGTAATGAAAACGATAAACCGTGGTATCCATGCTTTGTCCCTCGGTCTTGGCGCTACGCTGCACCTCCGAATCGGCAGGGAGATAGCCTAAATCCAGCAAGTGCCCCCTGTCCACATGGTCATAGCTTTTCTCTTTCTCAGGGAATTGCACCTTGACCTCTTCCACCTTTGTATTGTTCACATAGGCAAAATAATGTCCTTCTTCCTTCGTGGTAAAAACTATAATTTCCCCCTCTCTTTCCCCAAGAATGGTCTCCAAAATATTTTCTTGGGTCAAAGCTCTCGAAATACTGTTTTTGTACTAAAGCAGGGGTACCTGCCTTTTCATTCCACTGAGAAAGTTCCTCCTCGCTAAGGGCAAAGCCCAAAGGAAGGGCATAAGTATTTTCATAAAGACGATAGTCTCCTTCCCCTTCCCAATAGGCCAGGCCCTGTTCCTCCGCCTTACTGATTTCTTCCTTGGTAATCAGATATTTTATCGACAAGAGGCTCTTCAAGAAAGGAGTCGCACCATTGATGGCATAGGCATTGGTGGAAGCTTCCATCCCTAAGAGGGTGTAAATCTCCGACATCTTTCCATAGGCTGTAGAGGAGAAAATGGAGGCACTGGGATACTGCATAAGTGCTCCGTCATCCTTGGTTTTCCGATCCGCCTTATCCACACGGTAAAAACCCTCATCCTCCACCTTTACGGCAGAAAGTAAGGCCGCTGTTTCCTTCTGCCCTTCCAAATAATTTGCCCGGTTGGTGGTTGGGACGGAGGTCACCGCCATATTTGCCGTAGCTTCTATAAAAGTAATGGCCAGGAGGGTATAGAAAAAAGTCCTGGGGGAAAATGCCTTTTTCTCCAATACGAACAGAAGATAATATAAAAAGCTGAAAAGCATTCCCAAGTAGAAGACGGACCAGTGAAAGCCTTCTACCGTAATCACTTTCTGGCAAAGAAGGGCAAAGGCAAAAGCAAAGGAAGAAGGAAGGCTATAATCCTTTTTCGTATTTCCCTTTCGTTTTACCATAAGCTCCGCCCCTGGGTAAGAGCAGGAAAAATGTATAAAAAGCTCTGTCTGGCAGGCAAACTGTTAGGATAGTGGAAGCCGTGCCAAATGAAGTTCAAAACATTGATAGAAAAACTCAAAAAGAAGAAAATACTCAGAATCCCGTAGAAGCATTTGCGGGACAGGGAAATGCTTTGATTTCGATAGTATAGAGGCAACAAAAACAAGATTAAGCTTCCTGCATATATATTGGGCCAATGCTTTAAGCCCTGTTCCGTTTCCACAAAGGCAAACTGCCTTGCCAACATATCAATAATCCCAAAATACTGGTTAAAGCTCTTGGGAAAGGAAATGCTGGAAGAGGCGGTAAAACGCAAGGCAAAATAAGCCGGCAGGAGGAAAACCGCTGCCATAGCTCCGGCTAGTAAAGAATAGATTCAAAACGAAAAAAATAAGGAGGAAAATATCCTTTCTTCTCTCTTTAAAACAAAAGAAAATCTGGAAAAGAAAATAAATCACCAGAAAAAGGCAAATCATAATGCTGATGTAGTAGTTGGATAGGATGGCTAAAAAGCCAGACTCACTGTGTACAGCAGCACTTTCCCCTATCCATTAGCCTTTCAAGCCCAGTAAAATCAAAGGGGAATAAGAAAACGCAATCCAGCCACATTACATTCCAGGAATAGGCCGCAATATAGCCGGACATGGCATAAAGAAAAGCAAAAACAATAAAATAGGGGCTATTCTTCTGAAAATGATAGCGAAAGTAAAGGGAGGCGGTGGCTCCCGCCGAGCTATTTTCAAAAAGCACCAAATAGCTTACAAACTCAATGACCAAGCCCTTTGGAAAAACAGGATAAAGCAGTTTAAGGGACTAGCCAGATAATAAGCTATGAGGGCAATAAAGTTACTGCCCAAGCCCAGATTAAAGCTGTAAAAGAGAGACTCTCCGGACTGCAATTTCCTCTGAAACTCCTGAAAAAACGGTGCATATTGATGGTATAAGTCCGTGCGCAGAAGCTTTCTTTTCAAAAAGGAAATACAGCCTTTTGCCGCAAAAATTCCCAGCATGGCAAGAAGCGGAAGTAAGAAGGAAAGGCTCTCTTGTTTCCCAACGAATTCTTTTCAAAGGTGCTTCTCTCTTTATTCATAGCTTCTTCTCCTTACTTAAAAATCAAGAATTTACTGGCCAGGTAATTGCCCACCAAGTTGATTACAGAACTGCCCAGCCATCCCAATCCATGGGAAAAATGCAAAATATCCACAAAAATACCAGTAGGAAAAAGCTGGCAATACCGGAAAAACACTCTTAGGGAAAAGAAGGAAAGAAACTCTTTGATTCCTTTCCTTTTCCTTTTTTGAAAGACGACAGAATTTATTTCCGTAATAGGCGAAGACTACCGCCAGAAAGAAGGCTACACCATAGGATATTTTATAGGAAAAAAAAGAAGAAATGGATTGCTTTTGTAAAAGAAGATCCAAAGCATGATAGATAACATAATTCACCAAGGTGGTGAGAACTCCCCATTACAAAAATATCGTATACTTTCTAATACTTGCTTATTCATTATATTTTTAACACCTTAAATTCTATTCTTAGTTTTTGAACATGCCTAGTATACGAAAAGAGGGAGGGGAAAGCAAGAAGGGATAGGGAAGTAGGGAAAATAATGCGGTAGGAGTGTAGAGAAAAATACACAAGGAGATATCGCAAACTTTTGCAAGGGATACTCGCTATGAATAAAAACAGCTTTGGCATAGAGGCTCATATTTCCCCTACTTCCAAAGCTGTAATTTGTATAACAAGATATCTTTTCTGCACTAGTTTTTACTACTGTAATATCTAAGATTGTAAGGAATACTTCATTAACACCTTAGCGTTTCCCCGTCTACTCTATTCTTTAGCCGGCCTTCTTAGGGAAATGGGCATGGATTCTTTCTTCCACTTCCACTCTGGGAATGCTAAGAGAGATGGAAAGCTCCTCGTAGAGAATATCCTCTGCCTGCTCCATAAAATGCAAATCCAAAAGGGTAAGCTTCTTGCCCTGTCTTGCCCGTTCTACTCTTCTCTCCATCAAGGTCTTAATCACCTGTAATAAAGCATCCGGAGCACAGCTTTTGATGCTGTCTCTGCAATTCTCTTCCCGCTGTTTCGGATTCTTAAACTGTAATGCATGAATGTTCTCTGCCGTAAGCATAAAGCTTTCTGCCTGCTCTTTGGTCATTACCGATCGCATATTGGTCTTGCTGGCCTCCACCGGAGCATATACGGCACCATCCGGTTTCTTTACTGCCTGCAAAATATAATATTCTTTGTCTTTTGGAATTCCTTCTAAATTCAGGTGTGTCGTTCCAATAATCTTATGGACACCTTACAGCCATAAACCACATACGTGCCTGACTGGTACATTTTCCCCTCCTATTCTATTGAGATAATTACGAATCTATTAAAAACTAGTTTCCATTGTAGCATTCTCCCAATAGGATTGCCAGCACTTTGCACATTTTATAAAATTTTTGTCTAGCTTAAATAAAAACTTTTTATAGTATATGGCTTTTTATGCGTTTTTCTTTTTACTTATGATAAGGCTCCCCGCATTGATGCGAAAGGCTCTGTAGATTTGCTCCAAAAGGATTACTCGCATAAGCTGGTGGGGAAAGGTCATGGCGGAAAAGCTTAAAGAATAGTTGGCTCGAGGAAAGAATGGAGGGCCAAGCCAGGGAACCTCCTATTACAAAACAAAATTCACTTTCTCCGTGGAGGCCTGTTTTTCCAAAAATTTGGCAAAGGATACGGAGTCCAACTCCTTCCCCAGGATAGCCAAGGCAATCACAAAGGCACGATCCGGAATTTTGCTAAGAATTCTCTCTCCTTCCTTTTCCAAAACCTGTAAAACCTCCGTTTCACTGGCTTCTTCCTTGGTCTTTTCATCCGCCACTTCTATGATTTCCCATTTACAATAGGAAGAAAGGCGCTTTCCATATTCAGAAAGTGCCTCTCGATAAAATTTCTCTTTGATTTTTCCAACCGCAATAATTTTGATGGTCATAGCGTCCTACACTCTGCCTCTTGGATACTTCGTCACATCAAAGGAAATCAGCTTCTTATCCGCATAGCCCAGGGCATCGAAGTAATAGTTCTTTCCCTCAATCAGATGAGGAAATGTTGGTCTCTCCCTCTGCCTGCACCATGCCTCTGGGGCGTCCCTGCTCATCCTTTTCAAAGTCAGAAAGTGTGGAACTTTCCATTTCATCCTGAATGCTTGCCCATCCGGTAAGAACTACCCCTGCAGTATCACTGTTTTTTGCTCTTTATTGTCGTACTGGGCGAAAAACCAGTGGCTGTCCTCGTTAAACCAGCCTTCAGCCATCTTTCCTTCAGCATTAAAGTAATAAAAGCGCTCTCCAATCTGTACCCAACGATCCTTGGCATATTTCCAGGACTTGGACTTTACATCCAGATACAAAAGCTTCCAGGCGCTGTCTTCCTTTTCCCAGAGGTAAGCGGTGGTGCTTCCCTTCTTCACCCCGCTAAGCTCTTCCTTGGTGGCTGCCTTTCTCAGCATGCCCTTGAAAACTCTGAAAAAAGAGGAAGAAGAAGGAGAAAAGCAGGAGCAAGGTGCCCCATACTCTTCTCTTTTTCCTCTGCCGTTGTTCTCTCTGCTTTACATAAAACCTCCCGTCTATTCAGGAAGTTAAAAGCTAGGAAAGAGCCTTCTTTCTTTCCAGAACCTGTTCAAGCATCTGTCTATACTTCATAGCCTTTTCTTCCTCCTCCTGCACCTTTTCCTTCGGTGCCTTGGACAGGAAGCGCTCATTCTTTAACATTCCCTCTGCACGTTGAATTTCTTTCTTCAGCCTCTCCTCTTCCTTCTCCAAACGCTCTCTTTCCTGATCCAAATCCACCAGATCGAGAGAAGGGAAGGAAAATGTTGACCTTCGGTATCAAGACCAGAAACAGCATTTTTCAGGAATACCTGTTCTGTCTTGCTGTATTATAACATCCTGTGCATAAGCAAGGGTAGCAAAGAATACCTTACTATGTGTAAACGTTTTTCTTAACCCCTCGTCCTCGCTTACGAAGTAAACCGTAGCCTTTTTGGAAGGGGGAACATTCATTTCCGTACGAATATTTCGGATGGCGCGAACCGCTTTCATGATGGTCTCTCCCTCTTTTCCGCCTCGGAAAAGTCCAGTTCTTCCATAAAAACAGGCCAATCCGACAGCATCAGCATCTTCTCTTCGCCCGGGAACAAAGACTTCTCCGTATCGTAAATTTCTTCCGTAATGAAGGGGCAGAAGGGGTGCAACAAACTTAAGGAAGTTTTCAAAACCTTTAAGAGAGTCCAAAGGGCAAGAGTCTTACTCTCTCCCCCCTCACTGTAAAGTCTGGGCTTTACCATCTCGATATACCAGTCACAGAACTCTTCCCAGATAAAGTTTTGAATCTTATCCAGAGCTATTCCCAGGTCAAAGGACTCTAAGTTTCTGGTCACCTCGGAGAACAGTGTGGTTACACTTGGAAAGAATCCACTGATCGGCCAGAGCCAGGTTCTTCGGAATGACGGAGCACCTCTTCAAGACTTGCTTCCTTCTTTCCTACCAAAGAGAGAAGAGCTTCTTTCTCCTCTTCCTTTCCATTCATAAAGAGGAAACGGGAAGCATTCCAAACCTTATTCATAAAGTTTCTGCTGGCTTCCACACGACTATGATAGAAACGCATATCATTTCCGGGAGCATTTCCGGTAAGAAGCGTCATTCTCAAGGCATCTGCACCGTAGGTACCGATGATTTCCAAAGGATCGATTCCGTTTCCTAAGGACTTACTCATCTTCCTTCCCTGATCGTCTCGTACCAGACCGTGAATCAGTACCTTCTTAAAAGGTGTCTTTCCGGTCTGCTCAATTCCGGAGAATACCATTCTGACTCACCCAGAAGAAAATGATGTCATAGCCGGTAACCAGCATCCGTAGGATAGAAATACTTAGTAATCCTCCGCTCCTCCGGCCATCCTAAAGTCTCAAAGGGCCAAAGGGCACTGGAGAACCAGGTATCCAGAGTATCCTCATCCTGACGAAGGGCGGTACTCTTACACTTTGGACAAGAATCCGGCTTTTCCAGGGACACGATCAACTCCCCGCAGTCCTCACAATAGTAAGCGAATACGGTGTCCCCACCAAAGCTGACGGGAAATACACCAGTCCCTTGATATTTTTCCAGCCAATGCAGGTAGGTCTTTCCGTAGTTTTCCGGAACAAATTCCAAATCCCCCTTGATCGAGTGCTTCGATAGCAGGCTTTGCCAGCTCTTCCATCTTCACAAACCACTGGGGCTTCACCATAGGCTCAACGGTGGTTCCGCAACGATCATGCACACCTACATTTGTGACTGTCAGGGCACTACCTTCTTTAACAGTCCCTGCTTCTCTAAATCCTCCACCATCTTCTTTCTGGCTTCATAACGATCCATGCCGTTATAGGGGAGCCTTCACAGAGAATCTTGGCATCATCCGTTAAGATGTTTAAAAGCTCTAAGCCGTGTCTTTCTCCTACAAGGAAGTCGTTGGGATCATGGGCAGGAGTAATCTTTACACAACCGGTTCCGAATTCCTTATCCACATAGGCATCCGCAATCACCGGAATCACTCTGTCCGTCAAAGGAAGATGCAGCTGTTTTCCTACGATGTCCTTATATCTTTCATCCTCAGGATTTACAGCCACCGCCATATCCCCTTAGAGAGTTTCCGGTCTGGTGGTAGCAATCTCCACAAAGCGACCTTCCTCTCCCACTACAGGGTAAAGGATGTGCCAGAAGGAGCCTTCCTGCTCCTCATGCAAAACTTCCGCATCGGAAATGGAGGTATTACAAACAGGACACCAGTTAATCATTCTGGAGCCGCGGTAAATCAAGCCCTTCTTATACAGGCGAACAAAGGTTTCCAGCACCGCATGGGAGCAGCCCTCGTCCATGGTAAAACGAAGACGATCCCAGTCTGCGGAGGAGCCCATCTTATGGAGCTGGTTTACAATACGATCCTCGTATTCTTCCTTCCACTTCCAGGCCTCCTTTAAGAAGCCTTCTCTTCCCAACTCCCACTTATCAATGCCCATATCCTTCAGCTTATTGATAACCTTTACCTCGGTGGCAATGGCTGCATGGTCCGTTCCCGGCTGCCACAAGGCCTCAAAGCCCTGCATTCTCTTAAAACGAATCAGGGTATCCTGTAAAAGCATTGTCAGGGCGTGTCCCACGTGCAGCTGCCCGGTAACATTGGGAGGCAGCATCATAATGGTAAAGGGCTTCTTATTAGGATTTACCTTTGCGGCGAAGGCATTTCCCTTCAGCCACTTTTTCGTGAGATACGGTCCTCTACCTCTTCCGGATTATATTGTTTTGCAAGTTCTTTCATTTTCCCCTCCTGTACTAGGCTCTACCACGAATTTCTTCTTTCCAGGCTTCCAGCTTCTTCTCCGCTTCTTGGAAAAATGCCTCTTCTCCCTCTTGATAGGCACTCTTTGAGCTCAAAAATTCCTTCCGCCTGATCGCTTCTTCCAGACCTCTTCCCACTCTGCCTGCCATTCCTTGACCAGGTCTTCCTCTACTCCCTGCCGAGCTCCTTATACCGATCCTTCGGAAAGGTAATCTGAGACAGGAAATACAGTCTTCGTAAAGCGGCCTTATCCTGATTTTTTTTATACAATTTCGCAAAAGCATCCCCTGCTCTTTGAAACTGCTTTAGATAAAGGTAGGACTCCGCAATCTTACGAAGCCTTCTGCCATTTTCCTCCAAATGATATGCGTCCTGATAGGCATCCAAGGCCTTTCTATATTTCTTCAAGGAAAAGAAGCTGTCTCCCATCCTTTCCTTCCGTTCCGGCTCGGACAAAACCTGAATCCTTCTAAGCTCTAAGGAAAAGTCCTCCAGCTCTCTCTCCGTAAAATAGGAGCACTCCCGAAGCAGACGGAAAAGCAAACGCTCCTCCCGCTCTCCCATGTCCTTTAACTGCTTCAGCTTTTCCGGAAGCATGGGGCGATTTAAGCCAGTACTGACCCATTCCAATAGACGATGATCACAAAGTGCTCCGGAATCAGGAGGGGATACTTCCCCACCGCATAGCAAAGCTCCTCCAGAGAATGAATGGAAATATCCAACCTTTCATAATAATAGGGAAATGTAGCTTCTTTTTGACATAAAATCACTGCCATGCTTTACTCCTTTCCCAAACTGATTCGCTCTTCAATCACCATTCCGGAGGCAGGGTGCAAGTCTCCCAAGCCCTTGTCCTCCACCCGAATCAAAATGGTGGAAGCATCTACAAATCGACTCTTTAAAGAGAGCTTCGTGCAACGCTCCTCTCTCTTCGGAAAGCCTTCCAGCAGCATCCGAAGCTGCCTTCCCTGCTTCCCACGAAGGGCTGCCACGTAAAATCAATATAATCCTGCCGATCCGGTAGGAGCAAAAGTTCCTCTTCCTTTTCCAGCCAGGCATCTCCCGCCTTTGCCAAATAATAGGGAAATTCCCTTTCCTTCTGACTCACCCGGAGGGAAACATCATAAGCCACCCTGGTTTCACAAAGAAGGAGATACTCCTCCTCTTCTCCTCTTCCAAAAAGCTTGGCATATTCCAAAAGCTTCGATGGCAAAGAGGAAGGATTCCACGCAAACTCTTCTTCCTTTAAAAGCTTCTTCATAAAAGCCCGGAGCAAATTCCGTACTTTCAAAGCCCTTTCCGGACAAAAAGAGGCACTGTAGACCTTCCCTCTGGTAATTTTATCGCTAAGCCCGGAAAAGAATCTGGTCTGCCATCCGCTTACCCTGAGGCTTTTCCGTAATATCAGAGAAATGGCCTCCGGCTAGACTTCCCCGAGCGGAAATAGCATACTTCTTCGCCCCCTTGGACACCTGCATTTCATAGTAGTGAAGCACCTGGTTGGAAAATTCAAACATGCCCACCAAGCGGTTATAGAGGGTTTTATCCTGTCGTAAAAGGTAGTGGGCAAAGGCCTCGGTGTGGCTGATGCACTGCACCAAAAACTCCTCCCAGCTTTTCCAAGTTCCTTTAATCTTTTGAAGGCTCCAGCTCTCCCTCCCGAAGGAGTGAGGACTAAAGTATCCTTTCCCTCTTCACCGGAGCTCCTTTTCCGCTATCCGCTTCTCTCCTTCTTTCAGCGAAAACGAAGGAAGATCGACAAGCTCCTCCGCCTCATAGCACTGCCCTTCAATGGTGGCGCTGCCCTTTTTCTTAAACAGGGACAGAAGTTTGTCCACCAGTACCACTCCTCCGGTGAGATTCTTCTTGTATGCTTCCTCACCGATAGAAAACTGCGTCCCTCGCTTCTCTCTACAAAGAAGAGTAGGAAAGCGATAGTATATTCTTCCTGATATGAAATGTCGGTATAATCATCCCTAAACTAATGCCAATACTTTTTCACAAATACCTCTTTCTCTTACTCCTCCAGTAATTTCGATAAAAGCAATTTCCTTCTTGCCGTACTCTTCCATCATTTCCAGTAAAGGCTCTGCCTGCTTCTCCGTCATCAGCTCACATCCGACAAAACTTGGTATGAGGCATCCTCTCCCGCATAGGAGTTTCTCGGATGATTCCTTCTTCAGGGGTGGACTGATACAATAGCGTGTCCTCTTTTTCCTACAGTAAAGCGATATTCCATGCTTTCTCCCGGGAAAAAGCAGGAAGGATGCGAGTATAAATGCCGTGATAGCACTCCTGTAATTTCCTCTGTGGAACTCCTCTTCTCCCTGATTTCTTATAGACAGGAAGGCTTTTCCTCTTCTCTTCGTGATACTCCAAGACGGATTTTTCTAATATTTCATTGGGCAGGAAACAAATTTTCCCAACTCCTTGGTATAGCTGAAAAATCAAAGATTTTTCCAAAGAGAATCGGCAGGAAGGCGTTAAAGCTCCTCAGTTCTTCCTCCTTAAGCTCCTTTCTCTTGGAGAAAGAAAGACTGAGTGCCAAAAGATAAAAGCACCAGCACTCTTTCCTTATGACTTTCTCCCCGAACCTCTTCAAAAATCTGCTGCATAATCCATTCCTTTTCCGGCTACTGTCCCAGGAAGACAGAGGCAGGAATAGGCTGTAAAAAGGCACGAAAAGCAAAGGATCAGCTCCCCTGTAGCTTGGGTATAGAGGGCAAAAATCTCTTCGCTTTCCTTTCGTTTTTCCATAAAAGGCTCTGGGCCAAAGTCGCTCTCCCATGTTTAAGAAGGAGGAAGAAGAATCTTCGCCTTCTGCTGCTTCCCTGGTCTGCTACCTGCATCATTTGCAGCATTTCTTCCGTGGTGCCATTATATTCCTCCAAAAGGAAATGAAGAATACTGTCCTTTTCCAGCTTGGAAAAAAAGGCCTTTTCCGAAAGATACAAAAGCATCTCCCTTTCCTCTTCTCCGTAGACCTTCTCTCCCTTGCTCTCGGAAAGAGCTCCCTCTAAAAATGCCTCCAATGCCCGCTTATCCAGGAAAGGTAGGGATAAGACAATGAGATATTCCAATGCCTTGTCATAGTCCCCCGATAAATCAGGGCACTGAGACATCCTCCTTCTCTTCCTTCTTTAAAGCGGAAAAGGGAAGGGCATGGAGAAATTCCAGATTCTCCTTCGGGAACTCTACGCCCTCCGCCTTCTTATGGTAGGAAAAATCAGATGCAAAATCTTCATCCGAAAATACAGGGTAAAATCCTCATAGGAAAAAGGCCTTTTCCATGAGGCTCCAGGTCCTTACTGTCGGAAATTCCCTTTTCCACCAGGCTAGAGTCTTCCGAATCAGGAAAATGCCCTTGTCCTCCAGAGAGCTTTGGCATTTCTTCTCCAACTCCGCCTCTTCCATCAGTCTGGTCTTTCTGTGGGCACCCGACTGTAACGGTTGCCCTAAGGCGTCCTGGAAAGAAGAATCATATTGGGAAGGGCATAGGGCACCGTGCAAAATCCCCCTTCACCGGGAAGGAACATTCCCTGACGCAAAAGCAGGGTGGGTCAGAACCAGACGCTCAATGCTCTGATCCTCCACCTCCACCAGATAGACTGTTTAAAATCTTCGGAAGGAACTCCGCCATCCGTTTCATCAATCATTTTCCCGGTAAAATCAGCTGCTATATAACAAAACCAGCTCCTCATTGATTTCTCCCCGCAAAAGACAGAGCAATGGCATAGTCCTGCATCGGTCTTGCAAAGTGAGAGAAAATCTCGGAACCTTCCTGGAAATTCTTCAAAATATTATAATAAAGAGGAAGCTTAATTCCCTCTTCTAAACAGATACTCATAGGAAATAAAGATATACCCCCTTGGGTGAATTCTTCGCATAGCCCATAGGCATAGCATGAGGAGGTTCTCATATAGTTTTTGTAATCTTAACATTCTCCTCCACCCTTTTTGTAAAGGGACAAAGGCACTAAGGCTCCAATCTCCTCTGTGGATGCACTCCGTAATCTTTTTCTTCCAGACTGGCATCCTCCCGGAAAATGAAGAACCTCTTCCCTTTCCTCCCGTCTTTGGTGAGGGAAGCACCTCTCTTCTTGCATTCTTAGGGCGATGTAGAAAAATAGGTCAAAAACTCCTCTAAAAGCAAGGCTCCTGTCTCCGCAGGACTTTAAAAAGCTCATAAAGTCTAAGGGCGGTGATATCCTGAAAAAAATCGGAGCCTCAAAAATCGCTGTAATCAAAGATTCTGCTACAAGCCCTTTCTGTCTTCCCTCCGCCATGTGTTGCAAATGAGAAAAAGTCCTTAATCTCATGGATTTGCTTTGCAGAGGGCTGTTTTTCTACCACAAAGGAATAGAGAATCACTTCTCTCCCCATTGTAGACTAAAACAAAAAGCTCCCCTTTGATTTCTTCCTCATCCCCCAGGTTCTTCGTATCAATGGTAAAGCTTACCTTGGTACGCACACCTCAAAAAGGCAGATTTATGCAGGGTTAGATAGGGTCCCTTGGCATAGACCAGGCCACGCATGGCAACGCCGTTTACCGACTGCAAAAAAAGATTTCAAATGTTCGACTTTCCCGATAAGGAATTACAGCCATAATCTGCTCAACAGAAAAATGCAGGGAAGGATTCCTTCCTCGATAATTCCTCTGGCTAACTTATTGATTTTTTCTCTCATAGCAAACTCTCCATAGGGCTTTATTTTTAGCTACGGGAAGCCCTTTTCGAGAAAGAACAAATTTTCCATTACCGCTTCCTTCTATTGCAACTAGGCTTACAATTCTGTTAAACTAATTCCATTCTTTGCTTTTTCTCTTAAGCTAAAAGATTTAATCTCTCTTATGCTAAAAGATTTGTTCTCTCAAGAGAAAAAGCCAGCTTTGGGAAAAATAATTTTCCCTAGAGCAGTATAGCGTATTTCTTAGAAAAAGTGCATTTTGCAAAGATTTATATTCTGAACAAGGTAGAAGTCCCAAAAAAATCAGGGAAAAGAAAGGAATTTATGGCTACAGAAGCATTGACCCAATACAAACTAATGATACTCTACTTACTCCATTCCGTAAAATACCCCCTAAGCAACAGTCGGCTTAGCGGATTTTTGTTAGAAAATGAATATACCACCTATTTTACTTTACAGCAATGCATCAATGATTTGGTGGAGGCTTCTCTCATTTCCGCAGAACATAGCCAAAGCACCACCCGTTATGAAATCACGGAGGAGGGGAAGCAGACCCTTAGTTTCTTTTCCCAGGATATTCCGGAGCTGGTACGGGAAGACATGGATCTCTTTCTCTCCAAAAACAAAAGCCGCCTGCAAAGTGAGGCGGCTCTATATTCCGATTATTCGGAGACAGATACGAAGGAATACCTTGTGCAGCTGGAAATTCGGGAAAATCGCACCCTGCTCTGTAGAGTGGAGATTACGGTTCCCGATGAAGAAAGCGCCAAGGCCCTTTGCTTAAAATGGGAGGCCAAGCACCAAAAGGTCTATACCTACCTTTTACAAGAATTTCTAGGGGAAGAGTAGGGTATTAAGCCTGCACTTCCTTCTTATCCTTTAAAAGCTTTTCCACACTGACCAGCTTTACGCAAAGAGTGAAAAGCTCGGAGGCAATACGCAGATCCTCCAGTGGAGGGTAGGTTGGCGCAATACGGATATTGCTGTCCTTCGGATCCTTCTTGTAGGGGAAGGCTGCTCCCGCACCGGTCAAGGTTACTCCTGCCTTCTTACATTTATCCACTACAGCCTTGGCACAGCCGGGAAGGGTTTCAAAGCTGATAAAATATCCCCCCTTGGGCTTAGTCCATTCTCCCACACCGGTTCCAGCCAGGTTCTTCTCGAAAATATCCTCCACCATTTCAAACTTGGGCCGAAGAATATTGGCATGCTTCTGCATGTGCTTTACCATGCCGTGGATGTCCTGGAAGAAACGAACATGACGAAGCTGGTTCACCTTGTCGTGTCCGATGGTCTGATACTGTACCTGCTTCTTAATGTCATCCAGATTGTTTAAGCTGGTTGCCATAGACGCAATACCGGAGCCCGGGAAGGAAATCTTGGAGGTGGAGGCGAACTTATACACCAAATCCGGATGTCCCGCTCTCTTACACTCTGCCAAAATCTCAATCAAATAATCCTGCTCATGGTCATAAAGGTGATGCATTCCATAGGCATTATCCCAGTAGATACGGAAGTCTCTTGCTGCGGGCTTCAGGCGGGCAAAACGGCGTACCGTCTCGTCGGAATAGCTGTAACCCTGGGGGTTGGAGTACTTCGGTACACACCAGATTCCCTTAATTGCTTCGTCAGAAGCTACCAGCTCCTCCACCATGTCCATATCCGGACCATGCTCCGTCATGGGTACCGGAATCATTTGAATGCCAAAGTACTCGGTAATGGCAAAATGACGATCATAACCTGGAACAGGGCAAAGCCACTTTACCTCATCCAGCTTACAGCAGGGTGTACTTCCCATAACACCGTGGGTCATGGAACGAGAAATGGAATCATACATCACATTCAAGGAGGAGTTACCGAAAATGAGGATATGGTCAGGATGGTTTTCCATCATATCGGAAAGAAGCTCCTTAGCCTCTGCAATTCCATCCAGTACCCCGTAGTTTCGAACATCCACACCTTCACTGGAATACATATCCGCATTACTGTCCAGAGCATCCATCATTTCGTTACTCAAGTCCAGCTGCTCTCTGCAGGGCTTTCCTCTACTCATATCCAGATTCATATCCATGGACTGGTAGCGCTTATACTCTTCCTTTAATTCCACTCTTAAGGCTTCCAATTCTTCTACGGATAATTCCTCAAACCTTGCCATACTCCCTCCTCTTTCTCCTGCTTTGTTTCCCTGTTTTTTCTTCGCCATCTCTGCTCTCCTTTGGGCATAAGTATACGAGAAAAAAGTATACTATCCTTTTCCTGTCCTAGCAAGAAAATTTCCATTTGAACTAAAGCTACTTTATCCCTCTACCGTATAAAGTTTTTGGATTTGATTCCAAAAACTTCCATGGTTTCAAGACTTTTTGGATTTCATTCCAAAAACTTCCTGGTTTTCAAGACTTTTGGGATTTCATTCCAAAAACTTCCTGGTTTTCAAGACTTTTGGGATTTCATTCCAAAAACTTCCGAGATTTTAGGACTTCCGGGATTCTATTCCAAAAAGTATTTATACGCTTAAAAGAATAAGTCCTTTTACAACGGTCTTTACTTTCCTTGAGATTTTTGCACTGCTCCATTCACTACCCATCTTCCTTCCGAATCCACTGTAAAACCATCGGGAGTAGTGGTGTTTCTATAGAGAGCACCTTCATTCTGTCCTTGTGAGTCTAAGTAGTAGCAGTTTCCGTCAATCCACTGCCAACCGGTAAGCATCCTGCCCTTCCAACCGTCAGAGTTTGGGAAAAGATAGTATTTACTGCCGTTTACCTCTATCCAGCCTGTAGCCATATAGCCGGAATCCAGGAAATAGTACCAGTAGGACTTTCCATTATAGGCTTCATAGCCCCAGCTGTTCTTCGGATAGCTTCCGTCCGGTCTTTTATACCACCAGCCCTTTTCATCCTGTATCCACTGGCCTCCGGATAAAGAACGGTCTACGCCAAGTACCTGTCCGGTCAAACTACTGCTGACCTTAAAGCTTCCGGAACCCCCACCGGAACTTCCTCCTGAGCTAGCGGAGCCACCACTTGATCCACCGGAACTACTGGAGACAGCTTTAGAGGCAGAACCGGAATTGCCTGTATTGCCGGAATGATTTTCTTTCTTCTCTACTTTTACCGCATCGAAGAAAGGGGAAGTTATTCTTGTAATGGTTGATATATTATAATCGGGGATAACCCTACGGACTTCATAGGGCTCATTATTGACATAAATCTCTGTACCTTGGCCATAAGTATCATCAGTCTCCGACACTAAGAAACGATAGTTATCCACTGTATAATAAGGCTGTATTACATATAGTACCTTATAACGGCCTTCCGGAAAAATTCTGTCTTCTTCCTGCGTAAACCTGAGATTTCCGTTTTTTCCCGCTTCATTCGGATAACTTTCTAAATAGAGTTTATACTGATCCAGGTTTTTGGGAAAATCGTTACGAAAATTCATAAGAAAAGGCTGTGGCAAATCCTTAGGCAGAAGCTCCGTACCATCTTTTAAGACAATCTTCTCCACTTGAAGTGTTGCCCTCTTCGTAGTATCACCTGCCTTAACATTATGGATGTCAAAGCTGGAACGGAGATATACTTTCGCCATAACCTTTGCTTCCTTCACGGTAAAAGTTTCGCTTTCAAAGGTATAATATTTATACTTTGCATCTTCCCGTTGAGTAGCTTTCAAATTATCTTGATCATAACTATGTACCCCTTTCTGATAAAAATACCTTTCCTCCACAGAAACACTTGTATAAGCAAATATACCATCTCCATCCTGTTCTGCTATTGGTAAAATATAAAATTGGCTCTTCTTTCCTGCAGCAAGTGTATATACATAGTGATACTCCCCCGGGGTAAAGTAGTTGAGATTGTAAGGAACCCACTGACCATTTACTTTCTTTTCCACTTCCCTCTCCGGGAGAATTTTATAAAGATCCGGGCTTGGATTATGGATGACTCCAGGCTCATTTCCTCTTAAAACGACACCTCTTACGTTTACTTTTTTATCTCGAAGCACTTTCATATGATCTCTTGCCGGAAAGTCCCAATCTTCAAATGATACAGTCACCATTATAATCTTATTGTCTAGGGATCTCGTTACTGCAGCACTTCTAAACCCTGAATATCCGGAGGTCACTACCGTAGATTCTGTTCCTCCTATATCTTCTTTAGAGTCCTCTATAGACTCATCCTTTCGCTTATCAAGTTCCTCTGAGTCTTCTGCATCAGTAGTCGGTCCTTCTTCCTCTATGGACGCAGTTTTCCCTTCCACAGCAGTCTCTTCCGGAAAATCGTCTAATCCTTCTACAGTTCCTGCTGTTTCAGCAGTTTTTTCTACCTCCGGAACGTAAGTATCCTTATTGTCTAAAATATCCGCATAGCTTGCAGGGGCAAAGAGCCCTGTACAAAGTACCGCACTCAGTCCTAAAGCCAGCATGTTTTTTCTTCTCATCTCCATCGTCCTTTCTTATTTCATGCCATTTCACGATATAAAATTATACTATAAAATCCATGATTTAGTATAATTTTCTTTGATATTCTCCAAAGAAATAACTTTTCCACAGAAACTCTCCAAAGAAAAACAGACAGTCCATGCTGTCTGTTTTTAAAAAATATGGATAGGATTGATTTCCTTAATTGCTTCCCTCTGTGTTCTCCGTTGTTTCCCGGGTTTCCGCAATTCCTGCTTTTTCCTTCAACAGCGGATTCTTCTCCAGCGCTTCCATACGATTTTTTCAGAAAGCTAAGTTCCCTTTTTCGCATCCTCATCCCCGGGATAACGGGTACTGTATTGCTGAAAGGCTTCATAGGCTTCCTGCCATTTTGCGGTCTTCTCCAGATATACCGCTGCATCAAAAAGATACTCCCTATCTTCTTCCAGTCCCTTTTCCTTGATTTCTGAAAGGAGCTTTTCCGCATCCTCCAGCTTGTTGTCATTCAAAGCAGCCCCCAGCTCCTGAATCAGCTTCTTTCCGGCAATTCTCTCCTCTAGCAAGGGCAAATCCTTTTTCGCCAAGGTCTTGTAGCTTTGCAGGCTTTCCTCCGCATCGGAAATATTGCCAAGTTGAATTTCCGCCTCAATCTTATAAGCGAGAATATCCATTTGCAAAGCGGACACCTGTCCGTTACTTTTCTCCAAGGCTAGATTAAAGTTTTCCAAGGCTGTCTTTCCGTCTCCCCGTTCCAAGGCTTCGATTCCCAAAAGGCGATATTCCTTCGCCTTATTCTTACAGGCAAAGAGAGTTAAAGAGAGAAGGAGAAAGAGTAGCAGAAAAGAGCTTAGGCTTTTTCCTCTTTTGTTCTTCCTTTTTTGCATTTTCCCCTCCTATTATGCCTTTCCGGTGGTGCCAAAGCCTCCCCGGTCTTCGTTATCCAGATGATCCACCTCAATAAAATGCACCTCCGGCTGGTGAGGCATCAAACGGAACTGTCCGATTCGATCGTTGATATGAAGCTCCGTATCTCGCATGGCCAGGATAGGCATGTGGATAATGTCATTGTCTCCACAGAAGGATTCATCCACCACTCCCATGGCATTGGTCTGCAAAATCCCGAAGTTCTTATAGGCCGAGCTTCTGGGAACAATCAACATTTCATAACCCTTGGGAATTTCCACGGAAATACCCATGCTGATTAGGCGGTATTCTCCCTGCTTCATGCTGACATTTTTCCGCCACCCGTAAATCAATCCAATCGCTTTTTCCGTCAATGTAGCGAAGCTTTTCCAGCTCCTTTACATGATATTTGATTTTTAACTTAGCCTCCACTTCCGTTTCTCCTTTCTCCAGGAATTTCTTTGCACTCCCTTTTCTTCTCTATAACAGTTTCTTAATGGCTTTCTACGGCAGGTTCCCCTTGCAGGGAGAAGGTTGGGTTCTTCCGATACTTCTGAGTCCTCAGTATTCTCAACGCATTTTACTGTTTCTTCAAAAGACTCTTCCGGAATTTCTTCGAAGAAAAGCTCCGCTTGACTTTTCCACCTCTGATTCAGGTTCCACTTCTTCAGATTCTGAGTCCTGAACCTCTTCTATATCCTCTTCAAACTCCGGTTCTTCTTCGGTCCCGGATTCTATCTTGTCTTCGGTCTCTTCCTCGCTTTTTGGTGCCTCTTCGAGTTCTGATTTCTCAACTGTATCCTTGTCTTCTTCGAGGCTCGACTTCCTTCTCCGCTTCCAGTTCCATAAGATAAGCTTCGATAAAGCTTTCTTCCTCTTGCAAAAGGTCCCTGCCCTACTGTTCCGGGTCCAATGCCTTCGCGTCCTCCTGCCCTTCTGTACTTTCTTCCGCTATTTCTTCCGTTTCTACGGCCCGCCTCATCTACGGCTTCTTCCGATTCTTTTTCTTCTTCATTTTCCTCTGCTGCAATCTCTTCCAGCTTTTTCTTCTTTTTCCTTCCTCTGTTAGTTCTTCTTTAGAATCTTCAGACTGCTCTTCTTTTGCTCTTCCGACTTCTCTTCTTTAGCTTCTTCCGACTTTTCTTCTTTAGGCTCTTCTGCCTTCTCTTTTGGCTCTTCTACATTCTCCGGTTCTAAGCCAAGGCTATCCTTTAATTCCTCCGTTACTTCCTCTTCCAAAAGCTTCTCCAAATCCTTGGGAAGACTTGGTAGGGAAGCCAATGAATCCACACCGAAACGAGTAAAGGAACTCCTCGGTGGTACCGAAAAAGCACCGGTCTTCCCGGAGCATCCAAAACGCCCCACCTCTTCAATCAAGCCGAATTCCACCAAACGATTGACCGCATGGTCGGACTTTACGCCACGAATCCTCTCTACCTCCGCCTTAGTTACCGGCTGGCAGTAGGCGATAATGGAAAGGGTTTCCAAATGCACATCGGAAAGCACCGGTTTCCGGCTTTGTAACTCACCCGAATCAAAAGCATCGTAGGTTTTGGGATGGCTGACCATCTGATACTTTCCCTCCAGCTTTTCGGATTAGAAGCCCTCCCTGTCGTTTTTCATATTTTTCCCGTAAACGCTCTGCCTGCAGCTCTGCTCCATCCACGCCCATGTGCAGACAAATTGCCATTTCTTCCGGGCTCACGGTTCTTCCCAAAAAGAAAACAAAAGAGCTTCCAGTAAATCTTCCTCTTCCTGCAAGCTTAGAGCATCTTCTCTTTCTATTTCTTCCTGCAAGCTAAGAACCGCGTCCTTATCCTGCAAAGCTTCGGCTTTTGCTCCTGATAAGCCTCTATTCTGCATGGCTTCGACAGCTTCCCCTGCAAATCCCTTTTCCCGCAAAACTTCGGCGGCTTCCCCTGCCAAAGTTCGTTCCAACTCTTCTTTCAAAGAGTACTGTTCCTTTTCCTCCACCTACCTTACTCCCTTCTAAAGGATTTTTAGATAAACCCTTTTTGATAAATCCTTTTTTGATAAATCCTTTTTTGATAAATCCTTTTTTGATAAACCCTTTTTTGATAAACCCTTTTCTATCCGCTAATTGACTGCTGAAATGCTTTTTCCATGCCATGTCTTTAGCCTGTAAAGGTAAAGCCTTACACCGCTGTTTTTTAATCAAAATCTTCCACCAGGCTCAGATCCATTTCTTCCTGCTCCGCCTCTTTATTCACGGTAATATCCAGGTCTCCAAAGGCATTTTCCTGCTTTAAACTAATCTTCCCCATTTTCATCAGCTCCAAAATAGCTAAGAAGCTTTACCACCGTCTCCGTCTTTCCCTGCTTTTTCTTTAGCAGCTGTCGGAAAGAAAAGCGTCCGTGACTCTTCGCATAAGCCAGAATATCCCGCATTTTCCCCTGCAAACTTATCTTTTCCCGCTTAATCTTTCCAAAATTTGCCCGAAGCTGATCCTTTCTGGCTTCCTTTCTCCTTAAAACCTCTTTCATGGTTTCCCGAAGCCGAAGAATATCCAAGCCCTTTAACAAATCCTCTAAATCCAAAGGGGGCTTGTACTTTTCCACCTCTTTAGGAATACTGGGGCCTTTTTCAATGATATTGAGGGGCACACTCTTCCTTTGTTCGTAGCATTCCGCTGATTCTTTTTGTATTTTTTTATACTCTAACAGTCTCTGTACCAGCTCTTCTCTGGGGTCTACTTCCTCCCTTCCTCTTCTTCCTTCTTCGGTAGTAGCATTCTGGCCTTCATTTCCAGAAGCGTCACCGCCATCAAGAGAAAGGCGGAAACAATTTCCAAATCCTCTTCCTCCAGAGCCTTCATATATTCTAGATACTGCTCTGTGATTTCCGAAATCGGAATATCATAGATGTCGATTTTATTCTTCTCAATAAGGTGGAGCAATAAGTCCAGCGGCCCTTCAAAGGCATCCAGCTTATAAAAATCACCTTTTTCTTCCATCATTTTCCCCTTCGTCCTACAGAAACCGGCTTTATCGGCAAGTGCCTAGCTTGTCTGTTTTTATCTTTTAAAATCTATCTTTTTCGCTTTCCTTGTAACTTTCCCTTTTAGCTTTCTTCTTTAGCTTCTCCCATCGGAAGAATATCAAAAACAAGCCAGCTCCGGAAAGTTTGCCAGGCGCACATTGATGCTGTGGGTGCCCAATCCCCTTCCGGTAAAAATGCCATTGTTCTCCTACTTTTCGTAAACCTCTTGGGTTTCTAACGAAAAACTTATACTGGGGGGTCATCAAGGCAAAGCCGGGAAAGCCGATGGCTCCGCCATGAAAATGTCCTGACAATACCAAATCCACCGGGAAAGCCTCCATTTCCTTTTGGTAAAAGGGGCTGTGCATCAAAGCAATGCGGAAAACATTTTGGGAGCACTTCTCCCCGGTATCTCCAATAGCATTTTCCCAGTTTTTTTTCTCCTCCTCCCCTAAGGGCTTTTTCTCCTTCCAAAGCAGGGGACGATAATAGGATAAATCCAAGGAGAAACCGCAAAGTTCCAAATCCTCTTCTAAAGGAAAAGAACGGTTTTGCAAAAGCTCCACCTTTTCCAAAGCCTTCCGAAAGGCCTCCTGCTTTCCCTGAAAATCCTTCTTCGAAAATAGCTTTTCCTCATGGTTTCCAAAGGCATAGTAAAGGGGATATTTTTCTGCTAAAGCATACAGCAAACGGCAGGAATTTTCCACCTCATCTCTCTCCGCAGTTTCCTCTCCGGAATAGCTTATGGGAAAGTCTCCCCCAATGAAAATCCACCGGGGCTTTAATTCCTCAATTTTCTTCAGTAAAAGCTCGTTATCCTTTCCAAAACTCTTGTCATGGAGGTCTGTGAGGAAGAGAAAGCGATAGGCTTTCTTTACCTTATCAGTGGAAATACTGTATTTCTCCACTCTGAGTTGATTCCTTTCCCATTGAGAGTAGATAAACAGGAGTAGAGGAAGGATGAAGAGGAGAAGAAAAGTCATTTTGTCCATTCCTTTCTATACGAATCAAAGAAATAATGTTAAAATTATACAAGATAGAAGGTTTCTTTATATTTTGTCTCCCTATTCTCATTCCAAAAGGAGTATATATGCTTAGCTATGCCCCGTTTTGGCGACTGATTGAAAGAGAACAAGTGAGCCAATATCGTCTTATTCAAGACCACAAAGTATCTGCTGCACAGCTGCATCGTTTGAAGAAAAATCTACCGGTTTCCACGGAAACCATACGACAGCTTTGCCTTTTGTTTTTCCTGTAATGTTTCAGACATTATGGAAGTGCGTCCGTAGAGAGTAAATCAGTGAAATATGGTGTTTCATCATAGGGAAAAGGTCTGCCAGAGAAGGAACTCTGACAGACCTTTTTCATCTACATTCTTTAAGACAATGGGCTTTTTTAGAAGCGTCTGCCTCTTATCCTTCAGAGTTCCTTCCTCTTTTGCCCCATTTTCTTCAGAAGAAGAGTGCTCGACGCTTTGCCCTTCCTCTTCCTTCTTCCCATCGCCGTCTGAAGACGCTTTCTTTTCTTCAGTTCCTTCTACCGGATTCTGAAGGATTTTCAGGCTGTTCTCCTCTTCCTTCCCTTTTCCTTTACCTCTGCAAAAGATCTTTCATAAATTCTTTTCCAGTAATGGTTTCCTTCTCAATCAGGAACTTTGCGATTTCATCTAAGGCAAAACGATTTTTCCAACAAAATCTTCTTGGCTTCTTCGTAACAGTCCTTCAAAATTCTGGCTACTTCCTGATCACCTCTGTGGCGGTATCATCTCCGCATTCTAAGACAGCCCGTCCCCAAAGGTACATATTTTCCTGTCTAGCCAGTCCCATCAAACCGAACTTCTCGGACATTCCATACTGGGTTACCATGGCTCTAGCAATCTTTGTAGCCTTCTCAATATCATTGCTGGCTCCGGTGGTTACGGTTTCAAAAACAATTTCCTCCGCCGCTCTACCTGCCAGAAATTCTACAATCATGGAGTGAAGTTCTGTCTTGGTATTCAGATATTTTTCTTCCTCCGGCACCTGCATCACATAGCCCAGGGCTCCCATGGTTCTTGGTACAATGGTGATTTTCTGTACCGGCTCAGAGTCCTTCTGCACCGCTGCCACAAGGGCGTGTCCTACCTCATGGTAAGAAACAATCTTTCTCTCCTGCTGGGAAAGGATACGATCCTTCTTTTCCTTACCCACCAAAACCACTTCTACCGCTTCAAACAGGTCTTTCTGACTAACCTTTTCTCTACCGTGCTTTACCGCAGTAATGGCGGACTCGTTCATCATATTGGCAAGATCCGCTCCCACCGCGCCGCTGGTAGCCAAGGCGATTTCATCAAAGTCCACGCTGTCATCTAGCTTAATATCCTTGGCGTGAACCTTTAGAATATTTACTCTTCCCTTTAGGTCAGGCTTTTCTACAATTACCCGGCGGTCAAATCGTCCCGGACGAAGCAGAGCCGGATCAAGAATTTCCGGGCGGTTGGTAGCCCCCATCACCATGATTCCCTTCCCCGCATCAAAACCGTCCATTTCGGAAAGGAGCTGATTCAAGGTTTGCTCTCTTTCATCATTTCCCCCGTAGCGGGTATCTCTGGTCTTACCGATGGCATCAATCTCATCAATGAAAATGATGCAGGGCGCAGTCTGGTTGGCCTGCCGGAACAAATCTCTTACACGACTGGCTCCCACACCTACGAACATCTCCACAAAGTCCGAACCGGAAAGAGAGTAGAAGGGTACATTGGCCTCTCCTGCCACAGCCTTCGCCAGCAAAGTTTTTCCTGTTCCCGGAGGTCCTACCAAAAGGGCACCCTTAGGAAGCTTCGCACCGATAGAAGTATATTTTGCAGGATTGTGCAGGAAGTCTACGATTTCCACAAGACTTTCCTTCGCCTCGTCCTCTCCTGCCACATCTTTAAAGCTGATGCCGGTGTCCTTCTGCATATACATCTTCGCATTGGACTTACCAACCCCGGAGAATCCGCCGCCGGAAGCTCCCATCTTCTTCACCATGGTATTCATCAGAAGAATCAGGAAAACAAAGGGCAGTACAATGCTGACAATAATCTGCATCAAAAAGGCGGAGTTATCCGGTCTTTTTCTGTAAATCTCCACATTATGTCTATAGAGCCGCTCCACCAAAGAAGCCGCATCCGCATTTACCGGTACAACATAATAAACCCTGCTTTCTCCCTGACTTAGTCCGGGAGAAGCTGCAGAACCGGATTTTTGCTTTTGCTTTCCATTGTTCTTTTGCTTGGAGTTGTCCTTTAAAAAGCCTGGCAAGGATAGAATCCAAAGAATTCCCTTGGAAATTCCTTCTGCCGGGCTTGCGTCTTCAATCTTAGAAGCAGCTTCTGTCGAAGATTCTCCTACGCCATAGCTTAAGGACTTTCCTTCATCCTCCTCATCTCTGGCAATCCCTTCCTTCTCTTCCCGGCTTTCGCTTTCCTTCGGCGTTTCCGCCTGCGCCTTCGTCTTTGGGTAAACCGTAATCTGTCCGTCTCCCCACTCTACCTTCGCCACCAAATCCTGATCCACCATGGACAGGAAACGACTATAACTTAGTTCCTGAGACATGCCCTTGGTCATGAAACGCTGGGCTACCGTATAGATAAAAAAGGTTACCGTTGCTGCTATTAAAACAATGAGAACCGTCTGTCCCCAGTTGGAAAATCCGCCATTCTCGCCGCCTTTAAAATCATTATTATTATCCATTCCACTCTCCTTATTCTCATGGCTTACGCCGTTATACCATTATACGGAGAGCACCCTCATAAAGCAAGGCAAATCGGCGCATTATAACTGAGCTACTACAAAATCCCCCATTTCCGAACAGGACAAAAGCTTTTCCCCTTCCTTTCCGGAGAAGATATCCTTGGTTCTGCCTCCCAGTGCCAAGACCTTTTCCACGGCATTTTCCACTCTTTTTGCCGCCTTCTTCTCTCCCAAGGAAAGCTCTAAAAGCATGGCTGCGGATAAAATGGTGGCTAAGGGATTGGCGATATTCTGTCCGGCAATATCCGGAGCAGAGCCGCCGCTGGGCTCGTAAAGTCCAAAGGCATTTTCCCCTAAGGAAGCAGAAGGAAGCATACCTAAAGAGCCGGCAATCTCTGCCATCTCATCGGAAAGAATGTCTCCGAACATGTTTTCGGTAACAATCACGGAGAAATTTCTCGGATTTCGCACCAGCTCCATAGCGGTGGAATCCACTAAGGCATGGCGAAGCTCCACCTCTTTCTCTTCTTCTCCCAGCTTTGTAAAAATCTTTCTCCAAAGTCTGGAGCTGTCCAAAACATTGGCCTTATCCACGGAGCAAAGCTTTCCGTCCCTTGCCTTTGCCAGGGAAAATGCAATACGCCCGATTCTTTCGATTTCATGGGCCCGATAAATCAGCTCGTCTCTGGCCCACCTCTTCTCCATTTTCCTCAGTAATGGAGCGCTTTCCAGTACAAGCCTCCGGTAAGCTCTCGAATCATCATAATGTCAAAGCCCTCTCCGATGATTTCTTCCTTCAAAGGGCAGGCATCCCGAAGCTCCTTGTAAAGCTTGGCAGGACGAAGGTTACAAAAAAGACCAAGCTGCTTTCGAAGAGAAAGGAGGCCCGCCTCAGGCCGCTTTTCCACCGGCAAAGAATACCAAGGGGAAACGCCTACCTTTCCCCCAATGCTTCCCATCAGCACTGCCTGGGAAGCTTTGCAGGCCTCTAAAGTATCCTCCGGCAGAGGCTCTCCGTACATATCAATGGCTGCACCCCCAAAGGCTTTTTCGGTGAACTTAAGGCTAAAGCCCTCCAGCTCCGCTACCTTTTCCAATACCTTTCTGGCCTCTCTTACAATCTCCGGTCCGATTCCGTCTCCCGGCAACGCACAAATGGAATACTGCATTTTCGCTCCTTTCTCTTCTAACACTTTTTCACTGTTGAATGCATGCCCTCCTATGTAGCATGACTCTCCGGCTCATAAATCCCGTATTATATTCCCCTCTATTCTACTGTAAATTTCTTTTTAACGTATATGAATTTGCTATACTAGAAATAACGTGCTGTTTCAGGCATACAAACAGCTTGTGTTATGAAAGCAACTTTATAACAATACATTATAAAAATGTTTTAAGGATGCTTTATGGATATAGGGCTATAGCTTTAGAAAGAGGAATTTATGGATAGATCACAGCTTACAGGAGAATTTAAACTGCATTCGGATTACGCCCCCATGGGGGATCAGCCTGCTGCCATTGAAAAACTGGTGAAGGGCTTGCAGGAGGGAAACCAGTTTGAAACCCTGTTGGGCGTCACCGGCTCCGGAAAAACCTTTACCATGGCCAATGTGATTCAACAAATCCAAAAGCCCACCCTCATCATTTCCCATAACAAGACTCTGGCGGCACAGCTTTACTCCGAGATGAAGGAATTTTTCCCGGAAAATGCAGTGGAATACTTTGTTTCCTCCTACGACTACTACCAGCCGGAGGCCTATGTTCCCAGCACCGACACCTATATCGAAAAAGGACTCGGACATCAACGAAGAGATCGATAAGCTTCGAAACTCCGCCATGGCAGCACTTTCCGAGCGAAAGGATGTGGTGGTGGTGGCTTCCGTTTCCTGCATTTACGGCTTGGGAGCCCCCACGGAATATTTAAACATGGCCATTTCCCTCCGTCCCGGACAGATGCGTGATAGAGATGAATTGATTAAAAACCTGGTGGAAATCCAGTACAACCGAAACGATATGGATTTTCGCCGTGGAACCTTCCGGGTAAAGGGGGATATTGTAGACATTTTCCCCGCGTCCGAAGGAGAAAAGGCCTACCGTATCCAGTTTTTCGGAGACGAAATCGAGGAAATCCAGCTGATTGATGCCCTCACCGGAAAGGGCAAGGCAAAGCTTGAGCACTGCATGGTATTCCCTGCCACCCCCTATGTTATTCCTATGGAGAAAATGAAGATTGCCTGCAAAAACATTTTGGAAGAACTGGATGAGCGGGTGGCCTATTTTAAGAGCGAAGAAAAGCTTTTGGAAGCCCAGCGTATTTCCGAACGAACCAACTTTGATGTGGAAATGATTCGGGAAACCGGAGTATGTTCCGGTATTGAAAACTACACCAGACACTTGAATTTTGCCCAGCCCGGAGAGCCCCCCTACACGCTAATGGACTACTTTCCGGAGGATTACCTGATTATTGTGGACGAGAGCCATATCAGCCTGCCCCAGATTCGCGGGATGTATAACGGAAACCTGTCCCGAAAAACCACTTTGGTGGACTTTGGATTCCGTCTTCCCTCCGCCCTGGATAACCGTCCTTTAAATTTCAGCGAATTTGAAGGAAAAATCAACCAAATGCTCTTCGTTTCCGCAACTCCCGGAGAGTACGAGGCAGAGCATGAAATCCTAAGGGCGGAGCAGATTATCCGTCCTACAGGACTTTTGGATCCGGAAATCGTGGTGCGTCCCACCAAGGGGCAGATTGACGACTTGCTTTCCGAAATTCATAAGGAGACCGACAAAGGCAATAAGATTCTGGTCACTACCCTTACCAAGAAAATGGCAGAGGATCTCACCAAATTTTTGCAGGAAGCAAAGGTAAGAGTAAAGTATCTTCATTCCGATATTGATACGCTGGAAAGAGCCGCCATTATCCGGGATATGCGTTTGGATAAGTTTGATGTTTTGGTGGGTATTAACCTGCTTCGAGAGGGACTGGATATTCCGGAGATTACGCTGGTAGCCATTTTAGATGCGGATAAGGAAGGCTTCCTTCGTTCCGAAACCGCTTTGATCCAGACCGTTGGTCGAGCCGCCCGAAATTCCGAGGGTCACGTTATCATGTATGCGGATACCATCACCGACTCCATGAGGCGTACCATTGAGGAAACCAAGAGAAGACGAAGAATACAAGAAGAATACAATGCGGCTCATGGCATTACCCCCACCACCATTAAGAAGGCGGTTCGGGACTTAATTGCCATCTCCAAGGTGCTTCGGGATGATGAGAAGGGCTTCCAAAGGATGTGGAATCCATGTCCAGGGCGGAGATTGAAAAGATGATTCGTGAGTTTAGTAAGAAAATGCGGGCTGCCGCCGCGAGTTAAACTTCGAAGATGCCGCCCTGTATCGGGATAAAATTCAAGAGCTTCGGGACAGTTTAGAGAAAAACGGATAAATAGGCAAAGCAATAGAATGAAAAAATAGAATGAAAAAACAGAATGAAAAAACAGAATAAAATAACAGGATGAGTACACAGAATAATGACTAAACAGAATCAAAAGCCGGAACGAAGAATCACAGAAAAAGGAAGGAGCCATATCTTTGAATTTGGAACAACAGAATGATAGAGAGAGTTTGACAGAAAACAAGGAGATAGTACCAGCTTCAAGTTCCCAAGCTTCGACTTTTCAAGCTTCGACTTCTCGGAATATTGTCCTTAAGAAGCAATCCGGAGACTATACAGGAAAGGATGGAACTCCATCAAAAGGAAAGCATCGGGATTCCTTCCTGGATATTCTTCGTTGTCTAGCCATCTTCTTTGTCTTTTACGAGCACGCTCCCTTACTAAAGGAGGGCAGTCTACTTGCCAACTTCTCCATTTTTTGGACGGTAAATGCTCCTGCAATCTTCTTCTTTGTTTCCGGAGCGGTGTTTTTGCATAGAACCGACTCTCCTAAAAGCACCGGAAAAAAGTTTCTCCATGCCTATATTCGCCTAAGTCTTTGGAAGGCTGTTTTTTTGCTGTGCTTTTTTCTCACAAATCCTCCTGCCTTTCAAGGTCTTACAAAGGGAAATGTTCTTTTGTTCCTCTTTTTCTTTGGACAGATTCAAGGCATTGACAGCACCCACCTTTGGTTTATGCATGCCTATCTATCCCTCTTGCTTTTGCTCCCCTTTTTACAAAGCTTTCATCAGGAAATAAAAAAATATGCTTTTACCGCTTTGGGCTTTTCCATCTCTCCCCTTTGTTTCCCCTTACTTCTTTTTTATTTCGGTGGAATCTTTCCATTTTCCGTACACTATCTAACAGGAAAATCTGGAATAGCCTTAAGCAATCTATCTCCCTTTGGAAATTATGCTTATCTTTATTTTTATTTTGTTTTGGGAGGCATGCTTTTTCCCCTTTTTCAAACTAAAAATGGAGAAAGAAATGCTCTTTCCCTAAGATATGCCGTTTTATGGGGGACTTCCCTTCTCAGTATTGGCACTGTGATACAAGCTCTCTTGTATAAGAGACAAACAGGCTTTTACAGCTATCAAGGTCTGTATTTGGATGGGCACAGCTATATGAGCTCTTCCATTATTCTAGTTTTAGCAGTAATTTTTCTTGCCTACGCCCTGCTTCTCCTGGGAAAAAAGTTCTTCCCAAAGAATTATAAGCCCTTAGGAAAGAGGCGACTTTCACAGATTGGCTCCGGTACCTTTGCCATGTTTACCATGCATCCTTTGATTTTATCCCTTCTGCATCCCTTTTTCGGAAACAAGAGAGGATTAGCCATCAATTTCGGTAAGGCTATTCTATTATTCTGCCTTTGTTTTCTTTTGGAAAAAATACTGAGAAAGCTGCCGCTTCTCGGAAAATGGCTTTGTTAAAGAAGCATCTATAATCTAAAAAAAGAGAGTTGTCAACGCAAGTTTTCGCTTCTTGACAACTCCCTAGTCCTATCGCTATTTAATTTCTATCTCTTTTTTATTTCTATCTGCTTTTCTATTTCTATCTGCTTTTTCTATCTGTATTTCTATCTGTATTTCTATCTGTATTTCTATCTGTATTTAATTTCTATCTTTAATCGCAAGACTGGTTTTCTCAAGATCTGATTGCAATATTCATAATGTCTTCGATAATACTCGGTGTACATAATATCTACTAAGAAGAGCTGGCTGATTTCTGCAGAGGTAGAGCCCTTTTGCAAGGAACCGACATTTGCCCCACAAAGTAATAAAATATCCGTGTATTCTGTAAGCTCCGACTTTTGGAAACGGGTAACGGAAACCACGGTAGCCCCGGACTGCTTTGCCAGCTTTGCAATCTCCACAATATCCCTGGTAGCGCCGGAATAGGAGAAAATCACCGCCACATCCCCCTTTTCCATGGTCGCCGCACTCATCAGCTGTTGGCTTACCATTTCCGAGCAGTAGACCTTCGGCTCAATGCGGTGGAACTTATTCATAGCCTTCATAGCAGTTAGCATGGAAGCACCAACGCCAAAAAACAAAATCCGTTTCGCTTTGGAAAGGGCATTCATGGCTTCCGTAACCTTGTTAAAGTCTAAAAGCGAATGGGTCTCCCTAATGGAGGCAATGGTTTCTTCCAAAACTTTTCCCGCAAGCTCCGCAATGTTATCCTCTAAGGAAACATTGCCCCCATCCTCCTTACTCTCCTTTTCATTTCCCCGCATGGACAGGGAAAGGGTCATCTTAAATTCCTGGTAGCCCTTCACATTCATGGTTTTACAAAAACGGAAAACCGAGGTATCTCCCACCTTACAGGTTTCCGCCAGATCGGAAATGGACATAAACAAGACCTGATCGGGATTTTGTAAAATATAGTCCGCCACCTTCTTCTCTGCCTTGGTAAATTGGTTGTAAGCAGAGCGTATTTTCGTCAAAAAATCTTCCTGCATAGACTCACCCCTTCTTAAATTGTGCATTACGAATATTATAGCAAATGGGAAATTTTTTTCAATGTTTATAAAATAAATGAATGGAAGTTTTTTTCTTTTTGCACTTTGAATCGGATGGGAAAAAGCTTTTCGATTATAGGGATGGGGAAAAAGCTATTTGATTCCCTTGAAATTTCCGGAAGAATGTTCTATACTTTTGAGGTTATCAGCATTGATTTGACGCTACTTTCAACTATGCTTTAATAGGATAATGATTTTGCTCCCGTAGCTTAATGGATAGAGCGCTGGCCTCCGACGCCAGTAGTGGCGGTTCGAGTCCGTTCGGGAGCATTGAAAAAGGAATGGGAAAGCCATTCCTTTTTATTTTCTCCCCAAAATCAGGTAAATCCATAACAAAAGCGCCATCGGCATCAAAAGCAAAAACTTAGTTTTCCTTGTCTTATGCCTACAAAGATACATTCCCAGTATTCCGCCTAAGGCACCACCCATAAAAGCCAGACCCAATAAGACTTTTTCCGGCACTCTCCATCCCCTTTGTATTGCCTGCCATTTATCATAGGCAAAGCTACAAAAGCAAAAGATGTTCATTCCTAAAAGATAGAGCAATAAGCCCCTCTCCCCCAGTTCCATAATAGACTGAAATACTTCCTCTTCCATCCTTCTTCCCTTTCCCTCTATACTTACGATAATTTCCCTCTATACTTACGATAATAGTCTTTATTTCAATATTAGTCTCTTTTACAATATTAATCTCTTTTACAATACCGGTCTTTACGCTGTGCTATACTATTCCACCCCTGATACTTTACAAAAAATAGGCTCTATGGCTATCCATAGAACCTGTTTTTATTCTTAAAGTTATAGTTTTGAAAACCAAAGGTACTTTTATTGTCAAGCCCTTTTATACTTTCTTATCTTCCCGGGAAACGGAAGTTTGGAATTACCTGATCCCAGGAGTCAATACCGATGATAGCTCTAGCAAAGTCTGCGGTTCCTTCCGTTGCGCTGGCATCATCAATATACTTAAAGACACTATGGGCTTTCTTGTGTACCAGCTGGTGATTCACAATGCTGGAAATTCCAAAGGCAAGCCCATGCTTCACCTCATCCTCGGAATCCTCCTGACGGCTCATTAGATACGCCGTAATATATGGATTGTTGTCTACAATAAAGTAGGAATAGGCAACCGCCGCAGCCTGCTCTTCAGACTTATCCACTCCCTTTTCAATACTGCTAAAACCTTCCTCAGTAAGGAAAATCTTTCTCACCTCTCCCTTTTTATTTCTCATGCTATCCAACTGCATAAAGTCGGTAATCACATGAAGGTTCTTAAAGTTGATAATGGGAGAATCAATGGTATCATTTACCTTACCGGTCTGGTCATCATCCCAGAAAGCAGGAGAATAAATGGGATAAGGATAGGGATGTAAAGCAAGACCGAAGTCCATCTTTCCTTCCAGATTGTCAAAATGATGGAAAGCCAGCATCACATCTTTTCCCTTATATTTTCCAACCGGAGCTGCCTCAGGGAACATATTCCAGTAATGATCCAAAGAGAACATGATATTGTCGTTAGCGGAAACAGCCTTCATTGCCGTATAGAATACACGGAAGGAACGCTGGAACTTCTTGGTATAGGTGGAAACATCAAAGTCTCCCTCATAGTTCCAATACTGGTTGTTAATCTCATTTCCCACTACCCAATTACTAATCTTTCCATGGCCATTCTGTCCGTTATAACGCTTCGCCAGGAAGGAGGCCATAGCCTTTACCGCTCTAAATCCCTGCTCGGATTCTACATTAAAGCCATAATAAATAGCTTGGCTCTTAGGAAGTTCCGTTACTCCAATAGGATTTAATTCCGGCACAGTATTGTTCCATGCATTGAGCAAAAATGGCGGTAACTGCAACGCCGGAATCGCTAAGGCGCTTTACCTCTCCATCCAGCTGGTCAATCAATTCCTTATTGATCTGGAAGGTCTTTCCCTCGTAGGAATAAGAAATTCCCTGGCCGAAGAAACGCTGGGTAGGAATATCCACTCCCGCATGCTTAATGTTTAGGCTTAAAGCATCATCCAGGATATTCGGGTCTACACGAAGTCCCTTCTTCCCGGGATTTAAGTTGGGACTTTGATTATCAGCCACCACCTCAGGGTTTTCAATATATCTTCTGTCCGCAATCATTTCATAACGGCTTCCTACCTTTACCGCAGGTACAAAAGCACTATACAAACGAAGCTCTCCGGGGCCGGCATAGAGAGGGAAGGTAAACTTCTGATTCTCCCCTAAGCTTCCCTTCGCAATAAAGTCTGTACGACTGCCCAAGTCATTCTGATAGGGTTTGATTTCGAAAATGTAGACAGAGCCATCCGTTCCGCTGCTGTCCCCTGTTGCATTCATTTTTAGCTCAATTTCCTGACGATTGTCTGAAATCTCCACTTCTTTTACCTTTGCCGATAAATTATGGGCAAAGGCTCCTGTAGAAAATAATGCAGTAAATGCCATAGTCAGCATAAACAGTGCAGTATTTTTTCTTCTTTCTTGTAAAGCCATTTTCCTCTCCTTGCATACTTGCCAATATCATTCTTATAAAATGATGATTTTCAAGAAACTGTACTTTCCATAGGCCATCCTCTTAAGAAATATAGCCTTTGACCTGTCCAACTATACTCAGTTCTTTGCAAAAAAGCCATAGAAAATTTCTTACAAGTTCTTACATTACAGAATAGTATTGATTCATATTACAGCAAGCTAGCTATTCTTCATACGGCATGCTAGCTATTCTTCATACGGCATGCTAGCTATTCTTAATACAGCATGCTAGCTATTCTTAATACAGCATGCTAGCTATTCTTCATACGGCATGCTAGCTATTCTTAATACGGCACAATATTTATTCCTATTGCAACTTTCTCCCCATTCTTCATACACCATAACAACTATTCTTAGGAAAGGGAAAGCTTCATGTCTCCCTCTTTAACCCATCCCATTTTCCTGCAAAAGGCAGAGCAAAGTAAAGATAAAATGGCAGGTAAAATAAAGCATAAAAGCAATAAAGAAAGCCAATCAGAAGCAGTTACCGCCATCTTTGTTCCCTCTTCTATACTTTTCAGCCAACCGGTATATACACCAATAGGGCCTACCAAACCGCAGGTACCCATGCCTGAAGTCACTGCAGGTCCGTTATTTTCAAAATGAAAGACACAGGTGGCTAAGGGTCCTGTAATCATAGAGGCAAATGTCGCCGGAATCCAAATTTTAGGATTTTTTACAATGTTTCCCATTTGCAGCATAGAGGTTCCAAGCCCTTGGGAAAGCAGGCCGGAAGCGCCATTTTCCTTAAAAGAAATCACTGCAAATCCTACCATTTGGGCACAGCAGCCTGCCACTGCCGCACCCCCTGCCAGCCCGGTAAGCCCAAGAGCCGCACAAATGGCCGCCGAGGAAATGGGAAGTGTAAGGGCAATGCCCACAAGAGCAGAAACCAAGATGCCCATAAAGAAAGGTTGAAGCTCCGTAGCCCACATGATGATGCTTCCTACCTGAATTGCAGCCTTTCAATAATGGGGGCAAGGATTGCAGAAAAGAGCATTCCTGAACCGATGGTCACAAGGGGAGTTACCAAAATATCAATTTTTGTTTCTTTGGAAATCGCCTTTCCAATCTCCGTAGAAAGAATGGCTACAAAAGAGTACCGCCAATGGTCCTCCTGCACCTCCCGAGCATTGGAAGCAAAGCCTACGGTAATTAAGGAAAAAAGCACCAAAGGAGGTGCCTGCAAAGCATAGGCAATAGCGGTTGCCATAGCCGGTCCGCTCATGGCAGATGCCATAGCTCCAACGGTATAGTCCACACCGCCTATGGTGGCAACTACTCTAGTAAGAGCCGAAATCCCCATCCTCTGCCCTAAAGTGTTTAGAATGGTTCCAATCAGCAAAGAGCAAAACAAGCCCTGAGCCATAGCAGATAGGGCATCAATACCATAGCGTTTCAAAGAAATTTCGATGTTTTTCTTTTGTAAAAATGTCTTCATTTTCGTTCTCCTCACTGGTTAACCCGTAATGCATACAGATTATTAGTTCTTAAAGCTCAACAGAAACTATGAAAAGCATTTGCTTAGCAATACTGCAATCTCTTTGCATTACTGATAAAAACAGTATACAATTACCTCCCTGATTATAGCAAAAGTAGCTAATTTTTTGTATAAAAATATTTAGTTTTTCGTAAAAGTAATTTTATTCAGTATTCTATCATATTTCCTTATCAAGCACTTTTTGTGAAGTACTACATCATTTAAATCTTTTTAAAAAGAGACGGTGAAAACCGCCTCTAAACACTTTAACTCTTCTCCTTAACTTAGCACTTCCGAAAGAATCTCTCCAATCTTTCCATAGAGTACCAAGTCACAGTCTTTATCCAATCGCCCCTCCTCTTTATTGATTAAGACCAACTTATTCCTCTCATTATGAGAAAAATAGTGAATCAGGCCTGCGGCGGGATATACTGTTAAGGAGGTACCTCCGATAATCAATAAATCTGCATTTTGAATATGGGCAATGTCTCTGAAAGAGAATCCGTTCATCCAAGCCTTCCTGATACAAAACCACATCCGGACGAATCATACTATGACAATGAGGGCATAGGGGAATAGATGTAGAAAAATCAATTTCTTCTTCCGGAATCTGATGATGATGCTTCACACAGTAGTAGCGATGAATACTGCCATGAAGCTCATATACTGGCCTTGACCCCGCCATTTGATGCAATCCATCAATGTTTTGGGTGATGATTGCCTTTAGTTTTCCCAGCTCTTCCAATTTTCGCAAGGCATAGTGAGCAGGATTTGGAAGGATTCCCGAAATCAAGAGTTTTTCCTTATAAAATTGGTAAAATTCTTTAGGTCGCTCCATAAAGAAATCATGAGACAAAATTTCATCCGGAGGAAAAGCATATTTTTGATGATATAAGCCATCCACAGAACGAAAATCCGGAAGACCACTTTCTGTAGATACGCCCGCCCCACCAAAAAATACGATATAATTCGCTTTTTGAATTAATTCCTTTAATTCAGCTAATTTCTCTTTCGTATCCAAGTTTGCTCCTTTGTATTACAGTACATTCCTTTATTGTAGTGATTAATAGTTTAAAGCCCGAATTCCTTCAGAAGCTTTTCCCGATATGCTTCATCGTAAGAAACTCTCTTAAGATCATCCATCCGTCCTGCGTTTAGTAACTGACCCACCAAAAGAGCAAGACGATTTTGTCCCTTCTCCAAGCCCTTTTCAAGACCTTGTTGTAAGCCTTGTTCTAAGCCCTGTTGTATTCCCTGGGCTAGACCTTTTTCTATACCCTTCTCGATACCTTCCTCCACTGCTTTTTTTCTATACTTCTCTAATAAAACATTCATTTTCTTTTCACCTTCCTTATCTAATTTACCTTCCTTTAATGAGGCTACTCTATGAGACAAAACTTTAGACTGAATTTCCTTAGGATTGGCTTCTTTAAAGTCTCTTGCCAGTTTTCCTAATGCGTTGTCATCTTGCCTTGCCGTATTGAAATATAGGATATGGGAACCATCTTTAAACAAATTGCCGGATTTCCTGATAACACGTTCAATTTGATATAACTGTTCTCCCTCACCCAATACATCTTTATCTGTAATAAATATAACATAGCTCTCCGGTAATTTGGAAAACTTTTCTCCCTTCTTAAGTGTCTGCGTGTCCATAAGGGCAGCATGATAACGCGCCCTTTTAGGAATTGCCCCGGCAGAAGAATTCTGTACTTCAATGTTATAAAGCAAACCTTTTTCATCAGTACATAGACAATCTAAGACCAAAGCTCTTCCATGCAGATTTGGCAGCCTCTTTTGCAGTCTTTGTTCCTTTAACTTTAAGGAAGATTTGTCCAAAATCGTTTGCAGAATATACTCCGTACAAGCCTGCTCTTCAAGAACCACTTGCATAAAGAGATCATCCATCAAAGTAAGAGATGCGATAATCTTTTTCTTTTCCAAAGCATCCATCTTTTTTCTTGTACTCTTTGATTTACCTTCTGAACGGGCGGATTTTTTAGCCTTAGCATTAGTAGAATTTGTTTTTTTCATAAGTCACCTGTAGGAAATTGAAATAATAGAAATGAATAAAGAGGAAAACTACAATTTGCAGAAAAAAGAAATGAAAATAGAGAAGTAGAATCTGTAATTTAGATATAGACTGTTCAACAATTTATGTATTGCACTGATTCATATTTTACTACAAGTAGAAGACTTCTCCTATACTCCACATTCGGATAATATCCGTATATTGATAATATAAAAGTGTAGTTAATAAAAGAGCACTGCCCATCATCACCCTTGCTCCTATTCAAGAACTAAGGAGCACTAGCTACTCCCTAGCCACAAGGCAATCTTAGCCCCTGGGTACTTAACAAAAGCGAGCGAAGCAAAAGCTTGCGTTTAGTACCGCTAGCTTAGGTGAACTTAATGGGAGTGTGTCTTATGGAAAAAAGGGAAGTAGACAACACATAAAGCTTTACCTGTTATCAACAGGCTTTACCAATCTCAAAGTTGTTTTATAAAGATTGAACCGCCCTACAGCCTTGATTTACAAGGGTGTAGAGCGGTTTTCATAACAAGTTTTGTCTTATAAGCCTATAAGCCCGTTTTGTCCTATAATTCAAAGTTGGCTATAACATTATTTTTCAAAAAAAAGAACCCCGACGGGTTCTTTTTTTATAAACACAAATTACTCTGTGTAGTATGTCTTTGTTCCTACTGTAACAGCATTTGGATGATCATGCTAGAAACAGTGTAAAAGCTTCTTCTCACCATTGTAAAGAACTACACCGTTCTTATCTGTAGCATAGTAGATATCATTGAAATCCTTTAAGTTAGTCTTACCAGACTGAACAGAACCAGCAGTGTTAACCAATACCTGTCCTACAAGAGATCCGGAAGAAGAAGTGTTGAAGTAGTTAACTCCGGTGCTTCCTACAGCTAACTTCTTAGCATTAGCAGCCTGAACTTCAACTCCACCGTAGTTGGAATCGTCGTTGTTAGCCTTAAGAACCATACCGTTCTTAGCATACTTCTTAATCTTAGATACATAATCGTTTGCAGCCTCACCGCTGTTGTTGAAGTACATCTCGTATGTATCATCATCGAAATCCACCTTCTGGTATCCGGTCTTTCTGGAACCATCCTTCTCACCATCACCGGAGAAGTAGTATACCTTATCGGTGATATTTAATCTTGCATAAGTTGCACCGTCAAGATCCTGATAATCATTGTCGCCTACACCGGATGCAGCATCGAAGCCGTTACGTCCGTTAGGAGAACTTACTAAGCCGGAAACCATACGGCCAATCTCATCAAAGGCATATACCTTACCCTTAATCTTCTTAACCTTATTAGTTACAACCTTGCCGCTGTTATCTGCATACCACCAAGAAGCGGAATCGTTCTCGAAATCCTTCTGATTATAGGACTCAGCCGGAACAGCCCAAATCCACTGGTTCTTTCTAGCACCGCCATCGCCGTTTACATAAACAACGTTATCGGATACAGTTGGCTTAGCGCTGAAAGAGCTTCCGGAAAGCTTTTTCGCTGTGGACCAATCCTCAATCATACGACCCTTATCATCGAAGTAATAGGTCTGTCCGTTGATGGTCTTCTTCTTGTCACGAGAAACCTTACCGTTGTCATCGAAGTAGAACCAAGCAGTGCTGTCCTCACCGTTGTCGTTTACAGTTAACTGTACCCAACCGTGCTGAGCAGAACCGTCATCAAATCCGCCATAGTAGTACTTAGCAGTTGTCCAAGCTTCTTCTCCAACTACAAGAGTAGACTCCTCACCTAACCAACCGTAAAGCATCTTACCTTCCTGGTCGAAAAGATACTTCTTGCCGTTGATAGTATGGATATCAGAAATAGTAAGCTTATCGTTCTTATCTCTGTAAGCCTTACCGTCAGCACCGAAGTACATCCATCTCTTATCGTTTCCGTCCTCTGTAGACTCATCGAAAGAAACCCACTGATTGCTAACCATAGCACCGTCAGCGTTTACGAAATAGTAATCTTCGTTGTTCATTACAACTTCGTTCTTAGCCATGTTTCCATCGGATCCAAGATAGAACCAGAAGTCTCCGGACTTTCTCCAAGCATCAGCAATAGCATTTCCCTCGTTGTCAAGGTACTGCCACTCACCTGTAGAATTGTTCCAACCTGCAGCAAAGCTTACTGCAGAAGCTCCAATAGCAAGTAAAGCTGTTGCAGATAAAGCTGCAACCAATTTTGTTTGCTTTCTCATAATTAATGCACTCTCCTTTTTCATTCATGGAAATAATAATCCAAGTTGCGTGACGATTATACCCCTTAATTCTCTTCCATTCAAGAGTTTTTATAAAGAAAATCTGTTTTTTCTTCATTTTTTGGGTATCCCTCGTTACTTGTCCCACTATACCCCATGTTTTTCCATATGTCTATTACAAAGGAAAAACAAATGCTTACGAAGTTCTTAAGCTAATTCTTAATACATTCCTAATCAATTCTTTTGTTTTGAGGTTTTTCAAGCCATTTAAAACTAGCTTTTACCGGATAAATTTATCTCTAATATCAAAACCCTCATTACCATTCCTTACTCTCCCAGCTTAACCAATCTTTTTTCTTCAAAGGACTTCTTCATGGCAAAGCAGATTTCTGTTGCCTTGGTTCCGTCATATACGGAAAGCTTCGGCTTTTTCTTTTCGATAATACACTGAATAAATTCCTGCATTTCTAAAAGGTATGCCTCATCAAATCTTTCCGGGAAGCTTTCTACGCACTCTTGACGGGCTCCGTAACGGTCATAGAGGATGGCCAGATTCTTCTCCGGAACAGGGCTGATTCTGATGCTTCCCTCTGTTCCCACGATTTCCGTCTCAATATGATACCCATGGGCTGCGGTTCTTCCCACATGAAGCTCCGCAATTCCTCCATTTTCCAGCTGGAACAATGCCGCACCGGTTTCTGTATCGTTGCAGGATAAAAATTCCGGATGCTTGAAATTTGCTCCCAAGGCATAAACTTCCTTTACTTCACTGCCCAAAAACCAACGAATCAAATCCACATCATGGCTTGCCATGTCAATAAATAACCCTCCGCTGGTGGGAGCAAACTTGATGGCTCCTTCCACCGCCGCCTCAGGATCGATGCCTGTTGCCTTTACCATATAGGGCTTTCCGATAGCGCCTTCTTCAATCTTTTTCTTGGCATAGCTGTAGGATGGATCAAAGCGGCGCATAAAGCCTAAGAAAAATACCTGGTCCGGATGGGCTTCCACAGCCTTTTCCGCCTTCATACATTCTTCCACATCTACGCCAAGGGTTTCTCCCGTAAAGACGACGGAGGCCTTTAGCCAGTGCCTTCTCAATCTGATCACAGTGGCAGGGACTGGAGCTTACGATGGCTACCGCATCCAGCTCTGCCTTCTCCAGCATTTCTTCATAGGAAGTAAAAGTTTCTGGCACCTTCAGCTCTTCCTTTGCGTACTGTAATTCCGCTTCCATAATGGAACAGGCAGCTACCAGCTTTGCTCCGGGAATTTTAAAGGCAATGTTTCTTGCATGTACTTTTCCTAAGCGTCCCAGTCCTACGATGCCCACTTTAATCTCGCTCATATTTTTCTCCTATTGTTGTATGTTTTCTATTTTGTATTGTTTCCGTAAAAAAATCACGGATTTGTTCACTAACAGTGGAGTTATTCTTGCCCACATTTTTTAGGAACAAATCCGCTTTAGATTCATTGATTCGATTTTTAGTATTATTTTTTGTTTTGTTCTTTAGATTTTTCCGGCTTCTCTTTTATCCCCAATGGGGAATGGGAATAGGCCTTCGAAAACTATTTCTTTTTCTTCTGCATTCTCTCTCTTGTTACATCCAGGAGTACGGCGCCGATGATTACCAAGCCAAGCACCAGGTTCTGCCAAGCGGATGGTACGGAAAGCAGGGTGAATCCGTTTCTGAGTACCGCAATGATTAATGCGCCCAGCATGGTTCCCACCATGGTTCCCTTTCCTCCCATGAAGGATGCACCACCGATGATGCAGGCTGCGATAGCATCGGTATCATAAGGCTGGATAGCATTTGCACCATTACTGATTCCGGAACGGCCGATGGAAACGATTCCTGCAAATCCTGCCATAAAGCCGGAAAGCACATAACAGAAGGTTAATACATTGTCCGCATTGATTCCGGAAAGACGGGTAGCCTCCATATTTCCTCCTGCACAGTAGATGGAACGACCTAAGGCAGTTTTTGTAAGGAGAATATGCATTAAGATATAAATTACAATAACCACTACGAAGCTGATAGGGAATCCCCCTAAGATTGTGGCACTTCCCAATACCATGATGCCTTCCGCTCCAGTGTTGGAGAAGCTAATCATCTGAGAAGAGGTGATAATTAAAGCTGCTCCCCAAAGCACGTTCTTCATACCCAAAGTGGATACGAAGGGGTGGGGAAGGTGAAGTCTGGTAAGAAGAAGACCGTTAATCAGTCCAACCACGCCACCGACTACAAGTACCGCGATAAATAGGAATAACGGGTTGGTCACTCCATTCTTACCAAAGCTCCCTGCCACACAGGCTCAAAAGGTTGCCGTTGCTCCTACGGAAAGGTCGATTCCTGCGGTAATCAGGGTGAGTAGCATTCCGGTGGAAAGCAGGGCATTGAAGGAGGTCTGCTTTAAGATGGACATCAAATTCGCCTTATCCAAGAAGTTGGGAGAAGCCAATGCCAATGCGATACACAGAATAATCAGTGCCGCAAATGTTCCAATATAATTACTTAAATTTCCTAATTTTGATTTTTGCATCTTATACCTCCCAAGCTGCCTTCATCACAGATTCCTGATTGAAAGCATCTGTACTTCTTGACATTTCTCCGGTGATTCTTCCTTCACGCATTACCAGCACCCTGTCACTCATTCCCAGGATTTCCGGCATCTCGGAAGACACCATGATGACACATTTTCCCTCTTTCACCAAGCGGTTAATCACTTGGTATACCTCTACCTTGGCTCCTACATCGATTCCTCTGGTAGGTTCATCCAAGATATAGATGTCCGCATTGGTATTTAACCACTTTCCGATAACCACCTTCTGCTGATTTCCGCCGGAAAGCTGTCCTACTCTTTCTTCCTGGCTGGGGCACTCAATGCTTAACTCATTAATTCTGCCCTCCCCCATCGTATCCATATCCTTCTGACTCAAGAACAATCCCTTCTGATAGCCCTTTAAATTCGCTAAAATCAGATTGTTTTGGATAGACTCATTGAGAATCAGTCCCTGTCCCTTACGGTCCTCGGTCAAGAAAGCAATCTTTGTCCGGATGGCATCCTTAGGATTCTTAATGTCTACCTTCTCCCCCCGGATATAGATTTCTCCTCCGTCAATGGGATCTGCTCCAAAGATGGCTCTCATGGTTTCCGTTCTTCCCGCACCTACCAGTCCGGAAAATCCCAGCACCTCGCCACCGTAGGCTTTAAAGGATACATTGTGAAGCACGCCCTTACGGTGAAGGTTCTTCACCTCTAAGAGTGGCTGTTCCGAACGCTGTCCTACTTCCTTAGGGAATTGGTTATCCAAAGAACGCCCTACCATGGCCTTAATCAGGCTATCATTGTCCCAATCCGCCACATCCTTGGTATCAATGTATTCTCCGTCACGAATAACGGTAATACGGTCACAAAGCTGGAACAACTCCTCCAGCTTATGGGACACGAAAATGATTCCGATTCCCTGTTCTCGTAAGTCCCTACAGATTTTCAAAAGCTCTTCTACCTCTTTTTCCGATAAGGAGGAGGTAGGCTCATCCATGATGATGCACTTGGCATTGGCCAGAAGCGCCTTGGAGATTTCAATCATCTGCTGAACCCCCATGCCGTAGTGTCCTGCCGGCTTCCGTACATCCACATCCAATCCCAACTTCTTCATCATATCCTGGGCAATCTGGTGCATTTTCCCATAGTCCAGTAAAGGCCCTTTACGAATCCACTTGTTGATAAACATGTTGTCGGTTACCGAAAGCAGCTTTTCAATATTCAGTTCCTGATATACGCAGGATATTCCTGCAGAAATGGCCTGCTGAGGAGTTTTAAATTGTCTCTCCTGTCCTTCTACGATGATCTGTCCTTCATCCGGATGGTATACTCCAGTTAATACTTTAATCAGCGTAGACTTTCCTGCTCCGTTTTCTCCGATCAATCCTAAAATCTCGCCTTTTCGTACATCTAACTGCATCTTGCTTAAAGCAACCACACCGGGGAAGGTCTTTCGCACATCTTTCAGTTGTACAATACTTTCCTTCATGCTTTCCCCTTTATTTTACTCTCGTGTATAGTGCCTGTTATGATTTTCACAAAATTTGCTTTTGTAAAAAATTTCTTTCTTATTTTCTTTCAAGAAAAGGGATGTTTTCTTATGAGGAGAAACATCCCTTTGCCATGTCTAGCTTCTTTGCATTTTTGCCTGAAAAAGTTTCTATACTTTTTCGGCATATTCGATTTTCAAGTCTCTGATTACTTTCCTAAGTAGAGTTCAGATCGTCAAGTCTCTTCTGGGCATTTTCCTTTGTAATGATGGAAACACCGGAGTTGATGAACTCTGGAAGCTCTGTTCCGTTTAATTTTGCTACAGTTGCAGCTACAGACTTGTATCCCATGTCATAAGCTTCCTGTGCAACGGACATAGACTCTGTTCCGTCAAGGATAGCGTCACATGCAGACTTAATTCCGTCGAATCCCATGAAAATGGTGTTCTTGTATGCTTCATTTCCCTTTGCCGCTCTTGCTGCTGCGATAGCCATATCGTCATTGTTACAAGCGATAATAGCGATTCCTTCAGGGTGGTTTTGCATAATAGCTTCCATAGAAGTTACAGCCTTGTCAGCCACTGCGTCAGCATACTGGATTTCCTTCTCTAAGAACTCTCCGCCTGCTTCATTGATACCTTCCTGATATCCCTTCAGTCTTGCAGTTGCTGTTCCGTCTCCCTGTACTCCGGAAATGGAGATAGCCTTAATCTCTGTCCAACCTCTCTTCTTAGCTTCCTCAACAGCAGCCTTTCCACCTTCTTTTGCTGCAGTGTCGTTGGAAGTTCCTACGAAGGATAAAACTTCCTTAGCATCGATATTGGTATCTACTGCTACGATTGGCTTGGTCTGTCCTGCGATAAGGGTCTTAACCAGGTCAGCCTGTAATGGAGCGATAACATATCCGTCATAGCTTCCGGAGTTTAAGTCTGTCTCGATCATGTTCTGCTGCTCATCATAAGCAGTCTCGGAGCTTGCTCCCTTAACCTCAACCTTAACATTTGGGTGATCCTTCTCAAATGCCTTTGCTCCGGCTACCACATAGCTCCAGTACTCGGAGGAAGTAGTCTTTAAGATTACATCAATCTTATAATCCCCTTCGAAGCTTGCGCCAGCCAATGGATCCTTAGAAGAATCGGACTTAGCCTCAGCCTTCTCCTCTTTCTTCTCTTCCTTAGCTTCCTCAGACTTTGCCTCTTCAGACTTCGCTTCCTCGGACTTTGCCTCGGTAGCTGCGTTTTCTGTCTTAGTCTCGGTCTTGTCGCATCCTGTAAGAGCGAAGGAAAGAGCAGATGCTGCCATAAGAACTACAAGTGCTTTTTTAAACATTTTGATTACCTCTCTTATAAAATGGTTTTTATTCCCCTTGGGAATGAGTAATGAGTTAATTAGATAAATAATATTATCTTCCCTATAAGAAGGGCTTCCTTCTTAGATTTCGCTTCAGCTGTACAGGACGCTTCTCTAAAAGAGATTTTCTCGCTGCCATAGCTACACGAACGGACTCTAAACCGTCCTTACCGCCTACAGGTACTTCCTTGCCTTCCAATACTGCATCTACGAAGTCCTTCATTTCCGCAATAAAGGCATCGTTGTATCTCTCTAAGAAGAACCAGGTTGGCTTTGCTCCCTCAACACCGGATGCAGTGCTGATATAAGCTTCATTTTCCAAGTTGTTGTTGTCCTGTACGCAACCCTTTTCGCAATGTACTTCCACTCTTTGGTCATAACCGTAGGGAGCCTGACGACAGTTGTCGATTACGCCGATGGCACCGTTGGCAAACTTCAAGGTTACGATAGCGGTGTCCACATCGTCATACTTTGCAAAATCAGGATTTACCAGACAAGCACCCACTGTGTTTACCTCGGTAATGTCGGATCCTGCAAGATAACGAACCATGTCAAAGTCGTGAATCATCATATCCATAAAGATTCCGCCGGATACTGCCACATAGGACATTGGTGGCGCTTCAGGGTCTCTGGAGCAAACCTTTACCACATAGGGCTTTCCTAACTGTCCGGAAGCTACCACATCTCTTACCTTCTTGTGAGAACGGTCGAAGCGGCGAACGAATCCAAGCTGTAATTTCACCCCTGCCTTCTCCACTTCAGCCAAAGCTTCCTTAATCTTATCCAAGTCGGTGTGGATTGGCTTCTCACAGAAAAATCTGCTTTTCCGGCTCTTGCGGACTGGATAATGAAATCGGCGTGGGTGTCTGTGGAAGAACAAATCAAAACTGCCTCTACCTCTTTGTTCTCAAAAACATCCTTAGGATCCTTGCTGCAGTTTGTGATACCGATGCCTTTAGCCCAGGCTTCCATCTCTTCATTTAAGAAGGGGTCTACTGCCACAATGATTTCTGCGTTAGGAAGGCTGTTTTTGGATGTTCATGGCATGAAGTTTTTCCAATTCTGCCCATTCCCAAAAGTCCCATTTTACTGTTTTTCCCATAATTCCTCCTTTTGTATTTTTACTCCGCAATCCTTCTTCGGAGCTTTTTACTTCTTCTAAGTTTACTTCTTTGTATTTTTCTCTATAGATTTACTTCGGCAAGCTGTTCTGCCGAATGTTCAATAACTTTTCCGCAAGTTTCTGATGAGTGATGAACTATATTATTCCTAGCTTATAGTCCTGTCTTCTCACGAATGTACTTTCTAGCCTTGATTGCATACTCCAGAGGATTTGCCTTTGCAGGATCCTGCTCAGCCTCTACCAGTACCCAACCTTCATAGCCGGATTCTTCAATAATCTTGAACAATGGGGCAAAATCACATCGCCGTCACCGGGAACGGTAAGCATCCTTCTCTTACGCTCTTTAGAAGCTCCAATGGTTCTTTCTGGACTCCTCTACACAGCCTTTCTCAAATCCTTTAAGTGAATGTGGCGAACTCTGGAGATATACTTCTTTAAAACCTTCTCAGGGTCAATGCCCGCAAAAGAACAGTGTCCGCTATCGAAAAGCAGGAATACATACTCCGGATCCACTTCCGCCATAAAACGGTCAATTTCTTCCTCGGTCTGTACTACGGTTCCCATGTGGTGGTGGAAAGTAAGAATCATGCCCTCTTCCTTGGCAATCTTACCCAGCTTGTTTAAGCCCTCGGTAAGCTTCTTCCACTCCTCATCATTCATCACATACTTGCCTTCCAGAATAGGCTGATCCAACTTTCCCTGGGTGCTGTAGCTTTGCTCGGAAACACCGATTCTCTTGGCACCGACAGCCTTTAAAAAGGCCAACTCCTTACGGAAAGCCTCTTCTGTCTCCTCGTAGGGCTTGGAAATCAGGAAGGAGGAGAACCAACGGTTACAGATGGTTAAGCCTCTTAAATCCAAAGCCTTCTTCAACTCTACAGGATCGAGTGGGATAGTGGCTTCCTACCTCTGTTCCGGAAAATCCTGCCAAAGCCATTTCGGAAACGGTCTGCTGGAAGGTATTTTCCTTTCCCAAATCCGGCATATCATCATTGGTCCAGCCGATGGGGGCAATGCCCAGAGAAATTTTTTCCTTGTTTAACATAGTTTGCTCCTTTTTTCTAAACTCTAGCAGCACAATCCTCTCTTGTTGCCAATCCTTAATAAGCTTTAGGATTTTCCCGGCAAGTTTTGTAGGCTTACGCCGCATCTTCTTTCCAACAAGGGGATAGTCTTATGCTTCCTTCCTCTTGCTTAAAACTTTGCATCATGTAGCCAGGTATAACGTTCATCTTCGCAACGGTCTGTCTGGTTCCAGGGCTTTCCGGGCAAATGCCGAATCATCCAACAGGTATACATCAGAAATCCCGGTGCTACCGCCTGGGGATGTAAGCATCCTCCGGGGATTGCGGAAAAGCTTCCATCGACGGATTTGAAGACCTGATCTCCTACGAAGCTGGCGCCGAAGCCCTCCGGTCTGTCAAACTTGAAGTAATAGCACTCCGGCTGATCGTGTCTATGGGGCAGGTAGCCGGACCAGTTTCCTCTGTCATTTAAGACCTCTCCCAAAACCATATTGGAGAGAGGAGCTATTTCGTGGTCGAAAATGGTGTTTACCTGACGGTTCGCTACATTTCCAAACTTTCCCTTTGCGCCGGAGTAAATCCAGGGCGCATCCTTCGGCTCATAAAACTCTGTAGGGAAGTCCTTTTCATTTTCCGTACACTGCACAAGAATCTCACTATCTTCCAGAGCCTTTAGCAAAACTTCCTTGCCCTTGGAAAGATGCACCGCATAGGGACCTTCTGTAAAAACATCCTTTCTGCTTCCTTCTTTTTCCGTGCCTTCATAGACAAACTTGATTTTTCCGGAAAGCAGTAAAACGGCAAACTCTTCCTTTTCCTTGGAAAAGTGTCTTTCCTCTCCCTTTTTCATCCGATATACCCGGATGTCCATCAGCATATCCCGGTATTCATTTTCATAGGTGCAAAGAATCTGCTCCCCTTCTGCGCTGAACTCCGGATATCCAAATACTTTTTTCTCCATATTTCCTGACTTTCTCTAGTACTTTCTAGCCTCTTCTCTGTGACGAATCACATCTTCGTAAGCTTCCTTAACAGATGCTTTCTCGGAAACCGCAGCCATTCCCACATCCCACCAAGCTTCATAGCCGTTGGTCATGGTCTTTGGAATGACCTTTAAGTCAAAGAGGCAAGTTCTATCCTGCTTCTTCGCATCCTCCAAGGCCTCTTCCAACTCCTGAACGGTCTTACAGGTATAGGTCTTTAAGCCGTAGCCCTCTCCCACCTTGGCATAATCCACAAGAATCAGCTCCCCCTCAGGCTTCTGTCCTGTGGTATAGCGGAACTCTGTGGCGATACTGCCCACGCCGTGAGTCATCTCTAGTTGTTGATACAACCAAGCCGCAGTTGTCGAAGACAAGGATGTTCACCTTCTTCTTTTCCCTGCACAATGGTCATAATTTCGGAGTGAAGCATCTGGAAGGAGCCGTCTCCCACCACTGCATAAACTTCCTTCTCCGGCTCTGCCATCTTAACCCCAAGGGTTGCTGCCACTTCGTAGCCCATGCAGGAGTAGCCGTACTCTGCGTGATAAGCGTAGCGGGAATCCGTTGTCCAGAGCCTCTGCATACAGCTGGGAAGAGATCCTCCGGCAGTGATTACAATACCGTCTGCAGGCATCTTTCTCCGAAGAGCGGCGATTGCTGCGGTCTGGGTAAGATAGCCCTGTGTCTTTTCCACAAACTCCGGAATGGTTCTTGGGTCTCTTTCCTCGATCAAAGGCTTGAAGCCCTCTTCCTTATAGGCATATTCTGCCAAACGCTTATATTCCTTATCCCATTCCGCCTTACAGCTTTCGATTTCTCCCTTGTATGCGGAACGATAATTCTTTTCTCTTAATACCTTTTGCCAGTTCTTCCAAAGTAGTCTTGGCATCTCCCACCGCCTTGATGGCATCCATCTTATAGGCATGGTAGCGGTTGTTGTTAATGGTAAGAACCTGCACGCCCTCTTCTCTGAAGAGCCACTTGGAGCCGGTGGTAAAGTCGGATAAGCGAGAACCGATAGCCAGCACAGTGTCCGCTTCTTTGGCAATACGGTTTGCCGCCAAGGTTCCGGTAACACCGATTCCTCCTAAGCAATACGGATCACTGGGTGACAAGCACTCTTTCCGCCTGCGTCTCCGAAAGGAATGTTGAACTCCTTACAGAAGGCTCCACAGCCTCTCCGGCCTCACTGTACTTTACGCCTCCTCCTACAACGATAAGAGGTTTCTTGCTCTTAGAAAGGGCATCTGCCAAATCCTGCACTTCTTCCTTTGCCGCAGATACTCTGCTGATTCTGTGTACTCTCTTTTGGAAGAAATACTCCGGATAATCGTAGGCCTCTCCTTCCACATCCTGGCAAAGACCAATAGCCACCGCTCCGCACTCGGAAGGATCTGTAAGGACTCTCATGGCCTGAATCAGGGCGGACATAATCATTTCCGGTCTGGTAATTCTGTCCCAGTATTTGCAAAAGTGGCTTAAAAGCATCATTGGTGGTTACCGCAAGACTGCCTAAGTTCTCCAGCTGCTGTAAAACCGGATCCGGCTGTCTGGAAGCGAAGGTATCCGCCGGGAAAAGTAACAATGGAATATTGTTCACTGTTGCTGTAGCTGCTGCTACCAGCATATTTGCAGAACCGGGACCTACTGAAGAAGTACAAGGAATAATTTTTCTCCGATTATGCTGCTTAGCAAAGGCGATAGCCGCATGGCACATTCCCTGCTCATTTCTTCCCTGCATTACATGGAGACTTCCGGGATTCTCGTCCAAAGCCTGACCGATTCCTAAAGGCAGATTCCATGACCAAAGATGGTGAAAAAGCCCTCTACAAACTTGCTCTCTTTTCCGTCAAAACACACATACTGCTGATCCAAAAACTTTACAATGGCTTGAGCCACCGTTAAACGAATTGTCTTCTCCATTTTCCACTCCTATACTCTGGCAATCATCTCTCCATACTGTTCTTTTTCTTCCTTAATGAAGGCCTGAAGCTCTTCTGTTGTAGGAAGGTCTACGGAACAGTTGTTGGAGCGAACCATCATTGCCGCCTCTGCAGAACCGTTTTTCCAAACAAACAATCATCTCTTCTCCTTTAAATAAAGAAGATAAAAAATGCTGCATTGTAGCCGTCTCCGCCGCCAAAGCCCTTTCTGGCCTCTACCGGGAATGGCTTAATGCTGTAGGCCTTTCCGTCCTTGGTATAGGCTGTGGAGCCCTTCATACCATGCTTGATAACCAAAATCGTGGCGTTTTGAGAGAACCAGTATTTAGCACTTTCCTCATCACTCATGCTCTTTTGGATAAACTGCTCTGTTAAGTCAAATTCCTCTCTGGAGCCGATAATCAAGTCCGCTTCCTTCGCCACCTGTGCATAATAGATGCCGATTTCATCCTGATTCTTCCAGTTGTAGGCCCGGTAGTCGATATCGAAAATGAGCTTTACGCCATTTTTCTTTGCCAGCATCACAGCCTTTAGGCCGCTTCTCTGGAGGGGCTTTCCGACAAGGCTGTTCCGGAAATCAAAATTGCCTTTGCCTTCTTGATATATTCCTCATCAATATGCTCTACGGAAAGAGATAAGTCCGCCGCCTGATTTCTATACATCAGGATGGAGCTTTCCGACTTGGAACGCATCTCCGTGAAGGTAAGCCCCAGCTTCTCTCCATGCTGTGCCCGTACAATGTGACTGGTATCCACACCCTTTTCGGAAAGGAAGTTAATCACAAAGTCTCCAAACTGGTCATCGGATACACAGGAGAAAAATCCTGCCTTTAAGCCATGCTTCTGTACGCCCAATGCGGAGTTTGCAGGGCTGCCCCCTACGAACATTTCAAAGAAATGTACCTGCTCCAATGGTTTAAACTCTTCCTTTACTTCCTTGGAGTATGCTGGATTGAAATCAATGGCTACTCTTCCTAAAAAGATAATATCCAGTTCCTTACTCTGATCTAATGAAAACAGTTCCATTTTTTCTCCTCCGAAAATCCTATTCTTTTCCCGCAAACACCAGAATATGATGTTTTTGCCGTCTTTTTCTACTTCTTCAACCGCTCTTTTACTCATTTTATAGAAGTCTCCCTTGGGATTCTCCTCACAATACTCTTTACAAGCCCTTACCACTGCCGCAGCCAGTGCTGTTGCAATGTTGATTTTCTGAATGCCCAGATGGCTGGCCCTTTGGAAGTCTTCATCGGAAATCCCTGATCCGCCGTGTAGCACCAAAAATTGCTCCGGTAAGGCCTGATGAATTTCTTCCAAAATATCGAATCGAAGCTTCGGTTCTCCATCATAATTACCGTGCTTGTTTCCAATGGCAATGGCCAAAGCCGTAACTCCTGTCTCTTGACAAAAGCGAAGGGCATCCTCCTTCTTGGTATAGGCAACACCGTGATCCACACCGCCGCCTTCTCCCTTCCCTACCAGTCCCAGCTCCGCTTCCACATCCGCATCATAGCTTTTCGCCATTTCAATTACTTTCTTGGTGTTAGCGATATTTTCCTCAATCGGAAGGAGGGAGCCGTCATACATAACGGAAGTAAATCCCATCTGAAGAGCCTTCTCAATGGTTTCAAAGGTCAAACCGTGATCCAAATGTACCGCAACATCTATAGAAGAATTCTTCGCCGCCGAAAGCATCATGGGTCCCATCAGTTCCAGGGGAGCCGTTCCGAATCTCGCCTCCGCCAGCTGCAAAATCACCGGAATCTTCAGTTCCTCAACAGCGGCCATAACCCCCATCAGACTTTCCATGCTATAAACGCTCAGAGAGGCACGGGCTCTGTTCTCTTTTCTTGCATTTTTCCAGCAACTTACTCATCTTTACCAGTGGCATTTTACTTTCCCCTTAACTACCCTAAGACTTCCTCACTAATTATGAAAAAAATATTATCAATTCATTGCTTTTTATGTCAATACAATTTGCAAATTATGGTTAATTTCTACCCTATTTATGGGTAAGTTTTTGTAAAATCTAGCAGATAGGCTTTGGAGATTTCATAAAAATTTACAAGTCAATATAAAAAGGAACTTGCTCATTCTGTTTTTAAGTAAAAACAGGATGAAAAAGTCCCCTTTTAAATAAATCTTTCCTAAATATCAACGTTTAACTTGGCGTCTATTCTCTATAGATTATCCTTTACCGTCTATAAACTGTAGTCTATAGCCTATAACACGTAGCAATTTATCTGTGAATTGCCGTCCACTATTAATACTATTAATAAAGAAGCTTTACATGATTCTTGCCTAACACTTCTATATAGTCCTCCGGAGGACAGGTATCCGTTACCAAACAATCAAAGTCCTGGAAATCCCCAAAGGTATAAAGGGCAGTTTTTCCGAACTTGGAATGATCCACCATCAGATTCTTAACTCCGGAGCGTTCCAAAACTTCTTTTTTTATACTGTATTCGTAAGCGGAGGCGTTGGTCATTCCCTTCTGTAAAGATACACCGGTGGCCGCCATAAAAGCCTGATCAATATTATAAATCCGAAGCTGTTCCACCGTCTCCAATCCTACAAAAGACATGGTTTCCCGTCTAAGGCTCCCCGGAAGCATCAGAAGCTGCAGTTTCGGATAGTCCTTTGCCATATAGGCTACTCTCAAGCTATTGGTAATAATCATGCAGGAAACATGACCGATATACTTTACCAAATTCACGCAGGAGCTTCCGGTATCGATGAAGATGGTATCTCCTTCCTTTACCAGCTCTCCTGCCAGTTTGCAAATCTTTTCCTTCTCTTCCTTATGGCTGATATTTCTTTCGGAAAATGCAGATAACTCCACTTCTTTTCCCGCATTCTCCTTGGCTTTTACTCCCCCATAAACTTTTTGATATTTCCTCTTAATAATAACTCTTCAATATCTCTTCTGACTGTATTTTTGGAAATTTGGTATTTTTCGCAAAGTTCATCCAAGCTGCTGTCCTTTTGCGCCAAAATATATTCTTCCATATCATCCAAACGTTTATCTCTCATAGCTTTCCTCCATCTTTCCCTTGCTCCCCTTCATTCCTTTATTATACATTCCCTTTACTTTTTCATGCATTTTTTTGTAAATTTCAAGTTACTCCTTGACATATACCCTAGATATGCTAACATTATACTCAACATTTACCCATTTTTCAAGAATGTTTACAAAGGAGGAGTAACATGGGAGTTAAAAGAATGAACTATTGCATCAACGGTGAGTGGGTTCCCTCTAAGACGGATAAATATATGCCTATTACGGATTCCAGCACCGGCGAGGTGATTGCCGAGGTACCAAGCTGTACCAAGGAAGAGGTGTTGGCCGCTATTGCCTCTGCCCAGGAAGCTTTTCCTGCATGGAGCGCAATGTCTATCTCCAAGAGAACCCAGTATATGTTTACTTGGAGAGATGTTTTGATTAAGCATAAGGAAGAGCTATCTCAGCTTTGTGCCAAGGAGCTTGGAAAGACCATCGGTGAAGCAAGAGGAGATGTACAGAAGGCTATTGAGCCTACAGAGTTGGCTTGTGCTATTCCTGACCTTCTGCAGGGCGAAACCTCTATGAATGTAACCACAGGTTATGACACCGCTACTTATAAAGCACCTCTTGGTGTAGTTGCCGGCATTGTTCCCATGAACTTCCCTGCTATGATCCCTTGGGGTTGGATGGTTCCTGTAGCTATTGCTACCGGAAATACCGTTGTATTAAAGGCTAACAGCCAGACTCCTCTTACTTCCATGAGAATGTTGGAGCTTTTCTACGAAGAAGCACATTTCCCAAAGGGTGTTGTAAACCTGGTAACCTGCGGAAGAGAAGAAGCGGATATCCTTTTAAAGGACGAGCGTATTAAGGCCGTTACCTTCGTAGGAACTACCAAGGTTGGTAAGGAAGTTTATTCCGTTGCTGCAGCTCACGGAAAGCGTGTTCAGTCTCAGACAGAGGCAAAGAACCATGCTCTTCTCTTAGAGGATGCTGATTTAGAGAGTGCAACCAATGCCATTGTCAACTCTACCTACGGATGTGCAGGAATGCGTTGTATGGCTCTTCCTGTAATCGTTGTTCAGGAAAGCATTGCCGATAAGTTTGTAGCACTCTTAAAGCAGAAGGCGCAGGCTATGAAGATTGGTGCCGCTTATGATGAGGATACCAAGTTAGGACCTGTTGTTTCCGCAAAGCATAAGGAAAGCGTATTGAACTGGATTCAGAAAGGTATTGATGAAGGTGCTGAGCTTGTATTGGATGGTAGAGATGTGAAGGTTCCCGGCTTAGAGAACGGATTCTTCGTTGGACCCACCATCTTCGACCATGTTACTAAGGATATGAGCATCGGTGATTGCGAAATCTTTGGACCGGTTACTTGTATCAAGAGAGTGAAGAACTATGAAGAGGGTATCGCTATCATGAACGCTAACCCCTTCGCTAACGGTTCTGCAATCTTCACCCAGAGCGGATACTATGCAAGACGCTTCGCTATGGAGACTGATGGAGGAATGGTAGGAATCAATGTAGGAATTCCTGTTCCAACAGCTTACTTCCCATTCTCCGGAAACAAGGATTCCTTCTTTGGAGACCTTCATGTTCTTGGAAGAGACGGCGTTCGCTTCTTCACCAGAGCAAAGACCGTAACCACACACTGGTTCGACGAGAAGTCTGCTCACAGAGAAGTAGGAACTTGGGAAGGAAGTACTGATGTTTAATCCGGATTCGGAATTGAATGTCCTAAAAATGCCTATATAATCTTAAACAGCAAAGGAGCGGTGGATAATTCCACTGCTCCTTTTTTCTACACAAGCATAGATCTGAAGGGGGAAAAAGGTTTTCTACACAGTATAGGCCTGAAGTGGGCAAAAATGGTTTTCTACGCAGTATAGGCCTGAAATTGGGCACGCTCCCGCTAGCCTCGCCTCGTAGGGGTACTAAGCGAAAAACTTCCTTACAGTCGTTTTTCGCAAGTACCCACGGGCTCAGACTACCCCCTTTCAGACCTATGCTGCTAGAAAACCATCCTTTTTTAATGTTATGCAAGCTTTATTTAGTGGAAAAAAAGCAGAAGATTGTTAGAGACTAATTCACTCTTTCATCTTCTGCTCTTTTTTAGTTCTGTTATATTTCCTACTTCCTTTTATCCTTTATGCTTCGTCGGCAAAAAGCGGTGAAGAAAGGTAACGGTCTCCGGAATCCGGAAGAATAATGACAATGTTTTTTGCCCTTTTGCCTCCGGACGCTTTGCAATCTGAATGGCTGCATGTGCACAGCGGCTCCGGAGGAAATTCTGTCAGGACACCCTCTTCTCTTCCGATTCGTCTTCCCATAGCAAAGGCATCCGCATTGGATACGGTAATAATTTCATCATAGATCTTTGTGTCCAAAGTTCCCGGAACAAATCCTGCGCCCAGCCCCTGAATCTTATGAGGTCCGGGGGCCTTTCCGGATAATACTGCAGAATCTTCAGGCTCTCACCGCAATGAGCTTTACGGCAGGATTCTTTTTCCTTTAAATATCTTCCAATTCCGGTAATGGTTCCTCCGGTTCCGATTCCGGATACCAGATAATCCACCTTGCCGTCAGTATCCTCCCAAATCTCCGGACCTGTGGTCTTCTCATGGGTCTTAGGATTCGCCTGATTTTCAAACTGACCGGGGATAAAGCTGTTGGGAATTTCTGCAGCAAGCTCTTCTGCCTTGGCAATGGCGCCCTTCATTCCTTTTGCTCCCTCAGTCAGCACCAGCTCTGCGCCATAGGCCTTCATCAGGGTTCTTCTCTCCACACTCATGGTATCCGGCATTACAATGATGATTCTATAGCCTCGGCTTGCCGCCACTAAGGATAAACCGATTCCTGTATTTCCGGAGGTAGGCTCGATAATCACGGAGCCGGGCTTTAAAAGACCTCTTTCCTCTGCATCTAAAATCATCCCCTTGGCAATTCTATCCTTCACAGATCCGGCAGGATTAAAGTACTCCAGCTTTGCCAAAAGCTTTGCCTCCAGACCGTCCTTTTTCTCGATATGACTAAGCTCCAAAATCGGAGTGCGTCCGATAAGCTCCTCTGCCGCCTTATAAATCTTTCCCATGTCCTTCTCCTTTTCTGCTCTGTACATTCCTACGCTGTAAATCTTCTTCTCCCAAAAGCACTTTCTCTTACAAGATAAAAATCAAATTTTCGTGAAAAAGTATAATCCATATAAACATACTAGTCAAGTATGTTTATATGGATTATTTGATTCATTACGAGATATCGCTCGCAAAGCGTGCGATATCTCGTTTATGATGGGTATAGCCGGTAAAACGATCGATATCTCGTTTTACAGAACATCCTCTGATTTAGTAAAAAAGAGCCACAAAAACAAATGCATTGCTTTTTCAAAAGCTGTATAGGTTCGAAACAGAGGCTATCTCTCACCAATGTAAAAAAAATGCCTTGGAGGGACTTATGCAGTATAGACCTGAAAGAGAGGTAATCTGAGCCCGCCGGTACTTGCTGAAAGTGAGCGAAGCGATACTTAAAGCTTAGTACCGCTGCGTCGGCGAAGTTAGCGAGAGCGTGCCCTATTTCAGGTCTATACTGCATGAGTCGTCCACTATTTTTTAACAGCTCTTTAGATAACAAAGTCATTACCGGCTAATTCCGGAGTCGCCAAGTCCAAAAGGCTCTTTTCCCGAAAATACTCCTGAATCATCAGGTCTAATTCCTTCCATACCGGATAGGTTTTACAGGCACCAAAGCTTCCCCTTCTTTTTTCCAGGTCGGAAACCGGAGAAAGAGAGCCTTCCAGGGCAGTCAGGATTTCCAAAAGGAATATTCTTCTACAGCTTTTTCAGCTTATAGCCTCCTCCCTTTCCCCGTAAGGCTAAGAGGAGGTCCTTTTGCACCAATACCTTGACGATACTCTCCAAATATTTTTCGGAAATATCCTGTCTTGTGGCAATTTCCTTCAAGGGGATATAACCCTGCCCATTATGTTCTGCCAGGTCGACCATGACCTGTAGGGCATATTGCCCCTTCGTGGAAATCAACATTTCTCTAGCCCTTTCTGCCTACATATTCTTTCGTATAAATTTTTATATAATTGCTCTTACAGATAAAATCACTTCTCTTACAAAGTACCTCTATGACATAAACAGTTCTATTGCATTAGCAGTTCTATTGCATTAGTAGTTCTATTGCATAAGCAGTTTTATTACATAAGCACTCTAAAAGCGAATATTCTCTATAAGAATGCTCTGAAAGCATCCCTTCCGCTTTAAATCTCTTCCACAAGAAGAAGGAAGCTTTCGTACTCTCCCTTTCCTTCCGGAAGGGAAGACCCACCTCCATTAAGGAGAAACCGCTATATTCTCTTTGGAGCAATCTCTCCGCAAATGCTTCATCCTGGAAGGAACCTCCCTGTAAGAGAAGACGAAGACGATATTTTCCTTCTCTCTTTAAGCCCTTACAGTAAAGAATTTCATTTGCGCCGTTAAAGTTCTTATCCCGCCACACCACGGATAGGCTGGCCTTCTTTTTATCCTGGGAAACAAAGGACCAGGCGGTAAAGCGTTTTCCGGATACCCGGTCTTCAGACTGAGGGGTATAGCCTCCGGTCTCCCACAACCGCTGAGGCGATAATAGTTTCCCTCCTTCATCAAGGGCTCCAGCTCCTCTACAATGGCAATCTGCTTATGGATTTCCGCCCTGTCTTCCGGCTTGCAATCCTTTGGATCCAGCTCATAGCCAAAGCTTCCGCTCATAGCCACAATAGCTCTGGTATTGATGGGCACCACTCTTCCTGTCTGATGATTCGGCACCTGTGAAACATGGGCTCCCATACACTGGATAGGATAAAGGAAAGAGGAACCATACTGAATTTCCAATCTTTCGATTGCATCCGTATTGTCGGAAAGCCAAATCTGGGGCGTGTAATAGAGCGCTCCCAGGTCAAACGGCCTCCTCCACCGGAACAACCTTCGATTAGCACATTGGGGAAGGCCTCCTTTAAGCCGGAAAGGAAACGATAAAGTCCCAGACAATAGCGGTGTAAAATCTTTCCTCTTCCCTGGAAATTCACGCCGTGGGAATACACATCCATAATGCTTCGATTCATATCCATTTTAATATAGGAGAGGGGTACGGAGCGAAAACAGGACACAATACTGTCCAGCACGGCATCCACTACTTCCTTTCTGGAAAAATCCAGCACCAGCTGTGAACGGAGCGAATGGAGACTCTCCCGGAATCTGCAAAAGCATAGTCCGGGTGGGCGCGGTAGAGGGCACTGTCTTCATTGACCATTTCCGGCTCAATCCAGATCCCCAAAATGCATCCCTCTTCTTCCAGCCTTCTTCCAAGATTTTCCAAACTCATGCCAAGCTTCTCTTCATTGGTGACCCAGTCCCCAAACCGGAGAAGTCCGTATCTCTCTTTCAAACCAACCGTCATCCATCACCAAAAGATTCATGCCAAGAGCTTTTTCCTTCTCTTGCCAGTTCAATGATTTTTTCCCCGCTAAAATTGAAGTAGCAGGCTTCCCAGGAATTCAACAAAATCGGGAAATAGGGGAGGGGCGATTTTGCCGCAATATATTTCTTCACCATGCCTTGTAACTGATTACTTAAGGCACTCAGTCCATCCCCGAAGCTAAAGATAGCTTCCGGGCTTTGCAACTCTTCTCCCACCTCCAAAAGGTAGTGCATATTGTCATTTTGCATTCCTAAGGAAACTCTGGTTCCCCGATAGGAATCCCGCTCCACATCCAAATGAAAGGAACTACTGTAAAGAAGGGCAAAACCGTAGCATTCCCCACTATGTTCCGTGGTATTTCTTCCCGCCAGAATACCGAAGGGATTTTGCTGATGGCTACTACTTCCTCTCATGGAAGCAATATGTTTTACGCCCTGCTGTAAGGGTTCTCTGTGATAGAGACGCTCCATCCCGTATCTTCCGGAAAAATGAATCAGGTCATAGTCTCCATAAGAAAAGTCCAAGGACAGCGAATCCAAGCGTTCTACAAAGAGGGAGTCTGAAGAGATATTTTTAATTCTGGCATTTCTGGCAATCACATCCTCTGCCGGGTAGAGAATATAATTCAGTTCCAGTTCCACTCTCTTTCTTTCCTCTTTCAGGAAAATGCGGAGCGTTTCACATTCCTCTGCCTTCTTAGCATGGGGAAGTCCCAAAAGCTCTTCTCTTCCGGAAAAAATTTCCACACGGTCTACACGAAGGTCTAAGATTCCCTCCCCGTCAGAGCCGGAAATGCTGCAAGCCGGAATACGATAATCTCCATTTCCAAAGGAAGAATATTCCTGGGCCAGGGTATCCATAGAATAGGTTCTGTCTGTATTGGCATCGTAGGGGTTACCGGAAAATCCCCTATCTTTATATTGGAAGAGATAGGAAAAGTCTCCTTCTCCCCTTCTTCCGTAGTAGTAGTGTAAAAGATGTCCATAAGGGCCAATCCCCATTTGATAGGTAGTATTTCTGCTGTGCAAGCTAATAAGACCCTTTTCCTTGTCGTAAACAATCGCCATACTCCGTTCCCCTTTCTTTTAGAAAAAATCCTTTTCCTTCTTTCTTCTCTTCACTTCTTTACGAAGGTAGGAAAAGCATTCCTTTTCCCCTTTTTCCTTTAAAAGCAACAGCAATTCTTCCAGTTCTTTTTTTGTCCGTTCATGAATCAGAGGAGAATCCTTCATGGGCTTATAGTAAATATAGGCACTATCGTCCCCGTACTTTTCTCCCTGATAATTTTTCGATGCGGCTACCCTGTCACAAAACATCTCCGCCACATAACGATAAGGCATAGGACAGCCTATCATACGATTAGGGTCTTGTAAATCGTAGTCACACCAATATTCAAAATGATGCTTATTTCTCCCCTTGTGGTGCAGCCAGGCGGTGGAGGTTCCCGTTTGAATCCGCTCTACACCGTTTGGACTTTTATAGCCCTTATAGAAACGAATTCCCACCCGAAACTCTGTCCAACTGTACTTGGACAGGTCATGGAGCAGTCCCTGCTTATATAGACCAATGGAAAAGCAGTAGCGCATCACCAAAATCTTATGCTTTGTAATTGTTTTAAAATGTCCGATGGCATTTTTCCAAAAATGAATTCCTTCCATCTTCTCCTCTTCCTCTTAAGCCCTTTCTGCATTCTTTCACAGGCTTGTTCCAATTCGCACATACTAAGGCTTTTCTTTTTCTAATATTATCCCTATTCCTCTGAAAGGCAAGGATATTTTTTTACCAAATACTCCCATAGAGCAAAACTGGGATAGCCGTAAACAAAACCATAACTGATAAAGGCCAAAAGGATGGCTCCCCCCACATCCAATATAGAGTGCTGCTTCAAGACAAGGGTGGCAATACAGATAAAAATACATAAGAAAAAGGAGCCCCATACCACAGCTTTTCCAAAGCTAAGCTTCCGAATATCCTTACTCTTCAGTATGGCCACATGCATACAGATAGAGTTATAAGCATGGATACTGGGAAAAACATTGGTGGGGGTATCAATCTGATAGAGCCCTGCTACCATAATTTGGAAAATGTTATCACTCTTACTCGGAACTTTGACACCTAACATAACATAAACAGTATCGAGAGGCTTGAAAAGCCTCTATTTTTTTGCGCAATCAATAGTTCTATATATTGCGTCTTATTGCGTACTGTTGTATAATATAATTCATTTTTAGGGAGGTGCCTATGAGACTTAGAGCCACTAAATCTGCTCACTCAGTTTCTTACTCTGTTATTAAATCTGCTTATATCAATAAAAAACGTACGACTGTAACCGTTGAAAAACTGGGAAACGAAAAGGAAATCTGTAAAAAGTATGGTGTTTCTGATGCTCTTGCATGGGCTAAAGAATACGTCGCCAATTTAAATAAGAATGCCGAAAAGGAATAAACCTATTGATATCTCGTTTGATCCTCAATTCCCTCATCAGAACGAGTCGAGGCTCTTCAATGGAGGCTATCTTTTCCTACAGGATATTTATTTTCAGTTGGGGTTTGATAAGATTTGCAAAGCTATTGCCGAAAGCATGGATTTAAGTACAACCTCAATTCAATTCTTTCAAGGCTGCTCTATACAAGAATCCTTTATCCTTCTTCAAAAACTGTCTTCTTTCGCGCTTTCTTCAAGATTCATAGAAAAGCCGGATTTTTCTCTTGAAGATATTTACCGTTCTCTATCCATCATTAATGAAGAGTCGGATTACATTCAGTCCACACTTTATCGGAACAGCTTAAAAGATTTCAAAAAGAAAAACCGGAGTGATTTACTATGACTGCACCAACTACTTTTTTGAGCTTGAGCAAGCAGATGGATTAAAACAGTATGGAGCTTCTAAAGAAAACCGGCCTCTTCCCATTGTTCAGATGGGACTTTTATGGACAGTGATGGTATTCCTCTTGCCTTCAGTGTCAATCCCGGAAATACCAATGAACAAACGACAATGGTTTCCTTTGGACTTCTTGAAAGATTTTTCCTTGTCTGAGACTGGTCGTATGTACGGATGGAGGCTCCGCATTATCAACCGTAGATATAACTCCAAGGGGAATCGTGGTTTTATCCTGTACAATCCATAAAGAAGTTAAAGGTTTTCTGAAAGAATGGTGTCTCGATTCTAAGACTGGCGTCTAAAAAGGCGAGTATGCAAAAAGTATCACATTCCGAACTGGACGAAGAAAAAGACAGAGAAAAATCTTTTTACAAAGAACGGTGGATAAATGAAAATGGACTTGAACAACATCTGATTGTATCCTATTCCATCAAATGCAGGGATTATCTAAGGTACGTTCGGAGCGGACAAATCAGCCGTGCCCAAAACCTTATTACCAATAATCCCAAAGAAATAGACCACAACCGCCAAACCGATTTCAAACGGTTTGTTAAACAGTGTCACGCCGGAGGGAGAGCTGGCTGAGCAGAGCTTTTTAGAACTCAATGAAGATGTCATCCGAAAGAAGAACAGTATGACGGTTTCTACACTGTATGCACTAGCTTGGAAGATGATGCTTCAGCTATCATTGAGTAAACAAACAACGCTGGCAAATCGAGTGCGTTTCGCATTATGAAAAAGTGAATTCAAGCTACGACCGGTATACCTTCACAGAGATGATAGGATTAAGGCACTTTATGATTTGTTTCCTTTCATTAATTCTCTACAGATACCTGGATAAACAACTTGGAAGCAAGTATTCATGTGAAAAACTGTTACATGGTCTAAAAGATATGAACTTTCTAAAGATTGAAGGCAGAGGATTTATCCCGACATATGCAAAAACAGAATTTACAGACGATCTAGAAAAAGCCTTTGGAATTAATACTTCTATGCAGATCGTCACTATAGAAAAAATGTGAAATATTTGCCATCAGACTAAAGAATAAAAATCTGTACGCACATCTGATAACAAAGAGCTCTGTAAACCGCTTGATTTCAACGATTTACTGGGGCTTTACTATGTAAACTGTCAAAGTCGGGATATTATCCCTATTCCTCTGAAAGGCAAGGATATTTTTTTACCAAATACTCCCATAGAGCAAAACTGGGATAGCCGTAAACAAAACCATAACTGATAAAGGCCAAAAGGATGGCTCCCCCCACATCCAATATAGAGTGCTGCTTCAAGACAAGGGTGGCAATACAGATAAAAATACATGAGGAGCCCATACCACAGCTTTTCCAAAGCTAAGCTCCGAATATCCTTACTCTTCAGTATGGCCACATGCATACAGATAGAGTTATAAGCATGGATACTGGGAAAAACATTGGTGGGGTATCAATCTGATAGAGCCCTGCTACCATAATTTGGAAAATGTTATCACTCTTACTGTAAGGAGGGCGCAAATCTGTACCATTGGGATAGATTTCACAGGGTCAGAAGACTGAAAAATCATCCCAATAAAAAGATAAAGGCAGACCTTATAAAAGTCCTCTTTATTCGTAAAGAGAAAATATAGGACTCCCAGCAAAATATAAAAAAACCACAGATAATAGGGCAGGATAAAGTACTCGCAAAAGGGAATCATCTCATCAATTTTGGTGTGCATGATATGGTAACCGGTGGCCACCGTCACCCTGGATTCAATGGATTTAAACCAAATAGGGTAAATAATGCCCAGCCACAGCACATTGCCATAGCTATACTTTTGATAAAAGCGAAGAAAGTTTTGCCAAAGGCTTTTCATAGTTTTCCTTTCTGCTAAGTTTGGAACCTTTAAGTATCAGCACTAAGATTTCTTAAGAGTCAGCCCCGATACCTGCTAAAGTCCTTTAAACAAAAAAATCGAAACGCCCCTTTACGGAAATCGTTTCGATTTATCGTAGCGAGAGGGGGACTTGAACCCTCGACACCACGGGTATGAACCGTGTGCTCTAGCCAGCTGAGCTATCTCGCCTTAGAAAAAAATGTCCGACCCAGGCTGCGTATTTCACGCAGACCGGACCGAATAGTGGGGCATACAGGGCTCGAACCTGTGACCCTCTGCTTGTAAAGACAGATGCTCTCCCAGCTGAGCTAAAGACCCCCTGTCGCAATTTTGCGACTTGCCCATATATACTAAATACAAACTCCTTTGTCAATAATAAAATCTTTCTAAATGAGAAAAATTTTTATCAAAAATTATATCGAAATTTCTACTGTGCTACTTGCTTTCTTTTGATGGCATTTTCCTTCAGTCTATCAAGGATGTGCTGATGGCATCCGTAGACAAACCTTTACACATTCTCCGCAACGGATACACTCCAAAGCCGTCTGATTCTTGGACATATCCACCTCCATTCCACAGGCCTTTCGGCATTTTCCGCAGTGGATGCAGGCATCCTGATCGACCTTATACTGGAAGAAGGAAATCTTATTGAAGAAGGCATAGAAGGCTCCCAGAGGGCGAAATCCATTTACAAAAGGCGAAAGGTAAAAATGGATAGAATGACCACCAAGACCAAAAAACTTCCCTTTAGTAAGGAGAGCTTTTCCCAAAGTATTACGGATTCCCTCATTGAATAAGGAAAGAGGAATTCCCCCCTCTAAAATCCCCTGAGGACAGACATATTTGCAAAAATAAGGTGGGGCAAGCTTAAACTGGTCCGTAAGGAAGACGCCCATCAAAAAGACCACTACAAAAAGCATAAAATATTTTACAAGCTTTAAGGGCCATAGCTTCTCTGTGGAAAATTTCTTGGAAGGAATTTTATGGAGGTTTCCTGCACAAACCAAAGGGACAAAAGCCGCAGATCGGTCTTCCCACAGTACCCCGAAGAGGCCATGGTGCGAAAATATAGTAGGAAAAATCATAACGCAATAATGATACTACAGCCTGAAACGCTCCAATGGGGCAAGACCCTGCCGCCCCGGGACAGGAATAGCAGTTTAGCCCCGGACTGCCAGCTTTTCCTTCTCGGAATAAATTTTTCCCAGAGGAAAATTTTGCACAAAGGGATTGGTCAAAAAGGTAGCGACCTTGCGGATCCATCCTATGATTCCGAAAAAGCCAATACCGAAATTCTTCTTTTTCTTCATACTCTCTCTAGCCTATTCCCACATTCCAGACAAACGCGAATAGCCTTGGAAAGTACTGTTTCCACCTCACCCCTGTAAATCACCATAGTAGATACAGAAAATGCTGAGAAAGAGAAAAAGAAAAGAGAAGACCAAACGGTATTTCTCTAAAATAATGTTGATCTTCTTTTCCATATTTTACCTCTTAGGATTCAATTGTTTTTAAATACTCTTCCACGAAGGACTTGTATTTTGGAACCTGTGCGCCAACGATGGGCTTTCCTACAATCTTTCCCTCTCTGTTAATGAAGAAGGTAGTGGGAACGCCTACTACTCGGAAAGAAGCTCCCGCAAAGTCATTGTTGGGAATAATATTGGTAAACCGGGCATTGGTCTTTTCCAAAATCATATTGGCAAGCTCGATATGCTCCTTATCTTCCTTTCCTGCTACATCCGCCACCAGACCGATAATCTGTACATTCTCCGGCAACTCTCTCTGCCACTCTCCAAGCTCAGGCATCTCATTGATACAGGGTCCGCAGAAGGTTCCCCAAACATTTAAAACGGTTAAGTCCTTCTCTGCGAAAATGGAGCTGTCCACAGACTCCAATGCTAAATTCTCTGCAGTAAATTCCAAGCTTCCCTCAGAAACGGAAAAATTTGCCGCCTTCTGGGAAGATGCTCCTTCCTCAGACCTTCTCAGTCTCTTTCTCCGTAGCCTTTTTCACTAGCCTTTTTCTGTTGCCGCCTCTGTCTCTACAGAAGTCGTTGCTGCCGTCTTTCCGCTATTGCCACAGGCTGCAGTTGCAACACTGCTAAGAACTTCTCGAGCAAGAATTAAATTTTTCCGTTTCATAATCTCTCCTTTTGTTGAAAAATAGTGAATCTTGGCAAGAATACGCATATTTCCTTGAGGAATCTAGCTTTTTCCCAAGAGAATAAAAATCTTTTATCTTCTTTCTTATTCCTTTAGATTTCCTTCGTTTTTCGAAAGAATTGAGTCAGTGGAAAACAAGCCTTCTTCCCTTAAAATTCTAAGCACTTCTTCCAAACAAGTTTCCACCGTCTTTCCTTCCACGGAAAGTACCCCGTCGGCACAGGCCTGATAGAGGCTTTCCCGCTCCTCCATAATCTTTTCAATGGAATGAATATCCAGCTTGTTCTGTCAAAACAGGACGGTTTTTCCACCTCCTTTTCCAGTCTTTCCAGCACAGCTTTCGGGGATAATTGCAGGTAGATGGTAAAACAATGCTCCTGTAAAAGCTTTCTGTTTTCCTCCCGAAGCACTATCCCCCCACCGGGAGAAAGGATGATGCCCATCTCCCGTCCCTTAGGGCGAAGTTTCTCTTTAGCGTCTTCTGTAACAGTTTCCTGCAAATTGCGAGAAGTCTCCCTTTGCTCCTCTGTCAAAACCTCCCTGTAAAAAGCCGGCTTTCTCCCTGCAGGCGCTCCTCTCAAACTGTTTAAAATACTGGGAAATGCTGCTGGAAAAATCCCTCTTCCAGCCTTCTATCCAATTCAACGAGAGGAACGGAAAGCATTTCCGCCAGTCTTTCCCCTAATGTGCTCTTTCCACTACCCATAAAGCCAATGAGGGCAATATTTTTTCTACCCTCCATTTTCTGCCAAAGCTCCATATACTCTTCTATGCCAAATTGTCCGGGAGCCGAGGCGGAAAAAGGCCTACTAAAACTGTTATGAGAAACCCGCTCAAAGCTGCCCAAAATCCTGGAGCTTTTTTCCCATTTCATGGACATGCAGATTAAGTTTTTCCCGGATTCTTATCCTTCCATTCTCCGGGATGCCAGCATAAGATTTAAAACATCCACTTCCTTTCTAGGCATGCAGGCCAGCTTTATCGTGTCCGTTCCATAGGAAGCTAAAGCCGTGAGAATTTCTCTGCACTCCGCCCTGCTTGGTGTCTTTTGAAAATCATGATAAGAGGCAATACATTTTCCTCCCAACTGTAAAAATCATGGCATGGCAATCAAAAGGGCTGTCGCCCATTACTGCCCAACTCCACCTCTAAATCAATATAATCCGGATAGCCGCTTTCCATAGCCATCATATTTAGTTGAAAATAGGACTTGTCATAGGGAAAGTGTCCCCTGTCTTTCTGTCCTGATGGTGAATATCAGCTTTTTCTCTCCCAAAATCTCCCAAGCTCTCCCAGAAACTTCCCCAGCTTTTTCCTCACGCTTTTCAAACTGTCATAACGAATTTCCACCGTAAAGATAAGAGGGATGCGCCACTAATTTTGGCATCCCTTAAAAATCTTTCTCGAATCTCCCCGTCCAGCTACAATCATTCCCATGGTCCATCTTCTCCTTTTCCGCTTTGAAGTTTTTCCTTTGTATCTTTCGCTTAGGCATTTTGCTCTCTATAGGAACTTGCTCCCTCATCAGCCTCGGTAATTCTATCCGCAAAAAGAACATGCCTCCTCTGATAAGCCAGAAGGAAGGGCTTTTCCAGCAGTCTTTTCAAAAGGATATGAAAATATTTTTCCTTCCCCATGGGCTTTACCAGCACCGTGAGGAACTCCCTTGATTTCCTCCCAAGAATATCCATAAATAACTGGTCTCCAAAGAGGGCCTGATTTTTCTGAATCTGAAAATGCTCCACCGCCTGTAGATAGGCTTTTAGCCTTTGGCTTTCCTGCATTGGCTATGCTGTAATCCGCATGAACCTTTTCCTGAAAGGATCCTACCCTCTCCTCTCCGTTATTGGAAAGAAGGGCAGTTTTCAGACCTGCGGCCTTCATCCTTTCAAAAAGGGCTACAGTTTCTTCTCTTGCCGGCTCATCATGAGCACAAAAGGTATTGTCAATGTCAAAAGCAAGGCTCGATACCTAAGCTATAAAAGCTTCTCAAAGTCCAAAGCATAAATAGAAGTAATGGAAAAGCTTGGATACAAAGGAAAGGATTTATTTTTCAAGTTCTCTTCCCTCCGTCTTTAAACCGCCTCCAAGGAGCTTGCCAATTTCTTCCATAAAGGTGTTGATGTCTTTAAACTCCCTATACACGGAAGCAAAACGCACACTCGCACTAGTCCAGAATTCTTTAATCTATCCCATAACCATCTCTCCAATGGTGTCAGTACTAACCTCCTTGCTGTCTTGATGAAAAATGCACACTTTCGATTTCATCCACCAGGGGCGATTTGCTTTGGGGAAGTGGGCGCCTGTGACAGGGCGAAGATTCCTCCCTCTAACTGGAACGTCATAGGGTACCCGACTTTCGTCCTTTTCACCACCATAAAGGGAGGGTTTCCGTCTTTTTCAAAGGTAGTAAAACGCTTTCCACAGACCTCGCATTGTCTTCTTCTACGAATGGCGGTGTTTTCATCAGCAGGACGAGAGTCAATTACCCTGGTATCTTCTACTACAAAGGACACTTCATAGCTCCTCCTTATTCCTCATAATCGGTATACTGTCTTCTGGCTTCTTCAAAGCTCATTTTTCCCTCAGACTTTTGCGCATTCTCTTTTGACGCAGGCTCAGTATCTTTTGACGCAGGCTCAGTATCTTTTGGTACAATCTCTGTATCTTGGGGCTCAAACTCCCTATTCTCCGGCTCAAGCTCCGTATTCTCGGCCTCAGACTCCGTGTTTTCAGACTTCGACTCAGCAGTACTTTCGAGAATAGACTCCTAGAAGCTTCCGTTTTTATGCCCTCTTCGACTCTTCACGATATTCCGATTCGGCTCGAAAAGGGCCCCGCCGGACTTCTTTCCTCCGCATCCTCAGCAATAACTGTAGAGAAATTCGATGCAGCTCTCTCTTCCTTTATTTCTTCCTTTATTTCTTCCTTTATTTCTTCATTTGTTTCTCTCTTGATTTCCCCGGAGTCTCCCGCTCCCTTTCGATAAATCAAAGTCTGGACAAAGGAAAAGTAGGGAATCAGATAGATACTCAGGTAAAGAAAAATCACAAAAATAGGCAAAATCGAAGACTTCAAAATAATAGACCACATACTGCCCAGAAAAACGTGACCGCCGTGGTATGCCAGGAAGAATAGCATTGCCGAAAATAAAGAACTTCTGTCCCTTCATGACTTTTTGCGCTTCTTTATATTCTCTGAGCTCTTTCCATCCTTTTCCCAAATCGTAAAGGAAGTCATGTCAAAGAAGAGAGAGAAAAAGATTAAAAGGACAAAAGTCACTGCATAATAAACCCAGTACCAAAGTCCGTCTCCCAGAAAATGATCTATAGCCTCCTGCCCAAGAGATAGGATGAGGAAAAAGAGGCAAAGACTAAAGCCCAGCATCCTACTGAGAAGAGGAAAGAGCTGGGATGAAAACCATAAAAATCATGGCTGCATTCACCTTTTTCTCCTTAGACATTTCCACAGCATTTTTCGAAAAAGAAAATCCCAAGACAATCAAATAAAAGAGACAAACAAAAATACACAAAGAGGTTCCCGTAAAGGCTCAGACTCGATTCCTCTCCTTAAGCTCTCCCAAAGAAAAATCACTGTAAATAAGATGAAAGGTTAAGGAGGAAGAAAAAGAGCATGGTCAAAAGAACATATGCAATGATCCACAATGATAGGAAGAAAGATGAGTAAATAATTCTCTCTCAAAGTTTTTCTTTTCACTGTCTTCTCATGTCTTTGTTTTCATATAAAAATCCTTCTGCTAATAAATAATGGGGCCATGAAAAGGGAAGACGGGATTCCCCTTTCCTCTTTTTCACAGCCCCATTTTCACTTAATGATTACTGAATAGGTACTACTCCACCTTCATACTTTTCATTGATAAAGTCCTGAATGTCCTTGGACTGTAATACCTCCACTAAAGTCTTTACCCATCTGCATCCTTGTTCTTCTCGCTACAGCAACGATGTTGGCATAGGTCTGCGCAGCCTCGGAGTCAGCCTTCTCGATTGCCAACGCGTCAGATGGCTTAAGGTTTGCCTGAAGTGCAAAGTTTCCGTTCATACAAGCAAAATCCACAGAATCTAAAGAACGGGGAATCTGAGCAGCCTCTGCTTCGTAGAGCTCAATGTTATTGATTCTCTACCACATCCTGCTTTGGTAGCGGTAAGTCCTGCTCCATCCTTTAGTGATGATGCCGTTATCCTGAAGCAGCAATAATGCTCTTGCCTCGTTAGTGGTATCGTTAGGAACAGCAATCTTAGCACACATCTTAATCTCGCCAAATCCGCGGACTGTCCTGCATAAATGCCGAATGGCTCATGGTGACCTTTTCCTGGGAAACAACCGGATTTCCCTTTTCCTATTAAAAGTCATCTGATAGAGAAGTGCACGATGGTTGGCATCAATTTCTCCTGGTCGGTTTGCAGGTTTGGGCTATACATAATCGTTGTAATAACGATTTCAATCTCTACGCTTTCTTTAAAGCAGCTAACAGCCTCTAAATTTCTGCATGGGGCTTGGCGTAGCACCGATCTTAATCTTTACGCTTTCTCCTGCTTCAGCCTTCTCTGTAGCCTTTTCACTTTCCTCAGCCTTGTCGAGGCCTTTCTCGGATGCCTCTCTCTGTCTCGCTCTCAGCCTTAGTTTCGCCTTCTGTCTCCACAAGCTGCTGGCCCGAAAGCTAATGCAGGAAGCCACAAGCAATCCAATTTTCTTCTTTCATGATACTCCTCTTCCTCTCCCTCAGAGGAGAAATCTCCCTCAGAAAAGGGAATAGCTTTGCTTTTCCGGGATGTTCCTGTTGGCTCTTTTCCATCTCATTGTAATGTGCTTAAAATACGCAAGTATGAAACTCCGCCTAATGAATTCAATATTTTTAAATATTTTATATATACTTTCTCGGAGTTTTCGCCCTGTCTTTCGCTGATCTTAAACTCTTAATTCGTTTTCCTCTTTTATCACTGTATCTGGCCAATCTCATTCAAACTCCTGGAACCAGCTGTACATTCACCACCAGCACCACTACAGCAATCCAGCATCATGTCCGATCTGATAACGATTAGTATCATGGTTTCAAAAGCAATGGCGCAAGACCGCCTCCTCCTACGAAAACCTGCTGTAGCGGAATAGGAAAGAATCGAAGTCATACAGATGGCCAGCTCCTACACCAAAGAACTGGGTCTGGCTTCGGAGGCAATGCTACCTAAAATAATCTGGAGCTGTTGAAGCCCACATAGATTTTGCCGCTTCAATTACGCCACTGCTGAGCTTCTTTTTGAGGAAAGATTCCACCATTCCGGGCAATATAGGGGAGAGCAGAAACGTCGCGAGGGAGGAATAATGCACTGTGCTGAGGTTGTTTCTGATCGCCTTCGTTGAAAGGAAGTACCATAACCAAAAGAATCAGGAAGGGATGGTTCTGAAAATATTGGTAAAAAGCCTAAAAATGCCGTGAATAATTTTATTCGGCGCTATATTGCCCTCTTCCGTCACTACCAAAAATTACGCATGAGGAATGCCGATGGCGTAGGAAATCAAGGTAGAAATACTCACCATATACAGAGTCGCCAAGGTTTCTTTGGAAAAAAGAGCCCACAACTCGTTTAAACTCATACTCATGAACGCACCTCCTCATACAGAATACCTCTATCCTTTAAAAAGCTCAGGATATGATATTCGTCCTCAGGATTCTCCGGAAGCTCAATAATCATCTGTCCCATGGCAATGTTCCACATCCTTGGTATTGGCAAAAAGGATATTCACCGGCGACTTAGCGGAAAGAATCATTTCCGGAAAAGAACCGGCTCATAGGCGAGATCGCCGTCAAATACCAAACGGATTCTCTTTCCCGTTCCAAAGCGAATTTCTTTTTCTCCCTCTCCCAAAATCAGTCTTCTACCGATTTCTGACTTGGGGGAACGGAAAACTTCCTTTACCGGGCCTGACTCCGCAATACGACTACGGTCGATAATGGCCACTTCATCACAGATGGCTTCAATAACCGACATCTGGTGGGTAATCAAAATGATGGTGACACCCATTTCTCGGTTGATTTTCTTAAGCAAAGCCAAAATCTGCTCTGTAGTATTGGGATCCAGAGCAGAGGTTGCCTCATCGCAAAGAAGAACATCCGGTTTGGTAGCCAGGGCTCTGGCAATAGCCACTCTTTGCTTCTGTCCGCCGGAGAGCTGGGAAGGATGACTGTATTCTCTTCCTTCCAGGCCTACCAAAGCCAAAAGCTCCTTGGCTCTTTTAAGTCTATCCTTTCTTTTCTTAAAGTAGGAAATAGGCCCCCCCTTATGGGCTATTTCCATAGGATAGCTGACATTACGCAGTAAATTTCTCTGTTCCAGAAGATTAAACTGCTGGAAAATCATTCCCATGTTTTGTCGCATGGCAAGAATTTCCCTCTGCCTCATGGCTCCCAGACTCTTTCCTTGAAAGAAGATCGTCCGCTGCTGGGCTTTTCCAAATAGTTGATACAGCTGACAAGCGTAGACTTTCCTGCACGGAAAGTCCGATGATGCCCTGGATACTCCTTTTCTGATATTTAAGTCAATTTTGATCCGAGCAACGAAATCATCTCCACCGGTCTTAAAGCTCTTTCCAAGCCCTCGAATTTCAATGATATTTTCTTCTCCGTGAATCTCCTCTGTTCCATCCGTCTGCTGAGAAGCCTCTATAATCTTTTCTTCCATAACACTCCCAAATTTTTAGAAAGGGACCGGAAAAGTTTTTTTCCGGTCCTCTATAAAATTCCTTTTTCTTTTCGCTTATTGGCAAAGAGCCAAAATAGCCTCTCCATAAATTTCTGCTGCTAAAAGCAGGTCTTTCATCTTAATCCACTCATCCGCGCCATGCATTCTGGTATCCACATCCGGAAGAATGGCTCCAAAAGCAACTCCATTTTCCACATCATGGACATGGGTACCGCCACCGATGGCCAGGCACTCTCCCTAGGCCTGTTACCTTTTCATAGACAGAAAGGAGGCTTTGCACAAAGGGAGAATTCTTTGGTACATAGTGGGGAGCAATCATTCCCGGGGTTTCAAATTGGAAGCCCTTTGCTTCCACGGAGGACCTTGCAACTTTTACGCAGTTTTCCTCTGTAGCGCAGATAGGTACACGGGAATCATAGGTGAAGCGAAGCTCTTCCCCGTCAATCTTGTAAAGATCCAGGGTACAGGTTAAATCCTTACTCTCCTCATCCTCCATCTTAATCCCCAGGCCTGAGCCGTCTGTCTTTCCGTAAGGGAAAAGCTCCAAAAGATGCTCTAAATCCTTCTTTAACGCCGGTCCGACGGAAGAAATTTTGCTGGCAAAAAGCACTGCAGCAAGACCTGCATTTTTCCCAAGATAAGGAGTTGCCGCATGGGCAGAGGCACCGATCACCGTTACTGTATTGTCTTTTCTACTAATCTTCACCTGACAAAGGTCTTCCACTTCCTTTTGAGCGGCAGAGAATTCCCCTTCCTCTAAGGAAGAGAAAGTGATGACAGCCTTTTGGGGAACTGCATTGACTGCCAGTCCGCCTCTAAGGACAGAAGGCTGCTTTCTTCCTTCTCTCTCTTCTTAAAAGATAATCCCTCTAAACTGTCCTTTTTCCACATTGATAATGGGGAATTCCGCATCCGGCGTAAAGCTCATTTCCCCTGCCTTCTCTCTGGCATAATAGTACTCTAAATCCTTGGAGCCTGTCTCCTCGTTGGTTCCCATAATCATGCGACACCTCCAGAGGATAGCCCAGCTCTTTTTACCGCACGCATAGCATAAAAGCCCCTGCCAACATCGGCCTTATCATCACCGACTCCCACGACCGTAAAGGATACCATCCTTCTCCAAGGGCGTAAAGGGCTCTGTGATTTCCCAACCCTCTCCTGCAGGCACCACATCCAAATGGGCTAAGATATCCAGGCTTCTGGGAAGAGCGGAATCCAGGTCAGCGGTTCCCACATAATTTTCCATATTCTTTACAGAAAAACCGTAGCCTTCGCAAAGAGCAATAGCCTCTTCCAAAGCCTTCTTAGGTCCTTCTCCAAAGGGGGCTCCCGGCTTTTCCTCTCCTCGCACGGAGTCAATGGCAATCAGTTTCTTTAAGTCCTGCAAAAATTCCTCTTCATGCTCCGCCAACCAGCTGATACTCTTTTCCATAGGGTCCATCCTTTCTTCCTGCTTGGGTTTAGTATAATTTCTTGCCAATTTCTTGGATATAACTACGCTCCATTCCTCTCCTTAGTTTTTGGAGAACTCACTGAGCTTTAAGTTTTCGTTTCGATCTAAAACCATACCGATGGACCGGGGATGGGCAAAAAGAGCAATAAAGGGGTCTATCCTTTAGGTCCTTTACCAGTTTCATGTCCGTTCCGGAGAGTGAGCGACATCAATCTCCGTATAATTCTCAATCCAGCGAATATGTATCGTAGGCTTGTTCCAAACGCACATCACATTATATTCATTTTCAAACGATAGGTTGGGACTTCAAATTGCAGAGCCTGCACCTACAGTTCCTCCATACCAGTGTGCTCTCCTGGAAAATCTAGATTGCACCTTCTGCACGATCTGAAAGCACTTTAAAACACTTTCTCTTCATGGTATCAATCTGTCCGTACTCTGTGAAATGCTCCCGGAGCGAGGTGGGAATCCTCATAGACAAACTTTTTGTTGGAAAGCTCGAGGGTATCTCCGATAGAAAAAGATTCCCGGATCGAACGCCGATAATGTCTGCAAACTTTCTCCACGATTTTTTCGCTCGTCGCCATCATCTGGGTAGGCTGAGAGCTTCACACTTCTGCCTCCCTGATAGTTTACCTCCATTCCGCATCAAACTCTCCGGAGCAGATACGCATAAGAGCTACTCTATCTCTATGTTTGGGGTCCATATTGGCCTGAATCATAAAGACAAAGGCGGAGAAACTGCCACCGGTCAATCATACCCTGGTCGGACATTCTGGGAGGGGACTTGGTCTTGGCCAAATGCTGTAAGAGGTCACACCAGGGATTAGTTAAAGGCGGAACCGAAGAATACCAGATAGCTCTCGCATCCACTCTCTTCTCATCAAGGCATCTGCTGGCTCCATCCAAAAGTTCAAATCCTCCTGCAACTTTTCAAAGAAGTACTCCTGAGAAGATGTGATTGGGAAGTTCCGGATCGCGCAATCAAAACTTCCTTCTCTACGGCCTTCTTTCTCCACACATTGCTGTGAAGACTGACCTGCTCCGTTTCTCTGTCGCCACCGCCCGCAAAGTTATGACCGCAGCCGATGGGCCGGATTAATAAGGGCAGGTTCTGATTCCCAATACCTCCTCAATTTCATCAAAGAGCATAAGGGTCTGGCCTCTCTATCGAACTTATTAATGAAGGTGAAAATGGGGATATGTCGCATCACAGACTTTAAAAGTTTAATGGTCTGGGGCTCCACTTTGCTCCGTCAATGACCATCACCGCACTGTCTGCCGCCATCAGGTTCTGTAGGTATCCTCCGAGAAATCCTGGTGTCCCGGGTATCCAAAATGTTAATGCACTTTCCGTCATAGTTAAACCTTCAGGCTTTGGAGGATGTTGCAGAAATTCCTCTCCTTCTCAATCTCCATCCAGTCGGAAACCGCATGCTTTGCGGACTTTCTTCCTTACCGTTCTGCTGCCGCCGGGTTGATGGCACCTCCATAGAAGAAACTTCTCTGTAATTAGTCTTTCCTGCGTCCGTTGAAATAATCGCAAGGTTCTTCTTTTTCAATTTCTTCTCTTAAATTCGCCATGGTTCTCCTGTTATATTTATAAACTAACTTTGGCCTAATTAACTTCTTTTGTCTTTCCATTACGATAAAAAGGGTTGTAAAAAAATCAAAATAATGAATAAATTTTCGGCAATATAGGTCTAAATGAGGTAGTCTGAGCCCGTCGGTGCCCGCGAAAAACAAGAGATCAGAGGTTTTCGCTTAGTATCGATACGTGACTGGCAGCGATAACTAATTTGAACCTATATTGCTAACTGTTTGATTTTTACAGCTTCCTCGCGCATCTTCTCAGGAAAATCGGAAGATCGATATTGTTTTCTCTTCCTGTTCTTACTCTGCTGCTCTGGCTTTCAGGTCTCTACAGGTCTGGAAAGATTGACTTGCGAGCAATACGTAACAT